>Ga0114946_10000746_pt1 | contig 21877 bp, 19 predicted proteins | sample WalLakDeSediment_FD_88676 | JGI IMG/M metagenome (GOLD analysis project Ga0114946, IMG submission 88676) | Lake sediment microbial communities from Walker lake, Nevada to study Microbial Dark Matter (Phase II) - Walker Lake 11/02/13 Deep Sediment | ecosystem: Environmental > Aquatic >...
ACAGGCCTACAGCCAAGCCCGTGCCATCCTTGGGCCGTCCGCCCCGCCACTGGTGATCTGGGGCGGTTACCCCGGCGAATGGGAAGGTGAGCATCCGCACACCGTTGCGTCATCGCTCGGCACCAACGGAATCTTCTTTGCTGGATGGAGAGGTCACGACGACCTCCCGATGGCGCTCAACTGCGCCGATGTGCTCGCCGCACCATCCGTGAACGAGCCCTTCGGACAAGTGTACCTCGAGGCGATGGCCGCAGGCCTCCCGGTGATCGCCACGAACTCCGGGGGCCCCCCATCGTTCATCAATACCAACCCCGCCCGACCCAACGGTTGGCTCGTCACCCCAGACGATCAAGACGAGTTCGCGGAAGCGATGGTCGCGGCGACCTCCAACGCTACCGAGCGACAACGGCGTGGCCAGCGCGGCCGCGAAATCATCGAACGCAACTTCGACTGGCAGCACATCGCCCGACAGTTCCAGGAGATCTACTCCGACACCATCGCCCACCACCAATAGCAGCGCCACGGTGGCGCGTCGGCGGTCGCCGCCACCGCTTGAAACCGCCAGCCCTCAGGCCCGCACACTTCACCGCCGCAGCACGACGAACCCATCACTCGGTATCCGGCGATGTGACTGCGACGAGCACTCGGTATCGCCCAGATCGCGGATTGAGATGTCACACGAGGGTGGCTGGAGCGACAGCGAGGCCGACCGCGGTGGCTCCGGCGTGAAGGCGCTTGTCCCACACCGCGACCGTGAGATCTGTCGAGCCGAGCGCAAGCGCACTGGCGAGATGAACGGCGTCAGCCCCGCGGAGCTGATGAGTTGCTGCAAGCGAACCGGCAGCCTGCTCGACGTCGGCTGACAACTCGACCGGACGCATCGATGCCCAGAACAGCTCCCAGTCAGACGTAGCTGCCGACGCCTCCGACTCGGTCAGGTCGTGGTTGCGACCGGCGGTTGCGAGCGCTGCGCAGACTTCGGGATAGGCCAGTCGACTCGACAGCGCGACGTCGCACGCGTTCCACAAGACAGCGGCGACGTCGGACCCGACCTCGTCGAGCACCAGTTTCACGAGCGCGCTCGAATCGAAATAGACGAGGGCCACGTTCAGCGACGCTGCTCACTGACGATGTCCGCAACCGGTCGCTTCGGCGTCGGCCGCTGCCGATCACCGGCGACCGGCCGGGTTGAGCGGGTCGGACGACTGATGACGCCCTGAGCGGTGAGGCGATCGATGACCGGTGTCGAGTCGAGGGCGACGATCCGGGCAACCGGAGTTCCTCGATCGGTGATCACGATGTCGTGTCCTTCGCGTGCCGCGTCGATCCAGCGGCCGAGGTGCGCTCTGAGCTCGGTGACTGCAACGTCCATGTCGCAAGTGTACATCACGCTAAGGCACGATACGTACAGATAGCCACCACACTGTCCCGCCGCACGTCGAGCAGACCGGCACTCGGGATCCGGCGAACTGTGGTGGCCACGAAGGACGAGAACCTGCCCCACAGTGCCACTGGAGGGAGCCCATGAGCGCGCCGCCGAGCTGCCGTCAGGACCACGCGAGCCCGGCCGGCGCTGCTCGCCGGGGTGTGCGGTAGCGGTAGTCCGGTGCGGGTCAGAGCTTGGTGAGCAGATGCCCGACGCAGGCGACCTGAAGCCAGGTGGTCGCTGACTCGTCGGTCGCTTCGTCGCTGCGGGAGAGGCGACGCCGTCTTTCGTACACAGGGCCTCAGCTGTCGCTCGGCGTGGCCCAGGCATCGAGCACGGCCCGGCCCTCGGGGGTGGCGATCACCCGCATGCTGGTGCGGTAGGCGAGATCGGCCTCGCGGCCGTGGTGGCCGCTGCGCAGCAGGTGCACGCTGTGGACCCGGCACTCCTCGGCGCTCGGTCGGATCACCATCACCTGGGTGTCGGTGCCCTCGGCCCGGCCCAGCTCCTGGCGGAGGCGACGCTCGAAGAGCTCCCGGGCGGCGCGGTAGGCGATGGGCGGTGGGTCGGCCGGGTCGTAGGCCATGGGCGCGGCCACGATGATCGTCTCGGCGCCCGCGGCGACGGCCAGGTCGACGTTGGTGCTCGAGTGGACCCCGCCGTCGACCAGGATGCGCCGGCCCACCCGCACCGGCGGGTAGAGGCCGGGCACGGCCGAGGAGGCCCGGACCGCGTCGACGGTGGCCGGACGGGGCCGTCCGGGCTGGCCCAGCACCACCCGCCGGCCGCTCACGATGTCGACGGTGACGAGCCACAGCTCGCGATCGGGCCAGTCCTCGCCCGACCACTCCACCATGGCGGCGCGCTGCTCGGTGATCGACGCCATGCCCCCCCGCCACCATCGCTGGGCGGCCTCGGGCGGGTTGATCGGCGGCCAGCGCAGCAGCGAGCGGCCGAGCACCCAGCTCGAGCCGACGAGCCGGCGGGCCATGCCGATCGGGGTGCGCCAGCCCTGCTGGTACACCACCTCGGGGGAGAACCCGGGCTCCCCGGCCTTGAGCGGGTTGCGGTCGTGGGCCATCTCCCAGAACGAGCTCACCGGGTGGCCGGCCCGCAGCGCCGACCCGACCACCGCGCCGGCCGACGTGCCGATGATCAGATCGGCATCGGTCGGGTCGATGCCGGCCTCGTTGAGGGCGCGGAGCACGCCGGCGTGGAACGCCAGGCCCACCGTCCCGCCCGCGCCGAGCACCAGCGCGGTGCGGGGCCGCCGCCCGGAGCTGAGGAGGGACGGGGCGCGCTCAAGTGTGGTGTCGGTCACGTGCGCATCGTGGTCGACTCCGCGACGCCATGCCAAGGGCCGGAGGTCACCGATCGCCGGGCCGGTCCGCCCCGAGGTGGTCGACCATCCAGGCCCGGGTGAGCTCGGCGGCCGCGGCGAGGGTCCCCGGTTCCTCGAACAGGTGGGTCGCGCCGGGGACGATGGCGAGCTGGTGGGGTCCGCCCAGGCGGGCCGCGGCCTCCCGGTTGAGCCCGATGACCACGGTGTCGAGCCCGCCGACGACGAGGAGGGTCGGGACCTCCACCCGGGCGAGCCGGTCCCCGGCGAGGTCGGGCCGGCCGCCACGGCTCACCACCGCGGCGATCGGCGACCCCGGCTCGCTGGCGGCCCAGAGCGCGACGGCGGCCCCGGTGCTCGCGCCCATCGCCCCGACCGGCAGCCCGCGGGTCGTCGGGGCGTCGTCGAGGGCGCGCACCACCGCGCCGAAGCGGGCGGCGAGCAGCTCGACGGCGAAGTGGCCGTGGGGGTCGTCGCCGAGCTCGGGGAGGAGGGTCGCGATCCGGTCGCGGTGGAGGACCGCGGCCACCGCGAGGTTGCGCGGGCTGTGGCGGCCGCTGCCGCTGCCGTGGGCGACCGCGACCACGGCCCGGGCCGCCGCCGGCACCGTGAGGGTGGCCACGATCGGACCGTCGGGCCCGGCGACGGTGATGTCGGTGCCGTGCGGGACCGGGTCGGTCGGGGGGTCCCCACCCGACCGCCCCGCGTCGTGGGCAGCGTGCAGGAGCGCCTCCACCTCGTCGTCGGTGGTCGGGGAGAAGTCGTCGTACCAGAGGCCGACGGCGGCGAAGTGGGCCGGGGTCTCGAGGCAGATGACCTCGTCGGCCACGTCGGCCATGGCGCGCCGCGCCCCGGACGGTGCGACGGGCACGGCGAGGACGATGCGGGCCGCGCCCGCGGCGCGCACCACCCGGCACGCGGCCCGGGCGGTCGAGCCGGTGGCCAGGCCGTCGTCCACGATCACCGCGGTGCGGCCCTGCAGCTCCTCGGCCAGTCGGCGCGTCCGCCAGCGGACCACCCGTCGATCGAGCTCGGCCCGCTCGCGGTCAGTCACGGCGGCGATCTCCTCGGCGCGGATCCCGAGCCGCGCCGCCATGCCCTCGTCGAGCACGGTCACCCCGCCCTCGCCGATCGCGCCCATGGCGAGCTCGGGCTGGCCGGGCACGCCGAGCTTGCGGACGATGATCACGTCGAGCGGCGCCCCGAGCGCCCGCGCCACCTCGTCGGCCACCGGCACCCCGCCGCGCGGCAGACCGAGCACGACGGTGTCGGGACCCCGCAGGTGGCCGCAGCGCTCGGCCAGCCGCCGGCCGGCGTCGATGCGGTTCCGGAAGGCCACGTCACCCACCTCCCTCACCTCGATTCTCCGCCGGTGTCGGTGCGGGGGCAAGGCCGTACCCTCGAAGGACACCGTCACCGGAGGCGCCCGTGTTCTTCTCCCGCAAGCCGCTCGCCCTGCCCACGCCCGACGAGGCGCTGCCCGGACGCGACACGCCGATGCCCGTGCCCGCCACCCACGCGGTGCTCGGCACGCCGTTGTCGGGCCCGATCCCCGACGGCCTGGAGACGGCGATCGTGGCCCTGGGGTGCTTCTGGGGCGCCGAGCGGGTGTTCTGGACGCTCGACGGCGTGGTCAGCACCGCGGTCGGGTACGTCGGCGGGTCCACGCCCAACCCCACCTACGAGGAGGTCTGCTCGGGCCTCACCGGCCACACCGAGGCCGTGCTCGTGGTCTTCGACCCGCAGCGGATCAGCTACGACGCGGTACTGCGGACGTTCTGGGAGTCCCACGACCCCACCCAGGGCATGCGCCAGGGCAACGACGTCGGCACCCAGTACCGGTCGGGCATCTACTGGACCTCGCCCGCGCAGCGCGACGCGGCGATGCGGTCCCGCGATGCCTTCCAGCCCGTGCTCGACGCGGCCGGCTACGGCCCGATCACCACCGAGATCGCCGAGGCCGGGTCCTTCTACTACGCCGAGGAGTACCACCAGCAGTACCTGCACAAGGTGCCGAACGGCTACTGCGGGCTCGGCGGCACCGGGCTCAGCTGCCCGGTGGGCGTGGCGTCGGCCGACTGACCGGCGCGGCGTGACCTGTCGCCGCCACCACCCGCGGTGTAGGTTCGTTACGGTTCGGTGACGAGCGAGTGACGGTCCGCGACCCGGGGCCGAGGAGGACGATGCGCGATCCCGGCAGGACCCGCACCCCCCGGCGCACCCTCGTGGTGCTCGTGGTGCTCGCGGTCCTGCTCCCGGCGGTCGGTGCCGGCGCGCAGTCCTCGATCGACGACCTGCGGTCCAACCGCGAGACCATCCGGGCCGAGCGCGAGCGCCTGCAGGCCGAGCGGGCCGCGGTCGCCGTCCAGGTCGACACCATCCGGGCCACCGACGCCGAGGTCTCGGCGGCCCTCGCCGACCTCGAGGAGCTGGTCCGGGCCGAGGAGGGCCGCCTCGACGACGCCCAGCGGGCCGTCGACGCGGCCGAGCTCCAGGTGCTCGAGGCGCTCGCCGCCCAGCAGGCCGCCCAGGCCGAGGTCGACAGCCTGCGGGAGGCGATGGCCGCGGCGGCGGTGGACGCCTACGTGCGACCCCCCGAGCAGGACACGCTCAGCGTGCTGCTCTCCGGTGACCTCGGCAACGCGGCCGAGCGCCGGGCGCTCATGGACGTGAGCGCGTCGAGCCAGTCCGACCTGCTCGAGCAGTTCCGGGCCGCCCAGGAGGACCTCGAGCTCTGGGGCCAGGCCGCGGCCGAGGCGACGGCCCGGGCCGAGGAGCAGCGGGCCGTCGTCGCCGACCAGGTCGAGGCGGTGGCCGCCGCCCGCGACCAGCAGGCGCTCGTGGTGGCCGAGGTGCAGCAGCGCCTCGACGCGGCCATGGCTGAGTCGGCCCGGCTCGCGGCAACCGACAGCGAGCTGGCGGCCACCGATGCCGCGCTGGCGGCCGAGATCGCCGAGAAGCAGGCCGAGCTGCAGCGCCAGCTGGCCCGGGCTTCGGTGCGGCGGGGGCCGGTGAGCGTGCCCAACGTCGGGACCATCCAGCTCACGTCGGTCGGCGGCATCGTCGTCAACTCGGCCATCGCCGGCCAGCTGGCGTCGATGCTCGACGCCGCGGCCGCCGACGGCATCGTCCTCACCGGCGGCGGGTTCCGCGACTCGTCGATGCAGGTGCAGCTGCGGCGACAGCACTGCGGCACCTCCGACTACGCGATCTACCAGATGTCCCCGTCGGCGTGCCGGCCGCCGACGGCCCGCCCGGGCCAGTCGCTGCACGAGCAGGGCCTGGCCATCGACTTCGTCGCCAACGGCGCCTCGATCACCAGCCGGGGGAGCGCCGGGTTCCAGTGGCTGGCGGCCAACGCCTCGCGGTACGGGCTCTACAACCTGCCCAGCGAGCCCTGGCACTGGTCCACCACCGGCGGCTGATCCGCCGGGGTGGCGGGGGCCGCTAGGGTGGGACTGCCGATGCACCCGCACGGGAGAGTCCCCGGTCCGCCAGACCGGGGACGCCGAAGGAGCAACCTCCCCGGAATCTCTCAGGCCCCAGGACCGGGCGGGTGGGGCGACTCTGGAAAGCAGGCCTCCGGGCCTCACCGACGGTGCAAGCCCTCCGGGGCGAAGCTCTCAGGTCCCGTGACAGAGGGGGAGCGGTGGCCGGCGCGCCATCGCCCACCCACCGTCGAAGGACCGAGATGGCCACCTCCTCGCCGCACCCCTCCGGCTCGCTGCGCCGCACCCCGCTCGCCGACTGGCACCTGGCCCACGGGGGCCGCCCCGTCGACTTCGCCGGGTGGGAGCTGCCGGTGCGCTACGCGCCCGGCCCGGTGGCCGAGCACCTCCACACCCGCGCCGCGGCGTCGCTGTTCGACGTCGGACACATGGGGATCGTGGAGCTCCACGGCCCCGGCGCCGATCGCGCGCTCGAACGGCTCGTCCCCGCCGACGTCGTCGGGCTCGCCGAGGGGCGGCAGCGCTACACGGTGCTCACCACGGCCGACGGCGGGGTGATCGACGACCTCATGGTCGCCCGCACCGGCGGGCACCTCACGCTCGTGGTGAACGCGGCGCGGCGCGAGGCGGACCTGGCGCACCTGCGTTCCGAGCTCGCTCCGGACCTCGAGGTGGTGGAGCGGACCGACGTCACGCTGCTCGCGCTGCAGGGGCCGGCCGCCGTCGACGTCGTCGCCGAGCACGCCCCCGCGGTGCTCGAGCTCGGCTTCATGGGCCTCGGTCGGGTCCGCCTGGCGGACGTGGACGTGCTCGTCAGCCGCTCGGGGTACACCGGTGAGGACGGTCTCGAGCTGCACGTGCCGGTGGGCGCGGCGGAGGCGGTGGCCGACCTCCTCGCCGGGCACCCGACCGTGGCGCCGGCCGGTCTCGCCGCACGCGACTCGCTGCGGCTCGAAGCCGGGCTGTGCCTGTGGGGCCACGATCTCGACGAGACGACGAGCCCGGTGGAGGCCGGCCTGGGGTGGACGATCGGCCGCCGCCGTCGAGCCGAGGGCGGGTTCCCCGGCGCCGCGGTGGTGCTCGCCCAGCTCGCCGGCCGTGCCCCCCGGAGGCGGGTCGGGCTCCGCCCGGCCGGCCGGCGTCCGGTCCGTGACGGCGCCGTGCTCTCCGGGGCGGACGGGACGGTCGTGGGCGTCGTCACGAGCGGCGGCTTCGGACCGTCGATCGACGCCCCGATCGCCATGGGGTACGTCGCCGCGGCGTCGGCGGCGCCGGGCACCGAGCTGCTCGCCGACGTGCGGGGACGAGCCGAACCGGTCGGTGTCGTCGCCCTTCCCTTCGTCCCCCACCGCTACGCCCGCCCGGCCGCCGCGGCCGTTCCCACCCCCGCAGAGGAGCAGCGATGAGCACCACCAGCGCCACCGGTCGTCGGATCGAGGCCCGCACCCGGTTCGCCGATCGCCACCTCGGGCCCGACGCCGAGGAGCTGGACCGGATGCTCGAGGTGGTGGGCGTGGCCTCCCTCGACGACCTGGTGGATCGCGCCGTGCCCGCCGCGGTGCGCGAGGACCGGCCCCTCGATCTCCCCGAGGCCTGCTCGGAGCAGGCGGCCCTGGCCGAGCTGCGGGCCCTCCTCGCGGTCAACCGGCCGATCCGCTCGCTGATCGGCACGGGTTACGCCGCGGCGATCACGCCCCCGGTGATCGCCCGCAACGTGCTCGAGAACCCGGCGTGGTACACGGCGTACACGCCGTACCAGCCCGAGATCTCCCAGGGTCGGCTCGAGGCGCTCCTGAACTTCCAGACCATGGTCGCCGACCTCACCGGCGCCGAGGTGGCCAACGCGTCGCTCCTCGACGAGGCGACGGCGGCGGCCGAGGCGATGACGCTGTGCCGGCGGGCGGCGCGCCATCGAGGTGGGGCGTTCTTCGTCGACCGGGGCTGTCATCCCCAGACGATCGAGGTGGTGCGCACGCGGGCCGAGCCGCTCGGCATCGAGGTGGTCGTCGGCGACCCCGAGACCGACCTCGACCCCGCAGACGCGTACGCGGTGCTGCTCCAGTACCCCACCACCTACGGCGCCGTCCGCGATCCGGCCCCCGTGATCGAGCGGATCCACGCCGCCGGTGGGCTCGCCGTGGTGGCCACCGACCTGCTCGCCTGCTGTCTCCTCGTGCCCCCGGGTGAGCTCGGGGCCGACGTCGTGGTCGGCTCCACGCAGCGCTTCGGGGTGCCGCTCGGGTTCGGGGGTCCGCACGCGGCCTTCATGGCCACCCGCGCCGAGCACGTCCGGGCCCTGCCGGGGCGGCTGGTGGGCGTCTCGGTCGATGCCGCGGGCCGGCCGGCACTCCGCCTCGCGCTGCAGACGCGGGAGCAGCACATCCGGCGGGAGAAGGCGACGAGCAACATCTGCACCGCGCAGGTGCTGCTCGCGGTCATCGCCGGCTTCTACGCCACCTACCACGGGCCCGAGGGGCTGCGGTCGATCGCCGAGCGCGTGCACCACCTCACCCGGGCGCTGGCTGCCGGACTGGCGGATCACGGGCTCGAGCTCGACTCGGCGGCGGTGTTCGACACGGTGACGGCGCGCGTGGCGGGGGGTGCCGACGCGGCGGTGGCCCGGGCGCTCGCCGCGGGCATCAACGTCCGCCGCGTGGACGACGAGCGGATCGGGATCACCCTCGACGAGACCTGTGACGACGCGGTGGTGGCCGAGGTCCTCGGTGCGCTCACGGGCGCGGCGGTCGCGTCGACCGCGGTGCCGGCGCTGGGCGACGGGTCGCCCGCCGCCATCCCCTCGGGGTTGCGGCGGACGTCGACGTACCTGGAGCACCCCGTGTTCCACCGGCACCGGTCGGAGACGGCGATGCTGCGCTACCTGCGCCGGCTGGCCGACCGGGACCTGGCGCTCGACCGCACGATGATCCCGCTCGGCTCGTGCACGATGAAGCTCAACGCCACCGCCGAGATGCTGCCCATCACCTGGCCCGAGGTGGCCGACCTCCACCCGTTCGCGCCGGTCGACCAGGCCGCGGGGTTGGTGCGGGTCATCGAGGACCTCGAGCGGTGGCTGGCCGAGATCACCGGCTACGACGCGGTGTCGCTGCAACCCAACGCCGGCTCCCAAGGCGAGCTGGCCGGGCTGCTCGCAGTCCGCGCCTACCACCGCAGCCGCGGCGACCTCGAGCGCACCGTCTGCCTCATCCCCTCCTCGGCCCACGGAACCAACGCGGCAAGCGCGGTGCTCGCCGGGTTCGAGGTGGTGGTGGTGCGCTGCACCGACGCCGGCGACGTGGACCTCGCGGACCTCCGACGGCGGATCGACGAGGTGGGCGACCGGCTCGGCGCGGTGATGGTGACCTACCCGTCGACCCACGGCGTGTTCGAGGAGGGGATCGGGGAGCTGTGCCGCCTCGTGCACGACGCCGGGGGTCAGGTGTACCTCGACGGCGCCAACCTCAACGCGCTCGTGGGCGTGGGTCGGCCCGGGCGGTTCGGCGCCGACGTGTCGCACCTCAACCTGCACAAGACGTTCTGCATCCCCCACGGCGGGGGCGGCCCCGGGGTGGGCCCGGTGGCGGTGCGGGCGCACCTGGCACCGTTCCTGCCCGGGCGGGGCGTGGGCCCGGTGTCGGCCGCGCCCTGGGGGTCGGCGGGGATCCTGCCCATCTCGTGGATGTACATCCGCATGATGGGCCCCGACGGCCTGCGGCGGGCGACCGCCACCGCGCTGCTCACGGCGAACTACGTGGCAGCCCGGCTCGAGCCGCACTTCCCGGTCCTCTACCGGGGGGCCGACGGGTTCGTCGCCCACGAGTGCATCATCGACACCCGTCCGGCCCGGGCGGTGGCCGGGGTCACCGTCGACGACATCGCCAAGCGCCTCATCGACCACGGGTTCCATGCCCCCACGATGTCGTTCCCGGTGGCGGGCACACTGATGATCGAACCGACCGAGTCCGAGGACCTGGCCGAGCTCGATCGCTTCTGCACCGCGATGATCGCCATCCGTGACGAGATCGACCGGGTCGCGAGCGGCGAGCTCGACCCCGATGACAACCCGCTGGGCAATGCCCCCCACACCGTCGACGACCTGCTCGTCGAACCCTGGCCCCATCGCTACACGCGGCTGGAGGCTGCCGCGCCCCACGGGGGCTCCCTCGCCGACCGGTACTGGCCGCCGGTCAGCCGGATCGACGCGGCTCAGGGGGATCGCCACGTGGTGTGCTCGTGCCCGCCCGTCGAGGCCTTCGCCACCTGACGTCGTCGCGCCGGCGACCGGCCGTGGCCACGACGGCTCCTCGGCCGCAGCCCGCTCGTCGTGGTCGGGGGGCGAGGGGTGCGGGCCGAGGTCTTCGGACCCGAAGCGCCCGGGGCGTGGCGGCGGCCCGGGCGTGGCCGCATAGACGCCGCGGCCGATACGCCGGACACGCCCCTGCTCGTGCTCGTAGCCCATGGCGTCGGCCAGAACCCGCACCGGTGCGCCCGACCCGATGGCGAACCCGTAGCGGTGCAGGAGCGCGTGGAGGTCGCGGAGCGCGAGCTGATGGTGCCGGCGGAGGATCGCGATGCACACCGATCGCAGGCGCCAGCCGTGCACGAGGATCGGCTCGGACACCATCGGCGGGAGGGGCGGGCCATCGACGGCCGGTGGCCGGCGCCCCTTGGCCCAAGGGACGGTGGGCCAGAGCCGGTCCCGGTCGTCCTCGAGCTGGTCCACCAGCTCGCGTCGCTCGGCGCACAGCGCGTCGAGCCCGGCGTCGATCCGGTCGAGCCGGGCCAGTCGATCGTCGCGCTCGATGTGCAGCTTCACCCGCGTGCCGCGGTCGAGCCCGGAGTGGATCCGCATCGCCAGCCGTCGCTGGTCGAGCAGCCGCGCCCCCCGGGCCAGGGTCTGATCATCCATGGTGCCGAGCTCCCCTCGGTCCACCCTGTACAGGACGTCGATGCCCGACGTCGAGGCCATCCCATCCTCCCCACCCCCAGTGACACCCCCGCCCCTTGGGATCGAATCGACGTCGATTCGATCCCAAGGGGCGGGGGGATGATGTGGGGAGCGACCTGGGGGAGGCGGAGGGGTGTGGGGCGGGCCCCTGGGTCAGATCGTGCGCGCGGGGCGGCCGGGGCCCTCGGCGTCGTTGCCGGCCATGTCGGCGTTGGGTCGGGCGGCGGCCATGAGGCGGGCGACGACCTCCTCGATCTGGTCGGGATCGTCGACGTTCGCCTCGGCCGGGCCCTTGTGCCACGACTCGGCGATGGCCAGCTGGCGGCCGTTGACCTGGAACACGCGGCCGGTGACGTTGCGCGACCGCGGGCTGGCCAGCCAGGTGACGATCGGCGCGATCCAGCGGGGTGACGACGCCTCGCGCTCCTCGTCGGTCGGTGGCTGGGCTCGCAACGGCTCGGTGAGGCGGGTGAGCGCGCCCGGCGACACCGCGTTCACCGTGACCCCGTACCGGGCGAGCTCGAGGGCGGCGATGACCGTGAACCCGGCGATCCCCATCTTCGCCGCGCCGTAGTTGGTCTGGCCCGGGTTGCCGTAGATGCCCGAGACCGACGTGGTGTTGATGATGCGGGCATCCACCGGCTCACCGGCCTTGGACCGCTCCCGCCAGTAGGCGGCCGCCCAGCGGGACGGAGCGAAGGTGCCCTTGAGGTGCACCTTGATCACCGCATCCCACTCGGACTCGGTCATGTTCGTGAGCATGCGGTCGCGCAGGATGCCCGCGTTGTTCACGACCACGTCGAGGCCGCCGAAGGTCTCGATCGCCTGGTTGATCATGCGCTGGGCGCCCTCCCAGTCGCTCACGTCGTCACCGTTGACGACGGCCTCGCCCCCGAAGCCGCGGATCGCTTCGACGACCTGCTGGGCCGGGGTGAGATCGGTCCCGGTGCCGTCGGCCTCGCCGCCGATGTCGTTCACCACCACCTTGGCGCCGTGCTCGGCGAGCATCAGCGCGTGCTCCCGCCCGATGCCCCGTCCCGCCCCGGTCACGATCGCGACGCGTCCCTCGCACAGCTTGCTCATCTCGGACTCCCCCCCGTGGTGGTGATGGCGAACGGGGGTCATCGTAGGTCCGCGGCCACCTCCGCCCCGTCGGCGCCGGAGCGGACCCGGGTCAGGTGGGCGTCGACGGCCTCGGGACCGACCAGGCGGGCGAGGACCTCGCCGGTCGATCCCACCAGGATCGCGGTGGGGGAGCGACGGACGGCCAGCGCGCCGGCCAGGTCGGCGCGCTCGGTGGCGTCGACCCGCAGGATCGGCGTGGCCGGATCGCCGGCGCGGAGGCGCTCCTCCACGGGCCCGCACGATGCGCACCACGGCGTGGTGAACAGCACCCACCGGGGCTCGCCGATCACGAGCTCGGCGGGCACCGAGCCGGAGGCGACCGAGCGCCGGAGCTCGCCCCGCGCCACGGCGACGAGCCAGATCTGGCACCCGACGCAGATCCCCGAGATCGCGGCCAGCCCGGCCAACGCGACGACGACGAGCGCGAGCGCCCACGCCACCCCGGGACGGCCGAGGACGAGGAACACGGTCGCGATGCCGAGCACCGCGGCGCCGATCGTCGCCGCGAACCGGGGCGGACGGGGGTCCTCGAGCTCGGTCGGGGGTCCGAGGCGGGGACGGACCAGGTCGGACCAGACGCGGATCACCGGGTTCCGGCGCGGGCCGAACGCGGCGCCGAGGCCGAGGACGACGGCGAACGCCGGGATGGCGGCGGGCACGTCGAGGAGGAAGCCGAGGAGGAGCCCGACCGCGAGCACCCCCTGGTTGACGCGGGGGCCACGCGGGTCGATGGGACGCGGGATCGTCGGGGAGGAATCCATCCAAACATCATAAACCCGATCGGATTCATCGGCTATTTGGACTCGGGCCCGGCCGGACGGCCATGGGCCGCTACCGTTCGGCCATGACCCGCTGGCAGGTGAGGGTGGTGAAGATCCGGGCGCGAGACGTCCGCCGCGGCGACGTGGTGTCGAAGGACGCCGACGGCGACCACGACTGGTTCGTCGTGCACGACTCGGTGACCTTGCCCGACGGGACCATCAACGTGCTCGACCGCTCCAACGCCAAGGCGTTCACGGCCGGCCCCTTCGACCTCGTCGGCCTCCAGACTCCGGCGGCGATCGAGCTCCCACCGGACGTGACGGGGTCGGGGACGAGCAGCGCGTGACGCCGCGGGCGATCGTCGTCGACACCGACCCCGGGATCGATGACGCCATGGCCATCGCCGTCGCCCTGGTCAGCACCGAGCTCGAGGTGGTCGGGCTCACGACCGTGTTCGGCAACCACCGCGTCGCGGTCACGACGGCCAACGCCCAGCGGGTGCTCGACGCCCTCGACCGACCCGCCGTGCCCGTGGTCCGCGGCGCGGCGCGCCCGCTCACCCGCCCGGCGAACCCGCCGGCGACGTTCGTCCACGGTGAGGACGGCCTGGGTGACGCCGGCCTCCCGGCGCCGTCGCGCCCACCGCTCGCCGATCGCCGTGCCGCCGAGTGGCTCGTCGACACGGCCCTCGCCCGCCCCGGGGCCGTCACCCTCGTCGCCCTCGGGCCGCTCACCAACCTCGCCCTCGCCGTGCTGCTCGAACCCGAGATCGTCGGCGCGGTCGAGCGCGTCGTGGTGATGGGGGGTGCCGCGCTCGTGCCCGGCAACGCCACGTCGGCGGCCGAGGCCAACATCTGGAACGACCCCGAGGCCGCCGACCTCGTGCTCGGAGCCGGCTGGCCGGTGACGATGATCGGCCTCGACGTGACCGAGCAGCTCCTGGCCGATACCGCGTGGCTGCGCGCCCTCGATGCCGTCGACACCCCGGCCGCCCGCCTCGTGGCCCGCACCGCACCGACCTACGAGCGCTTCCACCGCGAGAGCGACGGGCTCGAGGGGATCCACTGCCACGACGTCGCCACCATCGCCTGGCTGCTCGATCCCGGCGCCTTCACCATCGAGTCGCGGTCCGTGCGGGTGGTGACCGAGGGGTTCGCCGCCGGCGCCACGATCGTCGAACGGCGCACGGGCTCCGACGGCGCGACCGACGGAGAGCGCCCCGGCGTGCACGTCGCCCTCGGCGTGGACGCGCCCCGCGTCCTCGGCCTCGTCCGGGACCGCCTCGGCCCCGCCCGACCCATCCCCGCGAGCGATCGGGGCGGCGGATAGCGTCATCGCCCATGCAGCGAGTGTGTGCCCGACCGGGGTGCGCAGCGCCGGCCGTGGCGACGTTCACCTACGACCCCACGGACCGCCGGGCGTGGGTCGCCGACCTGGTGGCCGCGGACCGCCCGGGCAGCCTCCACCTCTGCGCCGACCACGCGGCCCGCTTCAGCGTCCCCGTCGGCTGGACCCTGGTCGACGAGCGGGCCGAGCCGCCGGCCGGGGGCGCCGCGGTCCCCTCGAGCCCGCTCCTCGCCCGCGCCTTCCGCGCCTCGCTCGCCTCGTGATCCCCGGCGTCGACCGCGGCGGACTCCCTCCGCGTCTGCGAGATGCTCCGCCGGGGCCGCGACCTCGCGTCGATGGGCCCAGCCGGTCTGCTCCGCGACGAGCTACGAGGGGATCGGCTTCGGACTCGGCGGATCGGCGATGCCGGATCCGGCCGAGGACCTCATCGGCATCCTGCTCACCCCGCTCATGCCCTCGAGCGCCTGGCCGCTGCGCCGGGAGATGAAGGTCCTCGCCCTGGCCTCGATCGTCGACTGATCGCTGCGCAGGCGCCGTCGACGCCGGCCGCGGTCACACCGAGAGCACACCGTCGACGGTCAGGGCGGTGCCGGTGGCGAGCACCAGCACCCCACCGAGGCGGGCCGCCCACCGGGTGACCCGCGCCGCCGGTCCGTCGAGGTCCATCGTCGCCAGCCCGGCCAGCACGCCGACGACCGCGACGAGGGGGAGGGCCACCGGCGCCGGACCGACGTCGGCACCGGCGCTCACCGCGAGCACCCCGAGCTCGGGGCGCAGCACGAGCGGGACGGCGACGGGCACCAGCGCAGCGGCCCGGCCGGTCAGGGCCGGGTCGGGCCCGGGCGGCGCCACCCACAGGTCGCGGAGCCCGGTGGCCAGCAGCGCGAGGCCGGCCGCGACGCGCATCGTCGGCGCGCTCACCCCCAACCCGTCGACGATCGCCTCGCCGGCGAGGGCAAGGCCGACGAGCACGGCCGTGGCCAGGCCGGCCCCGAGCACGGTGACCAGCGCTCGCTCGCCCGCGGGTCGTGCGCCGCGGGGCAGCGCCGGCGCGACGCGGGCGGGGTTGGCCGTGGCGAACACGGCGAGCGCGATCAGCCACGCCGACGGCGTCATGCGGGGCCCTCGGCGGCGTCGAGCATGTCCAGGGCGAAGAGCAGGGCGGACAGGGCGTGCTGCTGGTCGTCCATCTGGGTGACCTCGAACTGGAACCAGGCGCCCCGCGTCCGGGACGGGTCGGCGAACCGCGCCGCCTCGTCGGGCCCGACCTGGCGGTCGACCAGCATCGCGCCCACGCACCGGCCCCGCTCGGCGAGCACGGCGGCGAGCGGCGCGGTGCGCTCGTCGACCAGGGCGACCCGCCAGAGCCCGTGGAGGTGCTCGCCGAGCGTCCCCAGCCCGGCGCCGAGCGTGCGCCGTCCGCGCAGCCACCAGTTCGGCCAGGCGTCGGTGCGCTGCGACTCCCACCGCACCTGCACCCCGGCCAGGCGGGCCTGGCGATCGGCGTAGGCGGCCTCGGCGGCGGTGAGCGGCCGCGACCCTCCCGACCGCTCGGGCCACGCCGCCGTGGTGGCCAGCCCGTAGGCCGCCCAGTGGTCGGGCACGTCGGGCTGGTGGCCCTCCGCCGCGTCGCGTTCGGTCGCGAGGTAGTGCCCGATGCGGGCCGCGGGCTCGTCCCACCCGCCGTCGGGGTCCTCGCGGTGGAGCAGGGCGAGCGCCCAGTACGCCTCACCGGTGAAGAACGGCGAGTAGATCCCGGGCACCGGTGCGCCGGTGCGGCGGTCCCATGCCTCCAGCACCGCGCCGGACCCCTCGGTCTGGCCGACGAGGAAGCGCCCGAGCGCCGCCATCACCTCGTCGTGGACGTCGTCCCCGGTCGCGGCCCGGCGCTCGGCCAGGCCGGCGAGCAGCAGCGCGGCGGCGCCGGTGGTCACGCGCGTCGACGACGGCTCGAACGCGAGCCCGCCATTGGCCGCGACGAGGTGGTCGAGGGCGTAGGCGGTGCCGGCGTCGGCCCCGGCGAGGGCGTCGGGGAGCCCGGCCGCGTGGGCCTGGTAGAGCGACATCACCACCCCGGCGTGGCGGACGGTGTTGTACCCGCCCACGTCGCGATCGGCGGCCCGGTCGTAGCGGTAGAGCCAGGTGCCGTCGGCGGCCTGGTTCCGGTCGAACCACCCGACCGCCTCGACCGCGGCGGCGCGCAGCGCTGGCGCGTCGACCGCCGGGCAGTGCTCGGGGGCGGCGACCGCGACACGCACCACCGCGGCGACGGCGAGCCACACCACCGCGGCGGCGAGCACCCGTCCTCGCACCGTGCGCCACCCCATCCCCGGGACCCTACGCGTCGATCCGCCTAGCCTCGCCCCCATGGGGCGACGCCGGCTTCCGTGGCTCGCGCTCGTGATCGTGGTGGTGGCCATGGCCTGGCCCGCGCTCCGCCGGCCGCCGACCGACGGCTACCCGTTGTCCACGTACCCGATGTTCTCGAGCGACCGGGGCCCCTGGTCCGAGGTCGTCACCGTGGTCGGCCGGGACCCCGACGGCGCGGTCGTGCGACTGTCGCCGCGGGCCATCGGGGGCACCGACGAGCCGATGGTGGCCATCCGCACCGCGGCGATCGCCGTCGGCGGTGGCCACGCCGACACCTACTGCGACGAGGTGGCCGGGCGGCTCGGCGCCCACCCGGTCGTCGTCGAGCTCGAGGTCGTCACCGAGCGCCACCACGCGGTCGAGTACTTCACCGCCGGCGAGGACCCACGGGAGCGCCGCGTCCACGCCCGGTGCGCGGCCGGAGGGGGCTCGTGACCGCGGCCCCCACGCCGGTGGCCGCAGCCGCCCCCGCCGCCGCGGTGCGCCGCCGGACTCCCGGGTACCTCGACCCGGCGCCTCCCGAGCGCCTGGCCACGCTGCGCATCCTCGTCGTCGGCTTCGCCCTCGGCTACCTCGTCGTGCGCACGCCGCACCTGCTCGACGTGGCCCGGCTCGCCGACGTGGCCCCGGGCCGGTTCGCGCCGGTGGGCCCGCTCGTCCTGCTCGACGCGCCGCCGGCTCCGGTGATGGTGGCGGCCGTGCTCGCCGTCACCATCGCCGCCGCCGCTGCGGGCCTGGTCGGCTGGCGGTGGCGGGTCAGCGGTCCGGTCACCGCGCTCGGGTTCCTCCTCCTCACGAGCCATCGCAGCTCGTGGGGGCAGATCTTCCACACCGAGAACCTGGTGGCCCTCCACCTGCTCGTGCTCGCCGCCAGCGCCGCCGCCGACGCCCGCTCCCTCGACGCCCGCCGCCGGGCCCGGACGGGGGGAGCGCCGCCGGTCGCGGACCCCCGCTACGGCTGGCCGGTCCGGCTCGCCGCGGTCGTGGTCGTCGTCGCCTACGTCCTCGCCGGGTGGGCCAAGCTGCGCACCGGGGGGATCGACTGGGTCACCGGTGACGCGCTGCGGAACCACGTGGCCCACGACAACCTCCGCAAGGCCCTCGTCGGCGACGTGTGGTCGCCCCTCGGGGGGTGGGCGGTGGCCCACGGCTGGGTGTTCCCGCCGCTCGCCGCGGCGAGCCTGGCCGTCGAGCTGGCGGCCCCCGTCGCGCTGCTCGGCGGTCGCTGGCGCACCGGCTGGGTGCTGGCCGCGTGGTCGTTCCACCTGGGCGTGCTCGGGCTGATGGCGATCCTCTTCCCGTACCCGCTCCTCGGCGTGGCCTTCGCCCCGTTCTTCGCCCTGGAGCGCCTCGGCTGGCCGCCGTGGCGCCGCGTCGCCGGGGCCCGCGTCGCCGCCCCTCGGTAGCGTGCGGCCGTGGGTGCTCTCCGCTCGCCCGGGTTCCGCCAGTCGGTGCTGTGGCAGGAGCAGGTCCCGCGTCCCGTCGCGGCGACGACCCCGCTGCCCCGCGCCGCCGATGTGGTGGTGGTCGGCGGCGGCTACTGCGGCCTCATGGCCGCCCGGGAGCTCGCCCGCCGCGGCCGCCACGTGGTGCTGGTGGAGGCCGACGAACTGGGGCGGGGCGCGAGCACCCGCAACGGCGGGATGGTGATCCCCGAGCTGAAGGCCGGACCGGCGGCGCTCGAAGAGCGCCACGGGCCCCTCGGCCACCGGCTCCACGCGGCCGTGGAGGAGGCCTTCGACCTCGTCGAGGGCCTGGTGGCGGGCGGAGCGCCCGCCGCCCGCCGCGTCGGCACCGTCGAGCTGCCGCCGCCCGCCGACCGTGTCGAGTGCGACTACCGGCGCACCGGGCTGCTCCTCTGCGCCCACGACCGCCGCCTCCGCGGCGAGATGGCGGCCACGGCCGCCGAGCACCGCAACGACCTCGGCGACCCCGAGGCCCGTTTCGTCGAGGGCGCCACCCTCGCCGCCGAGCTCGGCTCCACCGCGTATCCCTGCGGCGTCGTCCTCGGCCGCACCGGCGGGCTCCACCCGGCGCGCTACCACGCCGGGCTCCTCGGCCTGGCGGCCGGGGCGGGGGTCGAGCTGCACGGGTCCACCCGGGCCACCGCGATCACCCGCCAGGCGGGTCGCGTCCGGGTGCTCACCTCCCGGGGACCGGTCGATGCCGGCGCGGTGCTGCTCGCCACCAACGCCACGGCCGACGGGGTGGCGCCGGCGCTGCGGCGGCGGGTGCTGCCGGTCGGCAGCTTCATCATCGCCACCGAACCGCTCGATCCCGAGCTGCTCCGATCCGCGCTCCCGACCGACCGGATGGTGTTCGACTCGAAGGAGTTCCTCTTCTACTGGCGCAGCACCCCCGACGGCCGCATCGCGTTCGGTGGCCGGCGCCACCTCGGCGCGACCACCCTCGACCAGGCCGCCGACTTCCTGGCCGATGCCCTGGTGCGGGTCCACCCCCAGCTCGCCGGGGTGGCGATCGAGCGGGTGTGGGGCGGCGAGGTGGCCGTGACCCTCGACCGCCTCCCGCACGTGGGCCGGGTGGACGGCGCCTGGTACGCCACCGGCTGCAACGGCTCGGGTGTGGCGTTGAACACGTGGATGGGCGCGGCCGTCGCGGCCACGATCTGCGGTGAGGCGGCCCCGCCCCCGTTCGCCGAGCTGCGCCACCGGGCCGTGCCGCTGCGGGCCGTCCGGCGCGCCTACCTGCCTGTGGTGGGCGCCTGGCTGGCCCGCCGCGACCGCCCCTTCTGGCGTCCGAGTGCGTGACCATGCTCTGCGCCGCGCGCCTGATCAGTGCTTGATCATGACGTGTTTGAGCTCGGTGTAGGCCTCGATGGCGTAGACCGACATGTCCTTGCCGTAGCCGCTCTGCTTGAAGCCGCCGTGGGGCATCTCCGACACGATCGGGATGTGGTCGTTCACCCACACCGCGCCGAACCGCAACGCCTTGGCCGCCCGCATGGCCCGACCCACGTCGCGGGTCCACACCGATGCGGCCAGGCCGTAGTCGACGCCGTTGGCCCAGGCGAGGGCCTCGGCCTCATCGGCGACGCGCTGGACGGTGACCACCGGCCCGAACACCTCGCGCTGGACGATCTCGGCGTCCTGGGCCACCCCCGCGAGCACGGTGGGCTCGTAGAAGAAGCCGGCGCCGTCGCGTGACCGGCCCCCGACCACGAGCTCGGCGCCGGCCTCGAGGGCCCGGTCGACCATGCCGACCACCCGCTCCCGCTGGCCGGCCGACACCACCGGCCCCATCTCCATCGCCTGGTCGAGGGGATCGCCGGTGGGCAGCGAGCCGATCGACTCGGCCAGCCCGGCGACCAGCTCGTCGTGGATCCGGGGCCCGGCGAGCACCCGGCACGCCGCGGTGCAGTCCTGCCCGGAGTTGTAGTACCCCGCGGCGCGGAGCCCCTCGACCACCGCGGCCGGGTCGGCGTCGTCGAACACCACCACCGGGGCCTTACCCCCCAGCTCGAGGTGCACGCGCTTGAGCGAGTCGGCCGCGGCCCGGGCGATGTGCTTGCCGGTGGCCACCGAACCGGTGAGCGACACCATGGCCACGTCGGGATGGGTGACGATCGCCTGGCCGGCGGGGTTCCCCTGGCCGCACACCACGTTGAGGACGCCGGGCGGCAGCACCTCGGCCTCGTCGATGAGCTCGGCGAGGCGGAGCAGCGACAGCGGGGTGAGCTCCGACGGCTTGATGACCACCGTGTTGCCCGCGGCGAGCGCCGGGCCCATCTTCCACACGGCCATGTTGAGCGGGTAGTTCCACGGGGCGATGGATCCGACGACCCCGATCGGGTCGCGTCGCAGGAACGACGTGTAGCCGTCCATGTACTCGCCCGCGGCCCGACCCTCGAGGAACCGGGCGCCGCCGGCAAAGAAGCGCAGGTTGTCGAGCGACAGGTCCATCTCGAACCCGACGATCGACACCGGCTTGCCCACGTTGGCCACCTCGAGGGCGCTGAGCTCGTCGACGTGGGCCTCGACGAGGTCGGCGATCCGGTGCAGCGCCTCGCTCCGGGTGCGGGGCGTCGCCGCGCCCCACGACGCGAACGCGTCGGCCGCGGCGGCGACGGCCCGGTCGACGTCGGCCGCGCCGCTCGCCGGCACCGTGGCGAGCACCTCGCCGGTCGCCGGGTTCAGCACGTCGTCGGTGGCGCCGTCGTGCGCCTCGGTCCACTGCCCGGCGATGTAGTTGAGGTGGGGCACGCGCGTTCCTCCGGATCGGTGAGGTCCCGATGTTGCGCCCTCCTCCGACGCGCCGCAAGCGGTCGGGGCTCGGGCGAACGGACGCCCGCGTCGGATCCCGTAGCATGCGTTGTTCCTCGTTCCACCCCGGAGTGCCGGAGCCCGGGTGGCCGTCCACCGCCGCTGAGAGGGGGCCCGTGCCCGACGACGAGCGCCGCGAGCCGAGCCTCCCGCCGGCCCCCGCCGATTCGGTCATCGAGCTCGACCGGGTGGGCAAGCGCTTCGGGGACTTCGTCGCGGTGCACGAGGCCCACGTCACCATCGGCCGGGGTGAGTTCTTCTCGCTGCTCGGGCCCTCGGGGTGCGGCAAGACCACGACCCTGCGCATGATCGCCGGCTTCGAGCTCCCCACCGCGGGCGCCATCCGCCTGGAGGGCGTCGACGTCTCGCAGACGCCACCGCACAAGCGCAACGTCAACACCGTGTTCCAGCACTACGCGCTCTTCCCCCACATGTCGATCTTCGACAACGTCGCCTTCGGCCCCCGCAGCCAGAGGGTGCCCCGCGACGAGGTCGACCGGCGGGTCCGCGAGCTGCTCGACGTGGTCCGCCTCGCCGACCTGGCCCGGCGCCGCCCGGCCCAGCTCTCGGGCGGCCAGCAGCAGCGCGTCGCCCTGGCCCGGGCCCTGGTGAACTACCCCGCCGCCCTGCTCCTCGACGAGCCGCTCGGGGCCCTCGACCTCAAGCTCCGCCAGGCGATGCAGCTCGAGCTCAAGCGGATCCAGGAGCAGGTCGGCATCACCTTCGTCTACGTCACCCATGACCAGGAGGAGGCGCTGACCATGTCGGACCGCATCGCGGTCATGGAGGGTGGGCGGCTGCTCCAGGTCGGTGACCCGGAGGAGATCTACGACC
>Ga0114946_10000747_pt1 | contig 21867 bp, 16 predicted proteins | sample WalLakDeSediment_FD_88676 | JGI IMG/M metagenome (GOLD analysis project Ga0114946, IMG submission 88676) | Lake sediment microbial communities from Walker lake, Nevada to study Microbial Dark Matter (Phase II) - Walker Lake 11/02/13 Deep Sediment | ecosystem: Environmental > Aquatic >...
GCGATGCGCGACGCGCTCGGCGCCCGCTGATCCCCGGCGTCGCGCCCGCGTCGCCCTGGCCGCTCAGCCCGGACCCACCTCGCCGAGCACGTCGGCCACGACCTCGGCGACCGAACCCACCCGGCGGTGGCCATCGGCGGCGTAGAGCCCGTAGGGATCGAGGTGCACCGGCTCCATCCCCGCGGCGCGGGCCCCGACCACGTCGGCCGCCCACGTGTCGCCCACGTACCAGCAGCGCGCCGGTTCGACGCCCCGCTCGGCCAGGACCGCGAGCGCGGGCGCGAAGGTGGCCGGGTCGGGCTTCTCGGCACCGACGACCGCGGAGTCCACCACGGTGAGCACTTCGGCCCCGGCACCCGGCCCCACCTGCAGCACACCCCGCTCTCGCAGCGACCGCTCGACCGTGCCGTCGGCGTTGGACACCACCGCCACGGGCATCCCAAAGGTCACCAGGCGACGGAGCGCGGCCGCGGCCTCGACCTGCACCCAGCTCCACAGCTCGATCGCCGGTCGGTGCCACAGCTCGGCGAAGCGGTCGGGCCCGAGTCGGTCGGGCGCGACGCCGATCTCCTCGAGGTACGTGCCGAGGTAGACGAGCCACCGATCGGCGCGGGCGACGCCGGCTCGGGCCGCGCCGTCGAGGGCCGCGGTGGCCCGGTAGTGGGCCCGGTGGAACGCGCCGTCGTCGGCCGCCACGACGACGCCCTCGGCGCCGAGCGCGGCGCGCAGCACGGCGGGCGACGGCAGCACGAACACCCCGCCCACGTCGAACACCACCGCGTCGGGACCCCTCGTCGCCATGGCTGCGGACCCTACCCGGACGCGTCAGCGCCGCCGGCCGGGCCGGCGGCGGTGACGGGATGGACTCCGGGCCGGGTCAGGCGGACTCGGCGGCGCGGTCCTTGGCCACCTCGTCGAGCATCTCGTACTCCTCGCCCGTGTCGACCCAGTCCTCGAACTGGGTGACGCCGAGCGTGTCGAACCGCTTGCGGAGCCAGCCGTCGTTGGCGTCGAGCAGTCCGAGCTTCTTGCAGTTCGGCACGATCTTGGAGAACAGGAGCTGCTGGAACGGGTCCTGGTTCTTCTGCTCGTCGGTGGTGGCGAAGATGCGGATCGCCTCGCGGGGATCCACGCCCATCGAGTCCCAGACCTCCTGCTGCAGGAAGCGGTCGCGCATGCGGACCGCGGCCTCGAAGGCGAACTCCTGGCGGTCCATCATCTCGGCGTCGGAGAGGCCCTCGTAGAACTCCTTCAGCGACAGCACCCCGAACGCGACGTGGCGGGCCTCGTCGCTCATCACGTAGCGGAGCAGCTGCTTGAGGAGCGGGTCGCTGGTGGTCTGCATGGCCATCCCGAACGCGGCGAGGGCGAGGCCCTCGACCATGATCTGCATGCCCAGGTAGGTCATGTCCCAGCGGCTGTCGAGGATGATGTCGTCGAGCAGCATGCGCAGGTGGGCGTTGATCGGATAGTGGCCCGACAGCTTGGTGTCGAGGTACTTGGCGAAGACCTCCACGTGGCGGGCCTCGTCCATCACCTGGGTGGCCGCGTAGTACTTGGCGTCGATCCAGGGGACGGTCTCGACGATCTTGGCGGTGCAGATGAGCGCACCCTGCTCGCCGTGCATGAACTGGCTGAGGCTCCAGTTCTGCGAGTTGATCGCGTACTGCAGCCACTCGGCCTCGCCCCACGACTCGAGGGCGGTGCCCGACAGGTCGATCCCCAACGCGGCGAAGCCCTCCTTGGAGGGCACCCCCAGGCCCTCGCGGACGAGTCGCTCCTGGTCGACCTCGATCGACCAGTCGAGGTCGGTCTCGCCGTTCCACTGGGAGTGCTTGGCCTTCTCGTAGAGCTTGTTGAGCGCCGGGCGGGCGCCCTTGTTGTAGTCCCACGTGAAGATGGCGTCGGCGTTGTCGCGGACGGTGTGGATGGCCTCGTCGCGGTCGGTGTTGGTGACGGCCAGGATGGCGGTGAGGTCGTCGACCCCGGTCCGGCCGAGGATGTCCTCGTTCGTCGCGCTCATGCGCCTGCGCACCCCCGTGTGATCGGTGTCGGACCGACGGTCGGACCGACCTGCGTTCGGACGACTGTACGGCGTACAGGGTACCCCGGCCAGGTGACCTGCGCCACAGCGGCTCGGCGATCGGTGGCGCGGCCTCGGGTAGCGTCGGCGACGGCGACCGGCCGACTCGACGACACCAGGGGGACGCGTGCGACCGATCTTCGGGGTCCACACCGGGCTGCAGAACACCACGGTCGAGGAGCTGCGCGACCTGTGGCGGCGCATCGAGGAGGGCCCGTTCGACTGGATCTCGATCTGGGACCACTTCTACGCGGCCGACTTCACCGGCGCCCACTGCCTCGAGGCCGTGTCGGCCCACACCGCGCTGGCCTGCGCCACCACCCGGGTCCGCTGCGGCTCGCTCGTCTACTGCGCCGGGTACCGCCACCCCGCGGTGCTGGCCAACGCCATCGCCACCATCGACCACCTCTCGGGCGGCCGGGCCGACATCGGGCTCGGAGCGGGCTGGGCGTTCAACGAGTACCAGGCCTACGGGATCCCGTTCCCCACCGCCGGCACGCGACTCGACATCCTCGAGGAATCGGTGCAGTGCGTGCGCGGCCTCCTCCGCGACGACGTCACCGACTTCGCCGGCGAGCACTTCACCCTCACCGAGGCCCGCTGCGAGCCCAAGCCGCTCCAGGCCGAACTCCCGATCTGGGTCGGGGGCGGAGGCGAGAAGCGGACGCTGCGCATCGCCGGTCGTCACGCCGACGGCTGGAACGTGCCGTTCGTCGCGCCCGAGGCCTTCGCCCACAAGCGCGAGGTCCTGGCCGGGCACGCCGCCGACGCCGGCCGCTCCCTCGACGACATCCGCTGCACGGTGAACGTCGGCCTGTGCCCGACCGAGGCCGACCTCCAGGAGCAGTTCGGCGGGCTCGCCCCGGCGGTGCGGCCGGGGGTGCTGATGGGCTCGGAGCAGCAGATGGTCGAGCACCTGCACCGCTACGTCGACGCCGGCGCCCAGCAGATCAACCTGGCCATGCGGGCGCCGTGGCAGCTCGACCACCTCGAGCTGATGGCCACAACCATCGAGGCGATGGGCGACTGATCACGAGCTCCGGGCGCGGTGACCCACACCGCGTGTGGGCGGACGCGCCCAGACGGGCTCAGCTGCCGAGCAACTTGGCCTTCTGGGCCGCGAACTCCTCTTCGGAGATGACACCGCGCGCCCGAAGCTCGTCGAGCTTGTGGAGCTCCTCGGCGACCGACGCCCCCGCGGCACCCGCCGGTGGCACGAGCCGGTCGAACTTGCGGTTCTCGTTGGCCTCCATCGCCACGTAGATCTCGTTCTGCACGGCCTGGGGCTTGCGGACGTCGTCGAACTCCTGACGCCCCTCGGCACTGGCCGACTCGACCACGAGGTCGCCGGCGCCGAGGATCCGCTCGAACAGGTTCTGCGAGGAGAACACGGTGTTGATGCGCTCGAGGGGGATCTCGATCCCGGTGCGGCTCACGAGGCCCGACCGGTAGATGAGGCGGTCGCTCGAGAGCACGAAGTGGGTGGTGGTCCAGCGGGCGTACTCCAGGCCGAACCACCCCAGGCACCCGAGGATGAGCAATCCGACGACGATGCTCGCGGTCTGGTTGTCGACGTTGGCGTACACGATCACGCCGAGGACGATCGCCCCTCCGAGCGCGGCGGCTGACGGGATGAGCCGCCACCAGTGGGGCCGGAGATCGAGGATGAGCTTCTCGTTGCCGTGCATGTAGTCATGGGGAAAGGCCACGCGGGCACGATAGTCGGGGCCACGGCGGTGCTACCGGTACACGCGCCGCTGGAACACCCGATCGTGGGCGACCACCCGGTCGAGGAACACCAGCCCGTCGAGGTGGTCGATCTCGTGCTGCACGGCCCGGGCCTCGAACGCGTCGCACTCGAGCACCCGCTCCCCGCCGTCGGGCGTGCGGCCCCGCACCACCACGAGCGTGGCCCGGGCCACGTCGCCGGTGAGGTCGGGCACGCTCATGCATCCCTCGCGGCCGACGTCGCGGCCGTGAGCGAGCAGGACCTCGGGGTTGAACAGCACCACCTCCCCGTGGCACGAGCGGGCCTTCTTGTGCCCGGTGACGTCGACCACGAACGCCCGCAGGCCCACACCGATCTGGGGCGCGGCCACACCGACGCTGTGGCTGCTCGCCCGCATGGTGTCGACCAGGTCGGCGGCGAGGGCGCGGGTGAGGTCGCCGAACTCGGTGACGGGCGCGGCCGGGCGCTTCAGGACCGCGCCGGGCAGGTGGACGATGGGTCGGATCACCGGCGGCCGGCCTCAGAGGACGTCGACGTCGACCGGGTGGGCCGAGCAGTCGACCCCGAGCTCGGCGGCCACGCCGCGGAGCCGCTCCTCGAGCACGCCCCCCTCGAGGCCGACGGGGAGGGCCACCTCGAGCAGCATGGCGTAGACGGGGTGGGCGCGATCGCCGATGACCCGGGTGGTGAGGTCGGTGATGTTCACCCCGAGGTCGGCCAGGGTGGCGGCCACGCGGTGGACGATGCCCGGGCGGTCGGCGCCGTAGACCGCCACGCTCCACGGCGTGCCCGTCGACGGGGCCGAGTCGGTGGGCGCGCTCGGGTGGACGGCCACGTCGAGGCCGAGGGTGGCGGCCGGACCGGCCAGCGCCGCCGCGACGGTGCCGGCGTCGGTGCCGTCGGGCGCCGAGACGATGAGGACCATGGCGAAGCGGCCGCCGAGGATCGTCATCGACGTGTCCGCCAGGTTGCAGTCCAGGTCGGCGAGCGCCCCGGTGACCGCGGCCACCACCCCCGGACGGTCGGCGCCGATCGCGGTGATCGCCAGCTCCATGGCCCCCTACCTCCCGTGTGGACCGGGCGCCCCGGTCGGGGTCAGTCCCATCCGAGCTCGTGCAGTCGGTCGTCGTCGATGCCGAAGTGGTGGGCGATCTCGTGCACGACGGTGACCGCCACCTCCTCGACCACCTCGGTCTCGTCGGCCGCGATCGCGCAGATCGGGCGCCGATAGATCGTGATCCGGTCGGGCAGCTCGAGCCCGCCGTAGGCCTCCCGCTCGGTGAGCGGTACGCCCTCGTACAGCCCGAGCAGGTCGCCCTCGGGCGCGTCGTCCTCGACGATCACGACGACGTTGTCCATGAGCGCGGCGAGCGCCTCGGGAACGAGGTCGAGCGCGTCGGCCACGAGCCCCTCGAACCGCTCGGCGTCGACCTCGATCACCGCGCCACCCTACCGGCCGCCTCGGGGCGCCCCGATCGCTGTCGGTGTCCGTCGGTAGGGTGGGAGCGTGGAGGCCGATCGGCTGCTCGATGATCTCGACGCGGCCCAGCGCGAGGCCGTCACCACCGACGCGGCGCCGCTCCGGATCCTCGCCGGGGCCGGATCGGGCAAGACCCGGGTCCTCACCCGACGCCTGGCTCACCGGGTGGCCGTCGGCACGGCCGATCCCCGCCACGCGCTCGTCCTCACCTTCACCCGCCGGGCGGCGAGCGAGCTGCGCAGCCGGCTCGGCGTGCTCGGCATCCGCGACGAGGTGGCCGCGGGCACCTTCCACGCCATCGCCTACGCCCAGCTGCGCGCCCGGTGGGCCGATCGGGGCGTGCGCCCGCCGGACCTGCTCGAGCGCAAGCTGCCGGTGGTCGCCAAGCTCGTGCCGTCGCGGGGCGCGGCCATCGACGTGCTCGCCGAGCTCGACTGGGCGGCGGCGCAGGGGCTCGGCCCCGACGACTACGCAGCGGAGCTCGAGCATCGCGGGCGGCGACCCGCGGTGTCACCCACCCTGGTGGTGGCCACCATGCGCCGCTACGCCGACCACAAGCGGGAGCGGCGCCTCGTCGACTTCGACGACCTGCTCCGGCTCGGTGCCCAGCACGTGCGCACCGACCCCGACGCGGCAGCGGCCACCCGGTGGCGGTACCGCCACGTGTTCGTCGACGAGTTCCAGGACGTCAACCCGCTCCAGTTCGACCTGCTCCGCGCCTGGCTCGGCGATCGCGTCGACCTCTGCGTCGTGGGCGACCCCCGCCAGGCGATCTACGCCTGGAACGGCGCCGACGCCGCCTACCTCACCCGGTTCGAGCGCTGGTTCCCCGACGCCACCACCGTCGAGCTCACCCACAACCACCGGTCGACGCCCCAGATCGTGGCCGCCGGGGCCGCGGTCCTCGGCCACGGCACGCCGGTGCCCGCCACCGACCGGCCCGAGGGCCCGACCCCCACGGTCGCCGAGCTGGCCGACGAGCTCGCCGAGGCCGATGCCGTGGCCCGCGCCGTCCGCGACCGACACGCCCCCGGCACCAGGTGGTCGTCGCAGGCCGTGCTCGTGCGCACCAACGCCCAGGGCGTGCTGGTCGCCGAGGCGCTGCGGGCCGCCGGGGTCCCGCACCGGATCCGCGGGGGCGCGGGGCTCCTGGACCGGCCCGAGGTCCGCAGCGCGCTCGGGGAGCTGCGGCGCCATCCGGGGCCCTTCGCGGTGGCCGTCGCCGACCTGGCCGACGCCGTGTCCCCCGCCGAGGTACCCCCGGACCCCGCCCCCGCCGGCGCGGCGGGCCGGTCCGGCGCGCCAATCGCCGATGACGGCCCGATCGACGACGAGCGGCGGGCCAACCTCGACATGCTCGTCCGCCTCGCCGGCGAGTACACGCGGGTCGACCGCCTGCCCTCGGCCGACGGTTTCTCGGCCTGGCTCACCGCCGCGCTCGGCACCGACCTCCCCCACCGCGACGCGGTCGACGTGGCCACCTTCCACGCGGCGAAGGGGCTCGAGTGGCCGGTGGTCCACCTCGCCGGTCTCGAGGACGGTCTCGTGCCCATCGGCCACGCCCGCACACCCGCCGAGCTGGCCGAGGAGCGCCGCCTCCTGCACGTCGCCGTCACCCGGGCCGAGCACGAGCTGCACCTCACGTGGGCGCGGCGGCGCACCGTCGGCAACCGGGCCATGGAGCGGGAGCCGAGCCCGTGGCTCCATCCGCTCATCGCCGCGACGGGGCCGGCGGCGCCCACGCTCCCGGCCCGCCGGGGTCTCGGACTGGTGCGCGACGAGCTCGGCGACCGCGTCGCCTCGCGCGCCCCCGACGCCCTCCTCGACGCCCTCCGCCACTGGCGGGCCACCCGCGCCCGCGTGGCGGGGGTCGAGCCCCGGCTCGTGCTCGACGACGCGGCCGTCGTCGAGCTGGCCCGCTCCCGGCCCTCCAGCATCGACGCCCTCGCCGCGGTGACCGGCGTGGGTCCGATGCGGGCGGCCCGTTTCGCCGACGATCTCCTCACCCTCGTCGCGGCCCACGCCGACCGCTCCGACGCCTGACCGGCCGACCGCGCCTCAGGCGCCCACCGGTGCTGCGGGGTGCGGCCGCCACCGGACGAGCAGCTCGCGACCCACGAGGACGACGAAGAAGATCGCCACCGACGTGCCGGCCATGGTGGCGCTCGCCGCGGTGTCGTAGTGGAAGCTGAGGAGGAGCCCGACCACGACGGCGACCCATCCGAGCGCGACCGCGGTCACCATCATCCACGGCACCCGCCTCACGAGCAGCGAGGCCGTCGCCGGTGGCGCGACGAGCAGGCCGAACACGAGCAGCGTGCCGACGGCCCGGAACGAGGCGACGATGCTCACCGCCACGAGGGTGAGCATCGCCAGGTGCGCGAGTCGGGGGCGGAGACCGAGGGTCTGGGCCGTCTCGGCGTCGACGGCGAGGGCGAGGAACGGACGGTGCAGGGCGACGGTCGCGATCGCGACGAACGCCGCGGCCACGAGCTGGAGGCGCAGGTCCGACGTCGTCACACCCAACACGTCGCCGAACAGGAACGAGGTGAGGTCGCCGGCGTAGGAGCTCGACCGCGAGATGATGATCACGCCGAGGGCGAGCATCCCCACGAACAGCAGCCCGATGCCGGTGTCCTCGGGGAGCCGGACCCGTCGGTTGACCGCCCCGATCCCCGCGGCCATCACGAGCGCGCTCGCCAGCGCGCCGAGCTGCAGGTCGAACCCCCACACGAACGCGAGGGCGATGCCCGGGAGGACGCCGTGGGCCAGGGCGTCGCCCATGAAGGTCAGCCCGCGGATCACGACCCAGGTGCCGATGACCGATGTGGCCACCACGGCGAGCATCCCGCCGAGCAGGGCGCGCCGCATGAACTCGTAGGAGAACGGGTCGAGGAGCCACTCCACGGGCGGAGCCTACGACCGGGGCCGGTCAGCCGAGCGCGTCGGCGATGAGCTGCGCGTTCGTCCGCATCATCTCGGCGTAGGTCTCGGCGCCGGAGCCGTCCGGCCCGAGCGAGTCGGTGAACAGCGACACCACCGCGACCTGGCGGCCGACCTCGGCCGCCAGCGCCTCGGCGAGGTTCGACCCGCTGGTGGTCTCGGCGAAGATCGCCGGCAGGTCGCGCTCGGTGACGAGGTCGGCCAGGTCGGCCAGCTCGCGGGCCGAGGGCTCGGCCAGCGTGGTGCCGCCGGGGATGATCACCCCCACCACCTCGAAGCCGTAGCGGTCGGCGAAGTAGCCGAGCGAGTCGTGGTTGGTGACGATGGACCGTCGCGCGTCGGGCACCACCGAGACGATCTCGGCGACCTCGGCGTCGAGCGCGACGTACTCCTCGGCCAGGGCCTCGGCCCGCTCCGCCACCAGGGCGGCGTCGACGCCGTCGAGCCCGGCCAGTTCCTCGGCGATGACGCCCACCGCGACGGCCATGCGGGCGGCGTCCTGCCAGAAGTGCGGGTCGAGCTCACCGTGGTCGTGACCGTCGCCCTCCTCACCGTGGTCGTGACCGTCGCCCTCGTCGCCCTCGTCACCGTGGTCGTGACCGTCGCCCTCGTCACCCTCGTCACCGTGGTCGTGACCGTCGCCCTCGTCGCCATGGTCGTGACCCCCGGCGAAGGGCAGGGGGTCGACGAGCTCGGCGACGGTGAGGACGTCCACCCCCTCCGCGGCCGCCGCGTCGAGCGTCGGCTCCAATCCGATCTCGAGCGCCAGGCCGTTGGCCACGACGAGGTCGGCGTCGCGCACCAGGGCGGCCTGCTGGGCCGACGGGGCGAAGTCGTGCGGATCGGCGCCGATCGGCATGAGCACGTCGATGCGCACCTGGTCGCCCGCCAGCTCGGCGACCACATCGCCGAGGATCGTCGTCGTGACCACGACGTGCGGGAGGTCGGCCGACGAGGCTCCGCCGCCGCCCGTGTCCCGGGCGGACGTCTCGGTTGCGTCGTCGCCGCAGGCCGCAGCGACGAGCGAGACGGCAGCGACGAGGACGAGCAGCACGCGGCGGGAACGGTGGGGCACGACAGGGTCTCCATGTCCGAAGTCCGGTCACCCGCACGATACTGAGTGTGGTTCTCACTCACAACTCGACGCGGGCCGGATCAGGACGCGGGCACCGGGGGGACCACCACCACCGCGACGGTCGTCTCGGCCTCGGCGAGGATCGCCGCCACCGTGTGCCCGAGGAACGGGCGGTCGTCGACGCGCCGGGCGGTGGCCCCGAGGACGACCAGGTCGACCTCCTCCTCGCGCGCCAGCTGCACGATCTCCGCCGCCGGGTTCGCCCCCGAGCGCTCGACGATCCGGGCCCGGGCACCTCGCTCCGCGGCCAGCGCCGTCGCGCCCCGGACGAGCGCGGCCGCGACCGAGGACGGTGCGACGGCCGCCGGATGGCGCCAGAAGACCCGGCCCGGGTCGCGTTCCCCGCGCACGACGTCGATGTGCGTGAAGACGACCTCGGTCCCCAACTCGGCGCTCAGGCTCCCGGCCACCTCCTGGGCCGCGAGCGACGCCCGGCTGCCGGTCACCGGCACGAGCGCTCGGGCGAACGCCGACGGCAGCCGTCCCTCGAGACCCCGAGCCCGGCGGACGATCACGAGCGGGACCGGGCTCTCGACGAGCAGCCGGTCGACGAGGGGCGAGAGCACCGCGCCGTCGGCACTTGCGTCGGAGGCGCCGAGCCCGATCACCCCGAAGCCGAGCGCGGCCTCGTCGAGGATGCGGGCCACCGGATCGCCATCGCCGACGTGGCGCACCTCCACCTGCCGCCCGTGGAGCACGGCCAGCACGGGATCGAGCGGCTCGTCGCTCATGCCCTCCCCGACGGACAGCACGGTGGCCGCGGCCTCGGCGGGCCAGGCGAAGTGCAGGACCTGGGCTGCGGCGATCGAGTTGCCCGAGCCCCGGCTCGGGACGAGCAGCCGCGTCGGCCGCACGAGCACGTTCCTGCGCATCGACTCCTCGCGGGCGAGCCGGGCCCGCTCGGCGTCGTCGCCCTCCCAACCCCGGACGACGGACCGCAGCATGGGCGGCGCCATGACCGTGGTGGCGATGGCCATCAGGACGACGACCGTGTAGGCCGACGACTCGAGCACGCCGATCGAGAGACCGATGGTGGCGATGACGATCTCGAGCGCCCCCCGGGCGTTCAGCCCCGCACCGAGGGCGAGCCCCTCGCGCGCACCGAGCCCTGCGGCCCGGGCGCCGAGGAACGACCCGAGCACCTTCGAGATGCTCGCCACCGCGATGATCACCACCGCCCACACCACCACCTCGGCATCGGCGAGGGCGGCCAGATCGACGCGCAAGCCGGCCGTGGCGAAGAAGACCGGCGCGAGCAGCGCTCCCGTGATCGACTCGATGTGGGCGACGACCTGCTGCTCGTGGAAGCGCGACCGACCGAGCACGATGCCGGCCACGAAGGCGCCGAGCACGGCCTCGACGTGCAGCGCCTGGGTGATCACCGCGAAGGCCAGGGTGATGATCACCACGACCCCGACCACCTCGCCCACGGTGTCGCCCCGGCGACGGGCCCGGCGCAGCGCGGCGTCCACCAGCCGCTGGCCGACGGTGAAGGCGGCGACGAAGAACGCGCCCATGCCCACGAGGGTGAAGGCCACGCCACCGAGCGACGCCGATCCCGACGTGGCGATGCCGGCGATGACGCCGAGCAGGATCCAGCCGACCACGTCGTTGGCCATCCCCGCGGCGAGCGTGAGCTGCCCGAAGTTCCGGCGGAGCAGCCCCAGCTCGCCGAGGATCTTGGCGATCACCGGGAGCGACGAGATGCTGAGCGCGGTCGCGAGGAACAGCGCGAAGACGAGCCGGGTGGTGTCGGTGCCGACGAAGTCGGCGGGCACCAACCACCCCACGCCGAAGCCGAGGGCCAACGGCACCGCCAGGCTCCCCGTCGCGACGAGCACCGCGGCGCGCCCGAGGCTGGAGATGAGGGCCAGGTCGGTCTCGAACCCGGTGGCGAGGAGGAGCAGCACCACCCCGAGCCACCCGACGGTGACCAGCATCGCCGACTGCTCGGGGTCGTCGGGGAGGAACCAGGCGAACCCCGCCGGCCAGAGCTCACCGAACACCGACGGGCCGAGCAGCACGCCGGCGAGCAGCTCGCCGATGACCGCGGGCTGACCCACCCGCCGGGCGAGCGCGCCGAGCAGGCGAGCCGCGACGAGCAGAACCAGGAGCTGTGTCCAGAAGACGAGCAGCTGGTGCTCCGACAGCGAGGAGATCACGGTGACGGCGGTCCGAGCCGGACGATCAGCCGTGTCCCTCTTCGCGCCGGGCCCGCAGCTCGGCGAACCGGGAGAAGTCGATCGAGATGAACAGGCCCTCGGCCTCGGCGGTGAGGCGGTCGCCGTGGTAGAGGCGGCCGACGGTGGAGATCTTCCGGCCGTCCACGCCGGCGAGCTCGCCCTCGAATCGGAGCGGCTCGTGCAGCGGGGTGGGCGACCGGTAGTTGACGACCAGCCGGGCCGTCATCCCCCCGGACCCGCTGAGCGACTGCGTGGCGCCGAGCACCTCGTCGAACGCCGCGGCGATCCAGCCGCCGTGGACGCATCCCGGCGGGCCCTCGTAGGCCGAGCCGAACGTCGCCGTGGCGCGGATGGTGGACCCGTCGAGCACGACCGTGAGCGGCGGCGCCAGCGGGTTGGCCCGACCGAGCACCGGGCTGTGGTCGAAGAAGCCGTCGTGGCTCGGGGAGTTGGCCGCCTCGGCGAACCCGACGTAGGTCTCACGGGGCTGGTCGGCGAACCGGGCGGCGAGCCGCTCGAGCTCGTCGGCCGCATCGGCGACCACGTCGACGCCGGCATCGACCGACACCAGGTGCTCGATCACGGCGCGCATGGCGTCGGCCAGCCGGCGCTTCTGGAGCCGGGCCGGGGTGAGCGCCGAGGCGTCGGTGTCGCGGAGGAAGGCGGCGGCCCAGCCCGTGGGTGCGGTGGAGTCCGGCGCGTCGGTCATCGGGCGAACTCGGCGATCACCGGGGCGTGGTCGGACGGCTTGGTGCCCTTGCGGGCGTTGCGGTCGACCACGTCGAGCACCGATCGCGCCGCGAGCCGGGCCGACGCGAGCACGTAGTCGATCCGCATCCCCTCCCGCTTGTGGAAGCGGCCCGCGGTGTAGTCCCAGTAGCTGTACAGGCCGGGGAGCTCCGGGTAGCGGGCCCGGAACGTGTCGACGAGCCCCCAGTCGAGCAACGCGCCGAGAGCGGTCCGCTCCGGCTCGCTGACGTGGGTCGCGCCCTCGAACGCGGCCCGGTCCCACACGTCGATGTCGTCGGGCGCGATGTTGAAGTCGCCGCAGACGACCACCTCGGACGCCGGGTCGGCGGTGGCCTCGAGGTGGGCGCGCAGGCGGGCGAGCCAGGAGAGCTTGTACGCGTAGTGCGGGTCGTCGAGCGCCCGGCCGTTGGGCACGTACACGCTGTGCACCCGGACGCCGCCGCAGGACGCCGCCACCAGCCGGGTGTCGACATCGGGTTCGATGCCCGGGGCGAAGCCGGCGAGGGGGTCGTCGAGGCCCACCCGGCTGAGGATGGCCACGCCGTTCCACCGCCCGTCACCGTGGTGGACCGCCTCGTAGCCGAGCGCGGCGAAGGCCATGGCCGGGAAGGAGGCATCGGCGAGCTTGGTCTCCTGGAGGCAGAGCACGTCGGGGCGGACGTCGTCGAGCCAGGCCTCCACCCGGGGCAGCCGGGCGTTCAGCGAGTTCACGTTCCAGGTCGCGATCCGCACGGCCCGACCCTAGCGAGATCCGCCGCGGGCGATGCCGGCCGATGCGCCGTCACGCCGGTGCCGGTCCGGCGCCACCACCCGATTGCGGGGTGACGCGGGTCACCTATGCTCCAGCGGTCCGGGCGCCGCCCGGCGGCACCGGGGAGGGCGCATGGTCGCGATGTGGCGAAAGATGGGTGAGGCGCTGAGCACCGCGCCGTGGGTGACGCTTGGCGTGGTCGCGGTGGTGACGGTCGTGCTGGGGTTCGGGCTCACCCGGCTCGACTTCGCGACCGGCCAGGACAGCTACATCAACGAAGGATCGCGCGTCGCGGTGGAGAACGAGGCCTACCAGGACCTCTTCGGCGGCGAGAACATGATCGTGCTCTTCACCACCGACCCGGGCAGCACCGTCGCCGACCTGTTCACCCCGGCCAACATCGAGGCCTTCCGGGAGGTCGAGGACGAGCTCCGCGCCGCGCCCGAGGTCGCCGCGGTCGTCAGCCCGCTCACCGCGCTCGAGTTCACCCAGAACCTCGTCCTGTCGGGTGTGGCCACCGAGATCGTGAGCGACGCGATCGCCCGCGAGCCCGACCCGGCCGGTGTGGAGGCCCGCCAGGCGAGCCTCGTGGTCACCGCGGTGCGGCTCTCGAACGCCGGCGAGCAGGTCTTCGAGAACCCTGAGTGGGTGCGGTTCCTGCTGTTCGAGAACATCGGGTTCTCCCTCGCCGAGGACGGCACGCTGATCGAGCCCCCCGACGACGAGCTGGTGATCCGCGAGTCGCTCCGGGGCTTCATCCCCGACTCCACCCACGCCCTCCTCGGCGCCGTGCTCCAGGGCAACGCCAGCCTCGACGAGCTCGCCGCCGGCAACGACCTGGTGTTCGACGTGATGGCCGACCAGTCGTTCGACAACGCCTCGGTGATCATCACCGGCACACCCACCTACCTCAACGACATCAACAACTACCTCCAGGGCGGCATGCTCAGCCTGGGCCTGCTCGCGCTCGTCGTGATGGCCGTCGTGCTGACCGTGGCCTTCCGGGTCCGCTGGCGCCTCGCCCCCCTCGGGATGGTCGTCATCGGCGTGATCTGGGCGTTCGGGCTCGTCGGGTACATGGGCCTCGACCTGTCGCTCGTGACGATCTCGGGGCTCCCGATCCTCATCGGCATCGGCATCGACTTCGCGATCCAGGTGCACAACCGCATCGAGGAGGAGATCGCCCTCGACCACGACGAGGGGCCGTTCGCCGAGACCTCGCAGCGGCTCGCGCCGTGGCTGGTGGTGGCCACCGTCGCGGCCGCGGGGGCGTTCCTCACCATGCTCGTGTCGCGGGTGCCGATGGTGCGCGACTTCGGCGTGCTCCTCGCCGTCGGCATCGTCGCGCTGGTCATCGCCGGCTACGTGCTCCCCATGGCGGTGCTCGGCCTGCGCGAGCGCCACTCCCCCACCACCCAGGCCACGCTCAGCCCCCGCATCGAGGCGATGGTCGCGTGGTTCGGCTCGGCGCCGAGCTGGGTGGTGTACCCGTTCATCTTCCTGGCCATCATCATCCCCATCGCGGGTGTCGCGCTGGAGGGTCGGGTCAAGATCGAGAGCGACCCCATCAACTGGGCGAACCCCGAGACCGACACCATCAAGAACGCCCGCACGCTCGAGAACGAGACCGGGTTCGCGACGACGCTCGGCATCTTCATCGAGGTCGACGAGGACGGGCCGAACGGCATCTTCACCGACGAGCTCGCCGCGTTCGTGCACGACTTCACCCTCGGTGAGCTCGAGGACCAGCCCGAGCTCGCTGCCGGGTCGAGCCTGGTCACCACGATCTCGTACCTCATCGCCGTGCCCGGCGCCACGTCGCTGCCCCCCACCGGCGTCGACCTGATCAAGGCCTACGAGCAGGCGCCGCCCGACATCCAGTCGCTGCTGGTCGCCGATGACGGCAACGCCACGCAGATCAGCCTGCGGGTGGGTCCCTCGTCGCTCGAGGAGCGGGCCGACCTCCTCGACCGGCTCGAGGCCGACATCGTGGCGCCGCCGGACGGCCGCGCTGCGCTGCCCGCCAACGCGTCGGCCACGCCTGCCGGCCTCGCGGTCGTCGGCGTGGGCCTGCTCGAGAACATCACCGCCAACCGGGCGGTGCTGACCTACCTGGCCATCGCCGTGGTGGGGATCTGGCTGCTCGTGCGGTTCCGCCGGCTGGCCCGGGCCCTCCTCGCGCTCGTGCCCATCCTCATCGCGGTGGGCCTGTCGGGCGTGGTGGTGGCCCTGGCCGGCATCACCCTCAGCCCCATCACCACGGTGGGCGGACCGCTCGTCGCGGCCACTGCCGGCGAGTTCACCATCCTCATCCTGGGCCGGTACCTGGAGGAGCGCGAACGCGGGCTCAGCCCGGAGGAGGCGACGCGCGTCGCCTCGTCGCGCACCGGTCGGGCGTTCTTCGCGTCGGCGCTCACCACCGCCGGCGGCTTCGGGGTGCTCATCTTCTCGGCGCTCCCCCTGCTCTCGGACTTCGGCCTGATCGTGGCCCTGAACGTGAGCATCGCCCTGCTCAGCGCCCTCGTGATCCTGCCCCCGCTGATGATCTGGGCCGACAAGCAGGGCCTGCTCGGCGTGACCTCCGATCCCGATCGCGACACGGTGGCGACGCCGCGGGAGACGGCGATCGCGCTCACCGCCGCCGCAGTGCTCGCCATCGGCAGCCTGGTCGCCATCTCGTCGGCCACCGCCGCGCCGGACGACGCCCTGCCGCCGCCCGAGACCGTCCCCGCCGGCACCCCGGCCACGCTCCCGCCGCCCACCACGGCACCGCCGACCACCGAGGCGCCCGACGAGGACACACCGACGACGACGCTGCCGCCGGGCCCGCCCGAGCGGCCCCAGGGGCTCGTCGCCGGCGCGCTGTTCGACGCGTACGTCGCGGCCGGCGCCGACCCCGGCCAGGCCCGGTGCCTGTCCGACACGCTCATCCTCGGCGGCGGCGACATCGAGGGGACGAGCGAGGCCGAGCTGCTGGCCCTCGGCATCGCCCCGCCGCCGAGCGCCGAAGCGGCGGCGCTGGTCGCCGCCGCGGCTCGGGCGTGCGGGATCCCACCGGAGGTGGGCGAGGCCGTGGCCGCGGCGTCGGCCGGCTGATGCCCGGGTGATACCGGCGGGCCCCGCCGCCCCGCGGGGCCCGCCGGTATCATCGCCGCGTGGCCGACTCCTCCCGCACCGCACCGTCCCCGATCGGGCCCAACGCCTGGCTGGTCGACGAGATGTACGAGCAGTTCCTGGCCGATCCGTCGGCGGTGAGCGAGAGCTGGCGCGACTTCTTCGCCGACTACCGCACCGAGGCGCCGGCCACCACCAACGGGGGGCCGGCCGCCGCCCCGCCACCACCCCCCGCTGCGGCGCCTGCCCCCGCCCCGCCCACCGTCGACGACACGACGACCCCGCCCGGCGAGCAGCTGCGCGGCGCCGCGGCCCGCATCGTCGCCAACATGGAGGCGAGCCTCGGCGTCCCCACCGCCACGAGCTTCCGCGAGGTCCCGGCCAAGCTGCTCGAGGTCAACCGCAAGGTCATCAACGGGTACCTCGGCCGCACGCGGGGCGGCAAGGTGTCGTTCACCCACCTCATCGGCTACGCCGTCGTGCGCGCCATCGCCGACGACATGCCGGTCATGAACTCGTCGTTCCACGCCGGCCCCGACGGAGCCCCGTTCGTGCAGCGCCACGAGCACGTCGGCCTCGGGATCGCCGTCGACATCGAGAAGTCCGACGGGTCGCGCACGCTGATGGTGCCGTGCATCCGTGATGCCGACACGCTCGACTTCGCCGGGTTCCACGCGGCCTACGAGGACCTGATCCGCAAGGTCCGCACCAACAAGCTCACCCCCGACGACTTCGCCGGCACCACCGTGAGCCTCACCAACCCGGGAACGCTCGGCACCGTCCAGTCGGTGCCCCGACTCATGCCCGGTCAGGGGTTGATCGTCGGTGTCGGCACCATCGACCACCCCACCGCGTTCCGGGCCGCCGATGCCCGGGTGCTCGCCCAGCTCGGCGTGTCGAAGGTCATCACGCTCACCTCCACCTACGACCACCGCATCATCCAGGGCGCGGAGTCGGGACTGTTCCTGAAGCGCGTCCATGAGCTCCTGCTCGGCGCCGACGGGTTCTACGACCAGGTCTTCCGGTCGCTGGGCGTGCCCTACGAGGCCGTCCTCTGGCGCCGCGACACCAGCCCGCTCGACGGCGACCAGGCCCTGCTCGAGAAGCAGATGGCGGTCAACACGCTGATCAACATGTACCGGGTCCGCGGCCACCTGATCGCCGACCTCGACCCGCTCGCCTCGGACGAGCCCCACATGCACAGCGAGCTCGACCCGGCCACCTACGGGCTGACGATCTGGGACCTCGACCGCGAGTTCCTCACCGGGAGCGGCGCGGGCATCTACGCGCCGGTGGGGGGACGCACCCGGATGGTCCTCGGCGACATCCTCGGCGTGCTCCGCGACGCCTACTGCCGCACGGTCGGCATCGAGTACATGCACATCCAGGAGCCGGCCGAGAAGCGCTGGATCCAGGAGCAGGTCGAAGGCGTGTCGGTCCAGATCACGCCCGACGAGCAGCGCCACATCCTCGGCCGGCTCAACGCGGCCGAGGCCTTCGAGCGGTTCCTGTCGACCAAGTACGTGGGTCAGAAGCGGTTCGGGATCGAGGGCGCCGAGAGCACCATCCCGCTGCTCGACGCCATCCTCGGCGAGGCCGCGGAGAACGGGCTGACCGAGGCGGTGCTCGGCATGGCCCACCGGGGCCGCCTCAACGTCCTCGCCAACATCGTCGGCAAGTCCTACGACCAGATCTTCCGGGAGTTCGAGGGCAACATCGACCCGTCCAGCACCCAGGGGTCCGGCGACGTGAAGTACCACCTCGGCCAGTCGGGCACCTTCGTGTCGCGGTCGGGGGCCACCCTGCCGCTCGAGTTGGCGGCCAACCCCTCGCACCTCGAGGCGGTGGACCCGGTCGTCGTGGGCATGGTGCGGGCCAAGATGGACCGCCTGCACGACGAGGGCCGCTACCCGGTCCTCCCCGTCCTCCTGCACGGCGACGCGGCGTTCGCCGGCCAGGGCGTCGTGGCCGAGACGCTGAACCTCTCGATGATCACCGGCTACAAGGTCGGCGGCACGATCCACGTGATCATCAACAACCAGCTGGGCTTCACCACGCCGCCCGACGCGGCCCGGTCGTCGGAGTACCCCACCGACATCGCCAAGATGGTGCAGGCGCCGATCTTCCACGTGAACGGCGATGACCCCGAGGCGTGCGTGCGAGTTGCCCGGTTGGCCTTCGCGTACCGGCAGCGGTTCAACAAGGACGTCGTCATCGACATGGTCTGCTACCGGCGCCACGGCCACAACGAGGGCGACGACCCCAGCTACACGCAACCGCAGATGTACGCCAAGATCGACGCCCGCCGATCGGTGCGGAAGCTCTACACCGAGGCGCTCGTCAAGCGGGGCGACATCTCCCTCGAGGAGGCCGAGCAGGCGCTCGACGACTTCCAGGCCCGCCTCCAGGCGGCGCTCGACGAGACGCGCCAGAGCGCCCCGCCCCGCGACGCCCGGGCCCGCCCCCGACCCGAGCCCGCCGGCGTCCTCCCCCACGTCGACACGGGCATCGCCCCAGAGATGGTCGAGCGCATCTACGCGGCCCTCTCGACCGTCCCCGAGGGGTTCACCGTCCACCCCAAGCTGGCCAGGCAGTTCGAGGCGCGCACCGAGATGTTCCGCGGCGGCGAGGTCGACTGGGCCCTGGCCGAGGCCATGGCGTTCGGGTCGCTCCTGCAGGAAGGCCACTCGGTCCGACTCACCGGCCAGGACTCACGACGTGGGACGTTCTCCCAACGGCACTCGACCCTGGTCGACTACCACAGCGGTGAGGAGACGGTGCCGCTCGGCGCCCTCGCCGACGACGGCGCCGAGCTCTGGATCTACGACTCGCTGCTCTCGGAGTACGCGGCCCTCGGGTTCGAGTACGGCTACTCGGTCGCGAGCAAGGACGTCCTCACCTGTTGGGAGGCGCAGTTCGGCGACTTCGTCAACGGCGCCCAGATCATCATCGACCAGTTCCTGGTGGCCGCCGAGGACAAGTGGGGGCAGACCTCGGGCCTGGTGCTGCTCCTCCCCCACGGCTTCGAGGGCCAGGGCCCCGAGCACTCGTCGGCGCGGATCGAGCGGTTCCTCATCCTCGCGGCCGAGGACAACATCCAGGTGGCCAACGCCTCCACGTCGGCCCAGTACTTCCACCTCCTGCGTCGCCAGATGCATCGCGACGTCCGCAAGCCGCTCGTGGTGTTCACGCCCAAGTCCCTCCTGCGGGCGCGCCGGGCGCGGAGCCCCATCGACGCGCTCACGAGCGGGTCGTTCGCCGAGGTGATCGACGATCCGGACATCGACGACCCCGGCGCGATCCGGCGGGTCGTGCTCTGCAGCGGCAAGGTCGCCCACGACGCGGTGGCCGCACGCGACGAGCGGGGGGCCGCCGCGGCCGTCGTGCGGATCGAGCAGATCTACCCGTGGCCGGCCGCGGCGGTGGCCGAGGCCCTCGAGCGCTACCCATCGGCCCGCGAGATCGTGTGGCTCCAGGAGGAGCCCGAGAACATGGGGCCGTGGAACTTCGTGAAGGGTCGGCTCTACGAGGTGCACGGCGACACCCACGCGATCCGGCGGGCCAGCCGCCGCGAGTCGGGCAGCCCGGCCACGGGCTCGGCCGCGATCCACGCCCAGGAGCACGACGAGCTCCTCGAGCGCGCCTTCGGTGGTCTCTGACCCCGGTCGACGACGTCCGACGGCTCAGCGGAGCCGGAAGCCGACGACGTCCTCGAGCTCGGCGATCGCCGCGTTCGGGTCGATGACCTTGATGGTCCGCATCCCCATGGCGCGGGCGGGCTTGAGGTTCACCCCCAGGTCGTCGAGGAACACCGCCTCCTGAGGTTCGATCCCCAGCTCGGCGCAGGCCAGCTCGTAGAACCGCGGATCGGGCTTGCGCACACCGACCCGGCTCGACTCCACGACGACGTCGAAGAGGTCGATCACCGCGGCCACCGCCGTGGCCCGCTCCATGTGCCCCTCGGAGTCGATGCCGGATCCGCCGCCGGACCTGGTGACGAAGTTGTTGGTGAGCAGCCCGGTGAGCAGCTCCTCCGAGCACCGGCGCACCGCTTCCACCATGGCCGGACGCAGGTCACCCGACAACAGGCCCAGCACGGCGCGGCCGTCCACCACGTGGCCGAGGGCTGCGGCCTCCGCCGCGAACAGGGCGGCGAACTCGTCGAGGTCGACCTCGTCGCGCTCGAGGCGCGCCCACGCGTTGGTGTCGGGATCGGTGGCGTTGATCCGCCGGATGAGGCCCTCGGGAAGTCCGTGCTCGCGCTCGTACCGCGCGAACGCCTCGAAGGGGCTGGAGAGGATCACACCCCCGAAGTCGAACAGCGCAGCGCGGATCACCCGCCGGAGCGTAGGCGCCCGATCGGCAGGATCCGCAGGGCACCCCCCGACGACCTGCTTGACTGTCCTTCCGACATGAGCACGCACCACGTCGTCGTCGACGGTTCCAACCTCGCCACCGAGGGACGGACCGCGCCCAGCCTCCAGCAGCTCGATGAAGCCGTGCGCGGGTTCCTCGCCGAGCATCCCCACGACATCGTCACGGTCGTCGTCGACGCCACGTTCGGGCACCGCATCGATGCCAAGGAGCGGCCGCACTACGAGGAGGCCGTGCTCGCCGGGGAGATCGTCTCACCACCGGCGGGCGCCATCGGCCGGGGCGACGCGTTCGTGCTGCAGATCGCCAACAAGGCGAGGGCCACGGTGCTCTCGAACGACTCGTTCCAGGAGTTCCACGGTCAGTACCCGTGGCTCTTCGACGAGGGCCGGCTCATCGGCGGCAAGCCGGTCGAGCACGTCGGATGGGTCTTCCTCCCGCGCACGCCTGTCCGCGGTCCGACGAGCCGCAAGTCGGTGCAGGCCGCGAAGTCCACGGCGACGTCCACGGCGACGTCCACGGCACGCGACGAGGCGCCTCCGGCCCGTCGGTCCCGCGGCGCGGCCAAGGAGTCCACGGGCCCCGGCCGCGCCCCGGCCAGGGCCGCGAGCAAGGCGGCGACCAAGGCGGCGACCAAGGCACGGGGCACCAGTCGCGCGGCAACGACGGCATCGACCGTCGAGCCGTCGAGCCGACGTCGGGGCCGCCGGACGGCCACAGAGCCCGCGGCGCCCGCACCCCCGACGACACCGCAGTCGACACCGGCGACGGCGTCGGGCGGATCGCGCCGCAGCCGGAACCGGTCGGGCAAGCCTCCGGAGCCGCTGAACGAGCCGATGGTGTTCATCGAGTTCGTCGCCGCGCACCCGCTCGGGTCCTCCGTCGACGGCGTGATCGAGCGCTTCTCGTCGCACGGCGCCTACGTCGCCGTGGGCGACGCCAAGTGCTACGTCCCACTCCGCTCGATGGGGAACCCCCCGCCGAACAGCGCCCGGTCGGTGCTGACCCTTGGCGACTCGGTCACCTTCGTGGTCCAATCGTTCGACACGCCGCGACGCGGCATCGATCTCGCCCTACCCGGCTTCGAGGTGATCGAGGTCGAGTCGGTCGGGGACGGCGAATCCGCCGCCAGCAGCACACCCGAAGCAGCCAAGGATGAGCGCGCGGCGTCAATGCCGGCGGGCCTTTCGACACCGACAAGGAGCAGAACGCCAGTGGCGACAAAGAGAGCACCGGCCAAGAAGGCACCGGCCAAGAAGGCCCCGGCCAAGAAGGCCCCGGCCAAGGCCCCGGCCAAGAAGGCCCCGGCCCGCAAGGCCCCGGCC
>Ga0114946_10000748_pt1 | contig 21864 bp, 20 predicted proteins | sample WalLakDeSediment_FD_88676 | JGI IMG/M metagenome (GOLD analysis project Ga0114946, IMG submission 88676) | Lake sediment microbial communities from Walker lake, Nevada to study Microbial Dark Matter (Phase II) - Walker Lake 11/02/13 Deep Sediment | ecosystem: Environmental > Aquatic >...
CCTTTTGTGTATATCCTGATTATAGAACAGAAAAGCCTGATCGATCAATAACTGCATCCTATTTCAGGCAGGATCAATAACCTTTTTGTAGAATTAATGAGAAAAGTAGACACGGTTTACTATGGGGAAGGAGAGTGGGGAAAATGGAGGAGCAGAAACATATCGGGATCTCTTTGCCTCGCAAAGATGGTGAAGACAAAGTCAGGGGCAAGCTGCGTTACCTCGGTGACAGACAGTCGCCGCAGATGCTGCATGCGGCAATTAAAACCAGCCCGCATGCCCACGCCCTGATCATTAAAGTCGACACCACTGCTGCTTTAGAGGCCCCGGGGGTCCGGGCTGTACTTACCGGCGAAGACATTCCCGGTAACATCGGTATCTACCTTGGAGATAAACCGCCCTTAGCCCGCCGAAAAGTTCGCCATTATGGGGAGCCGGTGGCAGCAGTGGTTGCCGACAGTGAAGCGGAAGCAAAAGCAGCCCTGACGCTGATAAATGTCGAATACAAACCCTTGCCGGTGGTTCGCTCGCCGTCCGAGTCCCTGGTTGAAAATGCTCCCCTGCTCCACGAGGATATGGGCACCTACTCACATATCCCGGCTATTTTCCCTGAACCGGGCAGCAATGTAGCTAACAGGACCAGGATTCGCAAGGGTGATGTCGAATCTGGTTTTAAAGCCAGCGAAACAGTTATCGAGGAATTATTCAGTTTCCCGCCGGGTGATCACGTGGCTATGGAAACACGGGCTTCCACAGCTGAGATTTTAGATGATGGTCAGGTGATTATTCACTCCACCACCCAGGCACCTTTTGTAGTCCGCAGTCTTCTCGGAGCTTCTTTTAACCTGCCGACTGGTAAAATAACAGTGATTACAGCTCCACTTGGCGGGGGTTTCGGCGGCAAAGCCGGCATTCAGCTTGAAGGACTGGTTTACCTGCTTTCCAAAGCGGTCGATGGCCGGTTGGTCCGGCTGGTTAACAGCAGGGAAAACGATTTGATTTCTTCTCCGGGCCGAACCGGTTTGGAAGCAAAAATCAGGCTGGGCTGTTCAAAAGACGGTAAACTGCAGGCCGCTGAAATTAATTACTGTTTTGACAGCGGTGCCTACGCTGACTACGCCGTCAATATAAGCCGGGCTGCAGCGATCGCCTGCACCGGCCCTTACGCGGTGCCCAATGTCTGGTGTGATTCCACCTGTGTTTATACCAACCATCCTTTTGCTACTGCATATCGTGGATTTGGCCATATAGAACTGACTTTTGCCATCGAACGGGCTGTCGATTTACTGGCTGAAAAAGCGGGAATTGATCCCCTTGAATTCCGGATGATTAATGTGATCCGGAAAGGCGATACAACCCCTACACAGAGCTTAATGGATGACAATACCGGGAATTTGAGAAAGTGCCTGGATAATGTTTCGGCCATGCTCGAATGGGATAGGGGTTCTCGGCAAAAGATGGCCGATGGAAAAGTACGGGCCAAAGGTGTAAGCTGCTTCTGGAAAGCTCCTGCCATGCCGACTAATGCCGACGGGGGAGCTATTCTCACATTTAACGAGGATGGTACAGTCAACCTGCACTGCGGTGCAATAGAAATCGGGCAGGGATTAAAGACTGCCCTCGCCCAGGTTTTAGCAGAAAAGCTTGGCATACACCCTGACCTGATTCATGTTATAGATGAAGTCAATACCCGGTCCGCTCCTCATGACTGGGCTACAGCCGCCAGCCGCAGTCTTTTTATGATCGGTAGGGCTTTGATAGAAGCTGCCGATGATGCCATCAGGCAGATTAAACAGACTGCATCAATAGTCCTGCGCTGCCCGCCTGAAGATCTGCAGGTCTCAGAAGGACGGGTTTTTCTGGCAGATGAACCGGAAACAGGCCTGCCTGTTGCCGATGTTGCTCTGGGTTATATGTTCCCTGAAGGAAATGCCGTGCAGGGCCAGGTTATCGGTGTCGGGCGATATATTTCACGCCGTCTGACCGCGATAGATCCGGAGAGCGGCACAGGCCGCCCGGCTCTTGAATGGACCATGGGGGCCCAGGGGGTAGAGGTTGAGCTCGATCCTTCAGACGGCACTTACCGGGTTTTAAAAGCAGTCTGTTCCATGGATGTGGGTAAGGTAATCAACCCTTTCCTGGCCCATGGCCAGGTGGTCGGCGGAATGTCGATGGGGCTCGGTTTTGCAGGTTGGGAAAGCTTTACACTTAACAGGCAGGGTCGGGTTATGAACGATAGTTTGAGGAACTATAAAATATTGCGCTACGGCGAAGAACCTGCATACCAGGTTGAATTTGTAGAAACACCTCAGCGCGACGGCCCTTACGGCGCCCGCGGTTTGGGGGAGCAGGGTGTTCTCGGCATGCCCGGTGCCCTGGCCGGAGCCCTTGCACGCGCCATCGGGCGCCCGCTTAACCAACTGCCGTTAACGCCACAGAAGATCTGGGAAGCAGGGAAGGAGGCAGCCAAATGATTCCTTTTGACCTGGAATATTATGCCCCTGAAAGTATAAAAGAAGCTGTTGTGATCTATACCGAGTTGGCAGATGCCGGCAAAGAACCTCTTTACTACGCCGGTGGTACTGAAATTGTTACCTTCTGCCGTCAACAAACAATTAAGCCCGGTGCCCTGATCGACTTGAAGGGAATAGCGGAAACCGGTTTGCTTGAGCTCGATGGTGAAAAATTGATCCTGGGGGCTAATATCACGCTCTCATGCCTTTCTGAACAGGGTCACTTCCCGCTTATTGCCGATGTGGCCAGGAGTGTTGCCGACCGAACCGCTCGCAATCGTTTGACCCTTGGTGGGAATATTTGCGGCCGGCTGCCTTATCGGGAAACAATTCTGCCCCTGCTTACGGCCGATGCCGAAGTTGTATTGGCCGGCAGGGATGGTCACCGCACCGAGCCTTTGAGCGAACTATTTGATAAGCGTCTCAAGTTAGAAAAAGGAGAAATTTTGGTTCAACTGATCCTTGCCAGGAAAGAATTGGGAAACAAGAGTTGGGTCAGGCGCCGCGAAAAGCATGGGCCTGTTGACTATCCGCTCTGCCACATGATCGGTGTTAAAAAGAAAGATCACCTTGCTGTTGCAGTCAGCGGTCTTTGTGCCTTTCCATTCCGAAGCGATGAGATTGAAAAAGTGATCAATGATTCTGCCCTGTCAGCGCAAGAAAAGGTTGAGAAATCGACTGTCCTGCTGCCGGGAGCGATCCGCAGCGATGAGCTCGGCTCAGATGATTACCGCCTGGCGCTCTGGCAGAAAGATCTGGTAGAAATGCTGGAATATATGGAGGGAGCAGAGCGATGAAATCATACCGGGAGGTCACGAATGTAATCTTAAGCGTCAACGGCGAGAAAAGACGGGTCGCGGTTCGCCCCGCCGACACACTCCTGCGGGTGCTGCGTGAAAAGCTGGGCCTGACAGGTGCCAAACCGGGTTGTGAAAACGGTGACTGTGGAGCCTGTACAGTCCTGCTCGACGGCCTGCCCGTAAAATCATGCCTTATACTGGCAGTCGAGATCGTCGGTAAGAAAATAACCACAGTAGAAGGCCTGAAAAATACTGCTATCCAGCAGGCTTTTCTCAAGGAAGGCGGCTTCCAGTGCGGTTACTGCACCTCGGGATTTTTGGTTAATGCCTATGCCCTTTTAGAGAAGCACCCTGCTCCTGCAGGCGAAGCAGACAGAGAATGGCTTGAAAGCAACCTCTGCCGCTGTACAGGTTATGAAGGTATCAGCCGGGCTATCGATACAGCCCGGGAAATCATTAAACAACAAATCTAGTACAGAGGTACGGAGGTAGTGTACTAAAAAACAATATTTAGTACAGAGGGACGGAGGTAGTGTACTAAAAAACAATATTTAGTACAGAGGGACGGAGGTAGTGTACTAAAAATAGTTGAGGAGGCAGCCAATTATTTCTGATCACAGTCAGCTGGAAGCAATATTTGCCCGTTTTAATTTTACTGATTACCGTTGGATTGAAGCGTCACAAATTGAGGTTGCCCACTGGGTACGCTTCAAGTGTACTTTTGGCTGCACCAGTTATGGCAAAAAAGGAACCTGCCCACCACAGGTGCCATCGGTTGAAGAATGCCGCTCCTTTTTTTCCGAGTATAATGATGCGGTCATCTTTCACTTTACGAAAAAAGTTGATCGTCCGGAAGACCGAGTTCCCTGGAGCAGGGAACTGAGCAAAGAACTGATTAAACTTGAAAGAGAGGTATTTTGGGCAGGTTATTACAAGGCCTTTATGCTTTTTTTGGACGAGTGCCGTTTCTGCGCAAAATGTACCGGATCCCGGGAAGACTGTGTCAATAAAGATGATGCCCGCCCCGGTCCGGAATCTCTTGCGGTCGATGTTTTCTCCACCGTTCGGAGTGCCGGATATCCGATAGAAGTGCTGTGTGACTATGATCAGGAAATGAACCGTTATGCTTTCCTGATGGTTGAATAAAAAAGCCCGCCAATAATCAACATTGACGGGCTGTAAACTATAATCCTTAAACTGAGATTGTTACTCTGCCTCGGGGGTGAATGTTCTCGCGGCAAGTTCTTTGTCTAACATCAATATGCCATGGCCTTGTTCGCCCACCCGTTTAACTTTGCTTAGAAGCTTGTTCATGTTTGCTTCTTCTTCGACCTGCTCATCGATAAACCACTGCAGGAAACTGATGCTGGGGTAGTGTTTCTCTTCCTGGGCCAGGCTCATTAATTCATTGATCAGGCTGCTGACCAGCTTCTCATGTTCCAGGGCCAGGGTGAATATTTCCTCTGCTGACTTAAAATCGCGTTTCGGATCTTTGAATCCGGTTATTACAGCTTCTTCGCCCTGGTCGTTGATAAAGTCGAAAAATTTCATAGCGTGAAATCTTTCTTCATCAGCCTGGACAACAAAAAAGTTGGCGAAACCATCGAGGTCTTCTTTCATGAAATAGGCTGCCATTGCCAGGTAATAGTGGGCGGAGTAAAATTCATGGGTAATCTGTTCGTTCAACTTGGTTAATAACTTATCAGATAACATAATAATCCTCCTTTTTTTTAATTATATTACGATTTGTGAATATATGCAAGGTAATTAAGAACCAATCTTAATATGCCGGGTTTTGTCTTACTGGTTCAATGCGGCTTCACCAGTTCGGATAAAATGTCTATTTTTCAGGCTAGACAGTCTATTGCGTCTTTTAATTTATAGTTTAATTTTGTGCTTATATGGCAGGATTAGCTAATACAGAAGGAGAATAACAGAAGGTCTGTTTTTGTAAAAAATGAGGGGATGTTAAAAAACAGGTTTTTATCACTAAACCTGCGCATTATTGAAATAAAAAGCCAAAATATGCAGTAAGGAGAGTGGTATCGTGGAAGAACAATTAAATTCTGTTTTTGAGTCATATAAGGGGGAAAAGAATGAGCTGATTCCTGTTTTGCAGGATGTCCAGGAGGAGCTCGGTTACCTGCCTGATGAAGCAATGCGAGAAGTGGCCCGTTTTGTAAGAGTGCCTGAAAGTAAGGTATTCGGAGTGGCCACTTTTTATGCCCGCTTTCACCTCAAACCCCGGGGTGAACATATTATCCGTCTTTGCTGCGGCACAGCCTGTCATGTACGCGGAGCCAGCAGAGTCGCCGACAGAGTTAAAGATGTCCTCAAGGTCGGTGTGGGAGAGACAACTGAAGATTTTAAATACACCTACGAAGAAGTTGCCTGTATCGGGGCCTGCGGATTGGCGCCGGTAATGACCATCGACAAGGAAACTTTTGGCAAGCTCGATCCTGATAAAACAAAAAAAATCATTGAAACCTTCGGTGAAGTTTCAGAAGGGGGCCAGGCGTAGGTGGAAAAATTTATCGATCCCTGTTGTGAAAAATGTTTTAATAGTAAGGAAAAACCGTGTGATCAGTTTGTGGAGTGCTGCCTTGAAGGCCCGCTTTGCCATGAAAGCGAGCCATGCAAAAAAGCGCGTGAAGCAATCGTCGACAAATATTCCCACAGCTCAGCTTTCCGGGAGCATTAGTTTTATTTCAATAACAACCTACTGATGAAAGGAGAGAGGACCAACGTGTATGAAAGACATATTTTGATCTGTGCAGGAACGGGCTGTATTTCGTCGGGCGCTCTTGACATACAAAATGTCCTGATCGACGAGCTCAAAAAGCACGGTCTGGAGGATAAAGTGCGCATCATTATGTCCGGATGTCACGGCTTCTGCGAAAAAGGGCCTATTTTCATTGTTTACCCCGAAGATGTTTTCTACTGCGAGGTGAAGGCGGAGGATGTTCCGGAGATAGTGGAAGAATACCTGGTAAAAGGCAATATGGTAGAACGGCTTCTCTACAAAGACCCTGTTTCCGAAGAGACTGTCATTAGCCATGATAAGATCATGTTTTACAGCAAGCAGAAGCGTTTGGCCCTGCGTAACTGCGGTGTGATTGACCCTGAAAATATTGATGAATATATTATCCGCGGCGGTTATATCGGCCTCAAGAAAGCATTGCAAATGGAGCCGATGGAAGTTGTTAACGAGGTGAAAAGTTCAGGCCTGCGCGGCAGGGGTGGAGCAGGGTTTCCGACCGGGATGAAATGGCAGTTTGGTAACAGCAGTCCCGGAGTAAAAAAATATGTTGTCTGTAATGCCGACGAAGGAGACCCCGGGGCCTTTATGGACCGGAGTATTCTCGAAGGTGACCCCCATGCGGTTCTCGAAGGCATGCTAATCGCCGGCCAGGCGATCAACTCGGACGAAGGCTATATCTATGTTCGCTCCGAGTATCCCCTTGCTATTAAGCGCCTGCGCACCGCTATCGGCCAGGCTGAAAAATATGGAATACTCGGTGAAAACATTTTGGGCTTCGGCTTTAATTTTAAAATAAAAATAAAAGAAGGAGCAGGTGCTTTTGTGTGTGGAGAAGAGACAGCCCTGCTTTCCTCGATCGAAGGAAAACGCGGTGTTCCCCGTCACCGTCCTCCTTTTCCCGCTGTCAAAGGACTCTGGGGTAAACCGACGATTATAAATAATGTCGAAACACTTGCTAATGTCCCAATAATTATGCGCAGTGGAGCAGAAGAATTTGCTTCTGTCGGTACAGAAGGTAGTAAGGGCACCAAGGTTTTCGCCCTGACCGGTAAAGTCAACAACACCGGTTTAGTTGAAGTCCCTATGGGCATCTCAATTCGTGAAGTTGTTTTTGATATCGGCGGTGGTATCCGTTACGGCAAAAAATTTAAAGCCGCCCAGATCGGAGGGCCTTCGGGAGGGTGTATTCCTGATGAGCATCTCGACCTGCCCATTGATTTCGATTCCCTAACCGCAGCAGGAGCAATGATGGGTTCAGGCGGGCTGGTCGTTGTCGATGAAGATACCTGCATGGTAGACATGGCCCGTTACTTTTTGAACTTTACTAAAAAAGAATCATGCGGTCAGTGTATTCCCTGCCGCCTCGGTACTACACAGATGTATAACATCCTTGAAGATATTACTGAGGGACGGGGGAAACCGGAAGATATTGATCTGCTCGAAGAATTGGCCACAGCGGTTAAGAAAGGTTCGATGTGCGGTCTGGGGCAGACAGCGCCCAACCCTATTCTGACTACCCTGCGATATTTCCGCGATGAGTATGAAGCTCATGTTATTGAAAAACGCTGTCCGGCCTTAGTTTGTAAAGCTTTGTTGAAGTACAGTATAGACCCTGAGAAATGTATTGGCTGTCAGCGTTGTATAAAGGCCTGCCCGGTTGATGCCATCAGCGGGGAAAAGAAGGAGCCTCATATTATCGACCAGGATATCTGTACCCGGTGCGCAGCCTGCTTTGAGGCCTGTCCGAAGAAGGTTCTTGCTGTGCAGGTTGTCTCTGAGGGACTGCCTGAAATGAAAGAGTTAGCTGTAAGCAAGGAGGGTAAATAATGTCAGAGCTAATCACTCTAACCATAGACGATCTGGAGGTTGAAGCTGCTCCGGGCACCTCTATTTTAAGGGCGGCCCTGGACAGCGGTATCTATATTCCCCATCTATGCGATCACGTAGATCTAACTTCTGTTGGTATTTGCCGGGTCTGCCTGGTTGAAATCGAGGGACGCCGTCCCACGGTTTCCTGCATGACCCCTGTCGAAGAAGGCATGGTCGTGCGTACTGCCAGTGAGGAATTGGACAAAACCCGCAGGATCAACCTGGAGTTGTTAGTCCTCAACCACGATTACAATTGCCAGAACTGTGCCAAGAACAGTAAATGCCAACTGCAGGAATTGACCCGATTTATCGGCCTTGATGAAGACCGAATCAAGACCATGCGGGAACCCGAACTTGCTATGCCTCTGGATGACTCCAACCCTTACTACCTGCGTGATATGAATAAATGTGTTTTATGCGGTATTTGTGTGCGAACCTGTGAGGAAATCCAGGGCGATGAATGTATCGACTTCACTTTTCGCGGAATTGAAACCAGGATTGGTGTGCTTGGTGATAAGCCAATCATCGATTCCACCTGTGTAACCTGCGGCGAATGTGTCGTCCGCTGCCCGGTTGGGGCCTTGATTCCCCGGGTGGCTGTTGAGCCTACCTATGAAGTCGAAACGGTATGCCCCTTCTGCGGCTGTGGCTGCGGCATATTAGTCGGAGTCAGGGGCGGCAAAATTGTCAGATCGGAAGCAGTGGACACAAGCCCCTCCAGCGGCGGCAGTCTTTGCGTTAAAGGGCGTTTCGGGCTTGGCTTTGTCAATTCCCCGAAGCGTTTAACTACTCCGCTGATCCGCAAGGAAGGCAAATTGGTAGAAGCGAGCTGGGAAGAAGCACTCTCCCTAGTAGCAGAAAAGCTGGGCCAGTATAAAGGCGGTCAGTTTGCCACTATTGCTTCCGCCAAGTGTTCTGTTGAAGATAACTACGTAATTCAGAAATTTACACGGGCAGTGATGGGAACAAACAATATCGATCACTGTGCCCGTCTCTGACACGCTCCCACTGTGGCCGGTCTGGCCACGACACTGGGAAGTGGTGCGATGACCAATACCATTGCCGAAATCGGAGACGCCGCCTGTATTATGGCAATTGGCACCAGCACCACTGAAGCACACCCGATTGTCGGTTACCAGGTTAAAAAAGCAGTTCGGCAGGGAGCAAAACTAATCGTGGTTAACCCGCAGGAAGTGCCCCTGGTCCGTTTTGCCGATATATTCCTGCAGATTAAACCGGGCGCTGACGTGGTCCTTCTGATGGGTATGGCCAGGGTGATTATCGAAGAGGGCCTGCACGATCAGAAATATATAGAAGAGCGTTGTGAGGATTTTGATCAATTTAAGCAGTCTTTGGAAGAATATACACCTGACTTTGTCAGCGATATAACTGGTGTGCCCTGGGAAAGGATAGTTGATGCTGCAAGGATGTATGCTCAAAATAATCCAGCATCAATATTATACTGTATGGGTATTACCCAGCATTCACACGGCACTGACAACGTTATGGCCCTAAGCAATCTGGCCTTGATCACCGGTAATCTTGGCCTTGTTTCCGGCGGGGTTAACCCCCTGCGTGGCCAGAATAATGTCCAGGGCTCCTGCGATATGGGTTCACTGCCTAATGTTTTTACCGGTTATCAAAAAGTTGAGAATGCTGAAGCCCGTGAGAAGTTTGAGAAAGCCTGGGGGGTCTCCCTGAGTGGAGAGCCGGGCCTGACCCATACAGAGATATTCGGTGCCGCTTATAGAGGTGATATCAAGGCCCTTTACCTAATTGGCGAAAACCCGGTCCTTACCGAAGCCAATGCCGCCCACTCGACGGAAGCGATGGAAAAGCTGGATTTCTTTGTTGTCCAGGATATCTTTCTGAACGAAACAGCTCAAATGGCCGATGTAGTCCTGCCGGCAGCTTCTTTAATCGAGAAAAACGGCACTGTTGTCAATACTGAACGGCGTGTACAGCGTGTGCGCAAAGTAATTGAACCGGTTGGGGAAGCAAAGCCCGATTGGTGGATCGTAAGCGCTATTGCCAACGAAATGGGAGCGGAAGGTTTTGCTTACAACAGTGCTGAAGAGATCTTTAATGAAGCTGCTTCTCTTACTCCCAGCTATGCAGGGATAACCTACGACAGGCTGGAAGAAGAAAGCATACAATGGCCCTGCCCGACGGAAGATCACCCCGGGACACCTATTCTGCATACCGAGAAATTCAATACCCCTTCAGGTAAAGGCAAATTGATGCCGATAGAATACAGACCCTCGGAAGATTGCTGCGATTTTGATTTTCCGCTGGTTCTGACCACAGAGCGCAACCTTTACCAGTATCACAGCACTATGACCCGCTACTCCGAAGGGTTGGATGAACTAAGCGGCGGCGAGCACATTATGATCAACCCGGCCGATGCCGAAAAGATGGGCATATCCGACGGCGATATGGTTGAAGTTAAATCGCGTCGCGGTGAATTAAAGGTTAAAGCAAAGATCACCCGGCGCAGCCAGGAGGGTGTGGCTTCACTCAGTTTCCACTTTGCCGAATGCCCGACCAACCTGCTGACCAGTGCAGCCTTAGACCCGGTGTCTAAAACTCCTGAAACCAAGGTTTGTGCCATCAGTATCGAAAAGGTGTAAAATAACTTTTCCAATCGACCATTACCTCATCATGAACATGAATAAGAAAGGGACAAAGATATTAATCGAAAGAAATCGGCACAGATGGAGCATTGATACTTTGAAGGGATCGCGGCCGTGTTTGATGGCCAGGGCCGTCATTACAGTAAAGCCGCCCGGTGCTGCTGCCAGGAAACTGGTCGGAAAATCCCATCCCGTCAAACGGCAGATGATCCAGGCTGTGCCGAAGGAAGTAGCAAATATCACTGCTGTTGCAATCAAAATCGGTACCAGGAATTCCGGATTAGCCATGGTGATGATTGTTTCCAGCGAGATATTATCCGCAACCGTGATACCGATATAGACTAATAGCAGGTCTAACAAGCGTGGTGAAAGCTTGCTTACCGGCATACCGGCAACTGAAACGGCAGCCACGAATATGGTTGATCCAACCAGTAAGCCGGCGGGAACACCCATTCCTTCCAGCAGCAGCCCACCCACTGCAGCAATAAATAGGGTCAGCAGAATTCTGAACCAGGATTCTTTAAATGACGAAACCACGCGGAGAAGTGCATTCTGATTACAAGAAGTGCTGAATAAGTTGCTGAATAACCCAGCGATTGTTAAGGCAGTTATTTTTTCGCAACTCACTATTTTTTCGGCCGGGGTTTTGTTTTCGTTTTTTAAATTCCCTGGCGGTTTTTTTTGGCCGCGGGCTTCCCGCGCCTCGATCCATTTAAGCAGTAATGGAAAGATAAGGATAGTGCCCAGCATCCGGATCATCTGCATGACGATAATTACCGTAACTCCTGCACCTGAAGCGAGGGCGATAACAGTTATCTCGGGCAGGCCACCCATACTTGCCGAGAGCATTGCCGTGTAGAGGTCCATTACAGAGTAACGGGCCAGGAAAAAACCGATCACAAATACTATAGAAAGAGCCCATGCAATAATTATTACTGCTGAAACGGCCATGGGCTTAAGTTCACGCACCGCATCTCTGTTCAGCATTGAGCCGACAAATATGCCGATAATTATCTGTGCTGCAGGAAATAAAAAATCAGGTGAAGTCGGCAGCTCCACTTGCATTGCACGCAGAGTACCGATTACCGCTACCGGGCCAATCACTTCAGAAGCCGGCATTCGTATTCTGGACAGCAAAAACCAGCCGGCTAATCCGAGCCCGAAAAGGAGTAGTATGTCACTAATTATTTGTACAAACATGATCACATTATAACATTAAAAAAAACCGCTTTTTCGTCTGATGCACTGCAGCTTGCACCGGTCTAACCAGCAATATTTCCTGTCTGAACAGGTTAAATAGTATGATATAATTAAACCTGCCCGGTCATAAACAGCCGGCGGAGAGGCAGGAAGCGCGGTTTAATGTTCCCTTTACGCGATACAATAACTTATCACGGTGCCACTCTTGCTACAATCGGTCTGATTATCCTGAATGGTATTGCTTTCTTATATCAGTTTTCTCTCGGGATTAATGTGTTTCCGGAGATTTTTTATACTTTCGGTTTTATCCCCGATGTTTTCTTTCAGGATCCCATTGGTGAATTTAGCACTATATTTACAAGCATGTTCATTCACGGTTCCTTTTTACACATGTTAAGTAATGTTTGGTTCCTCTGGGTATTTGGTCCCGCTGTTGAAGGCCGGCTCGGATTTTTCCGCTTCATGCTTCTCTACCTGCTTGCAGGCATTACTGCTGCTCTTACGCAGGGTTTTTCATTGCCTGAGAGCACTATTCCCATGGTCGGTGCTTCAGGAGCCGTCTCAGGCATTCTTGGTGCCTACCTGATTCTATTCCCCCGGGCTAGAGTGCTAACGATCATTCCGCCTTTTTTCTTTTTTTTCTTCTGGCTGCCAGTGCCGATATACTTAGGCTACTGGATATTGATCCAATTTGTTTATGTTTTTTATGAGGTGGCTGGTATAGCCTGGTGGGCTCATATCGGAGGTTTCTTTCTCGGCCTGGTGCTGGTCTTGTTTATGCGGCCCAAAAGGCATTACCGTGCCGACCCCTTCTGGGAATGCTGGCGCGACTACTGCTAAGCCGGTGTGGACGAAAGGGCGTTTGCATATTTATCAATAAAACGATTTGAAGCAAGGAGGTCTTTTCTATGGAAAATATTTCTCAGCTTTTCTGGTTATTCATAATTATAATGGCGCTGACACCCTACCTGCAGCAGCAGATCCTGCGCTCTGCCCGTACTCGTAAGATAATCGAGCTCGAGCGTAAGCGCGGCAGCCGCGTCATTACCCTGCTTCACCGTCAGGAAGCTGTTAGCTTGCTCGGTATACCGCTGACACGTTACATTACTATCGAAGATTCGGAACAGGTTCTGACGGCTATTCGTCTGACTGATAAAGATGCGCCAATTGACCTTATCGTCCATACTCCTGGCGGGTTAGTCCTTGCTTCCGAGCAGATTGCCGAGGCCCTCTTGCGTCACCCTGGGAAGGTTACTGTCTTCGTGCCCCATTACACAATGTCCGGCGGCGCCCTCATCGCTATGGCCGCTGACGAGCTGGTCATGGATGAAAATGCAGTCATCGGCCCGCTCGATCCCCAGCTTGGCCAATATCCCGCCGCTTCACTGGTTAAAGTCCTCGAATCCAAAGAAATGAAAGATATTGACGATCAGACCATTATCCTGGCAGATGTTGCCACCAAGGCTTTGCGTCAAGTTAAGAGCACTGTTAAATGCCTGCTTGCCAAGCATATGGATGAGGAGCAGGCCGAAGAAACAGCCGAAAAACTAACCCAGGGAACCTGGACTCACGATTACCCTATTGATGTTCAGCAAATTGCCGAGATGGGCATCAACGTCAACACTAACATGCCTGGTGAAATTTACAGCCTGATGAGCATGTATCCTCAGCCCCGCACAGCCCGGCCGAGTGTTGAATACAGTCCCGGTCCGGTTTACCCCTCAGGGACGAATGACAAATAATAAAGAGGTATACTAATAATGTCCGACCAAATAGATCTTTCTAAAATGGAGAAAAAAATCATCATTCGCAGTGTTGAAGAAAAGGATCTCGACGCTATTGTAGAGCTGAGCAAGATCTGCTTCCCCAACATGGAGCCGTGGGCCAGGGAACATCTAAAAAGCCATATAGATATTTTTCCCGAAGGTCAGTTATGTGTAGAATATGACGGACAGATCATCGGCGCATCCTCAAGCCTGATTATCGATTTTAATGAGTACGAGGATCGTCACACCTTTGATGAAATTACTGATAACGGTTACATTACCAACCACGATCCCGATGGTAAGCATCTATACGGTATCTCAATCATGGTCCATCCGGATTTCCGCCGCCTGCATGTCGGCACCCGAATCTACGAAGCACGCAAAGAGTTGGTTCAGCGCCTGAATTTAAAAAGTTTCCTTGTTGGCGGGCGCATTCCTTTTTACCACAAATATGCTGACCGTATGACTGCCGCGGAATATGTTCAACAGGTCATCCAGCAGAAGATGTATGATCCTGTCCTAAGTTTCCAACTGCTGAACGGCTTTAAACTTAAATGGGTCAACCCCCATTATCTTGACGACGATAAAGCTTCTCTTAGCTACGCTGTCCTGCTAGAATGGAGCAATGTCGACTACCTGCCCCGCTCCAGGCGGCTTTACCTGCGTGCATTTCCTGTGCGCATCTGCACTGTGCAGTATATGCTTAAAAAAATAAGTTCCTTCGAAGCGTTCGCCAGCCAGTGTGAATATTATGTAGATGTTGCCGCACTTGACGAATCCGACTTCGTCGTTTTTCCTGAAACGTTTACCTTACAGCTGCTTTCGTTCCTGGGCGAAAGTGTGCCCAGCCTGCAAGTCCGGCGCCTGGCCGGGTTCACTGAACAGTATATCGAGCTGTTCGGCACTTTGGCCGTGAAACACAACGTCAATATCATTGGCGGTTCCCATTTTGTTGAAGAAGACGAGCTGATCTATAACGTCAGCTACCTGTTTCGCCGTGATGGGACCATCGATCGCCAGTACAAACTGCACATTACCCCCGATGAGAAAACCTGGTGGGCAATTCAGCCCGGGAAAGAGCTTAATATTTTCGACACCGACTGCGGCAGGATTGCTATCCTGATCTGTTACGATATACAGTTCCCGGAATTGTCCCGCCTTGCTGTTGACCGTGGCGCCCGTATTATCTTTACCCCATTCTGTACCGATGACCGCCAGGGTTACCTGCGGGTGCGCTACTGTGCCCAGGCGCGTGCCGTCGAAAATGAGATCTATACTGTCATATCCGGTACTGTAGGCAACCTGACCCACGTACCGCGTACAGATACCATGTACGCCCAATCAGGTATCTTTTCACCATCCGACTTTACGTTCTCCCGCGACGGTATTGTTGGCGAATGCAGCGCAAATATCGAAACAATCGTCATCGGCGAAGTAGATCTCGAAATCCTCCGCCGTAATCGCATCACCGGAACAGTCACCCACCTGAAAGATCGACGTAAAGACCTCTACAGGATAGTAGAAAAGCCGCCGGAAAAGTAATGTTAGGTTGTTTTTAGTACAGAGGGACGGAGGTAGTGTACTAAAAAAGCCAGATTAACTTGCTATACTGAAGATAAGGGGAAATAGATGAATAATATTTTACATATTACATTAATCGGGCTTGCTGCCGGAACGATTGGCACCGGATCAGGAGCAATTATCGCATTATTTGTAAAAAACCCGAGCAAGGCACTACTTGGTTTTATCCTGGGTTTTGCCGGGGGTATTATGCTGGCTATTGTGCTTACAGATCTGCTGCCCGAGTCAATGGAAGCAGGAAGTTTCTTTACAGCTTTTATCGGGCTCCTGATTGGCACCGTATTTATTCTTTTCCTCGATTTAAAGATGCCGCACTTCCATTTTTTTGAAACAACTGAAGAGCTTGCTCGTTATATCCGTACCGGTACTATTCTCGGACTTGGAATTGCTATGCACAATTTGCCAGAGGGTATTGCTATCGGGGCCAGCTATGTCGCATCACCAGCTCTTGGTTTTACGCTGGCTTTAACTATTGCCCTTCATAATATCCCGGAAGGGATTGCCATGGCCTGCCCGCTTTGTGCCGGCGGTATGCGTCTGCGCTGGATTTTGTTTTATACCGCTATGGCAGGTTTGCCGATGGGTCTGGGAGCATTTATCGGATCCAGTCTTGGTGCGATTTCTCCGCTGGTGCTCTCGCTGTCTCTCGGTTTTGCCGGGGGGGCGATGCTCTACATAATTTTTGGTGAGCTAATTCCCGGCGCGCAGAATTCCGGAAGCGGCCATTCAGGCACTTTTGGTGCTGTTTTTGGCACTATTGCAGGCATCCTATTGCTTTCAGTAATATAGAGATCAGGAGAAATCCTGGCGAAAATCTGCTTAAGGAGTTGATTAATAAATGGATAGTTCGGGTAAAAGTAAAGCGAACCGCCTGATTAATGAAAAGTCGCCTTACCTGTTGCAGCATGCCTATAACCCTGTCGATTGGTATCCCTGGAGCGATGAAGCTTTTGAAAAAGCAAAAAAAGAAAATAAGCCTGTGTTCCTTAGTATAGGCTATTCTACATGTCATTGGTGTCATGTGATGGAGAAAGATTCCTTTGAAGATGAAGAGGTCGCGGCTCTTATAAATGAGCATTTTGTGCCGATAAAAGTTGACCGTGAGGAACGACCCGATTTAGATCAAAAATACATGGCCGCCTGCCAGGCTTTGACCGGGCAGGGAGGCTGGCCACTTACAGTATTTCTCACTCCCGATAAGAAGCCTTTTTATGCCGGGACCTTCTTCCCAAAGCGTTCACGTTACGGGATTAATGGCATGATTGAGATACTACCAAAGCTGAGCGCTTTTTGGAAAGAAGATCGTGAAAGAGTAGTCCAAGCCGGTAATGAATTGACTTCTGACCTGATTCAAATAGCCCGGAATACAGGAAGTGCTGATGATGCAGAGCCTCGGGAGCTGCCGGGAGTAGAACTGCTTGACCGAGCCTGTAAACATTTAAAAGACAGTTACGATAAACAGTACAGTGGGTTTGGTGAAGCGCCAAAATTTCCGGCTCCACACCAGCTAATTTATCTTATGCGTTGTTGGAAGCGTAACAATGACAAAGAAGCATTGGATATGGCTGTAAGTACCTTACGGGCGATGCACCGGGGAGGGATTTTCGACCAATTGGGTTATGGACTGCATCGCTATTCGGTTGACCGCAAATGGCTGGTGCCTCATTTTGAAAAGATGCTCTACGACCAGGCTCTTGTTGTCCTGGCCGCTCTGGAAGCTTATAAAACTACCGGTGAAGAAGAGATGGCTGTCTTAGCTCGTAGGGTAATCAATTATGTTATGACAGAGCTTGCTTCTCCTGAAGGAGCTTATTTTGCTGCTGAAGATGCTGACAGTGAAGGAGAAGAAGGGACCTTTTATGTTTGGCGGCCTGAAGAGCTTATAGAGGCAGTCGGTAAAGAGCGCGGCAGCCTGGCTTCAGATTATTTTGGAGTTACCGAAAAGGGTAATTTCGAAAAGGGTAAAAGCATTTTGCATCGGGTAGTGGAAGATGATAAGTTTGCTGCTGATAGAGGTATTACCGCAGGGGATCTGGTAAAAACCCTGGAAGAAGTGCGTAAAACCCTGCTTAAAATGCGCAGCCGTCGTGAAAGGCCTTTCCGCGATGACAAAATAATAACCTCCTGGAACGGCTTAATTATTGCTGCACTGGCCCGTGCTGCTGATGTATTGCAGGTACCGGATTACTTAAAAGCCGCTGAACATGCCGCTTCATTTATCACTCAAAAAATGGTATCCTCTGATGGCCGGTTGTTAAGAAGATATCGCGAAGGTGAAGCGGCCATCCCTGCTTTTCTCGATGATTATGCTAACCTGACCTGGGGGTTTTTAGAGATTTACCGAAGCAGCGGCGAGCGTAGTTACCTCGATATGGCTGAAAATCTAAGCCGGGAGATGCTCGGTCTCTTTATGGAAGATAAGGGTATATTACGCTATAGCGCTTCAAATGATGAGCCGGAAGACTTTGCTCTTGAGGCAGAAGCCTCCGACAGCGCGACTCCATCGGGGGTGTCAGTTGCAGCGATGAACCTGCTTCAGTTGGGTAGATTGATGCAGAATGAAAGCATGACTGAGATAGGGCAGAGTCTGATCAAAGCTCAGCAGTCTAAGCTCGAGCGTTTTCCGACCAGTTTTACTTACCTGCTTACAGCCCTTGATTATGCCCTCTCAGCTAATGGAGAGCATTTTTATTGCACGCCAGATGGGAACTGCGGAGAGGAATAATTTTTCTTATTCCGCCCCGCGGGTCTTTAACATCGCCACGGTAACGTGGAATAATATGAACATGAAAGTGAAAAACTGTTTGGCCGGCATCCCGTCCGACATTAGCCCCAATGTTATAAGCGTCGGGGCTATATTTCTTGTCCAGATACTGCCTGGCCCTAAAAATAAGCCGACTGATAGCATTATGTTCTTCAGGTGAAGCGTCAAAATAGGTTTCTATATGGCGTTTTGGGATAACCAGAATATGACCTTTACTAACCGGACAGGCATCATAAAAGGCCAGGGCAAGCTTATTTTCTGCGACTATTTCCAGGGATTCTCTATTGCAAAAAACACAATCTGTCATAAATGGTCCTCCTGATCAGCTTATGATTATTATTTTTACTTAATCTTTATCATAACATAGAGGCTATCAAATTACATCTAACCCTGACTGGAAGGTCCTGATAGACTGGAGATATCAGGCAGGATTACAAAGGTGCGGTAGTGAATTAATTCAGGGTAAGTTATTCTCGATCGTTAAGTATAATTCATGGGGGGTATCCGGGCTGTGAGTGGTCTGAGCAACTCCGAACGTTTTTTAAATGCTTTTTCTGCCATTGAACATGAAATGGAAAGGATCCTAAAGCTGAAGGACCATAAGCGCTTTTTCGATATGGTTGAGAGGAGTGCCCGGGTGAACCCGGTGATCGAGCGTTATCGCTTTGATTTAAAAGAGTATGGTGAATTACGCAATGCTATTGTGCATGATCGGGCTGGCGGTATAATTATTGCCGAGCCAAATGATGAAGCAGTAACGCATATTGAGAGAATTGCCAGGCTGTTGTTGGAACCGCCAAAGGTTGCACCATTATTTCTGAAAGAAGTGCTAACACTATCGATCAATCAACCCGTATCAAGGGCGATCAGGGATTTAAGTCGCATGTCTTATACCCAGGTCCCAGTTCTCGATGACAAAAGAGTGGCCGGGTTATTAACTTCAAATATGATTGTTAAATGGATGGGTATAAGCCTGGCTGATAACTCCTTTGATATAGACAGCACTACTCTTCTGGATGTTATAAATATTGTTGGTCACGAAGGCAATTATGAATTAATTGCGGTTAACAAGTCGCTTTTTGAAATACCTGATTTATTCTATCACTGGCAGCACGAAGGGAAAAAACTGGAGGCTGTTCTGATTACAAAGCGCGGAGATGCTTCTGAGCCTTTGCTTGGGATTATCACAAACCGCGACCTGCCCCTAATTCACAGGGAGCTGGAACAAAACAACTATTCTCAGATTGAACGATCCTGAAAGCTTTTTTTAAGTGATTATGATATCATAGTAACCTGGAATATCTTTGCTGGTTTGAAAGTGGAAGGAGTTCAAATATGATGTTCAAGAAGTGTTGTCATCTTTGTTTATTTGTTTTTGTTTGCCTGCTGATGCCCATTATGCTTTTAATTACAGATGGTGGAACGCTGGAAATGGTTCCGGCGATTATAGATGGTGATGGCTTTATCAATGAAGATAACCGGGATGAAGCGTTAAATTTTTATGCCCTGGTTTATACACCGGACAAGGATACGTTTTCGATACCCGAAAATAAAATTGAGCCCGAGCCCGAGCCAGAACCCGAACCAGAACCCGAACCAGAACCCGAACCAGAACCCGAACCAGAACCCGAACCAGAACCTGAACCCAAACCTGCGCCATCATCTCAGACCGGTTCCGATTCTGCTGAAACGAGGCCTGAACAGCAGACCACAGGGCAAACCGCTGCTCAATCAGGGTCTTCCGGCGGTTCATCGGGACTTAACCAGAAAGAGCAGCAAATGCTGAGCTATATAAATGAAGCAAGGAAAAATGCGGGCCTTTCGCCCCTACGGGTTTGCAGTCAACTAACTGAAGCAGCCCGGGCTAAGAGCAGGGATATGGTCGATAAAAATTATTTTAGCCATACTTCACCGACCTATGGCGGTCTCAAAGGGTTGCTCAGCCGTTTCGGGATTAGTTACCGTTCGGCCGGCGAGAACCTGGCCATGAATTCAAATGGCAGTGTAAGCGCTGCCCATAATTCACTGATGAATTCGCCCGGCCACCGAGATAATATTCTCGGCCGTAATTACAGCGATGTAGGGATCGGCATTCACGTAAAAAGTGACGGATGCCATTACTACACTCAAATATTTGTAGGCCGTTAAACCGTCTGCCCGCTTTCTTTAGAAAGTTTCTACCCCGTTTGTCAGCTCCATTTATAAACCCTTTTGTTTGATTGATGATTGTTGACAGGAGGTATCCGGATGTTGAAACATTTATTATTTGCAGTAGTAATATTAATTGCCTTAACAGCTCCCGTTGGTGCTCAAATTGAAGGGGAACCGTTTGAATACGAACAATCAGAGCAAGAACATTTCTACAGGGGACGGGTACTGGAGATTCATGAAATAAAAGAGGATGAACATGAATATTATACGATTATTGTGCAGCAAGTATCGGTCCGCCTGACCAGCGGTCCTTATAGTGGAGAAATTATAACTATTTTTAATACTTATTTTGCCGGTGATCCTGTTTACGATTTTTTGATCGAAGAAGGACAGGAAGTTATCGTTGTTACGATGGGGGAGGAGGGTTCCTTTGATCAGGCTTATATCCAGGATATGGCACGGGATCGCGGAGTTTACTACCTGATTGCTGTTTTTCTGGTAGCCCTTTTAGTAGTGGGTCGGATGAAGGGTTTAAAGACGATCATTACTCTGGCTGTGACCATCCTGTTAATATTTCGATTCCTTTTACCCATGCTATTGGCAGGCTACAGCCCGATTTTACTGGCTATCGTCACAGCTTGTCTGGCAGTAACATTTACCCTCTTTGTAATCGGAGGCCTGAATATGAAATCTCTGGTTGCCATCCTGGGAACTGTTACAGGTGTAATTATAGCCGGATTTATGGCATTCTGGGCCGGGAGTTTAGCCCGGTTGACCGGGTTTGGCTCCCACGAAGCACAAATGCTCTATTTCATGGACCAATCAATCGACTTTAGGGGACTGCTTTTTGCCGGTATTATTATCGGCTCACTTGGTGCAATTATTGATATCGGTATGTCGGTTGCCTCTGCGGCCGCTGAAATCAGGCAAGTCTGCCCCGAGATACATTTTAAAGAGCTTTTCAGAGGTGCTCTAAACGTCGGACGCGATGTGATGGGAACAATGGCTAATACATTGATTCTCGCTTATGTCGGCGCTGCCATCCCAATGCTATTATTGGTAATGGGTTACGAGATTGCTTTTCTCAAGGTTATAAACATGGACTTGATCGCTACAGAATTTGTCCGCGGGATAGCTGGCAGTATAGGACTGATTGCAGCCGTCCCTGTCACCGCCGTCCTGGCGGCCTATTTCCTGGCCGATCACAAGTGATTATTCAGATTAGTTAGATCGATGAAATAGCGGGAGGATTGATGATAGTGAAAAGCTTTGATTTAATCGTAATCGGCGGCGGAACTGCCGGAATGAACTTGGTTTACCGGGCAGCGGGAAAAGGCTGGAAGGTAACTGTAATCGAATCAAGCCATTTGGGAGGGACCTGCATTAACGTCGGCTGTATCCCTTCAAAAACCCTGCTCCACTCGGGAAGAGTAATGCAGAAAGTACGTGATGCCGGAGATTACGGAGTTATAGTTGAACCGCCGCGGGTTGACTGGCCGGCGGTGGTGCGCCGTAAAGACCGCCTGGTTGGGCGTATCCGCAGCCGCATCTATGACAACGTTGAAAGCAATGAAAACATAACCTTGATCGAGGGTAAAGCAGAATTTATTGGGCCGCGTGCAATTGAAGTAAATGGCAACAAGATCACTGCCGATAAAATAGTAATTGCGGTCGGTGCGCGCACTGCAATACCGCAGATTTCAGGTTTGGACAGGATTGACTACCTTAACTCCACGTCAGTCATGGATATGCAGGAGCTGCCGGACAGTTTGTTGATTCTGGGCGGAGGTATAATTGCCCTTGAATTTTCACAGCTCTTTGCTCGC
>Ga0114946_10000750_pt1 | contig 21853 bp, 25 predicted proteins | sample WalLakDeSediment_FD_88676 | JGI IMG/M metagenome (GOLD analysis project Ga0114946, IMG submission 88676) | Lake sediment microbial communities from Walker lake, Nevada to study Microbial Dark Matter (Phase II) - Walker Lake 11/02/13 Deep Sediment | ecosystem: Environmental > Aquatic >...
GATCAGCCATAAGCCCGGAGGGGAATTTCCCTGCGGCTGGATTATAAACAAGATATCCTGTCGGCATCTTCGATCCTCAACCCCATGATTTTACTTGAATTTTTCGTGTTCTTAAGGTGATTGTGTAATAGATCCCAGATTCAGGGGGATGAGTGTCTAGACGATCCCGCCCTAACCAGATGGAGGTGGCACTCCCTCGGATCGCGTAAATCCCAACCACGGTTCAGTGCATTGCTACCCAGTTGGATAATTCATGCTAGAATAGGGATATCAGGATGCGGATACAAATGCAAGAGACCCCCCTACTCAACAATCGATACCAGTTAGAAAAGAGCATTGGCACAGGCGGCATGGCGCTTGTTTACCGGGCGCGGGACTTGATGCTGGAACGTAATGTTGCCATCAAGATTTTGCGAGAAGATTTCTCTGCAGACCCCACCTTCAGAGAACGATTCCGCCAGGAAGCAAAAGCGGCTGCGAACCTTTACCACCCAAACATTGTCACTATCCATGATTTCGGGTTAGATGCAGGGCAGTTTTTTATCGTCATGGAAAACGTCCCGGGGAAAGACTTGAAGAGCATTTTGCAGCAGCGAGGCCGGATCAAATGGGAAGAAGCACTTTCACTGATTGTTCAGGCCTGTGCTGGTGTGGGCTATGCGCACCGAGCTGGCCTGGTTCACTGCGACATCAAACCCCATAATATGCTGGTAACTCCTGATATGCGCTTAAAAGTGGCCGACTTTGGCATTGCTCGGGCTCTGGCTTCCATCCAACCAGAAGAGAAAGCCAATGTCGTTTGGGGTTCTCCTCAATATTTTTCGCCTGAACAAGCCAGTGGGGGCGCCCCGTCACCCGCTTCCGATGTTTACTCATTGGGTGTAGTCTTGTATGAGATGTTAACCGGCAGATTGCCATTCATTGCTACCACAGCCAATGAGTTGGCCCAGATGCATCGTGAGGCGCAGCCCACTCCCCCACGAACCCTAAACCCAGAAATACCCGAATCTCTCAACCAAATCCTTTTAAAGGTTTTACGGAAAGAACCATCTGCCCGATATAGAACCGCAGATCAGCTAGGACGTGTTTTGCTGACGATAACCAATCCAGCCGACCTCCCCGGACCGACAGCAACCTTCCAAGACGCTCCAACGATTGGCTCTTCTCCCATCTCCTCCGCTTCGTTCCCTGTTGAGCCTGTTATAGAACCAGTTGGGATCCGACCAATAGCAGATTCAAAAGTGTTGAAGACCTATCAAAAAGATGATAATCCCCTTGACATTGATTGGGGGACCTGGATACTTGGTCTTTTTGCCCTTTTAGCCGTGGGAGGCCTGATCCCACTTTGGTTATGGGTATACTTCACTTATAATCCACCTTTACCGTAGGAGACTGCCCAACAATGAAGACTGAATACATTATCTCCCCCTCAATCTTGTCCGCAGATTTTTCAAAACTTGGCGAGCAAATAAATGTAGCAGAAGCAGCCGGGGCTGGATGGATTCATATCGATGTAATGGATGGGCATTTTGTTCCAAACATCACAATGGGACCGTTTATTGTTGAGACCTGCCGGCGAATAACGAATTTACCCATCGACGTACATCTGATGATCGAATCGCCCGAAAACATGGTCGAGGCCTTTGCCAAGGCAGGAGCAGATGTTCTGTATGTACATGTGGAAAATTCCCCCAATCTATATAACTTATTATCGCGCATCAGATCGCTCGGGTGTAGACCAGGGCTGGTGCTCAACCCGAGTACACCGGCACTTCTCCTTGAACCTGTGCTCCATTTGATCGATGTCGTAATGGTCATGAGTGTCAATCCAGGCTTTTCAGGTCAGGTCTTTATCCCCGAGGTAACCCCCAAAATCACCCAAATCCGCAGAATGATGGATTTAATTAATCCCGAAGCAGTCATTGCAATCGATGGAGGCATTACCGCAGAGACGCTTCCAGCTACGCTTCAGGCGGGCGCGCAGGTATTTATTGCAGCAAGCGCCGTTTTCAAACACCCCCAAGGCATTGCAGCAGGGATAAACGAACTTCGTTCTTGTTTTCCTGATTAAAACGAAAATCACGGTTACATAACCGCGATTCTCATCCTTTCAAATGGATAGCTGGTCAGAGGAGATATTTTCTACCAGCTAGAAGGAGATGGATCCCTAAATCCCAAACCTCACGAGGTCTTCACAAGTGTCCGAATGCATTTTGCACAAAGGACTTTCTGTGACTTACGCCCCTCTTCATAAACCGTGATCGTCTGGAGATTAGGGCGAAAGGTCCGTCGAGTTGCTTTCTTGGACCAGGGACGGTTATGTCCAAAAGTTGTTTTCTTACCACAATTTGCGCAAGTGGCCATTATTCTGCATCCTTTCCTGACATACCGGGCAAAAACCCGGCTTTGCACATCAAAGTTTGAAATCAAGTAGCCCAGCAAGGGGGCTTTTGTCTGAGCAGTTACCCAATTTCGTAATTCAAAACGCAAAGCATAAAATCTAAGGCTATAATTGCGTTCTGCATGTTACAATTTAAAATTGCACTGGTAGGCCTACACAGAGCGGGCCAATCTTACCACAAATTAGACCCAATATCAAGCCAGGTTCTTACGGTTTGATAACAACAGGAGAGTGTGATGACCGACGAAAACACACCCATTGGAAGCATCCATATTTCACCTCGTGCTATCGCCACAATAGCATTTCATGCAGCACGCCAATCCTATGGTGTGGTTGGATTAGCGCCAAAAAACCTGGTTGATGGATTAACCCAGGTTGTAGTAAAAGATCCCACCCACGGGATTGAAGTAGCCTACGATGGCGAGAACATCCTCATCGATGTTTACATCGTGATCGAATATGGCACGAGAATAAAATCGGTTGCAAAAAGTGTTGCCAATACCGTCCGCTTCCAAGTGGAGAAAGCACTGGGAATGACTGTCAGCAATGTTAATGTTCATGTTCAAAATCTACGGGTGAGCGATTTAGATTAATCGGGGCTCTTAACCAGAATTGACACCCTCAAAGGATGCCAGGTAATCTTGTTCAACTGAGCCAGAACGTACACTTTAGCTGATACCCTCCAAACAGGAGCCCCCATCATGACTGTCGAAAATGACCCCATAGTATCAACCCGACCCAAAAACATCCGCGATCATCCCATTGATGGACAAGTCCTGAAAAACCTCGCTGCTGCCAGCCTGGCCTGGCTGCGGACAAACCAACAAACCGTCAATGCATTAAATGTGTTCCCCGTTCCAGACGGAGACACAGGTACAAACATGGTCCTTACGATGCAGGCGGCTTATGATGAAATTGCCCACTCTACAGAAGGAAATGTCGGCAAAATGGCCCATGCTATTGCCCATGGCTCGCTGATGGGGGCGCGGGGAAACTCAGGTGTGATCTTGTCTCAACTCTGGCGCGGCTTCGCCCGCGCGCTGGATTCTATAGACAATATTGATGGAACCAGTATGGTGCGTGCTTTTTCAATGGCGAAAGATACTGCTTATAAAGGAGTAGTTCGCCCGGTAGAAGGCACCATACTGACCGTTGCGAAGGATTTGGCATCTGCTGCAGAAGAAGCCCTGCAGGAAACAGAAGACCCATTTGTCATCCTAGAACGAGCTGTATCCGCTGCAGATGAATCCGTTGCGCGCACTCCCGAGCTCCTACCCGTACTAAAAGAAGCAGGTGTCGTCGACTCGGGTGGCAAAGGACTTTTCTATATCCTGGAGGGCATGCTCCGTTATATCGATGGATTGCCTTTAGATGTATCCGTTTCGGCGGTTCAACCTCTCTCCGCTATGAAGCTAGTAGAAACCATGGAGACCGTTGAACCTGGTCAGGATTATGAAGTGATCGTAGATTTTCGCCCAAAAGAACCCCTTATCTTGGAACGTTTCTATAGTGACCTGGAAAAAATGGGCACTTCCATTCAAGTTGGGGAAGGGGATGGTATCTACCGGCTGCATATTCACGTCCCCACTGAAAACAGGTATGAACCAATCGAATACAGCATGTCTTTGGGTACCATTACCAAAGTAAGCATTGAGAACCTTATTGATCAAATGGAATCTTTGGAACAGAACGTTAACAGTGAGATCAGATTTACCCCGATCGAGCCAGGACAGATCGCAGTGGTTGCTGTTGCTCCGGGTCCAGGTATTGCACGAGTCTTTGCCAGTCTAGGGGTTAATGCGATTGTTGAGGGAGGCCAATCCATGAACCCAAGCACGCAAGAAATCCTGCAGGCATTTGAAGACCTGCCAACAGACAAAGTTGTTATTCTGCCAAACAATAAAAATGTGATCTTGACCGCTGAAGCCACATCCCATCTTACTGTTAAGAAGCTGGCAGTTGTGCCGTCTCGGACGGTCCCTCAAGGTCTTTCAGCTATGTTACGCTTGATTCCCCATGGTGATTATGACACCGTTGTAGAAGACATGAAGACCGCTATTAACGATGTTGACACAGGGGAGATCACCACAGCCACCCGCACTGTTGAGATCGATGGGGTAGAAGTCAACGAGGGTCAGATCATAGCCTTGCTAAATGGCAAACTTGTCTTGTCCTGCTCAGATGTCCAGGAAGCCTGTTTGGGGTTGTTGGAAAAAGCTGAAGCTAAAAACCATGAACTGATTACCCTCTTTTATGGAAATAGTATTCAAGAGCCTGAGGCTGGTAGAATTGCAGATGCGATCCGGGCCACCTATCCTGAATTGGAGGTGGAAGTGCAGGATGGTGGGCAACCCCATTACCATTTCATCCTGTCTATCGAGTAAGATCATGTCTAAGGTTTGCATTCTCACAGACAGCACAGCTCAATTTCCAACCCCGGCATTCCCAGGTAGCGAACTTGTTAATATCATTCCCTTACATGTAGAATACAACGATGTAATTTATACAGACGGCAAGGACATAAAAACTTCAAATCTGCCCGCTTCATCCCGGCATAGTAAAGGACCCAGAGCTCTCCCGCCCACTGAAGAAGAGTTCCACCAGATCTTCAGCCATTTGGGCCAGCGATATCGTGAAATCATCACTATACTGGTCTCCTCTCACCTCAATCCAGTTGTTTCTATGGCCCACTCAGCAGCTACTTCTGTTCGAGGACCAGCCACAGTTCATATTATCGACTCTCAGACAACGGCAGTGGGTTTGGGGCTTCTGGCTCAAGCAGCTGCAAAAGCTGCCAAGACCGGATCGGACGGGGTAGAAATTACCCGATTGGTTCGAGGACTGGTATCAAAAATCTATACTGTTTTCTGCGTCCAAAGTCTGAGCTACCTTCATCACTCCGGACATCTGGATCCTGCCCAGGCAATCATTGGCGAGATGCTCAATGTAATGCCTTTCTTAATCTTAGAAAATGGGAGACTTGTACCAATTCAAAAAATTCGCAGCTCACGCCATTTGGTTGATATCTTGCACGAGTTCATAACGGAATTCAGCAACCTCAATCATATTGCAATTGTCCAGGGCGTGCCACCTTTTGAGCAAGAAACGCGAAATCTACGAGAGCGGGTCAATGCAGAATTTCCTTCTCCAACTCCAAGCATCAGCGAGCATACCCTGGGAGCAGCTCTCGCCACAATTTTGGGACCGCGCAGCCTGGGAGTGGTTGTTTGGGAAAAAACCATCACGGAATAATCGCCCGCACAAAGGGAAGCTCTAATGAAGATTGCCATTGTCTCCGACAGTACAGCAGATATCCCACATCATTTGGTGGAGAAATATGAAATCAGGATCATGCCAAATATTGTGGTGATCGAGGGACAAAGTCTAGAGGATGGCAAAGGCATCTCTCGAGAAGAATTTTATGAGCGCTTACCCAGATTAGCAGAACTACCAACCACTGCTACAGCTTCAATTGGCTCATACCAGGAATTATACGGCGCCCTCTTGCAGGAAGGGACTGAGCATATCCTTTCGATTCACCCTCCTGTTAAGCTGAGTGGGATATTTAATGCAGCCAGCTCGGCAGCCAGCATGTTTGATAATAAGGTTGAAGTAATTGATAGCGGGCAGATCTCCTTTGGCCTGGGTGTTCAGGTCCTGGCAGCAGCGGAGGCAGCCAGCAAGGGAGGCAACCTGAAGCAAGTTAAGGCGATATTGGAGAATATCAAGCAGCGCGTGCGTGTCATTGCTATGTTAGATACAATGGAATTTATCAGGCGTAGCGGACGGGTTTCTTGGGCTCGAGCTAGTTTTGGGTCATTGTTTCAAATCAAACCGTTTATCGAGGTAAAGGACGGTGATGTCAACCGGTTCGGCGAAGTTAGAACTCGCCAGAAAGGCATAGCTCGCTTAATTGAATTAGCCAACAGCCAACAAATGGATAGATTGGCTATACTTCACACAAATTCAGAAAAAGATGCTCAACTAATCCTAGATAACCTTGTCAAACAACCGTCCACTTCACCCTTGGTCATCAATGTCACCACAGTTATCGGTACGCATGTCGGTCCAAATGGTCTGGGATTGGCGATGGTACCTGCATGATGAGTCCTGCGAGTGCAGAGAGTTTTATCTGCCATTTCCAACAGCAAACATTATCACTCAGAGAAAAGGATTGGCGAAGATTGCCAGACGAGGGGGATAGATGAGGTGGTAAAATAATCGCCTATGAAGCTTTCCCTAGAGAAACTACACAAATTTTTCAAGCTCGAAGCAGAGCGCGGTTATGATAACCGCGCTGTGGTCGGTGGTCTCGGAGAGATGCTCGGTAGGTGGGAAGCGGAAGCGCGCGCGGAAGGCATCTCCGATACACTTATCACAGTCGTTGTCTCCAGGTTAAATGATTATCATCGTCTCAGTCCAACTTCTCGTGCTGAAGCATTAGAAGGATTATGGACTCGAATCCAGCGAGACACTTCACAAGATCTGCCCCCATTACCCACAGCTCCCCGTGAAAAAAGAGATCAGCCTGCCAAGCCTGCTACGCTACCGGCATCCACAACAAATGCCCTGCCAATCGCTGTTGAATCTGGAAAACCCCCAATTGTAGAAGAGCACAGGGAAAAGCCGGATGAAACCACCACTGATCAAGACGCAGCGGTGGCAACCCCTGAAATGCCAGAAAAACAAATTTCTCCCCAGGAGCAAGCAGGCCCCGAAGGGACTCCAGCTGCACTCAACGCCAGCACAACCGTATTGCCGGGGGTTGGCTCTCGACATGCGCAGACCTTGAAGCGTTTGGGGCTCTCCACGTTGGCAGATATGTTGTATTACTTTCCCAGACGGTACGATGATTACAGCCAGCTCATCCCGATCCACCGGCTGAAGTACGGGCAAGAAGTTACTGTCATAGGCACAATTCAAAGTGTGTCCAGCCGTCCCATCCGCGGTGGAAAGATGGAAATTGTTGAGGCCATCGTCAGTGATGGCAGCGGGCCATTAAGGGCAACCTGGTTCAACCAACCTTGGATTGCCAAACGGCTACATAAAGGCATGGCCATCGTGCTGTCAGGCAAGGTCGAACAATACCTGGGCCGGTTGGTGATGAACAATCCAGAAAGCGAAGCTCTCGAACAACATAATCTGAACACAAACCGGATCGTGCCAGTCTATCCATTGACAGCCAATATCACTCAAAAATGGCTCAGGCGGTTAATGTATCAAGTGGTCACCTATTGGGCGCCGCGGGTCAGCGACCATCTTCCAGAGCATTTGCGCCGATCGGCTGGCTTGCTTGACCTGCCCAAAGCTCTTTTTGAAGCGCATTTCCCAACTTCATTCGAAAACCTGAAAGCTGCCAGGCATCGCCTGGCCTTTGATGAGATATTCTTTCTGCAAATGGGAGTACTGCGCCAAAAAAGGTCCTGGCAAAACCGAACTGCCCAGGTATTTGAAACATCAGACGACTGGCTGGCTGGCAAGGTGAATTTGCTGCCCTTCCAGCTAACCACTGCCCAGCAACAAGCTTTACAGGACGTCCGCGCAGATTTAGCAGCGGGGCAACCAATGAACCGGCTTCTGCAAGGAGATGTTGGATCTGGAAAGACCGTCATTGCTGGCCTGGCAATTGCTATGCTGGCCCAGCATGGCGCTCAAGCCGCCCTGATGGCCCCCACCAGCATTCTAGCCGAGCAGCATTATAAATCCTTGCTCAGCCTGCTAGCAAATACTGGAGAAAATACGGGTGATGGAGTAACGCGCGTCCTGCAACCTGAACAAATCCGCCTAATGATCGGTTCAACACCAGAACCAGAAAAACGGATTATCCGCGATGGTTTGAGCCAGGGGGACATCAAATTGGTAATTGGCACCCACGCTCTCATCGAAGATCCAATTGTTTTCAAAGATCTACAACTTGTAATCGTTGACGAACAACACCGCTTTGGGGTTGAACAACGCGCAAGCCTTCGTTCAAAGGGACATAATCCGCATTTACTGGTTATGACCGCCACTCCCATCCCGCGTTCATTAGCACTGACCGTTTACGGAGATCTTGACCTGACGGTTATCGATGAAATGCCACCAGGACGGCAGACGGTGGACACCCACGTATTATTTCCCCGCGAACGGGAAAGGGCTTATTCACTGATCCGCAGCCAATTAGAGCAAGGACGCCAGGCATTTATTATTTATCCCTTGGTGGAGGAGAGCGAAAACAGCGAAACCCCCGCTGCGGTCCAGGAATATCAGCGACTTCAAAAGGAGATCTTTCCCGAACATAAACTAGGCTTGCTCCATGGGCGGATGAAAGCGGAAGAAAAAGACGAAATCATGTCTCAATTTCGAGATCGGCTGCTTCACATCCTGGTTTCGACTTCTGTAGTTGAGGTGGGCGTTGATATCCCCAATGCCAGTGTGATGTTGATTGAAGGAGCCAACCGCTTTGGCCTATCTCAGCTTCACCAATTCCGAGGCAGGGTGGGTAGGGGGACAGACAAGTCTTATTGTTTGCTGATCCCTGAAACACCAGATGCGGTGGAAAACGAACGATTGCAAGCCATGGCAGAAACTAATGATGGCTTTGTGTTGGCGGAGCGAGACCTGGAACAACGCGGCCCAGGTGACTTTTTGGGAACCCGACAATCCGGTTATGCCGAGCTACGCATGGCCAAGTTAACAGATGTTCATTTGATAGAAAACGCCCGCAAACACTCCCAAATGATTTTTGCGGAAGATGCAGACCTCAAAAATCCCGAAAATGCTCTGCTTGCCTCTGCTCTGCACCGCTTCTGGGGTGACGCGCAAGGTGATATCAGCTAACTCAAACCATCAACGGGTCATTGACCGAAAGAGTAAGAACATCAAATGACAGTACGCGCCGTATTCCCAGCTACTTTTGACCCAATCCATTACGGTCATATCGATATTGCCATCCGCGCCAACCGTTTGTTTGATGAGCTAATCATTGGCGTATACGACCGACCACTAAAGAGCTTGCTTTTCTCCCCGGAGGAGCGGATTGATCTGGTCCGAGAGGCCTTTAAAGAGCTGCCTAAGATCCAGATTGTTGGATATCAGGGGTTAACTGTCGACTTTTGCCGGCGGATTGGCGCTCAGGTTATCGTGCGAGGCTTGCGGGTATTTTCCGATTTTGAATACGAATTCCGCCTGGCATTGGCTAACTACCGCCTGGCGCCAGAAATTGAAGTTGTCGCACTGATCACAAACGAAAAACATACTTTCCTATCCTCATCAACCGTGCGCGAGATTGCTTCGTTAGGAGGCGATGTGAGCAGCATGGTGCCACCTTTTGTCGAACAAGCTTTACGGGCACGTTTTCATGAATTGGGCGATGGCCAACAGATCGTGCCAACCACCTCCTTACGAGATTGACCAGATCGGAGTCAAAATCCAGTTGACGATATTAGCATTTGCGGGTAATCTTAGTATAAGATTGTGTTCATCAACTAGCACGGAAATTGCAACATCATTAAAAACCTACGCGCAATTAAGAACCAATTATTTAGGATCAGCACATCATCTATTTATCATCCCGCGTATTTGCGGAGGAAACGCATGGACATTCTGCATTTGATTGACCGCCTGGAAGAAATTCTCAACGACAGCCGCCCCTTCCCTTTTACTCGCAATGTGATCGTAGACGAGGACCGTGTATTAGACCTGATCGACCAAATGCGAGTTGCGATACCAGAAGAAGTGAAAAAAGCTCAGCAGCTACTTGCTCAGCGCGACCGGATCCTGGCTCAGGCGCAAGAAGAGGCCACACGTACACTTGCCATTGCCCGGGAGAAAAGTGAGCAGCTAGTGGAAAGAGATGCTATTGTCCAGGCTGCTCATGTTCGCGCCGAAGAAATAATTGCCCAGTCGCACACAGATATCCAGGACACCCGCAAAGACGCCGACGAATATGCCATGGAAACACTGACGCGCCTGGAGATGGAGCTTGACCGGACTCTTACCCAGGTCCGCAATGGTATCCGGACCCTTCAAAGCGAAACGCAAAAAGAAATTGAATAACGGGATTTCGGGATAAGGGAAAAACGAGACTTAATGCAGTGCGAGGTCGTGATCGTTAGCGTTTAGCTTCTTTTTTGAAATCTGCCACAGGGCTTCCATCTCATCCAGGGATAAATCTGTCAGAGGGCGCTTTTGTTCTCTGGCAGCATTTTCTATATAGCCAAAGCGCTCCCTGAAGCGAATATTTGCCTCTCGCAGAGCAGATTCGGCGTCCACATCGAACCAGCGGCATAGATTTACCAGGGCGAAGAAAAGATCACCCAACTCCGCAGCCCGAGCTTGATCATTTTCAGCATGGCGAACTTCTTCAATTTCCTCAATAATTTTATCCATAACCCCCTTGATATCCTTCCAATCAAACCCAACCCGGGCAGCTCGCTTTTGGTAGGTCTGGGCCTGGCTGAGGGCGGGTAGAGCTGGAGCTATCCCATCCAGCAGACTTGCTTCTCCACGCCCACTGTTCTCACGCTCAACTGCTTTAAGATGCTCCCAATTGCGGAGTACACTGTCTGCATCGGCCAGGTCAACATCCCCAAAAACATGCGGGTGCCGGTTGACAATCTTTCGATATACTCCGTAAATCACATCCGGCATGCAGAAAGAACCATTATCCGTTGCAATTTGGGTATGCAAAACGATCTGAAGAAGCAAATCACCTAGCTCCTCGCAGAGCGCCCTGGGGTCATTCGCATCCAAGGCAGACAATACCTCATAGGTTTCTTCCAGTAAATGCGGTCGCAATGTTTGGTGAGTTTGCTCTCGATCCCAAGGACACCCATCAGGCGCTCTTAAGTGGGCGATAACCTCTTGAAACGACTCAAAGGAGGCGCCTTTTACCAATGGAGGCAGATATAGAGTTGACAGCAACCCAATATGCTGGCTGCGGTCGATTTCAAACAATGGGACCCTCTCAACATAGGCATCTGGATTGCCGGCCATATGAACCAGATACGAGGGATGATCATCCGGGTAACTCTCCATCAGAGTTAGCTTGACATCAGAAGCCAGCGCTTTTGAATGGATCTGAGCGATGATGGCTGGAGCATCCGGTGGAAAGAATGGGACGTGAGCAAGCACAAATTCAAATGCATCAATAATTGCAGTGTGCGGTAAAGGGTCTACGCCAAGAGCAGAAAAAACCGGCTCAAGAAAACTCAGACCTTCAACAACTTGCACGGGGATATCCTTAAGTCGCGCCCGCCGGGCTATCTCAGGCGCAGTTGCTTCTGCCACAAAAGGGTGTCCTGGAAGTGCATAAACCACACCCTGTGGGCGTTGAGACAATGCCAACACCTGCTCGACAATGCTTTCATAAACCTCTGCAAAATTTGCCCCGTTTTCATACAGGTGATCGAAGGAATGAACGCTAAGCCCTGGGGGAAAACCTGCCACAACAGGATGCTGCCGGGTCCGCAGGTATATCTCTGGGATGCTCTCCAATATTTCCCAGGCCTGGCGAGTCAGCAATTGTGGGTCCCCGGGACCCAGACCTAGCAAGATAATGCCAGAACGATTCATTGGTTTATTCCCCAAGTAATAAAATGAAGCATATCGAGCCCAAAACATTCGAGTTCATGTTTAATACATGTAATGCGCAAAGGTAAACCTACAGGGAAACGACCCTGATTCAAGGTTACACCCTTACGCATTACTGGTAATCGTTGAGAATGAATGATTAACCTGGCGGATTAACGCTTGGTATATGTAGGAGCCTTGCGAGCGCGCTTTAGACCAGGTTTCTTGCGCTCTTTTACCCGTGGATCTCGCGTCAGGAAGCCTCCCTTGCGCAGAGCTGGCCTTGAATCGGGGTTCATCAAGAGCAGAGCACGTGCAATTCCCATCTGAACTGCCCCGGTCTGACCAGTGACGCCGCCGCCTTCCACTACAACAGAGATGTCAAACTGTTCGCGGTTTTCGCCAACAGCTTCTAATGGCGACAGGATCGCTTGCATATCACCCATCCGGGTGAAGTACTGATCCAAAGGCTTTTGATTAACGACAAATTGTCCTGTTCCGCTCATCAAGCGCACTCGGGCAGTGCTTTCTTTACGGCGGCCAATTCCTTCATAATACTGAACTGCCATGATAACTCCTTAACAAATGGCGTTTTACCCTGCCTGGTGACATTCTCCGTAGAGTCGGTTTAACCAAGACTCGCAATGTCTCCAGGCAATTGAATAATCTTACTCGAGTATTTTTGGGTTCTGAGGAGCATGAGGATGCTCAGGACCCGCATAAATTTTCAGTCTTTTTATCATCTTGCGTCCAGCTTTGTTGTGCGGGATCATCCCCCACACAGCGCGCCAGATAACTCGATCGGGGTGTTTGATGAGTTGCTGTCGCAAGCTAATCGAGCGAATGCCACCAGGATAGCCAGTATGGTGATAATAAATCTTATCATCCAGCTTTTTCCCGGTCACTTGAATGCGCTCTGCATTGATCACCACCACAAAATCACCACCTAAAACACCCGGGGTGAAAGAGGGTTTGTGCTTTCCCAACATTACCGTGGCAATCTTCGTAGCCAAACGTCCAAGGGTTTGTCCGTCTGCGTCCACGACATACCAGTCATTGGTCAGCTCTTCACCTTTTGGAATATAAGTCTTTTGCACAGTCATCTTCTCCACAAATACGAGGCTGATTGGAAACAACCATCGTCAAAGCGTCTTACGATTTTTAAAAAATATCATCATCCAGGTCAACCAGTCATCCCTCTACCAATCTCTCCGCAGGGTAGCATATCTCCTTCAGTACCAGGCCCTGAGCAGGCGCCAATCCGGGGACCATCTCAGCTGGCGCTTCATCTAGAGAGGTTGTCAGTGCGCCATTTTCATGACGCCCTTGACCAATTTCCACCTGGAAAGAGACCAGCCGGCGAACCATATGGTACAGAAAAGCCCGCGAGACAATTTCAAAAACCAGCAATGGCCCTTCTTGAAACCACTCAGCTCTTGTCACCGAACGCACAGTCCGACCACCGGGATGGGGCGGGTTGCCAAAAGCAGAGAAATCATGGCTTCCAAGCAGACTGCTAGCTGCACGATCCAGCCGAACAAAATCTACAGGAGGCCATACCCGCCAGGCGTAGCGCTCCATCAACGGATTGCGCACCGGCTCACACAGGATGTGATAGCGATAACAGCGTGAGACCGCATCATACCGAGGGTGAAAGTCTGGTAAGGCAAGTCTGACCTGCCGGACAGCCACATCCGCGGGCAGATTAGCATTCAATGCCCGCAGCAGCTCATCGGGGGTATGCCCCCAATGAAGGTCAAAGGCAATCACCTGACCTGCCGCGTGAACACCGGTATCTGTCCGCCCGGCAGCCAGGAGGGTTTCACCTTGCCAGTTAAGCTTCCGCAAAGCAACCTCGACCACACCCTGGACTGTCCGAGCATCAGCTTGTTTTTGAAAGCCTTGAAACTCGGTGCCATCATAGGCGAGGATAACCTGGTAACGTGCCATTTTAAGGTGGAAAGCGTGAGGTCAAAGGACCGTGAAGGTCTAACCGACCTGCGATTGTCCTGTCACCTGCACCTTGCATCCTTACTACTAATCTTCAACCAGTTCTAATAGCACCATCTCGGCTGCATCACCGTGGCGTTGGCCAAGCTTATGCATGCGGGTGTAACCACCCGGGCGATCTGCGTACCGAGGGGCAATATCATCAAACAACTTTTTGACCGATCCTGCATCACCAAGACGCGCATAAGCCAGGCGGCGGGCATGAACAACACGAGCCTCGTCCGCATTGGCACTGCGTTTGGCCAGGGTAATCAGGCGTTCTGCCTGACCACGGATTGCTTCAGCCTTTGCGCGAGTTGTTTGAATACGCTCATGCTCGAACAACTGCTTTACCAGGGTTCGACGCAGAGCGGTCCGCACATCTTTCTTGCGCCCTAACTTTCGTCCTGCAATTCTATGTCGCATTTTTCCTACTCCGCTTCTGTTTCGTCATCATCCCGGATATAGCCCTTCTCGCGCATCTTCTGGCGAAGCTCATCCAGGCTTTTCTCTCCGAAGTTGCGGATGGACATTACGGCTTCATCACCTTTTTCAAGCAGCTCTAAGACCTCGCCCACGGTGGTAATCCCGGTTCGCTTCAAAGAGTTGAAAACGCGTACCGATAGATCCAGGTTTTCAATGGGCGTCTCGATCATCTCACTGGTCAGGCGGCTGCCCTCTTCTTCTTCAATAGCAACGGCTGTGAGTGATTCTTCGCTTACACCTGCCAGGTGTCGCAGGTGATCAATCATGATTTTGGAACTGGTGCTCAGCGCTTCCTCTGGGCCCATTGCCCCGTCTGTCCAAATTTCAAGAATCAGGCGATCATAGTTGGTGCTTTGACCAACTCGGGCATAGCCAACATCCCAATTGACCCGCCGGACCGGGCTGAAAATTGCGTCAACCGGTAGATCACCGATTGCTAATCGCCCAGTGCGATCATCAGCCGGTGAATAACCCCGGCCCCGTTCCACAGTGAATTCAATTTCCAGATCAGCATTACTATCGTCCACTGTAAAGAGATATAGATCGGGATTAACAATCTCTATCTCTGGTGGGGTGATAATATCTGCCGCTGTAACAACACCACTACCACGTACCTCGAGATGCATGCGGGCAGTATCCCCATCATACATCTTCATCCGCATCTGTTTGATCTGCAGCATGACCCTGATCACGTCCTCACGGACACCAGGGATATCACTGAACTCATGCTGGACATCAACGACGCGGATCGAGGTGACCGCTGATCCCTCCAGAGAGGACAGCAATACCCTCCGCAAGGCATTCCCCAGGGTAATTCCATAGCCACGCTCTAGCGGGCTGATGATAAACTTGCCGTAGTTTCGAGCCTCTGCTTCGCGCTCGATCTTCGGTGTTACCATATTACTTAAGCCTATCACGGTTCACCTCTTCCCCCGCACGTGAACGTTTACGTTACGCGTGCGACGATGCAGCGTGCAAAGGATCACGCTATCGCGAGTAAAATTCAACAATTGACTGTTCACTCAGGTTGCCATCAATTTCTGCCCGTTCAGGCAGACGGACCACCGTTCCTGACAGGTTCTTCAAATCTCGGGACAACCAGTTGGGAACAGGGCGGTCTTCAGCAAGCGCTTCCAAATTTTTAAAGTATTCACGCGAGCGGGAACCATCCCGAACAGACACCTCATCACCAGCTGCCAGGAGCATGGAGGGGATGTCGGTTCGCCGTCCATTGACTGAGAAATGTCCATGAGTCACTAGCAAACGTGCTTCCGCACGGCTGGAAGCGAAACCCAGCCGGAAAACGACGTTGTCCAGACGAGATTCTAGAATCTGGAGCAGATTCACACCCGTCAACCCACGGCGCTTTAAGGAAACCTCGTAGTAGCGATGGAACTGGCGTTCATACAGTCCATAGATGCGGCGTGCTTTTTGCTTGGCGCGCAATTGGCGGGTAAAGTCTGATTCTCGCTTACGGCGGAATTGGGATGACTTCCCATGCATTCCGGGTGCATAGCTCCGCCGTTCAAAGGAGCATTTCGGTGTAAAACACCGCGTCCCTTTCAAAAACAGCTTTTCGCCTTCACGCCGGCACAGTTTACATACTGGCCCACGATATTTAGCCATAAATCAATTACCTCTTCCTTCTTAGTTTATACGCGGCGTTTCTTAGGTGGCCGGCAACCGTTGTGCGGAACCGGCGTCAGATCGGTGATCGAATGGACTTTCAGCCCAAGGGACTGCACAGCGCGGATGGCAGATTCTCGGCCGGGTCCTGGCCCCTTTACAAACACAGAAACCTCTTGCAAGCCCATTGCCATGGCAGCTTTGATCGCCTGCTCAGCAGCAAGCCGAGCTGCAAAAGGCGTGCTTTTTCGGGATCCTTTGAAACCAACAGAACCAGCGCTTCCCCACGCCACAGTGTTACCTTGGGTATCGGTCACTGTTACGATGGTATTGTTGAAGGTCGCTGCGATATGTACCTGACCAGAGGACAGGGTCCGCTTAACCTTGCGTGCGCCACCTTTACGGCGCGTTTGTCTTACACTCTGAGCCATAACACCTCACTTTTGACGTTATCAAAAAATGGATCCGCCTACCGGCAGCCGCTGGGGGGAAGGAACCCCAACCGGCAAGCAGAATCACTTCTTATTTCTTCGTACCGCGCCGCCGTCCACGCCCTGCCACGGTCTTCTTGGGACCCTTGCGGGTGCGGGCATTGGTTCGGGTGCGTTGTCCATGGACCGGCAGGTTACGACGATGGCGTAAACCACGATAGCTGCCGATTTCGATCAGGCGTTTGATGTTTAACTGCACTTCACGCCGCAAATCACCTTCAACTTTGTAGTTTTGGCCAATGAAATCACGCAGCAGAGCAACTTCTGCATCTGTCAAATCTTTTACACGCGTGTCAGGATTCACCTGAGTAGCCTTCAAGACTTGCTGAGCTCGGGTGCTGCCGATGCCGAAAATATAGGTCAACCCAATTTCAATCCGCTTATTGCGCGGTAGATCTACGCCTTCAATACGTGCCATTCTTCTTATCCTTGTCGTTGCTTATGCTTTGGATTTTCACAAATAACATAGACCCGGTTGTTTCGCCGGACAATCTTGCACTTCGAGCAACGCTTTCGAACCGATGATGATACTTTCATGGCAAACCTCACTCCTTCTCTCTTTTGCCAGCCAAAGTGTTAATTATACCTGTTTTACTTCTTTGCGTCCAGATCATTTCCTGAACAAGACGAAAATGGCTTTGCCTGTTCTATAGAACCGTCAAGATAAGAGGTTCATCCTCCGTTACCACGACGGTATGTTCATAATGTGCAGTCAACGAACCATCTGCCGAGGCTACTGTCCACTGGTCGGACATTACCCGAGTCTCCGGAGTGCCAATCAGGACCATTGGTTCTAGTGCGATGGTCATACCCGCTCGCAGCACAATTCCTCGCCCAGAGGTGCCATAGTTCGGGACCTGAGGGCCTTCCCACATTTGGCGCCCAACACCATGACCTGTATAGATACGGGTCAGGTGATATCCAAGACCTTCAACATATTGTTGAATCGCCGCCCCTACATCACCCACACGGTTTCCCGGGCGCAATATTTCGATCCCGATGTAAAGAGCTTTCTCAGTTACATCGATGAGTCTCTGCGCTTCCTCCGATACTTCTCCAACCGGAGCGGTGAAAGCCGAGTCACCCACAAATCCTTCGAAAGTCGTCCCGCAATCCACTGAAACGATATCACCCGTACGCAGGGTACGCTTGCCCGGGATGCCATGCACCAGCTCAGCATTGATGCTGATAGTGGTAGCAGCAGGATACGGGTAAGCTCCTGGAACCCCCTTGAAAGTGGGGATGGCGCCATGCCTGAGGATGACTTCTTCAGAAGCCGCATCCAAGTCAGCCGTGCTTACACCAGGCGAGATCAGCGCTCGTGCAGCCACGAGCGCCTGAGCGTTGATCCGCCCGGCTTCTCGCATAATAGCGATCTCATCTGTTGTCTTGATAATTACGTTTCGTTCCCAGCCCATAAAATCCCTATTTTGGTGCAGGCAGCGTGTTGAGAAGCTCTTCAGAAACCTTGTCAATGGGCTGAGCACCGTCCACTTCCAATAAAAGCTTGCGCTGGCGGTAGTATGTAATCAACGGTTCTGTCTGTTCAAAATACACCCGAATACGATTGATAACCGTTTCAGGTTTGTCATCTTCCCTTTGATAAAGCATCGAACCGTCGTGATCGCAAATTCCCGGTTCCGCAGGTGGATTATGCTTTTCGTGGAAGACGTGTCCCTGTGCAACACAGGTCCATCTTCCGGTCAGGCGCTCAATCAGCACTTCTTCATCCACCTTGATATAAGGCACTCCGTCAACTTGCCCCTGAAACCCTGCCAACATTGTGTCGAGGGCTTCCGCTTGACCTGGTGTGCGAGGGAACCCATCCAATAAAGCCCCGTCTTTACAATCAGGGCGCGCGAGGCGGTCCTGGATCATGGCGATGGTCAAATCATCTGGTACAAGCTCACCGCGTTTCATAAAGCCTTCAGCCATAACACCCAACTCAGTTTTGTTTTTGAGGTTCTCTCGAAAGATATCCCCAGAGGAGATATGCGGCAACCCCAAGGTTTTGGCAATAATCTGGGCTTGCGTGCCCTTCCCTGCACCCGGTGGACCCAATAATACAAGGTAAGTGGACATCTCCCCTCCTAACGCACCAAGAGAGTATCATCGTAACCGTGTAGCTTCAATTCGGCATCGATGTTGAAGAAGGTATCGCGAACCACACCGACAACGATCAGCAGACCGGCGGAATTTACCAGCAATACACTCGATTGACCACCCATGCCCACGCCCAGCGCACCCAATAGCAAGCTGAGCAAGAATGGCAGAACCGCTACCAAACCTAGGAAAAGGGCGCCTGGGAGTGTAATCCGGCGCAGAACCTTGGTCAGATACCGTTGGGTGGGAGCGCCACGGCTAACACCCGGAATTTGAGCGCCGACTTTCTTCAGATTCTCACCGTAGTTCTGCTGTGAAAAGAGTACATCGGTGTAAAAGAAAGAAAACGCTACCACCATCAAGAAATACATGATCCAATAGAAGTTGCTATTTCCACCAAAAAGATCCTGTACGGTAAGAGCAAAGTTAGCCACCCAAGGGGTTACCGATTGGAGGAAATAACTGGCTAAGATCGCCGGGAAAGTCAGGATAGATTGGGCAAAGATCAAGGGGATCATGCCCGACATATTGACCATCAGAGGCAGGGTGCCCTTGACAGGCATAGACATCCGGCTGCCGACCCGGCGACCCGGATACATAACTGGGACATGCCGGCGGCCTTGCTGGACGTATACAATCGCAAAGATGATCAGGGTCGTCACGACCAACATGAAGGTCATTGTGAACCAGCGAGATTCCTCATCAGCCCACAGGCGAATGAAAGTCGTCGGGATTTGGGAAACAATACCAGAGAAAATGATCAGGGATAGACCCTGGTTGCGGATGCCATATTCAGAGATCAATTCACCCAGCCAAATGGCAAACATGGTCCCAGCAGTCATGCTCAAGATGATCGTAATGGTGAGTAAGATGGCATCTCCACTTAGACCAAATTGGGATATCACCGGGGGAAGACCACCTTGAATAGCCAGGCTGTTAAAGATATTGATTTGCCCAATCGCTTGTAGCGCTGCCATGGGGACTGCCAGCATATAGGTCCATTTTTCCATCCATTTTTTGCCTTCGCGTGGATCTTCTTCCATGCGCGCTTTAAAGGCTGGGACAATGGGTATCAATAGCTGGAAGATAATTTGAGCGGTGATGTATGGATAAACGCCCATAGCCAATACCGAAAAGTTTTTCACGGTACCGCCGGAGAGCAAGTCCAAAATGCCGATGAAGCTACCTGCTGCGCCGCCACCGCCTAAAATCCCAGCGATAGCATCAGGGTTTGCACCTGGCACAGGTACGTGCGAGACAAAGCGATAGATCGCCAGGATACCGATGGTAATAAGCAGCTTTCGGCGGACATCCTTTGCTGTCCAGAGATAACGCCAGGCAGACCATTTCATATGAATGACTCCTAGTCTAAGTCGATAGTTTCGACACTACCACCGGCGGCAGTAATCTTCTCGGCCGCGCTTTTGCTAATCCGATGAACCCGAACTTTCAGGGCGACTTTCACATCGCCCCGACCCAGAATGACCACCGGGTTACGCGGATCTCGCAGTAGACGCGCTTGATCGAGGGTTGCGGGGTCAATTTCGCTATCAACAGGAAAATCAACCAGCTGATCCAGGTTTACCTCGTTGTACACAACCCGATTGATGGGGGTAAAACCCTTACCACGCATGAAAGGCAGACGCCGGTAAAAGGGCAAATTGCCACCCTGGTGGTACAGACGAGTGCCACCACCGGCGCGAGCACCTTGACCTTTGGTGCCACGACCAGCGGTCTTTCCTTGACCAGCAGCAGTGCCGCGACCTACTCGTTTGCGATCTTTCTTTGATCCTTCATTAGGTTTAAGATCATGCAGTTTCATGATTATCCTTCAACTTCCACCACTTCAACCAGGTGGTTCACCTTGTAAAGCATACCGCGCAGGCTGGGTGAATCTTCATGCTCAACAGTCTGGTGCATACGACGCAGTCCAAGCGCTCGAATGGTGGCTTTGTGCCGCTGTGTGTACCCAATTGGGCTTTTCACCAACGTAATACGTACAATTTTGCTTTTAGATTGGTCTTGATCAGACATTTTTCTTTCGCTCCCAAAACGGAAGGACATCCTGCGCGGGTTTTCCCCGGCGGGCTGCCACTTCTTGCGGGGATTTCAGCTGGTCCAGAGCATCCATTGTCGCGAGCACTACATTGAGGACATTATTACTGCCCAGAGATTTGGTCAGAATATCTGATACCCCCGCTGCCTCCAGCACAGCGCGCACACCACCACCGGCAATGACGCCTGTACCAGGAGAAGCAGGTTTGAGCAGAACTCGCGCACCGCTAACCTTGCCGATCACCTCGTGCGGTATCGTCGTCCCAAAGAGGGAAACGCTTTCCATATTGCGGCGCGCCCGGTCAGAGGCCTTACGCATGGCATCTGGTACCGCGTTGGCTTTGCCGACGCCAACACCAACCTTGCCACGGTTATCACCCACAACCACGGTTACCCGGAAGGAGAAACGTCGTCCACCTTTGACAACCTTCGCCACCCGCGCGATCTCGATCACGCGCTCGTCAAATTCTTGCTCAAAATCCGAACCTTGATAATCGCTCATATCTTAGAACTCCAGTCCACCTTCGCGAGCCCCATCGGCCAGGGCTTTGACACGCCCAATATACCGGTAACCACCCCGGTCGAAGACAACCTTTTGAATACCCTTTGCTCGGGCGCGTACGGCCACTTCCTGACCAACCTTGCGCGCTTGCTCTGTTTTGTTCATCCCAGACAATTGGTCTCGCAATTCCCGGTCTATTGATGAAGCAGCCACAATAGTTTTCCCAAGGCCATCATCGATAACTTGGACATAAATATCAGAAAGGCTCCGGTAGACATTCAGCCTGGGCCGTTCCGCTGTTCCAAGAATACGGGTGCGGACACGCGTGTGCCGGCGTTCACGAGCTGCAGAACGTGATTTATTTCTGGCCATTTCTTACACCTTACCTGCTTTACCAGCCTTGCGGCGGATTTTCTCTTCTAGATACTTGATGCCCTTTCCCTTATAGGGTTCTGGGGGACGAACTTTGCGAATGTCAGCAGCGACCTGACCCACCTGTGCTTTATCGAATCCAAGCACTTTGATTTGCCGACTGCGTGCTTCGACCTCGAAACTTATTCCTTCTGGGGGTTCAATAACCACCTGATGAGAATACCCAACATATAAGACCAGGTTATTGTCGTTTAATTCTGCCCGGTATCCAACACC
>Ga0114946_10000751_pt1 | contig 21850 bp, 18 predicted proteins | sample WalLakDeSediment_FD_88676 | JGI IMG/M metagenome (GOLD analysis project Ga0114946, IMG submission 88676) | Lake sediment microbial communities from Walker lake, Nevada to study Microbial Dark Matter (Phase II) - Walker Lake 11/02/13 Deep Sediment | ecosystem: Environmental > Aquatic >...
GGCGTATGTATGGCTTCCAACACACTCGTATCATGGGTCCATCATTTCTGTTAAAGTACGGTAGCCACGCCATCGGGTTTATCAATGGGATCAGAAGCGTCAGTTCCATGCGAAAAATCCCGGGACACCTGTTGAACTTCAAAACACAGGGGCTTGATTATGCTCCTCAGCAGAATATTCAGTTTACCGAAAGCATTCCATTTTCGGCTGCTTCACTTGGCTGGGCTGAGATCGGATTGAGTTATGCCACGACTTTTGCAGGTACTTGGAACCACAATATGGCCGTGGGTATTAGCTCTCGCTACCTTATGGGCTACCACGCCCTTAATTTGAGATCCGATGAGCTGATTTATGAGTTAAACGGTGACAGGGAGATAAATATATTGATGCTCAATTTATCGGCAATGGGTTCACTGCCATTTGACTACACTAACCATGAAGAAGGCACTGCCAAAAATTTCATAAAGGGAACGGGGTTTTCTTTTGACCTCGGTTTTACCTTCAGCATGAACAGATCAATGGCCCTTGATGTTATCAACTTCAGGCCAATTCCGCAAGGGCAAGCTGCTGATTACAGATACCGTCTGGGCTTTTCCATTCTCGATATCGGTGGATTGAAAATGAAGGAAAATACCAGGCGCTTTGAGTTTTCTGAAATGAACCTTACCTGGACCAATGCCCATTGGGAGGATTATGATAACCTGAACCAGTTGCTGGATACCCTGGAGAGCAATTTAGTTTCGGGAGAGATCATCCTTCGTGACGGGGAGCCTTACTGGCTTGGACTGCCTACCGCTGCAAGCATCCAGTTTGATTACAACCTGGGCAGCGGCTTTTTTGCCTATGCCTTTTTGGTTCAGGATGTGCCCTTGATGCGCCACCGGGTGTCGCGTGCTTCGCAACTGGGAATTGTGCCACGTTACGAAACCCGCTGGTTTTCGGTTGCCCTGCCTTTGACCCTTTACGACTATAAAAAACCCAGGCTGGGTTTCTCAATGAGGTTGGCCTTTCTCACAATTGGCACCGAGCAACCCGGGGGAATGCTCAATGTCAATGATATGGACGGTATGGATTTTTACTTTTCACTTTCCTGGGGAATAGAAAATTGCTTCCGAAGAAATCCCTATAAGCATCCTAAGCCTCTTCCGGGTTATTTGTTCTGATCATTGGTGCACAGCTCATTGGGCAGGAATTATTATGGTTCTCCAACTTTGAAAGTTTTTCCTTCTTCGGCAAGCAGGGTATTAGGAAAAACCTTTTGCGCTTCTTCGCGAAATTCATCAAGGTTGTTGTAGCGGGCAGAGTAATGGCCAAGCAGCAGTTGCTTCACACCGGCTTTTTTTGCCAGGGTGGCGGCCTCTATGGTGGTTGAATGAGTTTTTTCGGCGGCAATGGAGGCCTTATCATGCAGGAAGGTGGCCTCGTGATATAGCAGGTCGGCGCCCCTGATCTGATGCAGGAACTTTTCAGTGTAGGCTGTATCGCTGCAGAAGGCATAGCTTCGCGAGCGGGGAGGGGGCAAGGTGATTTCGTGGTTGGGTATAATTTTGCCTTCAGAACTAAGCAGGTCGGAGCCATCCTTAATGGCTGCCATTTGCTCACGCGGTATATCATACTTCAAAATGCTCTCTTTTCGAAGGTTGCGCTTCATGGGCTTTTCCTTTACCAGGAAACCATAGGTAGGAATCCGGTGTTCCATCTCGAGAGTTTCCACTCTTAGGTAGCGGTCTTCATATATCTGAGTGCCGCCTTCAGTGATTTCATGATAAATGATCTGGTACATGGGCACCAGCCCTGAAATGGTGAACTGAACTTCAATGATCTCGCGCATACCTGGGGGTGAATACACATGAAGCTCCTTTTTGCGGCCCAGCAGATGCATGGAAAACAGCAAGCCCGGAAGCCCCAGGTAATGGTCGCCGTGCAGATGACTGATAAAAATATGGTCGATCTTCATCAGGGGAAGTTTATTACGGCGAATTTGCATCTGCGTTCCTTCGCCGCAGTCGAGCATTAAGTATTTGTTGTTATAGGCAAGCACCTGTGCGGTGGTGTGCCGCAGTGAGGTGGGAGTGGCAGCAGATGATCCCAAAACATGTACCTGAAATTTCCTGAGCATAAGCGGTTTATCAGGTTTATTTTTCGTAGCTACCCTTTTTCAGCATCTTGCCATCGCTAATCATCGGCTGGCCCATTGCAAGCAGGTGAACAATCTGAAAATCATCATTGATAAGTACCAGGTCAGCATCTTTGCCCACGGCAATCCGTCCTTTGTTTTTAAGCCAAAGGACATCGGCCACGTTTGAAGTGACCACCTTCAGGGCACTTTCAAGCGGAATGTTTTCGAGCAGCACCGTGTCGCGCATTTCATCGAAAATAGATTTCGGATATCCTATTTCGAGTTGCACCAGTTTTCCGTTCTCGTCGAACTGCGGCAGTGAGCCGCAACCGTCGCTTGTCATGGTAATGTGTTCGAGCGGCACCCCGGCTTTAATAAGATCGGCAATGGCTTTGGAGGGTTTTATTTCGTATTGCGGGAAGTAGGGATATGAGCTGGCCGTCAGGTCAACATAACCCTTCTTTCCGTATGCTTTGGCATCTTCAAAAATGTATTCGTTGCGGTTGCAATGCGTGGGTAGAAACTGGTTAAATTTTAGCTCGCTGGTCTTAACAAGATCATAGAGTGGTTTAAAGGGGTCTTTTGCATCGCCCATATGAATGTTAACAATCCCGGCCTTTCCGCCCAGCATGCCACCCACACGGGCCTGGGAGGCGATACGTTTCAGTTCGTCGAGGGTGGGGCATGAGGAGCGATGGTCGGAAAGGGCTATTTCGCCGGCGCCGATCACCTCATCAATCATGGCAATGTCTTTGGCCACATCACCCAGAATGGTAGGTGTGGGCACCTGGTAAGATCCGGTATAGATCCATGCGCTGACACCTTCCTGGCGCAAACCTTTGGCTTTCATCAGTACGGATTCGACGCTGCGGGTAATGCCATCAGTGCCCAGGCAGCCAATCACGGTAGTAACGCCGGCTTCGAGCATCTGGCTGAGTAGAAGCTCGGGGGTGCGCGAGGCGGGGCCGCCTTCACCACCAGCTCCGGCAATGTGCACGTGGGCATCGATCAGGCCCGGAATTAGTTGTAGCCCTTGACCATCAATAACACTAGCACGAAACGTATTGGGCAGGTCAATCTTATCGGCAATAGCCACGATGCTTTTGCCGGCCACCAGAACATCCTTTACACCCAGCTTATCAGGGGCAAAAACCTCACATTGTCTGATCAGGATCATAACCGTAATTTTTTTGTTGTCAGGTAATTATCTGAAAAGTCGCATCACATCATTGAAGTTGACAAACAATATCAATCCGAGCAATAAGATCATGCCCACCATCTGGGCGTACTCCATAAATTTCTCATTGGGTTTTCGTCGTGTCGCTAATTCGTAGAGTAGGAACATGACATGGCCACCATCTAAAGCGGGGATGGGCAGCACGTTCATCACGGCAAGTATCACTGAAAGGAAGGCGGTAATGGTCCAGAAATGCAACCAGTCCCAGGTGGGGGCAAAGATGCTTCCAATGGTAATGAATCCTCCCAGGCTTTCGGTGGCTTTAACTTCGGGCCTGAAAAGCAACCCAAGCTGCTTCACGTAATCAACGGTGGTGGTGTAGGCCTTTACGATACCAGCTGGTACGGCGGCAAGCAACGAATATGAGCGGGTTTCAAACTCGAATAACTTTCCGAGCGGCATAACATAGGCCCCAATGGCTCCTTCTTCCGGAATTTTAATTGGCATTTCAAGGCGTTCACCCTGCCGCTCAACAAGCAATGTTGTTTTCTGGTTACGGAAATTACCTATTGCGCCACGAAACTCGTCGAACGACCAGGTTTCGATGCCACCAATACCCATTACATGGTCGCCGGGCAGCACGCCGGCGTCGCGGGCCGCCGAATGGGCAGTAAAGGCTTCCACAATGAAGGGATACCTTATGGAGAAAAAGCGGCCGCCACGAGTACTCACCAACTTTCCGAAAAAGCTTTCGGGCACATCTAAGTTCAGCACATCACCATTGCGATCAACGGTAATCGTTTTAACATTTCCCATGATGAATTCCTTTGGGATGTCCATGAAGTCAGTGGGCTTCTCACCATTTATCATTACAATCCTGTCGCCGGTTTGCATACCCAGCTCAAGGGCCAGCGAGTCGGCCACAATGCCGTACTTCACGTTTTCGGCCGGAAGATATTCTTCGCCATACGAGAAGAGCATTACGATATAAATGAGTGCGGCCAGGACAACATTGAAAAAAACCCCGCCCAACATAATGATCAGACGCTGCCATGCCGGTTTTGAACGAAATTCGTATGACTTCGGGGGCTGCCTCATCTGTTCCCGGTCCATCGACTCATCAATCATGCCGGCAATCTTCACATAACCACCAAGCGGTAACCAGCCAAGGCCATATTCAGTCTCGCCTTTTTTTATCTTGAAAACAGAAAACCAGGGGTTGAAGAAAAGGTAAAACTTTTCAACCCTGACCTTGAACAACCGGGCAGCGAAGTAATGCCCCAGCTCATGAATTACAATGAGAATGGAGAGGCTGAGAAGAAACTGAAGGGTTTTTATTAATGCTTCCATTAAAATATTTCAGGATTAGAATTATTTAACAATGTGTAGTTATTTTGACGTTTTACGATCAAAGAGTTTGCCAGCTTTCGGGTTTCAATATCTGTATTAATGAAATCCTGAAGGTTTGGTTCATTTATGAAGCTTATTTTTTGCATGCATTGGGCTATGATATCTGACATTTCAAGAAAACCCACCTTGTCTTTTAGGAATGCAGCCACAGCTATTTCGTTGGCGGCATTGAGAATGCAGGGCATGTTGCCGCCCTTTTCTATGGCATCATAGGCCAGTTTCAGATTTGGAAAACTTACAATGTCGGGTGCTTCAAAGCTGAGTTGAGAAAAATCTGCAAAATCGAACCTTGGAAAATCTGTTAGCAACCTCTGCGGGTAAGTCAGGGCATATAATATAGGCAGTTTCATGTCGGGAAGACCCATTTGCGCCTTCATGGAGCCATCGGTAAACTGCACAATGGAGTGTATGATGGATTGCGGGTGAACAATTACCTTAATCTGTTCTGGTTTCAGTCCGAAAAGCCATTTGGCTTCGATCACCTCCAGCCCTTTATTCATAAGCGTTGCCGAGTCGATGGTAATTTTGCAACCCATGTTCCAGTTAGGGTGTTTAAGGGCTTCTTCCTTTTTTACTGTTGCCAGAAAATCGTGTTTTTTTCCCCGGAAGGGACCCCCGCTTGCTGTTAAATAAACCTTTTCAATGGGGTTATGAAACTCGCCCGCAAGGCATTGAAATATGGCCGAATGTTCTGAGTCGACGGGATAAATATTAACACCTTTTTCCCGGGCCAGTTTGGTAACCAGGCTTCCGGCCACCACCAGGGTTTCCTTATTGGCAAGGGCAATTTGCTTACCTGCCTCGATGGCGGCAATGGTAGGTTCAAGGCCGGCCACACCAACCATAGCCGTAAGCACGATGTGAATACCACCGAATGAGGTGACCTCATTTAACGCCTGCTTGCCGGCAAATACCTTTATTGGGTATTGCTTCAGGGCGTCCTTCACATTCTGGTAATGGTTATGATTGCCAATGACCACTGCGTTTGGTTGAAAATCAATGGCTTGCCTGATAAGCAAGGGAGCGTTATCCTGGGCCGAGAGCACTTCAATTTCGAAATGATCGCAGTGGGCTTTGACCACTTCAAGGGCCTGACGGCCTATTGATCCGGTGGAACCGAGGATGGCAATACCTTTTTTAGAAACAGGGCTCATCAGAAAATGATATAATCAAGGGGGTTCACGGGTTGGCCGTTGAACCAAAGTTCGAAATGCAAATGGGTGCCGCTCGAAAGCATGCCGGTATCTCCAATAATGGCAATTACATCACCTGCCCTGAGCATGTTTCCTTCACGCTTAAGCAAAACACTGTTATGCTTATAAACAGAAATCAGGTTGTTGGCGTGCTGAACCGCGATAGTATAGCCGGTTTCGAGGGTCCAGCCTGCAAATATTACTGTGCCGTCGAGAGTGGTCTTGATGGCTTCATTGGGTTCGGCCACCAAGTCGATGCCGAAATGTCCGAGGGCGGGGTTAAAATAATTTGTAACAAGCCCTTTTAACGGTGGGAAAAAGAAAAACTGGTTTATGTTACCTCCAGGATTAATGTCAACCCCAACCAGCGAAGTACCATACTGGCCAAAGCTTTCCATTTCGGCCCTGAGCAGGGAGTCTTCGCGCGAGCGGGGAAGCTGGTCCATGGCAAAGCTTCCGGGGTTAATCAGGCTGTCGGGCATACGGTCAATAATGTCGCGGCCCTCAATAATATTCCTGATATTGATGATGTACAAATCTTTCTGCCTAAGGCTGGTTTCAAGCGAATCGGCCCTTAGGGTCAGTTCGCGAAGCACCTTGCGCGTGTTAAAGTCGCCGTAGCCGGGGATATACTCCCGCAAAGGAGTAAAAGCAATCAGATAGGTTGTGGCTACCACAAGAAAAATGGAAACCGCCCCGAAAAAAATAAATACGTTGAAGCGGGTTAAACGAAACGAAAGCTTTTCTTCAAAGGTGTCGTCGTTCATTAAAACAAGCCGGTACTTGTCGTGAAGTTTTTTGAAGAACCCTCGTTCCTTGTCGGTTTTTAGCGCCATGAATGGGAAATGGGTTAAACCTGCAAAATTAAAAAAAATGCCCAAAGGCATAACATTGTGCAAATTTCGCAATTTCAGCCGGCTTTAGACCGGGAAATCATTCTGGCAGTCTTTTTTTTACCGTTAAAAATTGTTAAGGCTCAAAGAATGCATTAAATAAAATAAATTTGCAGAATCAGAGTTATTATAAAGAAAATAAAACAGGGCGGTTTGATTTGAAAAATAAGGCTTTTTTGAATGGTGTAGGAAGGGTGTTAATTGCCCTACTGTGTATTTTTTTATGGTCGGGGTGCTCAACCCAAAAAAATTCCTGGCTAAACCGTAATTATCATTCCATTAGTGCTAAATACAACGGCTACTTTAACGCCCGCGAAAGTTACCGCGCTGGTCTTAAACGCTTGTCAGAACAGCATCAGGACAATTTCGAGAATGTTCTAAGCATTTATCGATATGGCAATGATGCCCAGGCCCGGGCCATTGCCAGCAATATGGATGTTGCTTACCAGAAGGCCAGCATAGTGATCAGACGGCATTCAATGTTCATCAGGGGTATTGAGTACAACCGCTGGATTGATGATGCTTACTTCCTGATTGCCCGCACACACTTTTTCAAGCGCGACTACAATCTGGCCAATTTAACCTTTGAATACATTATCAGGTTATACGATTCTGACCTTGCTTACGAGTCGAAGGTTTGGATTGCCAAGAGCCACAACCAAGCGGGGCGATATGACTTGGCCCGGCAGATGCTCGATGTTGTTCAGCGCGATCATGATCAGGGTTTACTCAGTGCTGAAGGCAAGCGATTGTTTTATCTCACCTTTGCAGACCATTTTGTGAAGCAGGGGCAATTTGCCGAAGCAATTCCGCACCTGGAAAAGGGCATCAGGGCTACTCGAAATAACCGCAACAGAACCCGCCTTACCTATATTCTTGGCCAGTTGTATCAACACTCTGACGACTACGCCAATGCCCAGCGAACCTACGCGAAGGTGCTCAAGATGAACCCCACTTTCGATATGGCTTTTCAGGCGCGAATTAGTATGGCCATGGCGTTTGATCCCGCTTCAGGCAAGAGTGAGTTTATCAGGGCAGAATTGAATCGTATGATTCGCGACAGCAAGAACGAACCTTATCATGACAGAATATATTATGCCCTTGCCCAGCTCGCCATGCGTGAGAGTAAGGAGAAGGAAGCCATTGACCATTATATTAAATCGACACAAGTCAGTAAAACCAATAATATGCAGAAGGGCCTTTCCTTTTTACGACTTGGGGAGATTTTCTTTGCCCGCCCCGATTATTTGAGGGCCAGTGTTTATTACGACAGCACCATGACTTTTCTGCCTCAGGCATTTGATAATATTGAGCAGATTTCTGACCGGCGGATCAAGCTTTCTGAGCTTGCGCGCAATATTCGTGTGGTAGAACGTGAAGATTCACTTCAGCGGCTTGCCGCCATGAGCCCCGCCGAGCGCAATGCCATTGTTGATAAGATCATTGCCGAGCTTCGCGAAAAGGAACAACGCGAGCGTGAATTGGAACGCGACCGCATGCGCACTATGCAGGCAATGCAACAACAGCGCCGCATGGGAGATACCCAGGATGCAAGCTGGTATTTTTATAACCCATCGGCCATGAGCTTTGGCCGAACTGAGTTTATTAGCCGTTTTGGTGAAAGACCACTCGAAGACCTCTGGCGTATCAGCAACAAGCAAACCTTGGCTTTTGGTTTTGATGGCGCTGATTCAGACGACGAAAACGGAGAAGGAATGGATCGTGGCGAAGCCATGGACCGCAACGCCTACCTGCGAAATATCCCCACTACTCCTGAACAAATGCAGGAATCGAACAAACGAATAGCCCAGGCGCTTTTCAATATGGGGGTCATTTTCAAAGACAGGTTCACTGATTTGCCAAGCGCTATTTCAAGCTTCGAGTCTTTAATTACGCGTTACCCTGAAAACGAGAACAAACTGCGCACTTACTACTTCCTTGTGAACCTTTACAGAAGCCTGGGCGACCAATCGAGGGCCGAATTGTACAAGCGAAGGCTGCTGAATGAATTTCCCGACAGCGAATTTGCAAGGATTCTGGGTGATCCCAATTATTTGCAGAACGTGCATCAACGGCAAAGCTCTGCTAATAGGCTTTATGAGCAAACCTACAATGCCTTCAGAGCAGGAAATTTCAACCAGGTGCTATTAAACTGGCAAACTGCCGATACCCTTGATATCGAAAACAATCTTCGCAGCCAGTTCACATATCTTAAAGCCCTGGCCTACGGCCGAGCGGGCAAAACGAACGAGTTCAGGCAAGAACTTGAATATGTGGTCAGAAATTTTGAAGGTACCCCGGTGCATCAACCTGCTTCTGATCTGTTGGCCTCGCTAGGCGCCCATGCACTGCTTCTGCCAGAAGAAGATCAGGGAAATGGCGCAGCTCGCCTGCAAGAAGACATAACATCAATTTATTCATATAACCCCAGGGCCGTGCACTTTTTTGCCTGTATTATTGATGTGAGGCAGATTGAAGCACGCGAACTCCGCAACTACATCAATGGGTTTAACCGCGAACAATACCCCGACTCCAGGCTTACCCTTAGTAATATTTTTCTCGACGACCGCCGACAAATCATTACCGTGACCAATTTCAAAGACAAGGACACCGGCATGGAATACTTCAGACGCTTAGTGTCAGATCCTGGAATACAAAACTTCACAGCCGACGCCATTACCTCTATTATCATTTCTGTGGATAACTACCCAATCTTTTACCAAGAGAAAAATTTGGAAGAATATCTTAAATTCTTCAGGGCCAGATATACCAGGTAAATCATTTGCAGTTTGGAAACCTCTTATTTTTATATAATTTTGCTTTTTAAAAATGTTTACTAACCAGAAAAATACCAATAAAATGGCCAAACAACCCGAACCCGACCACACTTCAATCAATCTTGTAGGCACAGGAACAACAATCAAAGGAGAAATTTTTTCGAATGGCGATATCCGTATTGACGGAACCATTATTGGCACTGTTGAATCGAAAGGGAAAGTAGTGGTTGGTAATACTGGCATTGTGGAGGGAGATGTTATTTGCCAGAATGCCGATTTTTCAGGAAATATAAAAGCTCGCGTAGAAGTTGCGGAACTTTTGACCCTAAAAGCTACTACAAAACTTTTTGGTGAAATCATAACCAGCAAATTGGCCATTGAACCCGGAGCGGTATTTACCGGTTCGTGCACCATGGAAAAACCCCAGCCGGGGCTGATCGGCAAGCCTGAGCAAAAAAAGGAAGTTAAGCTCGAATTATAGGGTCGCCTTTAATGGGGGATGCATCGCATCCCCTCTGTTTCCCGATAAAAAGAGTATGTGATATGGGGGGTCTTAAACGGTTTATTTTATATCTGGGGGGATTTACACTGCTTGCATATGCCATAACATTCTTTTTTATATGGCTATCACCAGAAAACCTTGTCAGCGAGGTTTTGTTGTTTATTCCTGCCTTTTATTTTGTTGTAATGCTGGGATCAAAATTGATCCTACATGCTGCTACCAGAAAGCATGAGCGGAAATTTTCGCAAGTGTTCCTTGCTATTTCCGTTTTTAGATTCCTTTTGTATCTCGCTGTGCTTTTGGCCTATTCATTTGTTAATAAGGCCGATGCCGTAAGGTTTATCATTAGCTTTTTTACCTTTTATTTTTTCTATACAGTTACTGAAGTTAGCTTTTTGTACCGTGATTTACACCCGCGTAAATCATGAGGCTTTTTGTTTACAAAAACCTTGTTGATACTGGTTTATTAAAAGTTTTTATTCATAAATTGCAGGCTTTAAATAAACGCTGAAAAATGTTGCCTTATCGTTTTTGGCTGTTGATTTTCAGACAAATTAAAAAAACCGGCCTGCTGGTTTTTTGGGCATTCTTGCTAATCCTGCCTCTTGATGCTCTGGCTGCCGGCGGACACGCCGAAGACGGGAAATTTAACGCCGGCGACGTGATCATCGGGCATATAATAGATGCCTACGACTGGCATATTCTTGATATTGGGAAAACACAGGTTTCAATACCACTTCCGGTTATCCTGTTATACGAAGGCAAACCATTTTTCTTTCTCAGTTCAAAATTCCATCATGGGCACAGCGCCTACAAAGGTTTTGCCATTGCTCATGAGGGTCCAAAGAAAGGAAGAATCATCAGGGTATTGAGCGATGAGGTAACGCCTGATTCAAACGCCTCCTTTCTTTTGGATCTTTCCATTACCAAAAACGTGTTTTCCATATTTATAAGTGCATTTTTAATTTGCCTCATTTTTATAAGGGTTGGCCGCAAATACAGCCGCCAAGGAAGCCACGCAGTACCAAGGGGGCTGCAGTCTTTTCTTGAGCCTATCATTATTTTTGTGCGCGACGAGATCGCCCTTTCGGCCATCGGGCACCACCATTACAAACGGTTTTTACCTTATTTACTTACCCTTTTCTTTTTTATCTTTTTCAATAACCTGCTGGGCTTAATCCCGGTTTTTCCTGGTGGAGCCAATGTAACAGGTAATTTAAGTGTTACCTTAGTGCTTGCTCTTTTTACCTTTTTTACCACGCAGCTTTTTTCGAACAAAGGGTATTGGAAACATATTTTTAACACCCCCGGGGTTCCGGTATGGCTCAAGCTGCCAATACCCCTTATGCCAATCATTGAGCTGGTTGGTGTGTTTATCAAGCCCTTTGTGCTTATGGTAAGGTTATTTGCCAATATTACTGCCGGCCATATGATCATTTTAGGCTTTGTCAGCCTTATTTTTGTTCTTGGTAGTGTGGCTGCAGCAATGGGTTATGCCATTTCGCCCTTGGCACTGGTATTTCTTATTTTCATGAATTTTATAGAATTGCTAGTGGCTTTTTTGCAAGCCTATGTTTTTACCCTTTTCAGTGCCCTGTTTTTTGGCATGGCAGTTCCGGAAGAACATCATTAAACACAAATATTAATTTGAATTTCATTTTTCACTAAAACAAAGAAAATTATGTCACCATTGTTTGTATTGTTGGACGCAAGTGTAGAAGTAGTGACCCAGTGGATGAAGTTGGGCGCCGGTTTTGCAGCGGCTGTGGCCGTTTTTGCCGCAAGCTGGGGTATTGGCAAGATCGGAAAGACCGCTCTTGAATCTATTGCCCGTCAGCCCGAAGCCGGAAACGACATTCGATCATCGATGATTGTTTCTGCTGCGCTTATTGAAGGGGTTACTTTTTTTGCCATCGTGGTTTGCCTGCTAATTCTTTTTGTTTAAAAAAACAGGAAGATTAAAAAAATAAGCAGTTAAGCAGCAAGCTTACGCATTTTTTTGTTTTGGGAGGATAATGCTCCCTTTTTCTCAATTTTCAACGGATTTGTCATGGAACTTGTATCCCCGGGCTTAGGCCTGATTTTTTGGATGACCCTTGCTTTTGGCATCGTATTGCTGATTTTGCGCAAGTATGCCTGGCGGCCTATCCTGAATACCATTCATGAAAGAGAGAGGGCCATAAGCCAGTCGCTGCGCGATGCACAGCATATTCAGCGCGAGTTGGCCGCCCTGGAGCAGGTTAAGCAAAGCAAACTTAAGGAAGCTGAAAAGCTTCGGCTTGAGTTACTTGCCCAGGCGCGTAACGAGGCCGATGAAATGCTTCGCAGCGCCCGAACAAAAGCTTCCGATGAGGCATCCCAACTCATGGAAGATGCCAAAAGAGCCGTTGAAGCGCAGCGCAAGGCCGCGATAAACGAAATAAGGGGTCAGATTGCACTGCTCTCAATCGATATTGCCGAAAAGGTGCTCGAGAAAGAACTGAAAGACAAAAAAGCAGGGCAACAACTTGTAAACCAGTTGCTCGACAGGGTGATTCTTAACTAATGAGTTCATAAAATAATCATGTTAAGCAAAAACCTAAGGGTCTCGAAAAGATATGCCAAGGCGTTGCTTTCGCTTGCCATTGAAAACAACATCCTTGATGAAGCTTACCAAGACATGAAACTGGTAAAACAGGTCTTTTCGTATGATAAGGAGTTGAAGATCGTTCTGAAAAGCCCTATAATTCGTGAAGGTAAGAAGCAAGGGATTTTGAGCCGGATTTTTGAGGGGAAGGTTCATCCGCTTATTATGCATTATATGAGAATCATTGCGCGAAAGCGGCGTGCCTCGTTGCTCGATGGCATTTCAAGTCAGTTTATTAACGTTTATAAGGCGCATTTAAATATTGAGCCGGTAAATGTTACAACAGCTTTTCCTGTTGACCATTCATTAAGGGAAAAGGTGCTTGCAGTGGCTCACAAGCTTACCACTAAAACTATTGAATTTCAGGAGAAAGTGGATCCTGAGATTATTGGCGGATTTATACTTGACCTTGGCGACCGGCGTTACGATGCCAGCATAAAGCGCAAGCTGTCTGAGTTTAGAAAACACTTGAAAGTTCAGTAAGAAAAGAAAAAAATATGCCTGAAATAAAACCAGCAGAAATTTCTGCCATTCTTCGCCAGGAAATGTCGGGTTTTCGCGCCGACACCAATCTTGAGGAAACCGGTACCATATTACAGATTGGCGATGGTATTGCCCGCATTTACGGCCTCTCCAATGTCCAGGCAGGCGAGCTTGTAACCTTGAATGATGATGGCCTGAATGGCGTTGTACTCAACCTTGAAGAAGATAATGTGGGAATTGTTCTTCTGGGTGAGCCTGGCAATGTGAAGGAGGGCGACATAGTAAAGCGCACCCACCATATGGTTTCGATCCAGGCAGGCGAAGGCCTTGTTGGCAGGGTAATCAACACTTTGGGTCATCCCATTGATGGCCTTGGACCCATTACCGGAACGCTTTTTGAGATGCCGCTTGAACGAAAGGCACCTGGAGTAATTTTCAGGCAACCCGTTAACCAGCCCCTGCAGTCGGGCATTAAGGCCATCGACGCCATGATTCCTATAGGTCGTGGCCAGCGCGAATTAATCATCGGCGACCGGCAAACCGGAAAAACGGCAATTGCTCTCGATACCATCATTAGTCAACGGCAGTGGTTCGAAAAGGGTGAACCTGTTTACTGTATTTATGTGGCAATTGGGCAAAAAGGTTCAACTGTGGCTAATATTGTCAACGCCTTGCACCGCCATGGCGCCATGGATTATACTGTGGTGATCTCGGCCACAGCCAGCGACCCTGCCGCCATGCAATTTTTTGCTCCTTTTGCAGGTGCGGCGGTTGGCGAATTTTTCCGCGACACTGGCCGCTCAGCCCTCGTGGTTTTCGATGATCTGTCAAAGCAAGCTGTCTCTTATCGCGAAGTTTCATTATTGCTGCGCCGCCCGCCCGGCCGCGAAGCATATCCGGGAGATGTGTTCTACCTGCACTCGCGCCTGCTCGAAAGGGCTGCAAGGATCATCTCATCAGATGAGATAGCTCGGAAAATGAACGATATTCCTGAGTCGATCAGGCACATGGTTAAGGGAGGGGGCTCCCTAACAGCACTGCCAATCATTGAAACCCAGGCCGGCGACGTTTCAGCATACATCCCTACTAACGTGATATCAATTACCGATGGGCAAATATTCCTTGAATCCAATCTCTTTAATGCCGGGGTAAGGCCGGCCATAAACGTGGGTATTTCGGTGAGCAGGGTAGGGGGCAATGCCCAGATCACGACCATGAAAAAAATTGCCGGAAATCTTAAAATCGACCAGGCTCAATATCGAGAACTTGAAGCATTCTCGAAATTTGGCTCCGACCTTGATGTAAACACGCGCAGTATTATTGAAAAGGGCGCCAGAAACGTTGAGATACTAAAGCAAGGACAGTTTGCTCCCATACCTGTTGAAGAGCAGATTGCGATCATTTATTGCGGAGTTAAAGGCCTGCTGATGGACATCCCCGTAAACATGATTCAACTTTTCGAGAAAGAGTTTATTAATTACCTTAGGAAGAATCATAATGATGTGCTTGAAGGACTAATTCGCGTTCAGTTTCCGTCGGAGCGCCGCAACGAACTTCCTGAAGAGATGCTACAAGTGATTCTTAATGCTGTTGAAACGGTGAAAAGGAGCCTTCCTATAGAACCCTAAATTTTTTTTATGCCCAGCCTGAAGGAAGTTAGGACACGTATTGCATCCATTAAATCGACGCGGCAGATCACCAGCGCCATGAAAATGGTGTCTTCGTCAAAACTGCTAAAGTCGCAGCGTGGTATAATGGGACTGAGGCCTTACGCTGCCAGCCTCAGACAGATGATCGATCATCTGAGCGCCGAGCTGATTCCTGAAGAAAAAAGTCGGTTTACCCTTCCGTGCAGCGGAAACAAGGCCCTGATCATTTCCATTGCATCAAGTAAAGGCTTATGCGGTACTTACAACACCCTGATAATTAAACGTACTCTTGATCATATTCACTTCCTGCAAAAGCTGGGTTTTGAAGTTCAGCTTCTCCTTGCTGGCCGTAAGGCTGAAGATTACTTTAAGAAGCGTGAATTTCAGATTTACCAGTTGAATCACTCAGTAATTGAAGGAGTTAATTACACTGATAGTGCTCATTTTGCAAATGAGCTGATGCAACTTCTCCATAACCAAACCTTCAGCCGCATTGATGTAGTTTATAATCATTTCCGGAATGCTATTTTTCATGAATTGGTTACAGAGCAACTTTTGCCCATTCCTGAAAGCCCTGACATTATGGTTTTAACAGAGGAAGAAAATAAGTTCTTCATTGAGCCCCCCAAAATAATCCTTGAACCCTCGCGCAAGGATGTAGTCGAAAATATGATACCCAAGTTTATTCAGTTAAATATTTACCGTATTTTGCTTGATGCCTCCGCATCCGAGCATGGTGCCAGGATGACCGCCATGCAAAAGGCCACCGACAATGCAACGGAATTACTGAAAACGCTTACCCTGACCTATAATAAGGTGCGGCAAGCAATGATTACTCGTGAAATAGTAGAGATCGTCAGCGGAGCAGAAGTGCTGAACGAATGATCAGAAAATTCTACCTGATCATAACACGAAAAACAATATTTACATTATCGCCATAAAATTCAAGGGCGTATATTCCGGCTGGTTTACCGGAAAGGTTAAGTTCATTGTTGCCGGTTCGCAAGCGCTGGGTTGCAACGGTTTTCCCCAGCATATTAACAACTCTCAGGCGAAGTTCGCGATCGGCCACAATGCTGAAAATCCCGTCTGGTGATGGGTTTGGGTAAACTTTTACGGGTGGTTTAATTCCTTCTTCATCAACCGATGCTGTTGACTGAAAAATAGCCGTAAGGGTGGTATTTTTAAGGGGCATATTGAAATCATAGCTTGATTCTGAAGAGAATACAACCCCATCTTCATCCTCCCACCGTATGAAAATATACCCTTCTTCTGGTGTAGCTTTGATGCTAACCGGGCTGTCAATATTGTAAAAACCTTCACCGCTAACCGATCCTCCTTCAGGTGGCTCGGCCTCTAAAGTAAGTTCCTTCAGGTTGTACGATTGCCAGAAATATACTTCATCAGGGCCATGCGGGCCATTCCCGCTTCCTCTGAAATATTTAAAGAAAAGGGTTTGATAATGACTCTGTAAGCCCTGTTGAAGTTTTACGTTATATAAGCCAGTAACTGTCTCATCAAATGGGAATTCCGCAAGATCATCCGCCCAGTCTTCTTCAGCACTTGGTTTTACCTTTATCAGGGGAATGTTAGGAATATTGCGGCCAATAATTAATGTTAACTTTCCTGCCTTGTCAGCATGTATTACCGGTGCCAAAGTCTCTCCGGTGATGCCGGTATAAAGCGTGATGGGTTCCGGATTATCAAAGCCATGCTTGTAGCGCAAGGTGAAGGGATCACTCCCTTTAACCCAGGCTATATGAAAACCGCCATCAGGCCCTGCAGCTAAGCTGAATTGTCTGAAAGCCGGATTGGTATCAAAAACCTCTGGGGTTGGCCATTCACCCCCAACCGGTTTAATAGCATATTGCCATCGATTGAAATAGTGACGCCAGAACATAATGGCAATATCGCCTTCTGAATTGATGGCAGCCTTGGTGAGGAGCGAGAAATTATCTATAGGGGTATCAGAATAGCTCACAATCGTTTTGATTTCCCATGATTTCTCAGCCGGGTCGTAAATAATCTCAAATAAGGATCCACCATAGGTATACCATCCATATCTCTCAGTAAATACATGAACCCTGTCATCGCTATCAATTAAAACATCGCCCAATCTGTGTCCTTGGTTTGAACCGGGAATATTGTCCTGCAACAAAACAATCTCCCAATTTTCACCAGAAAAGATGGCGCAGTAGATCTTATAAATAAATTGCGATGAACTTAAAGCACTTTGGCCATAATTGTAATTTGGATGCATTGCAAAGGGAATAAAAATAGCCCCTTCAGAGTTCACAACAATTCCTGAATTCCAGATCTTTCCTTCAAATCCGGTTATTACCTGTTCTGTTTCCCAAGTCTCGCCATTATCTTCTGAAAATAGATAGTATAGTTTAAAATTATCAACATAGGCTCCATGCAAGTTGCCATCATTGTCTTTGAAAAGATTACTCGAACAACCCCAGCCATAATTTTGAAAGGTATTGAAGTAGAATTGCTCGCCTGTTCTGATATGAACCGGATCAGGGTCATCAGAAAATGAAAAAAGAGGTATGCAAATTGCAACCGTCCAAAGGATGATCAGCTTTTTCATGGCAAAAAGGTTTTGGGTGAAGAGAATTTGGGGCTTTAATTAACCAATATCAATGGGTGCAATTTAAATTAAAAAAATTTAATTTGCAATAGTTTTGCCCTATAAATTAAAGAAAAATCTCTCTAAAGTCTTATTTTTTGTAAATAAGACCCTGAAAAAAATGAATAAGGAAAATTGAACAGGGTGGTTAGGGTTATTTTTGAAGGTTAAAAGATAAACGTTTGCTATGCAGTTAATTAAACCTTCTTTGTTTTTTAATGGTGTTGTATGCCTCGTTTACCTGCTGGAATTTTTCTTCGGCAGCTTTACGAAACTCTTCACCTAAATGGCTTACCCTGTCGGGGTGATATTTGAGTGCCATTGCCCGGAATGCTTTCTTTATTTCTTCTTCAGTTGCTTCTGGCTCCACTTCAAGAATGCGATAGGAACTGTCAGCACTCTTGATAAACATATTTTTAATGGAAACGAAATCGTACTGGTTTATGCCCAGGTTGTTCGAAATCCTTTCAATGGTTTCCACTTCAAGGGGATGGAATTGCCCATCGGCCGCCGAAATGCCAAATAGGAAATGAATCAACTGAAGACGGCTGTGAAGATCCATATTGACCTTAATTTGGTGGCATACCGATTCAAGATGAATATTCTGTTTCAGCACGTCTCGAAAAACCATCATATAGCGCTTGGTGGTTTCTTCACCAAAATTTTGCAAGAAAAATGCCCTCACAAAGTCGAGCTCAGATTTCATTTGCCGGCCGTCGGCCTTCATTACCTCAGCCGCAAGGATCAAGAGACTAACCCGGAAGTCGCCCGGACTGGTCCCTTTGTATTCATAAGCGCCGGAGTCCATTCCGTCAAAAGCAGAGCCTAGAATAAAACCAAGTATTCCTCCGATCGGGCCGCCCAATGCCCAACCCAAACCACCCATCAACCATTTTCCGTATCCGGTCAAAGCCATGTTTTTCAGATTTCTGGCAAAAATACAAAACACCCCGACAATAATTAATGAAAATTGGAAAGGCCAGTAAAATTGATATTATAATTATTAAAAAAAATTTCTTTGTTAAAAAACTTATTAAAAATTATTTTTTTTAGATCTAAATCGATTTATGAATCAAGCGTTTGGTTATATTTGCAACATAAAATCAGGATTGCAAGTGGCAGTTTGAAGTTTTGTCCAAAGGCTTGCTGATTGGCGATTAAGAAGAAATAAAAAAACTTTCCAAATACTAAAATAGCCATATCAATGATCAAAAATCTATTTTATGGAACAGGTGACAAGGGAAAACCCAATTTTTCGCATGTGGAGAATGCGTTCATAAAGCAATCAGGTATTTCTGAAACCACTGCTAAAATTCCCTATGTTGTGGTAGATAATTTTCCAAAGCTTGGATTAATCACAGCAATGCGATTTCTTGAGTGGACGAGCCAGAACCCTGATGGCGTAATCAGCCTTCCGACAGGCAAGACCCCCGAGTTTTTTATCAAGTGGACTGAATATTTGCTCAATAACTGGGATAAGAAAGAGGGCGAAAAGATTCGCGACGAATTCGGATTGAGGGTTTCAAAACGTCCTGACCTTCGCGGGCTTCAGTTTGTGCAAATCGATGAGTTCTATCCCATTCCTTCAAGGCAACACAACAGTTTCTATCATTATGTAATGAATTATTACATTAATGGTTTTGGCCTTGATAAGAATAAGGCGTTGCTCATTAATTGCGACGAAATACCCCTCGCAGGCGGAAAGCATTTTTCAGAGGTATTTCCTGATTATAAGATCGACCTTTCCTTGCGCTATCGCGAGTGCCGCACATCAACAGAGCAGTTGCAGCAAAGTTCTATTTTTTTAATCGATGACTGGTGCAGCCGTTACGAGTCAGCCATTCGTAAAAAGGGTGGTATTGGCTTTTTTCTGGGTGGCATTGGGCCTGATGGGCACATTGCCTTTAACACACGCGGATCAGATCCTTTTAGCACAACCCGCTTAACCGAAACCAACTTTGAAACCCAGGCAGTGGCTGCCAGCGACCTTGGTGGTATTGAGATCTCCGCAAACCGCCTTGTTATCACAATTGGGCTCGAGACTATTACTTACAACCCTGACGCTACGGCTATTATCATTGCTGCCGGTGAAGCCAAGGCACAAATGGTAAAGCAATCGCTCGAAAGCGAAATGGTTAACCTGTTTCCTGCCAGTGTTTTACAGAAGCTGAAAAACGGCAGGTTTTATATTACTGCTGGCGCAGCATCCAGGCTTACCGACAGCGTTGATCGTTTCTTTAAGTCGGGTGAATGGACCCACGAAAAAACCGAGAGATCTGTTATTGAGGTTTGCAAAAGACTGGATAAGTACGGACACCATTTGCTGCCTGATGACCTGAAAAACGATAGGTACGCCAAACTTACTCCTGGTGCAAGCAATAGTGAGAAAGCGGTTAACTCGGTCACGGAAAGCATTATCGAAAAAATGAATAAGGGAATGCGGCGCGAAGAGAACGAGGTTTTTCTGCATACCGGCCCGCATCACGATGATATCATGCTTGGCATTTTGCCCTATATTGCAAACCATATCCGGGTAGCCTCCAATGAGTTTCATTTTGCGGTACTCACTTCAGGTTTTACTGCGGTGACCAACCGTTTTGTAATTGACCTGCTTGTTGAAACCAAGAAATTTCTTGATGAAGAACAGATTCAAATGGTAAATTACCCTGATTTTTATACTGTTGGCTACAAACTTAAGAGCGACAAGGATGTGTATCATTATCTGAACAAGGTTGCTGCAGGCGAGCATCATGAGCGCCGGCGCGGGGTATGCCACAGGGTGGTGCGTGCACTTGTTCAGATTTACAACATTAAGAATACCGAGCAACTCAGGGATGTGATCAATGAAGTGTTGACCATTCTCCGGAAAAGCTACGACGGGGAAAAGAACCCGCCTAAGATTCAGCAACTTAAGGGAATGATCCGAGAGTTTGAGGAGGAACTGGTATGGGCACATTATGGTCTCCAGGTTAAGAATGTGCGACACCTTAGGCTTGGGTTCTACCAGGGCGATATTTTTACCGAACAACCAGAACAAGAGCGCGACGTGTTACCCATACTCGATATGTTCCGCGAGCTGAAGCCCACCGTGCTCAGCCTTACTTTCGACCCCGAAGGCAGCGGCCCCGACACCCATTATAAAGTGCTGCAGGCAACTGCCGAAGCCTTGCGTCTTTGGAAAAAGGAAGCCGACCTAAGCAAACTCAGGGTCTGGGGTTACCGCAACGTCTGGTACCGCTTCCATCCGGCCGAAGCCAACGTTATTTTCCCCGTTTCCCTCAATGCCATGGCAGCCATGAACGAAGCCTTCACGCATTGTTATGTGAGTCAGGTGGATGCTTCTTTCCCTAGTTACGAGCTCAACGGAAAATTCAGCGACCTGGCTCAAAAGATTTGGGTAGAGCAGTTGAAAGATATTCAACTTTTACTGGGTAAAAACTACTTCTACCTGAATCCTCATCCAAAAATCAGGGCCACTCATGGCCTGCTTTACCTGCGCGAAATGAGCGTAGATGAATTCCTTGGCCATGCTCGCGAACTCAAAAAGTCAATGGAAGGAATGGTTTTATAATTCACTAAATAACAAAAAAAGAGCTCTTTTTTTTCAATTGCCTTGATTATTTCTTTTGGTGCAGATGAACATCCATTTGCGGAAATGGAATGCTGATTCCGTCTTTTGCGAAGGTGTCGTATACCTTTTCCTGCATTTCAAAAAATACTGGCCAGAAATCGCCTGAGTTTACCCAGGCCCTCACAGTAATATCAACACTGCTGTCATTAAGATTTGAAAGCACAATAAATGGCTCTGTATCTTTGATGACCCTGCTGTCATTTTCAAGGAGTCGTCTGAGTATGTTTTTTGCCTGCAAAAAACTGTCGCCGTATGCAATGCCAAACACCCAATCAACCCTTCGGGTAGGCATGGTCGAAAAGTTGGTTATCGAATTTGTAGCCAATGGCCCGTTTGGTATAATGACCACTTTGTTATCAGGGGTTTTTAAAATGGTGTTGAAAATCTGAATCTCTGAAACGGTGCCCGTAAAACCCTGGGCTTCAATGAAATCGCCCACTTTGAAGGGCTTCAGGAATAGAAGAATAACCCCTCCCGCAAAATTTTGAAGGGTTCCTGACAAGGCCAAGCCCACTGCAAGACCGGCGGCACCCAATAGGGCAATAAAACTGGTCATTTCAATGCCTACCATGCTAAGCACACTGATAATCACCAGCACCTTAAGCGCTATGCTAATAAAACTGCGAAGGAAGGAAGCCAACGAAGGCTCTATGTTACGTTTTTCAAAAAGATCCTTAATTACACTGCCAAATCTTTTTACAAGCCAGAAACCTACTATTAGCGAAATAATGGCTCCAATGAGCCTTAATCCGTATGTA
>Ga0114946_10000752_pt1 | contig 21842 bp, 14 predicted proteins | sample WalLakDeSediment_FD_88676 | JGI IMG/M metagenome (GOLD analysis project Ga0114946, IMG submission 88676) | Lake sediment microbial communities from Walker lake, Nevada to study Microbial Dark Matter (Phase II) - Walker Lake 11/02/13 Deep Sediment | ecosystem: Environmental > Aquatic >...
ATGTCACCCACGGGCTACCCGACCGAATACCCCTTTTCAACCAGCTTTGCCGTGCAAAGGCCAACCGCAACCGTCTCAGCTACAAAGATGAATCTGTTATACATCGGGCTGGACAATCCGGTATCTATCTCCGCGCCCGGCATACCAGCCGATAACATCCGTCCGGAGATCTCCTACGGCTCCCTGATCCGACAACCCGACGGCACCTATGTCGCACGCAACATCCCCGCGGGCACATCACAGTTGCGCATCACTGTCAATGCCGTGATGGAAGGGGTATCACGACTGGTTGGCACAAGTGACTTCAGGGTCAGGACGGTGCCAGACCCCGTGGCCTACGTCGGAGACAGGCGGGAAGGACGCGTTACCAGGGCACAGCTGCTCAGCGCCGGTGGCATTGTTGCACGCATGGAGAATTTTGAATTTGACCTGACCTATCAGATCAAATCCTTCACCATGGTAACCACCGTAAGTGGGTTTATCAGGGACTACCGCTCAGACAGCAATCGTTTTACCCCTGAGATGATACAGGCTATTAACCAGGCCACCAGGGATCAGAGAATATGGTTCGAAAATATTACAACGCACAGGGGGCCTGATGGCATTGAAAGATCCCTGCCGCAGATCAGCTTTATTATTCAGTAGAAGTATGAAGATCCAAAAAGTAAACAGGAGGTATCCCATGCAGAAGATAATGCTTTTTACCTTTTTATCGGCCTTGCTTATCTCATCCCAGGCCTTCGGCCAGATAGACCTGAGTCCGAGAATCGAAGCCCGCGACGGAGCCTGGGACGAAATCCGGATCCAGGAGAAACGGCCGATAGATTACCAATATGTCAGGGAAGCCGATATTATCTGGCAAATGAGGGTGTGGCAATTCATTGACCTGAACGAAAAAATGAATCAACCCCTGTATTTTCCTCCCACACCCATTGGAAGCAGCAGAAATCTGATTCAGGTAATTATGGATGGTGTTGCCAGAGGGAGCATCACCCCTTACAATGTTGTTACCGACGACTTTTCCATGCAGATTCTTCCCAGCAATGACATGATAAGAGAATTCGAGAACAAGAGCCAGGAAGCCCAGGACAGCATCCTTTACTATGCGCTGATGGAGCAGCTGGGGGATGACTTTGACCCTCTTGATGTAACCAAATATTACATCAAGGAAGACTGGTTTTTTGATTCGCGGCGTTCTGTGCTGGATGTAAGGATTCTGGGCATCTGCCCCATCAAGGAGGATTATGACCTTACCACGGGGCTTTACAGGGGTGACCGGCAGTTGTTCTGGATCTATTATCCGGAAGCCCGTGATGAATTCGTGAAAGCACCCGTTTTCAACCGCCATAACGATGCCCAGAGAATGTCGTATGATGATCTTTTTATCCGGCGCTTTTTCAGCGGCCGCATTGACAAGGCGTCCAATGTGCACAACCGGCGCATTGTAGAGTATTACGGCGAAGGGCTTGACAACCTCCTGGAGGCTGAACGTATCAGAGAGATCATCCGCAACTTCGAACACGACCTCTGGGAATATTAAATAAGCATTGGGCACATGGGAAGCATGTGCGCAGGCTTTTCTATCTCTTTCCGCGCATCACATCATACCATCATCGACGGGTCAACCCAGCGGTCAAAATCCTCTTCATTGACCAGGCCAAGTTCCAGGGCGGCCTGCTTAAGTGTACTGTTTTCATGATAGGCCTTTTTTGCGATCCTGGCAGCATTATCGTATCCGATATGCGGGTTCAGTGCCGTTACGAGCATCAGTGATTTTTTAAGGTGCTCTGCTATTCGCTTTTCATCAGGAACAATTCCTGCCACACAATTACCGGAGAAGGCAACACATGCATCGGCAAGCAAGGTGGCTGACTGAAGGAAATTATATATCATTACCGGTTTAAACACATTTAGCTGGAAATGTCCCTGCATTCCCCCAGTTGTGATGGCCGCATCATTCCCGATTACCTGGGCTGCCACCATGGTCAGGGCTTCTGTTTGCGTGGGATTAACTTTTCCGGGCATGATAGAGCTGCCCGGTTCATTGGCCGGCAGGATAATTTCGCCTATGCCACACCTGGGGCCTGAAGCCAGCCAACGGATGTCGTTGGCAATTTTCATCAGGGAAACAGCAATATTCTTCAGCACCCCACTGCAGGCAACAATGGCATCATTTGCCGACAGGGCTTCAAATTTATTGGTTGCTGTAACGAAAGGAAATCCGGTTAAAGCAGCTATGGCTTCCGCAACACGGATGTCAAACCCTTTAGGGGCATTGATCCCTGTCCCTACGGCAGTGCCACCAAGGGCTAGTTCACGCAAATGACCCATTGATTTCTCCAACGCATCAATGCCATGGTCAAGTTGAGAAACATAGCCTGAGAATTCCTGTCCCAGGGTCAATGGAGTGGCATCCATTAAGTGGGTGCGCCCGATTTTGACGATGCCGGAAAATTCTGTGGCCTTCTTATCCAGTTCCGTCCGGAGCCTCCTGAGAGAGGGAATCGTTTTTTCAGCCAGAACGGTATAAGCCGCCACATGCATGGCCGTCGGGAAAGTGTCGTTCGATGACTGTGACTTGTTGACATGATCGTTGGGGTGAATGGTCCGGTGGTTGTCGGTGAGCATCCCGCCAAGCAGTTCATGACAACGGTTGGCAATCACCTCGTTGACATTCATATTGGTTTGTGTGCCGCTGCCGGTTTGCCAGACAACCAGCGGGAAATGTTCATCAAGCTTTCCTTGCGTGATCTCATCACAAACACTGACGACAGCCGTCATATGCTCTTCTGACAACAGCCCGTATTCATGGTTCACCATGGCGGCCGCCTTTTTTAATACAGCAAAAGCCCTGATGACTTCTACGGGCATTCTTTCCTGCCCGATTGGGAAGTTTACGATCGACCTTTGTGTCTGTGCACCCCAGTATTTATTGGCCGGCACCTCAACGGGACCCAGGGTGTCTTGCTCTGTTCTGAACATATGTACAGGTTTTGGGTAGTTAACGTTTTGCCCCCTGCCGATGTTCAAATAGCCTGCTGAAAATGCTGTTTAAGCCGGCTGGCGATAAAAGTCGTTCCCTTTGTCGTCGACAAGAATAAATGCCGGAAAATCCTTCACCTCTATCCGGTATATGGCTTCCATTCCCAGTTCAGGATATTCCAGCAGTTCAACACTGGTAATATTATCCTGGGCCAGTATTGCGGCAGGGCCTCCGATGCTGCCAAGATAGAACCCTCCGTGCTTTTTGCAGGCATCGGTAACGGCCTGGCTTCTGTTGCCCTTGGCGATCATCACCATACTGCCACCTTGCGCCTGGAACAGATCAACGTATGAATCCATTCTTCCGGCAGTCGTCGGCCCAAATGATCCCGACGACATGCCCGGAGGAGTTTTTGCCGGGCCGGCATAATAGATCGGATGATTCCTGATGTATTCCGGCAGGCTCTCACCGGCATCCAGCCTTTCTTTGAGTTTTGCATGCGCTATGTCCCGGCCAACAATGATAGTGCCGTCTAGCGACAACCTGGTACCCACGGGATGTTTTGACAACGCTGCAAGGATGCCCTGCATCGGCTGATCCAGATTGATCCTGATGGCGCCGGAATCTGCCGTATCCTGCAATTCTTCAGGAATAAAGCGACCGGGATTTTCCTCCAGTTTTTCAATCCATATCCCTTGCCGGTTTATTTTTGCTTTGATGTTTCTGTCGGCGGCACAGGAAACGCCCATTCCCACAGGGCATGATGCGCCATGGCGGGGTAAGCGGATGACACGGATATCGAGCGCAAAATACTTGCCTCCGAACTGTGCGCCAATCCCAAGTTTACAGGCGGCATCGAGAATTTTGTCTTCCAGGGCCGTGTCTCTGAAAGCCTGGCCGCCGGCATTGCCCGACCGCGGCAACGCATCAAGGTACTTCGCAGAAGCCAGCTTTACTGTTTTCAGGCAGCTCTCGGCAGAAGTGCCCCCGATTACAAAAGCAACATGATAGGGTGGACACGCAGCTGTACCCAGCGCCTTCAGCTTGTCAACCAAAAATTTCTCCAGTTTTTCGGGGTTCAATAAGGCTTTGGTTTCCTGAAACAGGGCTGTTTTATTGGCTGAGCCCCCGCCCTTTGCCAGGAAAAGGAAATCATATTCCTCTCCATCGACAGCTGCAATATCGATCTGGGCAGGCAGGTTGGTGCCAGAGTTTTTTTCTTCATACATGTCAAACGGGATGACCTGGGAATAGCGCAGATAATCATCCGTATAGGTGGTATATACTCCCCTGGAAAGGGCCTGGACATCACCCCCCCCTGTCCATACCTGCTGCCCCTTTTTCGCAACAACGGTCGCCGTGCCGGTATCCTGACAATTGGGAAGCATTCGCCTGGCAGATACCACGGCGTTCTTGAGCATGGTAAGTGCCACATACCTGTCATTCTCACTGGCCTCCGGGTCATGAAGAATGTCGGCCACCTGCTTAAGATGGCTTTCCCTCAATAAAAATGATACATCGTGCATGGCCCTGCGGGCCATTAATTCAAGGCCCAAAGGGTCAATACACAAAACCGGTTTGCCGTCAAAGGTTGACAGATGCACATATTCGCTGGTGAGCAGGTAATAATCTGTTTGCTCCTCGCCAAGAGGAAACGGATCCTGGTAGTGAAATGCCGGGGCTTTCATAATGTTTGTTTTAAGTGTACTAAATCTTCATATGATTTGTTGGTTGTAAATTTAAAATAAAATTTTACCATACACAAATGCCTGAACAGGCATTGGTTTTTGGTTTATCTTTGCAGTTATGGAAACAAACAGGCAAAAAAAGATTGCAAGGCTGCTTCAGAAAGATCTTGGGGAAATATTGCAGTTGAACGGCAGGAATTGGTTCCACGGGACATTGCTAACTGTAACAAAGGTGCACATTACCAGTGATTTGTCCATTGCCAAGGTGTACGTCAGCATCTTCGGGAAGGAAGCAAAATCTGTAATCAGGCAGGTGGAAATGCACGGAAAAGAAATCAGAAAGCAGTTGGGGCAGCGCATTAAAAACCAGCTTCGACATATCCCTGAGCTGAGGTTTTATGTCGATGACAGCCTGGATTACATTGAAAATATTGAAAAATTGCTCAGAGAATAAGGCGTTTTGTCATGTACTATGACCCCATTAAGCAAACCCTCGGACTGGTCTTTAACCGTTGGCTGTTTACCAGACGCCTGTTTTACCGTTTGCTGGATATACTGTTATTGCGCACCTGGCACATACACCGCGAATTGAAAGGTTATTTCCGGCATATGCAGGCAAAAAACAATGTTCATGTGCTGGATGCAGGCAGCGGTTTTGGTCAATACAGCCATTATATTGCCCGCAGAAATCCTGACTGGAAAATTACAGGGGTTGACCTTAAGGAAGAGGAGATCGCTTCCTGCAGGCGTTTTTTTGCAAAGAGCAAGCTCACCAATGTTGATTTTCAACTGGCAGACCTGCTGCATTTCCGGCGGGAATCTTTTTATGATCTCATTATCTCCGTTGATGTAATGGAACACATTGAAAATGACCGGACGGTATTCCGGAACTTTTTTGACAGCCTGAAGCCCGGAGGGCTATTGCTGGTCAATACGCCGTCTGATAAAGGAGGAAGTGGGGTAACTGACAAAGAAGACACCTCATTTATTAGCGAACATGTGCGCGACGGATACGGGATGGAAGAGATCAGGGAGAAACTCCTCGTTGCAGGATTCAGCGCTGTTGAGATGAAATATACATATGGCTTGCCCGGAAGCATATCATGGCGTATCAGCATGAAATACCCCATCCTTTTACTGGGTACCAGCAGGCTGTTTCTGATTATTCTTCCACTGTATTATCTGTTTATGATGCCTTTTGCCCTGATACTAAACTTTCTTGATGTTCGTTTAAACCATAGCTCTGGTACCGGCCTGCTGGTAAAAGCATGGAAACCTTCGAAAGCATAGATCTGTGAATTTGTTTTTCCCATTTTATATTGCAAAGCGCTATTTATTTGCAAAAAAGTCACATAATGTGATCAATATCATCACCATTGTGTCTGTTTTTGGTGTTATGGTGGGTGCCATGGCCCTTGTTATTGTTCTGTCGGTATTCAATGGGTTTGAAAAGCTTATCATGTCCCTGTTCAATGCGTTTAATCCTGACCTGGAGATATCACTGAAGGAAGGCAAGACGTTTTCACTCGACGCCATCCCACTTGAAGAGATAGAAAACACACCAGGAGTGGTCATGTACAGTGAGGTTTTGGACGAGACGGGGTTGCTGATGTACCGGCAGCGGCAGCATATCATTAAGATGCGCGGCGTATCTGCATCGTTTCGCGATATTTCAGGCATTGACACCATGTTGCTTGAAGGAAGCTATCTGCTGGAAGAGGGGGATGTTGATTTTTTCTTATTGGGACAGGGTGTGGCTTATATGCTCGGGGTCAACCTCAATGATTTCATGAACCCCCTGCATTTATATATTCCCCGGAGGGGCCGAACGGTTTCCATGCATCCTTCACAGGCGTTTCACGCCACTTCCAATTTTGCCAGTGGTGTGTTCGGCATACAATCTGAGTTTGATCTGGAATACGTTCTTGTGCCCATCAGACTTGCCCGCAGTTTGCTTCAATACCGCGATGAAGTAAGTTCTTTGGCGATCAAACTTGACCCGGCAGCCAACCACAACCTGGTACAGCAGGACCTTGAGCAGTTGCTCGGGCCGGCATTTGTGGTGAAAAACCGCTATCAGCAACAGGAGTTCTTTTATAAGATCATGCGATCTGAGAAGTGGATCATTTTTCTGATCCTGACATTTATTTTGGTCATCGCAGCGTTTAACGTGATCGGATCGCTTACCATGCTGGTTATAGAAAAACAGAGAGATGTAGGGGTGTTGCGAAGCATGGGCGCCAGCCGGCAGTTGATCAGGCGGATTTTCATGATCGAAGGGATCATGATCAGCCTTGGCGGTGCACTTGCAGGCATCCTGCTGGGTGCTTTGATCGGCTGGCTGCAATCATCTTTCGGACTGATAACCATTCAGGCGGAAGGAACATATATCATCGATGCTTACCCGGTGGTTATGAAAAGCGGGGATTTTGTCCTGGTAGCCGTTACCGTTTTCTGCATCGGGGTATTGGCTTCGGTTTTGCCCGTGAGGAACATTATTTTCACAACTTCTTAATTTGTTTTTTTATTTCAGGTTTCTTAAATTTACAGTTTATAATAATATTCAATCTGTGTTTTCTTTGACATTGAAATAATGATTTCATTTCATACCCGGAAAGCCGGGCACGTGCTATTTCTTCTGTTTTTGCTCTGGGCTCATGCGCTTACGGCCCAGACTTACCGCATTGTGCTCTCATCAGATAAGGCAGGTAAGCCGGGCAACAGGGTCCTTGAAAATACATTTGAGGTTTCAAGGTATTTCTTTTCTTTCGAATCGTTGGATGTGACAGCAATTAAAACCGAGAAGGGCACCTTTTCTGAGTTAACGTTTTCCAAAGGACACTATGTGGGAGAAACCGGCACTCCCAAGCTGCCGGCATTGCATAAACTGATTGAGATTCCTTACGGGGCAGAAGCAACGGTCATGATCAGTCAATCCAGTGTTCAGGAGTTCCTGTTGTCTGATTACGATATTTTCCACCCGGTTATGCCCGTACAGCCCTCCATGCGCAAAACGCAGGACGCTGCTGAAGTTCCATTCAGTTACACGCCTGAGGCTTATGCCAAATCCGGTTATGTTGAGCCCGACGTTGCCAGCCTGGAAATTTTAGGGTCGCTCAGGGGGACACGCCTTGCCAGGCTTACAGTGGCACCCGTTTCCTATAACCCTTCAGAAGGTGTCATAAAGGTTTACAACGACATAGAAGTTGCGGTAGAATATTCCGGGGCAGACCCGGATAAAATGGCCTATATAAAGGCTTCCACGCACTCACCCTATTTTGACATTTTAAAAACACAACTGTTTAGTTCCTTCGCCGGCAATGAATCACAAAAAAGCTCATTTAGTCTGCCAGGAAATCCCGTAAGGATGCTTGTCATTTCCACGCCGGATTTCCAGGAAACCCTTCAGCCTTATATTCGCTGGCAAACGGAAAGAGGGTTTCAGGTGATCGAACGCTATACCAATCTGATTGGATCATCATCGTCGGCCATAAGGAATTTTATTTCGGGCGAGTATCATTCGAGCACGCCGGAAAAGCCCGCTCCCACATTTCTGGTCATTGCCGGAGACATTGACAGGATTCCTGCTTCGTCGATGGGGTTTGCCACCGGGGAGATCACAGACCTTTATTATGCTGCCGTTGACGGAGATTTTTTCCCGGACATGTACTATGGCAGGTTGTCGGCCCGAAACACACAGGAGTTAAAAAACCAGTTGGATAAGATCATCTATTACCAGCAATATCAGTTTGAGGACCCCTCCTATTTAAATGATGTGACCCTGATTGCCGGCAACGATCCATTCTGGAATCAGCTTGTGCTGCAGCCCACGGTGAAATACGGGGAACAGAACTATTTTCTTCCCGATAACGGTTTCGTCAATGTGAATATGTTTTTGTCGAACTACACCGGAGTATATGACAACGAAAATATTTCCGTGGGTCTGATCAACTACACGGCGCACTGCATTCCTATATCGTGGTACAATCCGTGGTTAACGACAACCGACATTCAGCAGTTTTCAAACATCGGCAAATACCCCCTGGTAGTTGGGAACTGTTGCAGGAGTGCCCTGTTCAATGGGCAGGAAAGCATTGGGGAGGCATGGGTCAGGGCCGAAAACAAGGGGGCGGTCGCTTACATAGGCTCAGCGCCTGACACTTATATTTTTGAAGATTTTTACTGGTCTGTCGGCGCCTTTCCCTTAAAGGGCAACAACGGGGGTTATGTTCCGGGGGTTGCTGAAACGACCACCGGGGTATATGATGCGCCATTCAAAACTGACTACCTTCCGATAGGGGCCATTAAGTTTTTCGGCAACCTTGCCGTTACACAAGCCCATATCAGGGGGTTCCAGTCTCACTCAAATACCCATTGGTACTGGGAAGCCTATCACACATTGGGAGATCCTTCCACCATGCTGTTGCTTACAGAAGCTGAAGAAAATGACATAGCGCACTATCCTGTTTTGCCGATAGGGGAAAGCCATTTCCGCGTCAAGGCCTTGCCCGGTTCGTATGTGGCTCTATCCAATAACGGAACACTTGTCGGCGCCGGCTTCGTCGATGAAGGAGGGATCATTGATATTCCGGTACATCAGGTTACTGCAGAAGAAAACATAAAAATTGTTGTCACCAAATACCAGCATAAACCATATATCAGGGAGATTCCCGCCCTGGTTCCCAACGGCCCTTTTGTGGTATATCATCATTACAGCATAAACGATGCACAGGGAAACAACAACCAGAGAGCCGACTATGGGGAAACCATCTCGCTGAATATAGGATTGAAGAACATAGGTGTTGAGCCGGTAGATGAAGTACATGCCTGGCTGAGTACCGATGATGAATACGTTATACTGGAAAGCCCGGAGGTTCCTGTAGTCTTCTCCGGCATGCAAATTGCATCCGACAAAAATGTTTCGAGCGTTGAGGACGCCTTCCGGCTGACAATGTGCAACAATGTGCCGAATATGCACAGGGTGAGATTTATTCTGAGGGTTTCCGACGGTAACCATGAGTGGCATTCAGAGTTTTTCATCCGGGCATATGCACCTATTCTGTGGATTGACCCTGTATACATTGTCAATGATGCCACCCACGGCAATAACAATGGCCGCCTCGACCCCGGTGAGACCATCAGCCTGGGGTTCAGGGTATACAACAAAGGGGGTGCCCAGGCCCGCAGGCCTTCGGTGCACCTCCATGCAAGCTCTCCGTTTTTTTCATACAACCCTGACAGCATAAACCTGGGCTATCTTAACCCGGGTGCCTTCAGAGTGGCTTCTTTCCAGGCCCACGCTAATCCGGCTACCCAGAATGGCGTGATGTTACCGCTTAATGTTTCCGTCAATGACGGCCATCACGACCGGGCAGAGACAAACATAACCATTGGGCAGGCAACCACAGCTACCATTGGCAAGAATAAAATCGCTTCCAACCAGTTCCCATTCTACAATTTGTATAAGTCAAACCGCACGCAGATGATTTATCTTGCGAGCGAGCTGGGTGCAGGAGAGAAAACCATCCGACAAATCGGCATGGAAATTATTGAAGCAGCTACCCAACAAACTGTGATGCGCAATCTTACCATTAAGATACAACATACCGACATTTCGCAGTTTTCAAATGCTTTTCAAAACCTGAGTAATGCTCAAACGGTGTTTTATTCCGCGGCTTACCAAATGCCGGTTACCACTGGCTGGCATTTTTGGGACATAAATGATTTCAGCTATGACGGGCAACGAAACCTTCTGATCGAGATTACCTGGGGTCAGAACGCTGGATGGACAACGACTTTCTACAGGGTTGCAAGTACAGAATTTAACAGAAACCGAACCGTCTACGGAATAAGTGACAACCATACCGTTGCACCGTTTTCCGGAGTTTCACCGGTAAGGCCCAACTTATTCCTGAAGTTCGACACCCCTCCGCCAAAGCCACTGTATTCCGCCTTTTTTATGACGATCAATAATACCGGCCAGCCCGTTGATATGTCTGAAATAAAAATTGGATCGAGAACTCAGTATACAAATCTTTCCGGGATAACGACCTTTTCGCTGTACCCCGGAGAATACAAATATCGCATCATCATAAATAATAAATTAAGATCGACTGTTGAAAGCAACCTTGTCGTTGAAAACATCGACAGAACTATTGTCTACACACTTTATGATGCGTTGTTTAACCCAAAAAACAATAAATCCGGAGAGGCCATCCCTGATGCCATCGTATCTGTTAACGGCACTTATTTTGATCCCGGAGCCTACCTGATGAAATATTTGCCACCTGGTGAATTCAGCTATACCATAGCCAGAGACGGGTACCATGAATTGAGCGGTACATTTATGATTGACAACCAAAACCTGGAGATCGACCTGATGATGATTCCTGACACTACCGTTTCTTCACCCGCGCTTTCTGCACAACAGGCTGATAAACCCAGGGTGTTTCCGAATCCTGCCAGGGAACAGATAAATATAACGTTCCCATTGTCTGACAGCCATACATATATTGAGTTGGTAAATCACCAGGGACAGGTGATCATTGGATTCACCACAGATGTTGACGCTCCCGGAAAAACCATTGGTCTTAATGTCTCTGCCCTGCCGGCAGGTTTATACTTTATCAGGGTACGGCAAGGAACAACACTGGCCACTGAAAAACTGATCATTTACTGATCCTACCGGATAACCGCTCCCAGCTTTGCAGAAAACACCCCGGAAAGTCTTTCCATTACTTCGTCTATCTCGCTGTCTGTAAGGGTCTTATTCTCGTCCTGCAACTTAAAACTCACTGCATACGACTTTTTATCCCTGCCAAGTTTTTCATCCTCATAAACATCAAAAAGGCCGACCTCCACCAATCTGCTTTGTTCGGTATCAAAAGCAAGTTTCTCGATGTCAGCAAAAGACACCTCCTTGTTAATGAGTAAAGCAAGATCACGCCTGACTTCGGGAAATTTTGCAACTTCCTTATATAGCAGAGGCTGGCTGTCAACATATTCCAGCAGCAGCTGCCAGTCAATCAGTCCAGCAAAAACATTTTGCTTTATATCGAATAGCTTCCTGATCTGGTTTGAAAGCATACCGATCAAAACGATTTCTTTACCGTTGATAAGCATCGACTGGCTATAGGCAAAAACACCGGTCTGCGTCATGTTTTTCAACCCAAGATCCCGGACTGGCAGACCACATCGTTTTAGAATACCGATGACACTGTTTTTAAGGTCGAAAAAATTCATTTCAGATTCCCCGGCCGACCAGGATTCAGGTTTTGAGCGCCCGGTAAGCAACAAGGCAAGCATGGTTTTTTCAGTATATCCCTTCACAAGGGTCATCTTGTTTTTGGCATCCTCCAGCCTGTGATACACATTGCCAAACTCAAAAAGCCTCATATCCTGAACCCTTCTGTTCTGGTTGTAAACGATGGTTTCGAGTCCGCCAAACAGCAGTGATTGCCGCATAACATTCAGTTCCTGACTTATCGGATTGATAATGTTTACTGACTGTTGTAACGGGAAATGGTTTCCTTCATGGTAACTTCCCTTTGTCAGCGAGTTATTCATGATCTCATAAAAACCCCGGGCGGCCAGCATATCAGCAATGATGTTCTGCCATTTTTCCTTATCTGGTTTTGGGGAGAGGACCAGTGATGAGTGAAGTTTCTCAGGTAAATCAATATTGTTATAACCGTAAATACGCAGAATTTCCTCTGCCACGTCGGCTTCTCTTGTCACATCAACCCGGTAAAGGGGTACTGAAAGTTCAATATGATCGTCCTTTCTTTTGTGAATAACAAAGTCAAGGCAGGTCAAAATGCCGGTTATCTCTTCCCTGGGTATGACCTTGCCAATAAGTCTGTCGACAGTTTGGAAGAAAAGGTTCAATTTTACCGGGTTTGCTTTTACCGGGTAACCATCTATTACATTGGATGACAGCTTTCCACCTGCGATTTCCCTGATCATCAGAGCTGCCCTTTTCAATGCAAAAGGGGCCATTTCGGGGTCCGCACCCCTTTCAAACCGGAAAGAAGAATCTGTTTTTATCCCGTGATGATTGGATGACCTCCTGATGGTTTTTGGTGAGAACCAGGCACTTTCCAGAAAAACATCGGTGGTATTGGCTGTTACTCCAGATTTAAGGCCACCCAGAATGCCAGCCATGCACATGGGTTCTCTGCTATTGCAGATCATCAGGTCCTGGCCTGTCAGCACAATTTCTTCTTCCTCGAGGGTAATAAATCGTGTTCCGGCCGGGGGTTTCTTTACAATCACCTTTCGACCTTCAATGTTTGCAACATCAAAGGCATGAAGGGGCTGTCCGAGTTCATGCATCACATAATTTGTGATATCGACCACGTTGTTGATGGGCTTCTGGCCTATTGCCCTCAACCTGTTTTTGAGCCACTGGGGTGAATCTTCGACCTTTAGGCCGGAAATGGTTAATCCGCAATACCTGTTACAAGCCTCTGGGTCTTCAATGGTGACGGACACGACAAGGCTCTCATCTTCGGTTTCGAAGGAAGAGATGTCGGGTCTGAGCAGTTTTTTATTCCCGGTCTTGTAGTTTAACACGGCATCAATGTCACGTGCAACCCCCAGGTGCGAAGCGGCATCGATCCTGTTGGGAGTCAGGCCGATCTCAAACACCCAGTCCTGCTCCAGACCAAGATACTCTGATGCGGGCATGCCAACAGGCGTGTCGTCGGGCAACACCATGATGCCCTCATGAGATGTCCCAATGCCTAGTTCATCCTCGGCGCATATCATGCCATGCGATTCCTCGCCCCTTATCTTTGCCTTTTTAATGACCAGGTCACCCCCGGGCAATGGAAGGGTGGTACCCACAGTAGCCACAAAAACCTTCTGCCCAGGCAGAACATTGGGAGCACCACAAACAATATCCAGAAGGCTACCCCCTCCAACATCTACCTGCGTAAGGGTTAAACGTTCAGCATCCGGGTGCTTCCTGCAACTTCGCACATGCCCGGTAACAACGCCAGACAGATTTCCTTTCAGGCTTTCAAATTTTTCAACCCCTTCCACCTCCAGACCCGTGTTTGTCAACAAATCTGCCAGTGCTTCAGGAGTTTCTTCAAAATAAACATAATCCTTCAGCCAATTATGGGATACTTTCATATTTTTCTCGGAATTTTAATTCAGGATAAATTCTCCGTCCCAGAGTTGCTGGTAGTCAGAAAAAATCCGGAGTAGGTACATGCCCTCCCTGAAACCGGCTGCATGGGAAAAATCAGCGCAGTGGACCTCCGTGGCTCCCTTGTACGAGATGGTCCTGACAAAGGTAACGGGAACAGACTCATCGGCAATGGAAGCAAATATTTTGAGGGAGTTATGCATCAACACCTTGTCAGGGTCAAAAATTTGAAAATAAAAATCATATTCGCCATCTTGCACCAGCATGTTTTCAAGAACAGACATACATATTTGCAATTTATCGGTTCTTCTGGCGCTTCTGGTGTCGACATCACCCCGCCTTGTGTCGCGCAATGCCCTGATGGTCACATTGAAAACATTGAGTTGCGAGGCCAGGTTCAGCTGCACCAACAATTGCTCCTTTTCTTCCTGAAGCTCCAGGGTTACAGAGGTAACCTGGCTCAGCTCAGCTTTCACCTGGCTGATTTCATCTGTTAAAACACTTTTTTCGTTGGCCAGATCAGTCAGCTGGCTGGTAAAATATGAGAGCTGATCGTTCAATTCAAGGATTCTGTTCTCGCAGGCCCTCAGCAGCCCCCTGTCGCTGCCCGACAAAACCATCCCACGAAGAGAATCTATTTCCTTTTGAAGCATCAGAAGTTCTTCTTCATTTCCTGCATTCAGCAACACCAGGTCATTATACAAAGCCTCCAGGGAGTCAAGCTGTATCATCAGCGCATCTCTTTGTGTTTCAAGATCATCGATCTGCTCTGCGGCAAATTGAATGCCAGTGCCGTCCTTCAGGGTGCTGCGTAACAACAGCCCGACAGCAACGGCCAGGATGACCGACAATATGGACAAAAACACTATCGGAGCGATAAAAGATGCCCTTTGCCTTTTACCAGACACCTGGGCATTTTGCCATCCGATGTATTTTTTTTTGTCCATGGCGTTTTACCGGCTTGGGGCAAAAGCGGCAAGATTTTTTTTCAAATGGTAACGACTTGTTGCGGCGTGCTGTCCAGGTATTATCTAAGCACTATGGATGTTTCACCCAGTTTTATCTGATCAGAAAACAATGAGATCAGGTAGAGGCCTGGTTCAAATTCAGCTATTCTGTCCCAGTAGATGCAGGAATTGACATCAACATTTCTATAATCAAGCCTGTCGACGACAGAAAATTGCAGGATCTCTCCACCATGTGTGAATGAGTGGGCGTCGGTGTCGGACAATCTGTATATGGCTCCGCTGGGTGCGGCGATTCGCACGTAGATATTGTAGGCACCCTGATCTGCGATCGGATTTGCCGCCATGGTATAGCAAATCCTGATTCTTTCCGCCCGGTCGGCACGGTCGGTCTCCTCCTCCCTGTCTCTTGATCTTGTTCTTACCGCGGAAGCGTTGATCTGGTAGGCACGCAGCATGGCGGCTGCCTCAACCTTTTCTTCCAGGAGCTCCTTGTCCTGTACCAGAGCTGTGGTGCGCGCCCTGGCCCGCTGAATCTCCTCGCGGATCTGAACATTCTCGGCCTTCAGGACCTGGTTAACGGTAACAAGGCTGTCTATTTCCTTCACGTAATTCTGGGTGATCTCCCTCAGGCTGTTGAGCTGACGACGTATCCGGTTATAGTCGGCCTGACGCGCGATCAGTTGCTGTATTTCCTGTGCGCTGGCCTGAATGATACTGTCCTTGTCGAACAGGATACTGTCATACTCCAGTTTGACCTGGTTATATTCCATCAGCACGGAATCAAGCTCTGCCTGTAATTCCATGTTCAGTTGCTCCGTAAACTCCCTGTCAAGGGTAACTTCCTTTAACGACCGGCGACTGGTGATCAGGAAAAAAGTAAGCAGTGCCACTGCCAGAACAAGCAACAGGATCGTGGTCCTGTAAATTTTTTCATTACGGCCGTCTGAGCCTTGCTGGCCAGATGTTGACATAGTGTTCATAATAATCTTCCTCCGGGATTTTTTTGGTGCAATAAAAACAACAAGCCTTTAATGTGTTAGACCTACCGTTCGCTGAAAAGCCAATGGTCTGTTTGGCAACATTGAATTATTTTTACAAATTTAAGGGTTTTTTTTGATTAACCATTCGTTTACTATGAGCCTGCAACATATACTGAAAGATTTTTTTTCGCTTATCTACCCCCCTGCATGTGAGGCATGTTCAGAAAAACTTTATGGCGGAGAAGAGTTACTTTGCGCCGTTTGCTGGTTCAGCCTTCCCAAAACAGGGTTTCACGCTGGCAAAGAAAACCCGCTTACGCGTTTGTTCTGGGGCAGGGTTTCCATTGAAACGGGAACGGCGCTGTTTTATTACACCAAGGGTGGCAAGGTACAGAAGCTGGTTCACCGGTTGAAATATAAAGGTGGGACAGATCTGGGTTTTTTCCTTGGCCGTCAACTCGGACTGGTTCTCTCAAAGACAGATCTGTATAGCAGCATCGACTATATTGTACCTGTTCCGCTGCATCGGAAAAGGCTTCGCAAGAGAGGTTTTAACCAAAGCGAGGTTATTGGGATGGGGTTGTCGTCGGTGATGGGTATCCCGGTGAACCCCGGCATTCTTTTCAAGGGTTCTTCGACCCAGAGCCAGACGAGGAAAAGAAGGTTCATGCGCTGGGAGAATGTGGAGTCGGCATTTGAGGTCTCTCCGGGGCAGGATCTGAAGGACATGCGCCTCCTGCTGGTCGACGATGTCATTACCACAGGGGCAACACTGGAGGCCTGCGCGAGCAAGCTAACAGAAAAGGGAGCCAGGGTATGGATTGCAACAATTGCCGTGACCGTATAGGGTTTTCATCAAAACCTGCCACCCAGCACAGCGGTGTTTTTGTAGTTTATTACCTTGCCATTAAGGTCGAATACCTCAAGATGAATAAGGTATATGCCGACTGGTGCTTTCTGCTTATCATCGGTGATGCCGTCCCATGTGATTATGCCCGAAGTGGCCAGCAACTCGCCTCTTCTGAGGCTCCGGATCAGCCGGCCCCTGCTGTCGAATATTCTTATATTCGCCACGTATCCGGGCTTTTCAAAGGTGTAGGAAATGTTCAACAGGTCGTTGTGACCATCCCCATCGGGAGAAAACACTTCCGGATAAACCCCGACCTTGCCTTTTTCCGTTTCACTGTTCAGCGTATACTGAGAATTCCTGTAAGCAGGGGTTCCAAACCCGGCACCCTGGGCCGCCGAATGCCAGTTAGAGCGATCCTGTGTTGGTCTGTCCGGGTTCAGCCGTTCCAGTGAGACCCCTTTATAGGTGGTCAGCAAGGGCAAATGCATGTCGTCGGTGCAGATAAACATATCGACGGGCTGGAGGCTCCTGGTGGCCAACACGACAATCCCACCGGCATTGGTCATTCTTGGCATCCCCGACATCGGGATGAAGGCCGACGGATTTGGTGTCATGTAGGTATTTTTTACAGCGGCTGGATCGGGTGTAAGCACCATATAGTCGCCGGGAAAAAACAGATAGCTTTCCCGGGAGATTTCCTGAATGGTGGTCAGGAAGCTGGTGATGGTATCTTTCGAGGTGAGCAGGTAGTCTTTCAGGTCGAACAAGCGGTCTGACCGGTTGTATATTTCGATATACCGTGCGCCGTTATCAGGGGGGTTGAACAGCACTTCATTGATGATAACGTCAGAAGGTCTGGCCAGCCGGGGCAGCCCAAACCTGACCGAATTATTTCTCAGCGGGTTTCCGGCACAATCGGTGATCTGCCTGTCAGCCACCAGGTCATAAATTGTTCCGGGCTGAAGCAACTCACTGAAAGTAAGCCTGACCCTGCTCAGGTCCGGCAACAGGGCCTCTGCTGACAGAAGCTGTCCGGGCAAAGGGTTAATTGTATAATTGGCGTTGGTTACGAGGTAATCTGCATTCATGGGCTCGCTGAAATGCAATACTATGGAGGTGTCATCTTCAACACCTGCCCGCAACAGGTCTGGCGGATCTAAATCCGGGTTGTGGGCCATTACGGAATTGGGCAATCCGGGTGTTCCACCTTTGGGATCTGAAGAGGCCCTCCAGTTATTTGCTCCCTGGCAGAAATTATAGGGGTCGATCTTCTCCAGCGACCATCCGCCGCCACTTCTGGAGGGATCCCTGTACCATTGGTCGGTGTATGATACGAAACTGACCAGGTTGTTCCCAGGGTCAAAGAGCATGAGGTCGGCGCCGGCATTGGTAAGGGCTGTTGCAGACAAACCTGGCACCGCGACGGCATTGACGCCATTTTGAAAAAATGGCAATGCCGTCTCTGTAAGCAGCAACAGCACACCCTTTGCCGGCAGGGGTGAGACAGGCAGTGCCCGGCTGCTATTCCCGTGCTGCAAGACCCAGCCTTCAAGGTTAATTGGGAAATCCGTGGTGTTGTATAATTCGATGTATTCATATGCGGGCAGGCCAACCGCCGGGGTGGGATTGACCATGAGTTCATTGAATACCACATCAAACCGCTGCGGAACGTAATAGACAAAGCCGGCTTCATAAGTTTGCATGGCATTGCCCGCGTAATCTTCTACATGGCTGATTCTTATGTTATAAACCCTGTTTGCCGTGAAATGCTGGTCAAACATCAGACTTACCACATTGGGAGTGAACGGGTTCCGGCTTGCGATCAACGGATGGCCAATGCCCCCGTCGACAAAATAGTTTGAGGGGTTTTCAGCACTGCCTGACTCAACCGCTTCATCAAAAAAAACATTGAGTATATGGGAAGAGGTTACCTGAACAAGGCTGACTTCCGGCGGATCATTATCTTCAATGATCTCTCCCACATAAAAATCGTCAAAATAGAAGCGGTTGGAATTGGTAATGGTATACAGGCATCTTATGCCAAACCATGATGTTGCGGTGTGGGTATTGTCGAAAGCCGTTCCCTGCCCTGAGAACATGAAGCCGCCTGCACCATCCGCAAAAAACTCCCAGTTGCCCTCATCATCACGTATTACCCTGATGCGCAAACGGTTGTTGGTGGTGGTGGCAAGGTTGGTCTGGCCTGCCATTAACTCGGTGGTTTCCGTTCCGTCCTGCCTGAAAAAAAAGAGTCGTTTGTTGTCTCCGCCATCTTTCCCTATGCGAAGGAAATATCCGTTCAAGGGGCCACTGAGGTCATGGTTGTCGCTTACGAGGTAGATCCGGGGGTGGTTGTTGTTGGACGGGGTGAATGCCAGCCTGACCCAAAAATCCCACTGTGTGTTGTGAATAATCCTGCTTTCTGTTGACAGGTAAGCCTGGCCTGCCGCGTTATCGTTAAGGCGCAAAACACCGTTATCAACGGTGAATTTCTCAACATCGCCGACCCATGGCGGATTGGCGGAAAAGTCCCCATCATCGAACGGGTCAGAGAATTGGGCCAAAACCAGTGCCGGGATCAGGAGTAAAACAATAAACACTGTAGTTTTTTGCATGTTGATGCATTATCTGGTGGGTAAATATACTATTTTTGCGGCGTAAAATAATGACAATCCTATTATGAAAATAGCTTTGATTGGGGCAACCGGACTGGTAGGGCAGATGATGCTCAAGGTAATGGAAGAACATGAAATCCCCTGTACAGCCTTGTATTGTGCGGCTTCATCGAGGTCTTCCGGTAAAAAAGTCAGCTTCAAAGGAATCCTGCAAACGGTCTGCAGCATCCAGGATGCCGTTGATGCTTTGCCTGATATCGCATTGTTTTCTGCCGGCGGGAGTGTTTCTAAAGAATGGGCACCGGCATTTGCAGAGAAAGGGACCTATGTTATCGACAATTCCTCCGCCTGGCGAATGGATGCGTCCGTTCCCCTGGTCGTTCCGGAAGTTAACCCCCACGCACTGACGCGCGATAAACGCATCATTGCCAACCCCAATTGCAGCACCATACAAATGGTGGTAGCACTGGCCCCTCTTCAACGCACCTATGGCATAAAACGGCTGGTCATATCCACCTATCAGTCGGTTACCGGTACCGGAATAATGGCCGTGAAGCAGCTTGACAATGAACGTGCCGGCATTGCAGGTGAGATGGTTTATCCGCATCCCATCGACCTGAACTGTTTTCCGCATGGAGGAGATTTTCTTGACAATGGCTATACCGCCGAAGAAATGAAACTTGTCAATGAAACCAGGAAAATACTGGGAAGTGAAAGCATACAGGTTAGTGCCACTGTTGTGAGGATCCCTGTAAAAGGCGGACACAGCGAGGCCGTTAATATTGAACTGGAAAATGCGTACCATCTTGATGAGGTGAGAGCCCTGCTCATGAAGGCGGCAGGAGTGACAGTACTCGATGATCCCGCCAACAATCTTTACCCCACCCCGTTGTTTGCCAGCGGCAAAGACGATGTTTTTGTGGGGCGTATACGTCGCGATCTCAGTGTGCCAAACGGACTGGATATGTGGGTAGTATCCGACAACCTGAGAAAGGGCGCCGCCACCAATGCCGTTCAGATTGCCATGCTGCTGTTAAAAAAAGGCTATGTTTCCTGACCGGCAGGTTAAACACGGGTTTAATATCCACGGCCGGGTGGTGGATGTAAAAGTATTTTTCTTATTTTTGCAGTTTGCTAAAAATCAGCTGTAATACCGTTCCCTGTCAAAGAAATATGTCGTTTATGAAAGATGAAGAAACATCCAGGTGGCTTGTTCTGGTTAACCCCAATGCAGGTGTTGGCAAAGGAGAAAAGGACTGGAACACCATTACCGGGTTGCTCGACCAGAACGGGCTTCGCTACCATGCCATATTTACCGGTCATCGCTCACATGCCATGCAGCTGGTAGAAGAACACATCAACAAGGGGGTGCGTAAAATCCTTGTGGTTGGAGGTGACGGCACCATGAACGAAGCCGTGAATGGAATTTTTAACCAGTCTTCGGTGCCTACCACGAGCATTACCCTTGGGATGATACCGGTCGGTACCGGAAACGACTGGCTCAAGACGTATGATATTCCTGGTGACTACGAAAAGGTCATTCCTATAATTTGCAGGGAAGACACCTTGCTGCAGGATGCCGGAATGGTGAAATACAGACAGGGCACAGAAGAAGGTTCAAGATACTTCATCAACATGGCCGGTCTGGGTTTTGACGGCTTCGTGGCAAAAAAAACCAACCACGACAAGGATCTAGGAAGAAGCAATGCATTCATTTATCTCAAGAACCTTATATCATCGCTGTTTTCCTATACATCGAGCCAGATCAGGGTGGTGATTGACGACAGGGAGCTCAACGAAAATGTTTTCAGCATTAGTATTGGGATAGGTCAGTACAACGGGGGCGGCATGCGTCAGGCGCCGCAAGCCCTGCCTGATGATGGGTTGTTTGATCTCACCCTCATCAAGGATTTGTCGAAGTTGTCGGTGATTGCCAGCATCAGGAGGCTTTACAACGGCACCATCGGAGAGCATAAACGGGTAATAACCATGGTAGGAAAGAAGATACGCATAGAATCAGACCCCCCCGTATTCCTGGAAACCGACGGGGAGTCGCTTGGCCATTCACCCTTTGAGTTCGAGATCATCCCCCAAAGCCTGAGGGTTATCATCAACAAATCATAAAAATCCGGCATCAGTCCCTTATGGCCTTACAGTCCAAAATATCAACATGCTTTCAACACCTGACTGATCCGGCAGACAAACAATTCACATTATTAACTTGTTTTAATATCAATGATAACAGGAGAAGAAAAGTTTAAAAGAATTATATCGCACTGCAAGGAGTATGGGTTTATATTTCCTTCAAGCGAAATTTATGATGGGTTAAGTGCCGTTTATGATTACGGACAGAATGGTGTTGAGTTAAAGAACAACATTAAGGATTATTGGTGGAAATCAATGGTTCAATATCATGAGAATATTGTAGGGCTTGACGCGGCTATCTTCATGCATCCGACGGTCTGGAAGGCCTCGGGGCATGTGGATGCATTCAATGACCCGCTCATTGACAACAGGGATTCCAAGAAAAGATACCGTGCCGATGTGTTGATCGAAGAATATATTGCGAAGCTTGAAGACAAGGTTGAGAAAGAGGTGGTGAAG
>Ga0114946_10000753_pt1 | contig 21830 bp, 20 predicted proteins | sample WalLakDeSediment_FD_88676 | JGI IMG/M metagenome (GOLD analysis project Ga0114946, IMG submission 88676) | Lake sediment microbial communities from Walker lake, Nevada to study Microbial Dark Matter (Phase II) - Walker Lake 11/02/13 Deep Sediment | ecosystem: Environmental > Aquatic >...
ATTCGTTTCAATTCCCAGCAACAGCGCCAGGTGGACAACTTACTGTCGCGCTTCGCAGCCTCACCTCATGCCCCGCCAACTGTCAAAGAAAGCCAGGCCGAGGTCGGTGAGGACATTTTTGCTGCACTGATTGATACGGGTCAGATCATCCTCATCCATCCGGAGGTTGCCTTTCGCGCAGAGGATTACGACCAAATGGTAGCAGAAGTCCGGCTTTTGCTAGAAAAGAATGGAACGGTTACGGCGGCTCAAGTACGCGATCACTTTAACACCAGCCGGCGTTACGTCCTGGCATTTTTGGAACATTTGGATGCACGCGGCATCACAATCCGAGAAGGAGACCTGCGCCGCCTGAAGCGATAATTTTGGCAGAATGTTTTATAATATGTTGGTAATTGCCTGTCCAAATGGAGAAGCAATGAATAATTTTCGTGCGTAGGGAATGCGCGCGCCCTGGGCTCACCAATCTGTGGGGTTCTCCCTCGATGACAGATCTCTATCTGCGGAGCTTCTATGAAAACGAATATGCGTGTCCATAGGTATCATGGATCCTCAAATAATTTTTGGCGCAGGATCACCCCGCTCATCTTGGCCTTTTTCTTGATGATTGGTTTTTTCGGCTCTGCCGCACCCTCAACTGCTGCCAGCCCAGATCTCGAGATCATCCCTATCACCTGGAATGTGGTTGGTTTGGATGCAACTGACGTTGCCCAAGGACCCAATACCTATTCCATCGGAGCGCGTATCTGCAACAATGGTGATGAGACTGCCACCAACATGACAGTGGGTTTTTTCTGGGATGCTGCTAGTACCTACATCAATCTGGCCAATCCAGACAATAATGAATACCTCTTCCCTTCCCTGGCGATTGATACCTGCACAGACGTATATTTCCCAATTGTGATCACCCGAAATATCAATGCCTATGATTCGTCAGCCAGCTTCTACCTGGCTGTTAGCGCCGAGAACATCTCTGCTCCATTATATTCATCGGAAAACCGCGAAATTTACGTTGAGCGTCTGGCCCCTGTTCCAAACCTATCCATCACCAACATCACCGGGCCAACCACAGTACTGGTGGGAAATACTTATGAATTTGTGGTGACCGCGACCACCGGCGCCGAATATTACGAGCAACTGGTGCATTTTTTGGGTCTGCCAGAGACCATGTTTCGGCTCAAAGAAGTTTCCTCCAACTATGACCGTCCTGCTTTGGCAACCAATGATCTGATGTACGCAGACGCATGTGGTTGGGAAAATAATGTCACCAGCCCCAACTATCGAACTTGTGTTGGCCCAATCAATTACATAACTGGTGATGTCGGCGGAGCGATCACTACAACTTACACCCTAGAAGTACTTGCTGCCGGGACGGCAAATCTTACCCCGATCCTTTATGGGTTCAACGATGGTAATTACCAATATAACCAGGATTATGCTGCTGACTCGCTCGCCATCACAGCAGTTGTACCATCTACCATCTCTATTCCGATCATCGTCAATCCGCCAACGCCTACGGTTTTGGAAGCAACACCAACCCTGACCGCCACAGCAACAGCCACAGGGACGATTATCGCCAACCCGGCTATGTCTAAGGTCGGTAACCGCACCCAGCTCACTTTCGGACAAACCCTAACCTTCACTATTACCGTGAGAAACAATGGGACTGCCCCAGCCCTGAATGTGCGCCTCTCCGATAGCCTGGAAGCCTATGCCTATCTGAGGGTTACCAGTCCAACGACCACCCAAGGGACCGCAAGAATAGAGGGAAATGCCAATCGAACGGTGATTGCTGATATTGGCACCATTAATCCCAATGAAGTCGTAACTGTTACTTTCCAGATCAGTGTGATCACCACTCCTGCCTCCACCCAGTCCCTTTTCAATACTGCAACGATTACGTTCGAATGGCCGGAGGGCACGACCAGCCAAACCAGAAGCGCCACATCATCGGTTTTCACCGTCTTGGGAGGTAGCACATTACCGGGAACCGGGGAGCTTCCATTGGAAACATCCCCAAATCCATCTGACTCAGCTGCCCAGCCTGGTATCATCGCCCTAGGAGGGTTGGTGGTTTTAGCTGTGGTTGTCTTGGTCAAGCGAAAAGGAGCTGATAAGGGCTGGCGTTGGGGTATTGGCAGCCTCTTTACCGGAATGACGGTCTTGGTGGTTTATCTGTCAGCCTGTCAGGCTAACCAACCGGGTGTTGATTTGGAAATTAATGTGGATGGAGGTGAATTCTCCCAGGTAACGGGCATCGATGCAGTCCCAACGGAAACCATCAATCCATTAATCACTTTACCCGCCTATCTCTTCTCTACGCCCCAAGCCGTAGAAACCTTACCATCCTACCCAGTTCCTACTCCATCCCTGGTTCCACAGACAGACGACGGGAATACTCCAGACACCAGTCCGGTTGTCCGGATTGTCATCCCTTCACTGGATATTGATGCAAAAGTGGCTTATGTTCCCTTCGATGGCCAAACCTGGATGATTCAAGGCTTACGGGAAGAGATAGCCTGGATGGGGAATACTTCCTGGCCCGGGCTCGGGGGTAATACCGGCCTGGCGGGGCATGTTACGGTACGAGGCCTGGGTAATGGACCGTTCCGCTATCTGGCGGACATTATCCAAAATGACGTTATATACCTGTATACAGAAGAAAACATCTATACCTATTCAGTCAGGGAAAAACGGGTTGTAGACCAGGCCGACCTCTCGGTTGTTGATCCAACTGATATTGCGCAAATCACATTAATCACCTGTCTGGATTGGGATGAAGATTTGGAAATATATATCAAACGGTTGGCTGTCATGGCCGACCTGGTCAGAACCGATGCGCTCTTCGTCAGCAGCAATGACTAATCATTGACCATTATTCTGGTTACATCACAAATAGGGCAATATTCTAATCAAGCGTAATTATTCAGAAAATGGATGGTGTGCTGCCTGGCAGCACACCATCCATTTTCTGAATCCGCCACAGTGAAGCACGGAACCATCCAAAGAAGTATGAAATTGTCACAATTTGAGACAACTATTCTGAACCTAATATGCGTTCAACCAGGGTGTCCAATTCCTCATCGGAGTAGTAATGTATAACCAGGGTACCACCTCGCCGGCCATGGTTCAGACTGACCTTGGTTCCCAATTGGGAACGCAGGCGTTCCTCTAAAGCAACCAGTTCAGGTGGATGAGCAGGTTTTGGCTGAGATGCAGGTTTGTCCCCACTCATCTTGCGGACCAGGTCCTCTGCCTGTCGAACGTTCAGAGCAAATGTCAGAATGGTGTCAAGAGCAGCGGCCTGAGCTTGTGGGTTGGGCAGAGCCAGTAATGCGCGGGCATGCCCTTCAGAAATGCGCCCGCCTGCCAGTGCATTTTGCACTGAGGCGGGCAACTTTAGCAGGCGTAGCGTATTCGTAACTGTAGTGCGGCTTTTTCCTACCCGTGCAGCAATTTCTTCGTGAGATAGCTGAAACTCCTCAGAAAGTTGCCGGAAGGCTTCCGCCGCCTCCAACGGACTGAGGTCAGCCCGTTGGACATTTTCCACCAGGGCAACCTCCACCAGCTCTTGCTGGCTGACCTGGCGGATGATGGCAGGAATGCTGGCAAGACCTGCTTGCCGAGCTGCCAGCAACCGTCGTTCGCCAGCAATCAGGCAATAACGGTCACTCTCATCCGTTGTCGCCAATAACAGGGGTTGGATAATTCCATGTTCGCGGATCGAGGCTGCCAGCTCCGCCAATTCCCGCTGGTCAAAATGAGTCCGGGGCTGGCGTGGATTGGGGGTAATGCTATCGACCGGAATATGCTGAATACCCGAGGCCAATTGTTGGCTTTCCTGCACGGGTATGAGAGAGTCCAAACCTCGACCTAAGCCTGTTTTTCTAGTCATGATATTCAAATCTTGAGGAAGTCATCTGATTCCATTTGTGGAGTTTTACCTGCTCAATCCATTGGAGAAATAGCCTCTGCTGGAAAGGCTAAAGCCTCTGCAGTTATGATAAATTATGCCTCTAAATGTTCAAGCGGAATACGAATCCCGTCTCCTTCAAGAATTTCACGCGCCAGGGCAGCGTATGCCAGCGCTCCGGTTGAGCTGGGCGCATAAGTGGATATAGGCTGTCCATAAGAAGGAGCTTCCGCCAGGCGAACGCTACGGGGTACAATGGCCTGGAAAACCTGATCACCAAAGTGACTACGCACTTCATTAACTACATCTTGACCTAATTTTGTGCGCCCGTCATACATTGTCAGAACCACCCCACGCAAGCTGAGTTCAGGGAATATCGCCCCTCGCACCCTGGTTAATGTTTGGTTTAGTTGGCTGATGCCTTCCAGCGCCAGATATTCGCATTGAACTGGGATAATGACCCCATCCTTGGCAGCTACCAGACCGTTCAAAGTAAGCAGGCCTAAAGAAGGAGGGCAATCTATTAAGATATAATCATAGCGCTCAGTCAGACTCAAAATAGCTTTACGTAGGCGCGTCTCGCGGGACAGTTCTGTTACCAATTCAACCTCAGCTCCTGCCAAAGCCAGTGAGGCCGGTAAAAGGGACAATTTCAAGCGAGGATTGTGCAGGATATAGCTGGAAGGGGGAGTAGAACCGATCAAAGCCTCGTAAGAACCACCCTTCACCAGATGCTTATCAATGCCAAGGCAAGATGTAGCATTTGCTTGAGGGTCAATATCCACCAGGAGAACACGCTGGCCATAATATGCCAGATATGCTCCCAAATTGATGGTTGTGGTGGTTTTTCCAACGCCACCTTTTTGATTTACCAGGGTATATACACGTCCCATATCTTAGAACACCTCAACCATGCTCTCTTCTATCTCTGCCGTAGTGGGAATACTATCTAGTCCAGTGCGAGTGACCGAGAACGAGGATAAATAGGTGGCAAAGCGAGCTGCCTCCCAGGGATCGCGCGTGCTGTGCAAACGGGTGAAAAACGCCGCTGCAAAGATATCGCCAGCGCCGGTAGGATCGATCTCCTTGATAGCAGTACGCCGGAAACGCCGGACATCGCCATGCCAGTAAAGGCGCGCACCTTCTGCTGCCTCTGTGACAGCCAGCACCCGGCAATGAGAGGCCATCTCTTCGATCCGAGACTCATCCCCTTCTACATCTTCAACACTGACAACCACTGCTCCAGCCTGCGAAAGCAGAAAGGGGGCTTCTGGCCATTCTGTAGGAAAAACAGAACCTTCTTGATCCCACGCCCGCAACCAACCCTGTGGAGTCAGACAAATTAGGGAGGCCGGAAAATACCGTACCAGGCCAGGTTCCACCTCTTGGGCGACCGGTCCAAGATGAACAATCGGCGCACTGCGCCAGGTCTCCGGAATCAGGTGTAGATCTAAACGAGAGGCGACAGAATGAATAATTTGAACCCGCCCATCTGGAGCATTCAGGTTCTCAAAAGTTGTACTTTTATCGGCAGCCAAGTTGGCGATTGGAATGTCTCCAAGAGGGCCTAAAGTATCCTCCTCCCCCCAGGAGGTTACAATGCCAACACGTAATCCCAAAGCTCGAGCAGTCAGTCCGGCATATGCAACGGTTCCCCCAATACGCGGGCCCTCCTCTGTGAGATCCCGCGTGATATGGCCAACAACCAAATAGTCAATCGGTTCAAGGGGGATAATTTTTCGCATGCTTAAATTATACCTGATAAGCCAAAACGGGTTATAAAAGCAAGGCGTGCGATACCCAATTCAGGATCGCACGCAATAATTAGGCACAATAATCTGATTGATTACTCTTTCGGCAGAATGGTGACTTTTCGTCGTGGTTCTTCCCCAATGCTCTCGGTGACAACATACTCATTGCCGCGCAGTTCCAGGTGGACGATCCGCCGTTCGTTAGCTGGCATTGGCTCGAGCACCTGCCGGCGACCGGTTTTAACCGCTTGCTCAGCCATCCGCCGAGCTAACTGACGCAATTGCCCTTCCCGCCGAGCGCGATAGCCTTCAACGTCTACCACCAAGAACACCGGACGTCCAAGTTCTTTGCTCACAATCAGGCTGGAGATATATTGAAGCGCGTTCAACGTTTCCGCCCGTCTGCCAATCAAAATACTTAAATCATCCCCGCGGATTTCCACCAGGATGGGTACCCGGCTGCGCTCATCATCCGCTTCTGCATAACATACCGCAACAGTTGCCCTGACCTTCATCGTATCCAGCAGTTCGCTAACCGTCGCTTGGGCAATTTGCAAATCATTTTCCTGTTCAGGCGATAGAGCGGGCTTAACAACTACTGGCGCTGAACCTTGACTCGCTGGTGCTATCTGATCTTCAGATTCAGGCCCAGCCTGATCTACCGGCTTGGTGTCTACAGGCGGGGTTACTTTCGGTTTTGGCGAAATTTCTTTTTTTCCCTTCTCATCGGCAGTTAAGACCGTCAAACGAATTCTGGCTTGCCGAGAACCTAAACCAAACAAACCCCGGCTGCCCTGATCAAGAATTTCCACTTCAACCGCCTCCGCTGGCAAACCTAGCTCAGCTAGACCTTTATCAATGGCCTCTTCAACACTAGGTGCGATGGCTTCAAGAGTTGCTCTTTTGTCTGTCATATACCCTCTCAATTCTACGAATGCACTTCTGGTAGGGTTAGCTGCCTTTTGAAGTCCGTTTGGTAACAGATGGCAACAGATTGCGCCAATTTAACTTCCCCATTGCAGCATATTGCACAATACCTACGGTATTGGTCGTCACGAAATACAGCGCCAGACCAGAAGAAAATGTCAGTGCCAGGTAACCCATAAAGATCGGCATATAAAGATTCATGGCTTTTGCCATCTGCGCACCCTGGTCGCCAGGGTTAGAAGGCGGCGTCATGAGTTTAGATTGTAAATAGGTCGTCGCCATTACAACGATGGCGAGAACCGGTATGCCAAAAGGCAGGAAGGGCAGATTAAGTCGCTCTGGTTGGCTAAGATCCATCCATAGAAATTTATTGTTCAATGGGATTAACGCAGAGGCGTTGATGAAGGGATAAATATGCTGCGAGAGACCCAATAATTGAATTGGGGTGACCGCCAATGCACGAATAATCGCCTGGTAGAGACCAATGATAATTGGGAACTGGATCAAGGTGGGCAGACATGGAGCCAGCGGATTAACACCCAACTCCTGGTACAGCTTCATTTGCTCTTGCTGTAGCTTTTGTTTATCGTCTTTGTACTTTTTCTGGAGATCTTGCCACCGTTTGGACTTCTGAAACTCTTGCATAGCCTGAGTGCTTTTCATCTGTTTTAATGTCAGTGGATGAGTTATCAAACGCACCAGGATTGTAAAGAGAATGATCGCTATGCCAAAATTGTGACCCACCACGCTGTAAATCCACAGCAAGGTGTTGACCATCGGGTTAATAATCAGGGTATCCCACATGTATTTTCTTCCGTATCTCTACTCTCAAATTTTATTAAGATTGGCAACTTCTTGTCACAACAGAGATATTACTATTTTTTCTCTGTTCTTCACGGTATGATGCAGTGCTATTGCTTCGGTCTGAGCAGTTATTAAAATTGTATCATTCAAGCGAACATTTCTGTCATCTCTCGAGCTTTTAGGCCAGTAAGAGACTACTTGGGTGGAATAAATGACCAGCGCTGAGTCCCATTCAGGTTAATACCCACAACCAAGGTGTCAATATCAATAGCAGGAACCAGGATCAGGTCATTTGCAGGCGTAGGATTCGCAAATAGTCTACCGCCTATGGATTGGCTCCACTGGCGAGACCCATCGAGCGTCAGTGCCTGCAAGTCACCGTTTTCTGTGGCAAAGTAAACAGTTCCATCCTGGACGTAAGGTGTGGCAGTCACAGGGCCATCAGGCTGAGTTTCCCAAACAATACCACCCGTGCGGGCATCCAGGGAGTAAAAAACACCGCCTAAATCCCCAAAATACAATCGACCTTCGTGTAGAGCAGGTCCTGACCACACCCAATTCGACACGGGTGTTGTCCACAAGATATTTCCATTGTCAGCATTGATGGCGCTCATGGTACTGGCAAAACCACCGATATACAGGACACCCTTATCCAAAACAGGCGTACCTACTAGAGAGCCATCCAGGTTTGTCTTCCATAGCATTTGACCGGTATCGAGGCTGAACGAATAAAGGTGATGGTCCATGGAAGCCAGGTAAAGGGCTTGCCGCTCCAAATCCAGAAGTGGTTGGGCCCAGAACGGTCCCTGGGTATCTTCGAAACGCCAAACTTCCTTCCCGCTCAAATCTAAAGCGTACAAACGTCCACTGGCAGAAGGGGCATAAATCCGATCCCCATGGGCGATGGGAGCGCCAATAAAGCGTCCATTGCCCGGACGAAAGACCCAATTTTCAGCGCCAGTAGTGGGATCCAAGCTGTACAGGCTGCTGTTATAACTGCCAACGATGAGCTGCCCATCATCGGTGAGGGTTGGCTGTGCATAAAAAGTCTTGACTGCCTCACCTTTCTCTGGATACTGCCAGCGCATCATGCCGTCTTCCACGCCGATGGCATAGACATATTGGTTGTAGGTGACGTAGGAAACATTATCATTTACCAATATTCCAGGCCAACTGGTGGTTCCAAACGCATCTCCTCCACAGCCACTCAACAGGGTAGCCGCAATTATGAGGATCAGGATAAGTAAGAGATTCTTTGGTTTCATTTACTCGTTTTATATTCCTTACTTTTCATAGCTCATCCAAGGTGAAATCCTTGATCAACTGCAGTCATCTGCTTAGAATCATGGAACAGGATCGATTCCACCCGGGTTAAATGGATTGCAACGCAGGATTCGCCAGGTTGATAAAAGTGTCCCCTTGATTGCGCCATGTTTATATATCGCTTGATAGCTGTAATGGGAGCAGGTTGGATAAAAACGGCATGTATCGCGGGGTAAGGCCTTAGATAAAGTCAATTGGTAGGCGCGAATTAAGGCCAGAAGAGGAATTCTAGGAATAGTCCTTAATTCTATCGGTAAATCCTTTAATTGTGGATCTCTCATATCATCGAGATCCGCTTGATCAACTTGCGCCATTTATGTTCACTTCTATCAGATGAGCTCTCAGTAATAGCTGGCGGACAGCCTCTTCAACCTGCTGAAAATTGGCTTCTGGAAGAGGGTGGCGAGCCACCATCACTACGTCCCATCCTGGAGCAATCATGCTCATTTGAGATCTAATAACTTCGCGCAGCAAGCGTTTGGCTCGGTTACGCTTGACTGCATTCCCAACCCTGCGACCCGCCGATACAGCAAAGCGGGAATATCCCAGAACATTCGGAAGGGCTACCAACACAGCAAGCGGGTGGGCAAAAGATTTCCCTGTTCGCCGCACCCGCAAATAATCATTCGAACTGGTCAGGCGGAACTTGCGTTGCACCCGAATTGCTAAACAAACACAGCCGGTCAACTCTTCCAGTTGATCCGTTTTACATGTTGGTTAATACTAACCGTCAAACGATGGCGACCTCTGAGTCTGCGGCGCTGAATTACTTTGCGACCATCGGGAGTTGCCATGCGGGAACGAAACCCATGGACACGTAAACGACGGCGAATTTTTGGCTGATAGGTTCTCTTCGGCATATGGTTTCCTTAAATTCGGAAGTTGACAGTTTTATCAAAGCATTATCTGCTTAATTGCCGCCCGATTATACCCTATCCGGCGCGTATTGGTCAAATCAGTTTTTTGGATTTTCTGACGGCGCAAACAACGCAGCCAGTTGTTCTGCACCTTCCCGGCTGGTTACTGCCAGGACCTCATCATGGGCTTCAAATTCGGTAATGCCGCGCGGCACCACGATTCTTCCATGCCGGATAATGGCGGCAATGACACAATCATCACACAACTGCAGATCTTTGATGGCGACTCCAATAGCCTTGGCCCCAGGTGGAATTTTTTCTTCGATCACAGAGTATTCACCCCGGCGCAACTTCAGCAGAGTCATCATATCACCCAAAGACATTTCCTCTTCAATCAGACTGGCCATGATGCCGGCTTGATTCAACGCAACATCGACATTAAATTTGCTATCAAACAGCCAGGCATTGCGCGGGTTATTGATCCTGCCGATGGTGCGGGGGATATTATAGCGGGCTCTGGCCAGGTAACAAATCGCCAGGTTGTCCGCATCATCAGGCGTACAAGCAGCCAGCACCTGAGCTCGACGGATATCAGCGTGCTCAAGAACCTCCGGGTTGGCAGCATTCCCTTCGTAAATTACTTCCGTCGGCAACTCCCGGTGCAGGCGAGCAAGCACATCCTTGCGATATTCAATTAAATGCACTTCATGGTCCTGGCTCAATAAAAAATTCGCCAATTGAGCACCCGTCCTGCCTCCTCCTGCAATGACGACAATCATCTTATTTCTCCTAAGAATCCGAATGCGCAACCCTATTGCGCAGTTCCTCAATACCTTTCAATGTAGCGCTAACCAAAACGATATCCCCTTCAACAAATTGGATATTCATATTCGGTAGCAACGCTGTGCCAGCGCGAGTGAGACCCACCGGGATACAGTTCTCGTTGGGAAGCAGTTCCTTGATAGGTTTATCAACCCATGCTGGTGGTACAGTAAACTCGTATATTTCGACTTCCCCGTTGCCTGCCGAAAAAACCGAGCGCATTTTCACATGATACAGCAGCTCTTCCAGCCTCTGTGCTCCCCAGCTAGAGGAACTCACTACCTGGAGGTTGAAAACCTCGTACATTTCACGCCATTGCGGTTCATAATTCCTAACTACGATATTGGAGATACCATAAACCTCACGAGCAGTATGCGCTACAACCGCATTGACCGAATCTGAGCTGCTCACCAGGGCAATCCCATCTGCCTGTTCGATTCCCGCTCGCCGGAGCAAATCTTGATTGAGAGGTTCACCTTCCAGTGTCCGCCCTCGAAAATCGGGAGGGAGATTGTCAAAGGCCGAAGCATCAATGTCGATCACCGTCACCCGATGACCGTTCTGGTAAAGCCTGTAAGCCAGCTCAGACCCGACCCGTCCGCAACCTACCACAATAAAGTTCATATAAGCTCCGACTCCTATCTAATCCACCTGGTATGGCACATCGGTGATCACAATCCCGGTCCTGAATAACAATACCATGCGCAACAATAATGCTGTTTGGGTATGCAATAAATTGTGGTACCAATGTTTTGGAACAAATTGCGGAACAACAACAGTGATTGTATCATTTGGCTGGCGCTGCGCGTCCAGGTCCTCAATATAATGCAGCAATGGCTCAAGCAACAGGCGGTAAGGTGAGTCTAAAATTACCAGGCGCACACCTTCTCCCCATTCATCCCATTTGCGGCGGGTTTTTATGGTCTCATCGTCATCGATGGATACATGTACAGCGGTGATATCATCCGAAAGCGCCTTTGCATAGCGCAAAGCTGCCAGCGTGCCTCGGTGGACACCGCTGACCAATAAGATCACCCGGTGGCGGGAGAGACGAGGCGGTGCACCAAAATCTTCCAGGGATAGCAAGCTGGCCAATCTTTTGTAATGCCTGTGAATGGCCGAGAAGACCACCACCAGCGATGGAATGATCACCAACACAATCCAGGCCCCATGCACAAACTTTGTTACCGCAAACACCATCATAACAATAAACGTGCAGACCGCCCCAAAGGCGTTAATCGCCAGCTTGATCTTCCATTTTGGGTCATAGCGGAGAACCGATCCCGCCTCTTGCTGAACCTCACCATCTTTGAGATGACCGCTTTTCCACCAGCGACGGGCCATACCCGATTGAGATAGAGTAAACGACATGAAGACCCCGACAGCATACAAAGGGATCAGCAAGGTCACACTGGCTTTAAAGATGACGATCAATATGCATGCCATCAGCGCCAGAACAACAATCCCGCGGGAGTAAACCAGGCGGCTGCCGCGGTAAGCCAATTGCCGGGGTAGCCACCCGTCTTTTGCCAAAAATGCACTCATACGGGGAAAGTCTGCAAAGCTGGTGTTGGTTGCCATAATCAAAATTACTGTTGTTGCGCCGATCACAACCAAATACAGCCATCCCTGACCTCCATAGATGGTCCGGGCAAGTTGGGAAATCACTGTTTCTGCTTCGGAGGGGATGGCGTGGATCTGCCCTGCCAGGAAAGTAATGCTCAAGAACAGGCTGCCCAAAATAGCTGCCATGACAATTAAGGTGATGCCCGCATTCCTGCTGCGAGGCTCTTTGAATGCTGTGATCCCATCAGAGATCGCCTCAATCCCAGTCAGTGCAGCAGTCCCGCTTGAAAAAGCATGCAAGATCAAAAATGGCCCGACCAGAGTGACCGTTTGGAGCACTTCCAGGTGAGGCGGGTCAACCACACTCCCCAACGTCCCCGTTGCAGCTCGATATAAACCAACCCCCACCGTGATGAACATGGTCAGGACAAAAAAGTAGGTGGGTACGGCGAACAATGAACCCGATTCCTTCACTCCCCTTAAGTTCACCATCATAATAAATAAGACCAAAATCACTGCCAACAAGACACGATGAGGAAAAATAACCGGAAAAGCGGACACAATCTGTGCCACGCCAGATGAAATTGAAACAGCAACGGTTAAGATGTAATCGGTGAACAGTGCAGAACCCGCGATCTGAGCAGGTAGATCCCCCAGGTTGTCCCTAGAGACGATATAAGCTCCGCCTCCCCCGGGATATGCATGGACGGTTTGCTCATACGAAAGGGCAACAATCACCAGCAAGGTGACAATAGCAACAGATATCGGAAATGCGTAGCCAAAAGCAGCCGTGCCGGCCATGGCCAATATGAACAGAATTTCCTGAGTGGCGTACGCGGTTGAGGAGAGCGCATCAGAGGCAAACACAGCCAACCCGATCGCTTTACCGATGGTTTGGTGAGGCGCGTCAGCTGTGGGTAGGGGCCGTCCGATTAACCAGGTTCGGATGGAACGAGGTGGCTTATACTCGTCCAAACGCCGAACAACTGTGGTTCCGTTATTTTCTTCGATTTTCATGGTCAAGACTTAGAAGGACAAATTTACAATCCTTGATCTTACTCCCGCAAAGGGCGCAAGTCAAGAAATTCATCTTCAATACGCTGCTCAACATGGCTCTTACCATCTAACATTCGGAAAGCAACCATTCCCACCAGGAGCGGAATCCAGAACGTGAACCCCCGGTAGGCCAAAGTGACAATTGCAGCAGCGCTAAAAGGGACGTACATGGAGGTCAATGCCAGGGTAAGTGCACCTTCCACAAAACCCAGGCCAGCTGGAGTCGGTGTGACGACCATAAAAAGGTATCCAATGCTAAATCCAGCGATCAATGTCCCGGCTGAATAAGGTACCCGAAAAATCAAAAAACTACACCACAAGATCCCAATCAACATCGCCTGCTTTAGCAACGCTAACCCGACAGGGATCACCAATCTTTGCGGCGATTTGAACAAAATCTGCAAGCCATCACCTGCATCTCCGGCAAATTCATAGGCGCGTTCTTCCGAAAGGTATTCACGCTTAAGAACTGGTCGCAGCAGCTGGTTGACCAGGCGCGCCATCCAGGCCAAAGCGCGCCCCAATGACTGGGCGGAGCGCATCCCCAGATATATCAACGAAGCCAGGATCAGAGATATGATTAACAAGATTACTGAAGCAAAAATCTCCCCAACGTCCAATGTATTCCGCCGGAACAACACAATCAACCCCAATGCCAGTACGCAAAAGAAAGCACCATAATCCAGTAATACAAATAAGGCGCCAGCAACAGCTGCCTTTCCGGTGGAATATTTCTGCCGTTTCGCCTGCGCTACAAATACAGCCATCCCACTCATGCCTGCGCTGGGCGCCACAACATTGAGGAAAATTGCCGCGCAGGCCATCGGCAATAAAACCTTGACCTTTTCTTTCAAACCAAGCGCTAAATAGATTGCCTTGAAAGAGAAAGCCACTGTAAGCAGCCAAAGGAACACAATCCCAACAGCCAGGAATACATACCGCCAATCTCCCCTTTGCAAGGTTTCAACAATTGCCTGGACTTCAGCCAGCCGGGCAATGACAAAAAGAACCCCCACAAAGAATATCAGTGCAAAGAGCAAATTACGCATGCGGCGATTATACAAGATAAACAATAAGCCCGGGGCGAAACCGGGTAATGGGTCATTTGACAGGTTTCGCTACCCGAGCTGAGAAACAGGCTATTGTGATTCGACTATCGCCGGCGCCCCATTCCTACGATCAGCGATGCCCAATACAGTAATTGCAAAACCGCGGTGATAAGAGCTGCCACATAGGTAAGGGCAGCCGCATTGAGCACATTGTTCACACCACGCTCCTCCTCTGCCCCGCGGATCAGTCCTGTGTCCCGCAATAGGTGTTTTGCCCTGGCTGAAGCATTGAGCTCAACTGGCAGAGTTGCCAGTGCAAAGAAAGCCCCGGCCGAGAAAACAGCCACACCCAACCAGGCTAACTCAAGAGCCTGGATCACAATACCGATCATAATCAAGATCCAACCCAGATAGGAACCGATATTGACTGCCGGCACCATCGCAGCGCGCAAACGCAGCGGGAGGTAGCCTTCATGGTCTTGAAGGGCATGACCAAGCTCATGGGCGGCGATTGCCAGGGCGGCTACAGACTGCCCCTGGTAAACACCCTGAGAAAGGCGCAATCGCTTCGTTCGAGGATCGTAATGGTCGGTCAGGTTACCAGCGACCCCTTCAATGCGCACATCATAAAGACCGCCAGACTGCGCCAGACGCTGAGCAGCTTGTGCACCCGTTGTCCCGCTGCGAGCGGGAACGCGACTCCAGCGATTATAGGCTGATTTTACATACCACTGCACTGCCATCATGAGCAGGAAGGCAGGCAGCATGATAATCAAATAGGATTGACTCAACATCATTTACCTCCGCTTGTTATATTAAAGAACTCCCTACTCAGTTCAAGAAAATTAGTTACCTGTCAGAAGTTCAATCGCTTTTTCCAATTGTGTATCACGCTCAGCGTGAATGTCTTCCTCGGTTAATTCGACGACAAAATCAGGCTGGAGGCCGGTCTCGTGAATCTGCAACCCATCCGGTGTAAGCCAGCGTGCAACCGTGATGCGGACCGCCCCCTCGGCACCTCTGGATAAGGGAATCCAGTTCTGCACGGTTCCCTTCCCAAAAGTGGTCGTTCCAACCAAGGGAGCCCGTTGATGGGCCTGTAATGCACCGGCCATGATCTCAGAAGCAGAGGCCGACCCTTCATTCACCAATACCACCAGAGGGATTTCTGTTGCCAGACCTCCACTGAGAGCTTTGAATTCCTTTTGGGTGCCATCCCCATATTCCTCAAGCAAGACAATCCCTTCGCCTAAAAATTCAGAGGTTACCTCAACTGCTGTAGTCAGGTATCCCCCTCCGTTATTGCGCAAATCCACAATCATAGCTACCGGTTCCTGTTTTAGAACCTCTTGCAACTTTTCGCGCAACTCAGTCCGGGTATTTTCCGCAAACTGGATAATTTGGACATAGGCAATGCCATCATCTAACATCTCTGTCGTCACACTGGGTATAGATATTCTGGCTCGGATAATCTCCACATCAAAGGGCTCAGCTTCACCATCTCGAGCAATGGTCAACCGCACCAGCGAGCCAGCTTCACCCAAGATACGCCGGATGACCAGGCTGCCATCAATTCCGGTCATATCCTCCCCATCAACAGCGATGACCTTGTCACCCGGCCTCAAACCGGCCGACTCTGCCGGGGACCCCGGCATTGGGCTGAAAATGGTCAGATATTCAGCCGTCGTGTCCACCCACGCTCCAATCCCTTCATACTCTTGTTCCAGTGGGATATTGGCCTGCTGAAACTGATCTGGATCCATATACGAAGAATGTTGGTCTCCGAGAGAGTCAAACATTCCCTTGATGGCGCCCCGCATCAAGGCCTCGCTATCCACCGGTTGGTCAATATACTGGTCTTGAATAATGTCCCAGGCTTCCCAAAAAGGGGTAAAAAGGCTGGTCAATTCATAAGGCGTACCAGCCTGGTCGCCTGATCGACTACTGGAAGGCGTGATCAAAACCGGCAAACTTGCTGCCTGAGAAGACCCTCCCGAAGCAAATCGCCCGATTATAAAACCAGCTGAGCAGGCGCTGACCAGGATTAAAACCGCCAATAGAGCAATACTCAAATATAAAAGATCCTTAGATCTCATTGTTTTCTCCTAATAAACACATCTTACATTTTCTCTGTTTGAAGATTACCACAATTTGATTAGAGAAATATAAATCTTTGGCAGTGCTCATGCTAAGGCATTTGCAGTAGAAACAGGTGCTTGCTTTTCAGTCATGTCTTCAACTGCGTAGGCTAGAAAAGGGATTTCATTCTTTTGGCGGTGTGGAAAGCAACTTGCTCAAATACGATTGGAATGAAACAGGATCTGAGACCTGTTCGCTATATGCAAGCAGAACATCTCCATCAAGCGGGTAAAGCGGATGACAGGAAGTAGGTGCAGCTCCCTGTGGAGCTGGGACAACCCAATCCACATAGGGCGCGATCAGGTCGGTTTTGGTCAGCTCAGGCAGAATTTCCTCTGCTGTGACAATCACTGTGGCTGCCGTCATGGCAAGCTCCTCGTCAACAGCCTTATTATCCCCAATCTGGGCGTTCCCATCCACGTCTGCCCGTATGGCATGTATCACAGCGACATCTGGACGAATAGCCGGAAAAGCCATTAATTCTTCGCCGCTATACGGATCAATCACCGTGCGGACATCAGGACGTAGACGCGGTAAATCCGTACCAGACCAGGCTCTTCCAGGCATGAAACCGACCCCTGCCATTTGGGCCCGCAGGCCGTAAGCCAGGCTGGCTTCGGTCTCTTCCATGATCTCGATCTCACCCCGGCTGGCAAGATAAGAAAACATGGGGGCGAGGCCAAAGATTTCCATACCAAAATAACAGCTGCGCACCGTACGAACCATCCCTGCGCCCACCAACAGATCACTCTCCAATGATGCAGTAAACGCCAGCAAGGTCAAGTCAGTAGGTTGGCGCTGTGCAATAAATTGGCGCAACAGACATAACACAAAAGCCATTGGGCGGCGATAAAGGGTCATACCGCCCAATGCCAGGGTACAGCTCGAAGGCACCAGCTTTACAGCCTCATCCATTGTAATAACTTTGTTCATCGTATCCTCACCATTGCTCAGACCAAGGAAATCGCAATAAGAAAATCCAAAAACAGGTTGGTGCAGGGGCGTGCTCCCTAACGAACACCCGTTTTAGTGATTAATTTTTTCAACTGAGAAGTTTTTCGTCATTTCAGCTTGAACGCAGAACGATTCTACTCATCCTGAGAACCAGGGGGATTCCCGGGCAAATCATTGGCTGATATCTTGTTCAGATTTGATACCGCCTGAGACAACTCCTGCATCAAATCTTCATCAGCCCTCCAAGACTGGTGAGATTTGCGCATGATCTGAGAGAGCACATCAAATTCAGCTACACCTTTACCACGCCTGGCTAAGAGGTAAATGCCTGCCGGTATACCCACCCCAATAAACAAGGCTGCGCACAAAACCACCGTGAAGTATGTCATTTCCATGAATTTCTGACCTTTGCTGGGCTACTTGCTCCTGCCTGTGTGGTTCCAAAGCTCGGCTATCTGTTGGGGCAAGTCATGGATCGAGGGGATGGTGTGGCACGCGGCTGGGTCAGGCTCACTCGCTCCAACCAGCACCGTGAAAAAGCCCAGATGGGTCGCCGGGGCAAGATTACGGGCTGAATCATCCAGAAACACGCAGCGAGTCGGATCTGTTTCACCAGCGTGTGCCAAGGCAGAGCGATATGCTTCAAGCTGCGGTTTACAAAAGAAATTATTTGCTCGCACATCGATAATGCCGTTGAAACAACCTTCTAAACCAAGCAGATCCAATACCCGGCTGGCATGGGCTGCATCTGCATTGGTGAAGATCCATTTCTTTTGAGGCAAGCTTTGGACCAGTTTCCGCAATACGGGGTCAGGCTTAAGGAAGGATTTCAGCGGCAGATCATGCACAAATGCCAGAAATTCATCCGCATCCACATCATGGTGGAACTGCAACCCTCTCAAGGTGGTGCCGTACTTGATGAAATAATAGCTGCGCAGTTCTGATATCTCATCTGCAGGAAGGTTTAAACGTTCTTCCATGTACAGATTCATCCGCTCCCGAATAGCCTCCCACAGGCCATTGGTAGAAGGATACAAAGTGTCATCAAGGTCAAAAAAGATCGTGGAGTATTGCATTACGTAATTATAAGGGATGGTTGAGGGCTAGAATAGAGCAAAACCTGCATTAAAGATGGCTATCTCAAGGTTGATCGGATCAAATTAAGAAGTGTACCTCTGCAGAGCGAGCCCTCGGGCCTTAGAGTATAATCATCGAGAGGGTACCCCATGCCTATTCATATCCTATCTCCCGAAGTGGCTTCCCAAATTGCAGCTGGAGAGGTGATTGAACGCCCAGCCTCGGTGGTCAAAGAGTTATTAGAAAATGCCCTGGACGCAAAAGCGAGCATAATCTCGATCAGGGTTGAAGGCGCTGGGAAGACCCTCATCGAAGTAGCCGATGATGGTGTTGGGATCACTGCTGAGGAGCTGGCTGTGGCAGTCGAGCGCCATGCAACCAGCAAACTGAGCAACGCCGATGACCTTTTCAGAATCACTACCCTTGGATTCCGGGGCGAGGCGCTTGCTTCTATCAGTTCCGTCTCCCGCTTCACCATAACCTCTCGCACAGAAACAGCTGAAATCGGCGCCCGTTTACGAGTTGAAGGGGGACGGGCCGGTCAAATCGAGTACACCGGCGCGCCAATCGGCACCCTGGCTTGTGTGGAAAACCTCTTTTTCAATGTACCCGCCCGGCTCAAATTCCTAAAAAGCGACCCCACCGAGCGCGGCCAAATCGATGCCCTGGTTACCCGTTATGCTTTGGCTTATCCCCAGGTGCGTTTTCAACTCACCCAGGAAGCCAAACCGACTCTGCAAACCAGCGGGAATGGGGACCGGCGGGAAGTTCTGGCAGCGCTGTACGGTGTAGACGTCGCCCGCCAGATGCTCGAGGTGCAATCGCAGTATGAAGGATTAAACATAACAGGTTTTATCAGCCCCATCTCTCTTACTCGTTCCAATCGCCGGGAGATTACCTTTTTTGTTAATGGGCGTCCGGTACAAGATACAACCCTGAACGCTGCCTTGGTACAGGCATATCAGAACATGTTGATGGTAGGGCGTTTCCCCATGGCTGTCTTATTCTTGGAGATACCTGCTGAGATGGTGGATGTCAACGTTCATCCCGCAAAAGCAGAGGTAAGGTTCAGGGAACGCGAGCGGATATTCAGTGGTGTGCAGCGAGCGGTCCGGACAGCCCTCCTGGCCTACAGTCCGATCCCGCAGATACAGCAGGCTGGGTCTTGGCAATTTAGGGCTTCATCGGAGGATGAGCGGGCTGGCCTGGACTGGAAAATTGCGACTGATCTAGAAAACCAGGAAGCGAGGGGCAGTCAGGAATTACCCCCACCCGGTTTGCCGGTCAGTGGCGTGCCATTGCTCCGCTTAATCGGCCAGATTGCCAGCTCTTATCTGGTTGCAGAAGGGCCGGACGGGTTATACCTGATCGACCAACATGCTGCCCACGAACGAGTGCTTTTTGAAAAGTTTGCCGTCCGTCAGGAAGGTACCATCAGCGCCCAGGCCTTGTTACAACCGGTGTCTGTGGACCTTAGCCCGGCTGCAGCCAGGTTGCTGAGTGAGCAATTGCCGGTCTTGAACAAGTTCGGATTTCAGGTCGAAGCGTTCGGACCATCCACCTTCTTGGTCCGCGCCATCCCTTCAATTTTGTCCGGCAGTGACCCTGCCGCCGCCCTCCATGTGTTGGTTGAAGATTTCGAAGAAGATGAAAGACCCTTACAAACGGAGCTAGAAGCTAAAATGATCGCGCGGATTTGTAAGAGGGCAGCTGTCAAAGCTGGGCACATGCTTTCTTTAGAGGAACAACAGGCTTTGTTGGTAGATTTGGAAAATTGCCAATCTCCACGCACTTGCCCACATGGTCGCCCGACCATGATCCACCTCTCCGTTGACCTGCTTGAACGGCAATTTGGACGGAAAGGCGCCCGCTAAACAATATCCAATTCCCGAACCTTTTTCTGCGAAGTGTGTAAGTACTTTCCAAGACAAAACTCCATGCCTCAGGGTTGTGGTGGAAAGGGCCTCCACACAGGCTGGAAATCAAAAGACGATTCAGTTGTAATCTGCTGCAAGTTCACCCCCGAAGAACTCATAACATAGATATTGTGATCACTTGACTGGGCCCACTGCCAGCTTTCAAACACCAGCCAAGCGCTGTCCGGCGAGTAGCGGGCGTCACGCATGGGATGTGCTGACTGGGTGACAGGGAATTCGCTGAAGCCATCCTCTGCCTGCGCTGCAGCTATTAAACGGGGAACATTGTTTGGTTGAACCTGGGTGAAAAGGATTACCTTGCCATCCGGTGACCATGCCGGAGTGGAATTCACCAAATCCTTACTTCGAGAGAACAAGCGCTGGTCGCTGCCGTCCGCGTTCATGAACCACACCTGCTGTGGTCCTCTGCGGTTCGTAACAAAGGCGATCTCCTTACCGTCTGGTGACCAGGCCGGTTGAATATTCTTGGCGCCCTCATCTGCTAATAACCTGACATCCCCATCTTCGAGATTTAGCAAATAAATCTTCGGTTTACCACCGCTACGCAATGAGGTAAAAGCGATGTACTTGCCATCCGGTGACCAGGCCGGATCATAATCCCCACCGGGCACATTTGACAGAGCGGTCAAGTTTTCCCCCTCAATATCGATGATGAACATGCTGGCCAGAGAATAGCTTTCCTGGTATCTTTGGCACGGAGATATGAACACAATCTGCATCCCATCTGGTGAAAAATCCGGCTGGCAGGCGCCATCTGGCATATCAGTGATTTGCTTCAAGTCTGTTCCATCTGCGTCAACCAGATATATTTGCGGAAGACCCCCCAGGGAAGAAGCAAAGGCAATTTGAGCTGGCCCTGCCTCAATAATTGGCGTTAGAACGGCTGTTGGAGTTGAAATAACTTGTACCGGGGGAATTTCTGATAGACTGGTAGCTGAAGGTTCAGCCAGGATGTCGCCTTCCATGGTGGCGATCATAAGAAATTGGTCTGTGGACATTGGACCAATCGGCATCGCCGCTTGGCTGGCTGCCCCGACCAGCGGTATTGTGATTTCTTGGGTTGCCTGAGGGGACCAAAACTGTTCGGAAGGTGGGATGTTGAGAAAGACCGCCGCGCCCCCGACCAGGGCTAGAAGGCCAATCAGGAGTACCACCAAACAGGACTTTCGCCAGCTCTGCTTGCGCTGGCGGCGTGGCTTGCTGACCGGGTCCATCACAGAAGCGCTGACCGGCAGGGGCATAAGTGCAGATGATGAGATGGCTGGAGCAGAGACTTCCTGCTGGAGATCTTCACCTTCTGTGCTGGGATTGTATTCCTCTTCGATGGGTGGTGGAGGTAAGGTTAAAAATAGGGGCGCCTTTCTGCGAGAAATGCTGCGACAGTTCAGCAGCTCATGCTGAAATTGCTCTGCATCCTGGTAGCGGTCTTCTGGATGAACTTCCAGGGCTTTTTCGATCACAGAAGCCAGGCGTCGGGAAACACCTTGGTTGCGATAACGAATCGGTGTCAGATCTACCTGTCCCATCGCGCGCGCCAAACCATCCTCTGGTAGGGAATTGGTTAAAGCTGAGTAAAGCGTCGCCCCAAGCGAATAGATATCTGTGCGCTGATCGGTGCGAGCAGTACCGTACTGCTCTGGGGGTGAATAACCAGG
>Ga0114946_10000755_pt1 | contig 21789 bp, 13 predicted proteins | sample WalLakDeSediment_FD_88676 | JGI IMG/M metagenome (GOLD analysis project Ga0114946, IMG submission 88676) | Lake sediment microbial communities from Walker lake, Nevada to study Microbial Dark Matter (Phase II) - Walker Lake 11/02/13 Deep Sediment | ecosystem: Environmental > Aquatic >...
CCCCTGGTCTACACGGTCGATCTTGATGCTTGCATCCACTGTTATAAATGTGTTGAGGCTTGTGGTCCCCTGGAAGCTATCGATTTCAGCCAGGAGGATAAATTCGTCCAGGAGGATATCGGCGCGATCGTCGTCGCCACCGGATTTGGGCACTTCGACCCGAGCGTCATGGAAGAATTTGGCTATGGTCGCTTCCCCAATGTGATCACATCCATGGAGATGGAACGCCTAAATAACTCTGCGGGACTGACTGCAGGCAACCTAATCCGTCCCAGTGACCGTAAAAACCCACAAAAATTAGCCTTCATTAATTGCGTTGGCTCACGAGATAAACGCTATAACCCTGGCTGTTCAAATTTCTGCTGCATGTACTCGATCAAGAACGCCGTTCTGCTCAAACAAATGTATCCAAATGTGGATATCACGATTTACTACATGGATATCCGCACACCGTCAAAAGGATACGAAGAGTTCTACGACCGGGCCAGGGAAATGGGCATTCACTTCGTCCAGGGACGTCCAAGCTTGATCACAGAGGATGAAGAAACGCACAATTTGTTTGTTCATTCAGAGGATATTAGCCTTGGGCGCGTGATCGAAAAAGAATATGACATGGTCATGCTCAACCAGGCAGCTGTTCCCCAACCGGATCAGAATCACATGAGTTCGGTGTTGAATGTTGTCCAAAGTCCGGGCGGATGGTTTATGGAATACCATCCCAAACTGCGCCCAATCGACAGCCCAACCGATGGCATTTTCTTTGCCGGCGCCTGTCAAGGGCCAAAAGATATCCCCAGCAGTGTTGCCCAGGGATCTGCCGCAGCCTCCCGTGCCAGCCGCATCCTTCACTCGGAAAAATGGGAAATTGAACCGATCGTTGCAGTCGTTTGGCCTGATCGCTGTTCTTCCACCACCAAAGGTCGCGCTTGTGGATTGTGCGTCAGAGCTTGTCCCTATGGGGCGGTTGTGATCGAAGGCGACAAGGCAGCCGAGATCGTCACCGCAAAGTGCCATGGCTGTGGGGGTTGCGTAGCCGAATGCCCAGAGGATGCCATCACACAAATGCATTACACTGACGCGCAAATTCTCTCTCAGATCCGTGCCTTATTAGCTGATAAACCCGAGGAAAAAATCCTCGCTTTCCGCTGTCAATGGTGTTCTTACGGCGGCGCAGATTTGGCTGGTACCAGCCACTTTGAATACACCGCTAATGAGCGCGGTCTGCGTGTGATGTGTTCCGCCCGTATGGACGCAGATTTCATCTACGAAGCCTACCGGCTGGGTGCAGGCGCAGTTCTGTACTCCGGCTGCCACCCCCAGGACTGCCACTATATTACCGGGCAGCTCATCGGTGCCAAACGTGCTGACCGCTTGAAGAAAATGTTTGAGCGCATGAATATGACAGATGGACGCTTCCGGGTGGAGTGGATCAGCGCTGCTGAAGGCGACAAATATGCTCGAGTTCTAAATGAGATGCAAATGACTCTGGATAATATGTCTCCTGAAGAACTGCATGATGAAATTGAGCGCCTTAAACCTGACATGGAAAAACGCTTGAAGCGCTTCCCGGGTGTTCCGGGTGTTCCGGAAGCAATGGACTACTCCGATTTGCTCGTTGATGCCATCCTAAAAGCAAAGGAGTCCGCATGAGCCATCCAGCCGTTGTTCGAACCTTTGCTAGTGAAGTTAAAGCCATCCCGGGTGGAGAACATTTAGAGCTGTGCTATTCTTGTGGCACCTGTGTTAGCAAGTGCATGATCCAGCAAAAAGTCGAGCCGGATTATAACCCCCGCCGCCTGCTGCGCATGGTCATGATGGATATGAGAGACGAAGCCTTCGAAAGCCCGACCACCTGGATGTGCTCAGAATGCGACCTGTGTTACCAGGCCTGCCCTCAAGAAATCCATATCTCACAGGTAATCGCTGCTGTCAAACAGCTAGCGGTGGATGCCGGGTACACCTCACCTTTGACGCCTGTCCAGGTTGATGAAGCGTTGTGCTCCGGTTGTGGTGTTTGTACGATGGTTTGTCCATATCAGGCGCCCTCTCTATTTGAAAAAGAAGTTGACGGTGAACTTGATCGGTTTTCACAGGTTGACCCTAACAAATGCATGAGATGTGGAACCTGTGTGGGCGCCTGCCCGCTCGGTGCAATTGCCCGAGAAGGCGTCAGCAACGCAGAAATACAATCTCAAATCCCCTCTGTGGATAAGTCCATCCCCGAAATTATCACCTTCGTGTGCGATTGGTCACTCAGAGAGGATGCGGATCTGCAAATCTTAGAAAGTTATCCCAAACACCAGGTAAACGTGGTTCACATCCCGTGTACCGGACGGATCGATCCTCAGCACGCTTTGATGGCCCTCGATTCCGGTGTGAAGGGTGTTTTGGTCTGTGGCTGCAAACCTGGTGAATGCCATTTCAAGCGCGGCAACCATGTTGCAAATTGTAAATTGGGCTTGCTGGATACCATGTTCAAACAAATCCAGTCCCCGCACAAGGAAATCCGCTTTGTTCAAATTGGCACACAAGAGCGCGGCCGCATCCGCCACGAAATTGATGGAATAATCACCGCAGTTACCGCTGTAAAGGAGGCGAAATAATGGCCGCAAAAGCAAAACCGAAACTCGCCTTTTACTGGGCTGGCAGCTGCGGAGGCTGTGAAATCACCATCACGGAACTGGGCATGCGCCTGGTCGATGTCTCTGAACTTGCTGACATCGTCTTCTGGCCAGCCGCCATGGATTTTAAGTACGATGATGTCCGGGCACTGGCTGACCAGGAAATCGACCTGTGTTTCTTCAATGGTGCCATTCGCAATGTAGAAAACGAAGAGTTCGCCCACCTGCTGCGCCAGAAATCAAAAATCATGGTCGCCTTTGGGTCCTGTTCACATCTGGGTGGGATTCCTGGTCTGGCAAACATGTACGATATCGAAGCCTTATGCGAACGGGTGTTTGACACTTCCCCCTCCTTGGATGACAGTCGTGGCACGCGGCCGCAAACCATCACCATTGTGCCCGAAGGTGAAATCAAACTACCTGCGCTCCATCAATCCGTCAAACATTTGGCGGAGATCACCGATGTTGATTACTTCATGCCTGGCTGCCCGCCGGTGGTTGAACAGGTTTGGAAGGTGTTCCAAGCTGCCCTCAACGGAGAGCTGCCGCCGAAAGGCGCAGTGATCGGTGCAGACCTGAAAAGTGTGTGCGATGTATGCCCCCGCGATAAGGGTGAACCTGGATTCAGGATCTCTGAATTCAAACGTCCGCACGAAGTTGACCTTAACCCCAATACATGTTTCCTGACGCAGGGCGTGATTTGCTGCGGACCCGTGACACGGGCCGGATGCGGCATACCTTGCTTAACGGGCAACATGCCCTGTCGGGGTTGTTATGGTCCTGCGGAAGGTATTATCGACCAAGGGGCTAAACTCGCCAGCGTTATCGGTGGGCTGATTAACACAGACGATCCGGATAAACTGCAAACCATCCTGGATTCGATCGTTGACCCAGCGGGCACCTTCTACCGGTTTGGATTGGCCCATTCAATCATGAGCAAGATGAAATATGAGTAAGGAAACCTTAATGAAACAAAAGATCAGCATCGATCCCATCACGCGCTTGGAAGGACATGGCCGGGTCGATTTATTCCTGGATGAAGACGGTTCTTTGGCAAATGCCTACCTGATTGTCCCGGAATTACGCGGTTTTGAAAAATTTTGTGAAGGCCGCCCGGTAGAGGAAATGCCTCGCATCACACAACGCATTTGCGGTGTGTGCCCAATCGCCCATCATATGGCTGCTGCCAAGGCAGGCGATGCTGTCTATCACGTGGAAATACCACCCACAGCCAAGAAATTGCGCGAGCTGATGTATTCTGCCTTTTTCGTGGCTGACCATGCCACCCACTTCTACATCCTGGGCGGTCCAGATTTTGTAGTGGGACCTGACGCGCCAAAAGCTGACCGGAACATCCTCGGTGTTGTGCGCAAAGTTGGCAAAGAATTTGGCGCTAAAGTTATGCAGCTGTTGAGGGATAACCACGAAATAACGGCCATGATCGGTGGACGCTACATCCACTCGGTCAGCGCGATTGTGGGCGGCGTCAGCAAACCGATCACCGAAGCAGAACGATTGGCCATTCTTGAACGGTCACTACGCTCTGTTGAATTTGCCAAAGAATCCCTGGCATTATTTGATGACATCGTCCTGGGAAATCCAGCCTATGTAGAGATGATCACCAGCGATGCTTATGCCCACCAAACCTATTACATGGGCCTGGTGGATGAGAACAACCATGTCAATTTTTATGATGGAAAAGTGCGTGTTGTCTCTCCTTCAGGGAAAGAATTTGTAAAATACGGACCGGATGAATACCTGGATGTGATCGCAGAACACATCGAACCCTGGACCTACCTCAAATTCCCTTACCTTAAAGAGATTGGTTGGAAAGGCTTTGTGGACGGAGAGGACAGCGGCGTGTATCGTGCATCTCCGCTTTCCCGTTTGAATGCAGCCGATGGCATGGCGACACCTGAAGCACAGAAAATGTACGAAAGGTTCTTCGACACCATGGGCGGTAAGCCTGTCCACTCGACGTTAGCCACCCATTGGGCACGGCTGATTGAAATACTGTATGCGGCAGAACGCGCTGTTGAACTGGCATCTGATGAAACTATCACGGATCCCCATGTTCACACCATCCCAACCGAAACCCCAACTGAGGGCATCGCCATCGTTGAAGCCCCACGCGGCACCCTCACCCATCATTACAAAACGGATGAGCGCGGTCTGGTCCAGGCGGTCAACCTGATCGTCGGCACAACCAACAACTATGCTGCCATTGATATGTCGATTGTCAAAGCCGCGAAAAACCTGATCAAAGCAGGGCAGACGGTCACCGATGCTGCATTGAATAAAATCGAGATGGCCTTCCGAGCTTACGATCCCTGCTTGGGTTGTGCGACCCACGCCCAACCAGGTGAAACACCCCTCAAGATCAAGCTTTTTGACCACAATCACAACCTCATCGAAGAGATCCGCAGGGACTAGGAGCAGATAATGAGCGAGCGTGGAAAAACGATAAAAAAACGAACTGAACACACCATGACCCTTGAGCGTCCGATGGTCACCCGGCATTACCTGATGACCTGGGACCTCGACCGCTGTGTCGGCTGCCAGATGGGTCCGACCGTCTGTCCAAAGGACGCCCTGACCCATGTTGATGGTGAAATTGTGGATGGACGCATGGTCGTCAAGCCCTCAGTTGATGTCGACCCCGAGCTGTGCGTATTGTGCGGAATTTGTGTGGAGATCTGCACTGTCCATGCCATTTCAATGACGGTCAACGATCAACCGGAAAATCCGGTATTGAAATACGATGCCTTCCCTGAAGTACGCGGACACCTGACTTTTGAAAAGGAGTCTTTCGATTTTACTCTTAAAGACCTGGTGATCGACAATTGCCCCACCAACATCATCAGCTATGATCCAGAAAAAGACACCATGGTCATCAAATTTGAAGACTGCATTCGCTGCCGACAGTGTGAAGTGGCCAGCAATGGCGCCTTCAAAGTCACCCAACGCTGGCAGGGCAGTGTGGAACTGCACCGCGAGAGATGTATTGAAGGCTGCCTGGCTTGTGCAGATGTCTGCCCGACGCGGGCATTATATATCAATGACCAGGGCGAGCTGGTTTTGGCTGATTATTACTGCATCAAATGCGGTGCCTGCATGCATGCCTGTCCCATCAAACCAGAATTCAGCGAAGAAGAATACACCTTCGAATCCCAGGGGCTGACCTTAACCCGCACTTACCCAAAATTGATCAACCCGGAGCAACTGGCGATCAAAGTCGAACGCTGGCGGACACAGCCCACGGACATCAAAAGCGCAGCCTGGATTGAAGCACTGCGAAAAATAGCCGACGATAAAGCCAGTGCGGTTGAGATCGACCGAAAACGAGCCCTGAGGCGCAAGGACTTGATCGTAGCGCTGCGCGGGCACACCTTACCTGAGTTCACAAAAGACAAAGAGTAAAATTTTGGGTTAACAAAACCGATTTTCACGAATGAACGAACTGAAAAACCCTTCGAATGAAGAAACATAACTAGTGTTATGTTTTTTTATTTTCCATCAACACCTAACAAATAGATTTTTTATTCTCAATAATCAACGGGTGAAAATCAAATCCATAATTCTGAGGGTGTTGAAATTAGTAATTTTTAATGTTAAATTTTTTCCGTAGGGGCAACCCTTCGCGTAGCACTCTTTGAGCTGTGGTTACCCTGCCCAAAGGGTGCTACGCTAGGCAGACACGGAGGTCTGCCCCTACATCTTGTTTACATTTTGTATTAAATTGTTTTACTTAGCAATTTTGGTAGCATTTTGGAAACGATTTTATAACCAATTTACATTTTTCACCACTCTCAATTCTTATGCTTCTAAATCCACTTTGCATTCTGCAATACCTCATCTGATGATATTCTTCTTGGGTGATAAAATTTTCAACACCATAACTAACCCAATCAATTTACGGAAGCCTGCCCCAAGCAATGTATCCTTTGGAGTAAGGGTCCACTTGGATGGGGATCGGTGTCTTCGTTCCCGTGATGAGGTCATAAATAAAAAAATGTTCCAGGCTACCGTCGTTTAGGCTGTACAGAAGTTGAGCCCCATCCGGAGACCAGGCCGCCAATTCTGCAAATGTGCATTCCACCAAAGATTCCTGGCTGCCATCCAGCCTGATCAAGCACACACACCGATCGATCTCGGTGAATTCGTCATCAGCAAAGATCACCGTCGTGAAAGCAATCCATTCACCATCAGGCGACCAGTGAGCATCCAGAGGTGCTGTATTTGGTGCTGAAAATACTTCAATCATCTCACTGTAATCCGTGTTGGCCACATTCAGTGCGCTTTCAACATAGCCGAACATCTGCTGGAGCGAGACCGTCATCTGCTGGCTGTTCGGGGAGAAATCAAAATTGCCAACATCCATTCCTGCTGGAGGTGTGATCACGCTCAGGGTGGGTAAATGCCATAGGCTGGCAGGCCCGCACTCGGAATAACACCCGCAGATGTTGATGCTGGCCCATTCTCCATTGGGAGAGATGGCACTCACGAAGCGCAGTCCACCGTCAATATTGGCAATCAGGGTGGCGTTGCTTAGATCCTGCACATCAAGTCTCACAATGTCAAAATTGAGCAATTCCTGGTCGTCCAGGTCTTCAATTGCCGGGCATTCCATATCACCCTGGACTGCATGGAATTGTGTTCCTTCTCCCTGCCAGGCAAAGAACTGTCCATAGGGGCTGATATCCATGCTGGTATCCGTCTCAAAATCCTGGAGCCAGGATCTGTTCCCCAGGTTATATGCCAGGTAACGTCCAGCGGGTGAGAACTGCGCCCGGCCATACCCCATTGAAAATTCATCTCCGATCACAACCGAAGATACCTGGATCATCTCGCCGCTGTCTACCAGATAGCGCCAGATCTGACCGTCATATCGGTAAGCAATTTGTCCAGAATTGATCATACTGGTAGGGGGTTCCGTTGCTATTCCAGTATCCGTGGCGGTTGGAAGGATTGGCGGGGTCACTTCATCTGTGGCAGTTGCTTCTTCAAGCGGCGTAGGCTGTGTGTTGATCATTTCAGGTGTTGCAGTCGGCTCTCTTTGTGTTGAACCTGGTAAGCCGCATGCAACAGATACGACAATAACTACCACAATCATAAAATACATGGGAGTGTAATTCTTGTTCATTGATCTCCTAACCCATAATGAGGATGTTAAGATTATTTGGGAATTTTATATCCGTTGTTTTAAATTTTCTTTCTTATTATAATATATGTACAATTTCATCACATAAGCTTCGTCTCCAAATTTCATAGTAAATCACGAAGATTTTCAGACAATCAATAATTAGCGTTTAATAATGGAGATTATGATGAAAAAATATTCCTTCTTAATTATGGTGTTTTTACTATTATTATTATCAGGCTGTGGCATCATGGATGACCTCAAGGACATTGTCGCGGGGATTGCCGTTGCCTTCAATGTCGATGCAAACATCAAAACAACCAGTGAATTAGGAGACAATACCCTGGCGCGTGTAGATGCGATCAACGAGACATTGGCCACAGGTATTGAAGTTGGGCCAGAGACCAGAAAGACGATCGAAGAGTTAAATAAAACCATTGCCAATGGGTTAAAAGCCGGTTTTGATGAGGAGACCCTGGCCAGGGTTGATCATTTGTTGCGTATCGTTGAAGATGGGCTCAAAATTGGCCTGGATGAACAGACACTGGCTTCAATCGATGGTATGGTCGAAACCATTGATAGAATGCCCAGTAACTGGGAAGCAACAGGCATGAATATCATCCAAACCTTAGAAAATACAGCCGGGAGTACAGCAAAGACGCTGGCTGATGAGGTCAAATCTCTGATGAACGAAGCCCAGAAGACCTATCAACAGATGGTGGCGATCTCTGGTGTGGAATTTCGCTGCAATGTGGATTTCTTAGGATCAAAAACAGGGGCTACAGCGCAGGAATTCATCGGCAAGAGCATTGTAGGAAAATTAAAGAACATCATCTCAGGCAAAAAAGGGGATGAAGCCATACCCATCCCCTGGGTTTGCCAGATCATCCCGGATAACATCGAATTAAGCAAAGTTGGGACCCGCTTGGTGTTCACCGATGGCATCATCAACCTGATCGGCTACAATTACGTCCAGGCCAATGCCCCCTCCGCAGTGATTCTCGATGAAGCCGGTAACCCTGTTCCGGGCATCAATTTATACCCCTATCTCTCCAGTCCATATCAAATACAACTCAACCTGCAGGATTTAGACATGAGTATGGTACCTCCCCGATCAAGGATTGTGCTCTCATGGCCCAATGTGCAGGAATCCAGCGGGATTGCCATCCTCATGCCGGGCTATACTGGACCGGTGGCAGAGTTCACTGCAGATAAGTTCAGCGGCAGCGCCCCATTGACCGTCCATTTTACCGACACATCTGCAGGTGATCCGATTGAGTGGAAGTGGGTATTTGGCGACGGCAATGTTTCAAGAGAACAAAATCCCACACATGAGTTCAAGGATAAACGCGACTATTTGGTTCAATTGACGGTCGTCAATGCCTTGGGTGAATCCTCAGTCATCAAAACCATCTCCGTCGATATGCCTTTGACCGCAGACTTCAGCATGGATAAAAAGAACGGCGATGTCGGTTTATTGGTTCAATTTACCGAAAAATCTAAGGGCGGACCAACCAGCTGGCATTGGGATTTCGGTGATGGCACGCCCCCCTCGGATGAGCAAAATCCCACCCACATTTATTGGGATCCAAACCCCAATGGTTACCAGGTCACGTTGACGGTCAGCAACACCAGTCAAACCTCCAGCAAGAGTTCAACAGATCGAATTAAAATATTCGAAAGCCTTGACGCCCGTTTTTCAGCAGACAAAGTCTCAGGATATGTGCCTTTGGAAGTAAATTTCAAGGATGAGTCTCTAGGAGGTGCAGGTATCGAGGGCTGGGAGTGGGATTTTGGAGATGGAAACTCATCTACCCAACGTGAGCCCACACACACATATACCTCTGCTGGCAATTACACGGTATCCCTGACCATCACACGTTCGGATGGCAAAAAGGATCCGGAAACCAAGAATGCCTTTATCAACGCTTATAATATACTTTCCTATAACCCTGATCTTTTCAAATTCCTAAAAGCTTCTGTAAACGAAAATAGCGTTTACTACACCAGCTTTGATGTGGATGGCGGTAAACCCGTAAACACAAATATTTCTTCCAGCAAATATGTTTGCGGCATTTCAGGCTTTTCCGCCCACAATGGATACATGATCCCATTCAGAGTTGTCCGTGATGGATTGAGAGTTTTTATGTATCCGAATCAGGGGACTTGGTGGATTTTTGCTGAATTTCAACAAGGTGGCGTGGCGCCATTCCCAAAAGAGGTTTGGGGGATTAATGTTGTCTGCTTTGATAGGTCGATGGAAGGTACCGCTTTCATCTATCGTGATAATTTTAAAAACATCTCTGGTGGAAAACCTTATGATACAGACCTCAGTACGACCACTTATTTCAATTGCGGGATTATGGGGATGGCAGGGTTAGGCATAACCGGTTTTAGACCTAATTGGTATTCTGAAGTTGCCTTAGATGTGAGTGCCTTTAGTAAAGATGATACTTGGAGGATTAACAGCGATATGGATGTCATCGATGGTGGGGATACCTGGGATATCAATTTGCTGTGTTTACATCAGAAACCCTATATGAATGACGCATCCCCTCCATTTTTGGTGAAAGACGTATATTTATCCACTAGTATTTCAAACAAAGCAGAAACCGGCGTCAGTGCAACGGATTATGTGTGCGGTGTGAATGGTTACAAAGCAGCCCGTGTGATTTTATTTGCCCGTAATATTGACCCATTGAACTTGAACAGCGGTGTTGCAGCTGATCTTCTGACCGTAAATACCATCGTCGAAAATGGTTACTGGTTGGTGTATGCTGATATCGCTCATTGGTCAAAACCTGAAGATTGGACGGTGAATGTGTTGTGTGTGAAAAGGGGCCTTGCCGTGGAGGGTATGCCGCCAAATTAATATTTGGGTGATGCGCATCCCCATCGTTCATTTTCACCCATGGCTGAATGCCAAGCAAAATAAAAACAGGAGTGAATAGCTTCTGTTTTTTATTTCACAAAGACAATCGTTAGAATATTTTTCATTGCGTTAAGAACCCAATTTTCTGCTGAATTTATCCTATGATTAAAACACTGGATTTTACGTATCATGTTCAAGACCTGAGGTGAAAATCAAATATATAATAAAGTGATATCAATAGCACACATAACACCGTCAGGTTGCGTTTAAACCGCCTTAGAAAGGTTCCTGTATGAGCTTGGACATTTGTTTCTTACCCCACCCAAAGCAATTAAACCCAATACCTGGATTTTTCGAACAGAAGCCAGAAGGATTCATCCAAATCAATCACAGCCACCCCCAGCGCTTGCTGTTTGCCGCCGAACAAATCAAAGAGACATTTGAAACACATCTACGATTGCCTTACCAGCTCACAGCCAGTCCATCCATTCCAGAAATGCTGATTGCGATACAGCTTAATATCGACCCTGAATTCTTACCAAAACCTCAGGCTTACCACCTGTCCATCATGGAACACAGGATCATCATTACCGGGTCAGATGAAGCCGGGTTGTTCTACGGGGTAGGGTTGCTGCGGCAAATCGTTGCTCAGACAGACGATCACCCCCTGCCCTGCCTGGAGATTGAAGATTGGCCTGATTTCCTGGTACGTGGAGTTATGCTCGATATCAGCCGGGACAAGGTCTATCGCATGGATACCTTACTGATGCTGGTTGATGAGCTCTCCTCCTGGAAGATCAACCAACTGCAGCTCTATACAGAGCACACTTTTGCGTATGCGGGGCACGAAATTGTCTGGAGGGATGCCTCACCAATCACACCGGAAGAGATCCTAAGACTTGACCGTTACTGCCAGGAACGCTATATCGAACTGGTCCCTAACCAGAGTTCTTTCGGGCATATGTCTCGCTGGCTGAAACATCCCCAATACCAGCATTTGGCTGAAACGACCGAACCGGTAGCAACACCCTGGGGCGGTCTTCAAATTGAACCGTTCAGCCTATCCCCGGTTCTGCCTGAAAGCCTGGCGTTCATCTCAAGCCTGTACGACCAGCTATTACCCAATTTTTCAAGCAAAATGGTTAACGTCGGCTGTGATGAGACCTTTGACATCGGTGCGGGTAAATCCAATTCAGCAGTAGAAAAACAAGGTCAGGGACAGGTCTACCTGGCGTTCTTACGATCGCTTCATCAGAACGTCAGTCGCCGGGGGTACACCATGCAATTTTGGGGAGATATCGTGCTAGAGCACCCTGAACTGATCCCGCAATTACCTACAGATGCCATCGCTCTCAATTGGGGGTATGAAGGCGACCATCCCTTTGATGTAGAAACCAACGCCTTCAAGGAGGCTGGTGTGCCGTTTTATGTGTGCCCGGGCACCTCATCCTGGAACAGTATTGCCGGTCGCACGCAGAATATGCTTAATAATATACGAAATGCCGCTTATTTTGGTCATAAAAATGGCGCAATAGGCTACCTCGTCACCGACTGGGGCGACAACGGCCACTGGCAGCAGCTCCCCATCAGCTACCCGGGGTTAGCCGCAGCAGTAGAACAGGCTTGGAACACAGATAGTGAACTTACAACATCAAACCTGGCAAATGCACTCAACCGAGTTGTGTTTGTCGATAAATCCGAAACGATTGGGCAATTGCTGCTTGAAATGGGTGATTTGTACCAGGCCTGGGGATTGAACCTCCCCAACAGCTCGCCCCTGTTCTGGTTGCTGCAGCTACCAATAGAGCAGATCATGCCCTTTTTACCAGAAAATCCAACACAAATCGAAGCAAGTTTAGATTTTCTTGAAGAAACAAAACTTAAACTGGCGCCGTTGGGTATCCAGCGTCCGGATGCAGACCTGATCCTTGATGAGCTCAGCTTGACCATCAAACTACTCCAACACGCATGCAAACGCGCCAGAGTCATCTTTGATAACGAAAACAAAAATGATAAGTCCTATATGCTACACGAAATAGTAGACATTAAGGCGGAATTTGCATCCCTTTGGCTGCGGCGTAACCGCCCAGGCGGCTTAGCAGACAGCTTAAGTCGTTTTGATATCATCATTGATGAGTACAAGACTTGTTATGGATCAAATTAAAATTATTTTCGTTTGCCTGGGGAATTATTGCCGCTCGCCGATGGCTGAGGCCATCTTCAATGCACTGGCTGAAGTGGATGGCTGTGCACATCTTTTCCAGGTATCTTCTGGCGGGACAAAAGACTGGGATGTCGGCCTGCGGCCTGATCCACGCGCCCAAAGGTTGCTGGAGGAACACGGTTACCCGCTCTCCCCACACAAACGCGCCCAGATGATCACACGGGATGAAAATCGCCAGGCGGATTATGTGATTGCGATGACGGAGCGTGTAGCGGATGAGTTAGGCAGCGGTGAAAATGTGAGCCTGCTGCTGGATTACGCTGCCGACAAGCCGTCCAAAGATATCCCTGATCCCTACCCCACCGACACCTTTCCCGAAGCCTTCGACCTGATAGAGCACGGCGTCCGGGCCTTTTATGCCTACTTAATTCGCAAATATTACCTCAATAAATAATCATTGCTTTCCAGACAATTTGGAATTTGGAATTAGGAGAAACAAACTACGCCAAAAATCTTTAAATCAAACGATGATCACCAAAACTGGCACCACTTAGGAAGTGGAAGGCCCAGATATGGTCTTCGGTGTCTGGCTGTTTTTCCAGGGGATAAAACACGATCACCTTGGTGAGGGCTTTCAATCTTCCAAAATCCTCGTATCCTTTGGTGGCCGGGATCAGGTTGCGCCAGGTACCTGTATTGAAATAGTACCGCTCGTCGCCATCTTTAGCGGATAACAACATCAATTCCGCAAAATGGGTGTGACCGCTGATGACGCATTTACAGCCTGAATCTTCATCCAGGATCAATTCTTCCCGGCTTGCCCATTCCGCTTGGGATTGGAGCGTGATGGTATTGGAAACGCGGCTCATGATTATTTTTATCAACCAGTAAGGCACACCTCTTCTAATCAGCCCTGACCTGATAATAGCCATCAATAACCAACGCGCCATAAAACCCAAAGCAGCGGATTGCTTCAAAGTATTCAGAAATTGATCGTTGGTGCTCAAATTGTTGATGATTGCCGTAAAACACGGCTTCATCAATTCCCAGGTGCGTTTCTCATCCACTCCAGGCGTCGAAAACAGGAAAGATAACCAGGCTGTCGCAGGACGGACATCATCAAATTCCATCAAACGCTGATATAAAGCCAACAGAGTTTCGTCGTTAAGGATGGCCTCTTCACCATAAGTCTTCACAAACAGCCAGGGAAGCGAAGCGCCAAATTCAATCGTGGTGATATCCCCCAAACTCGAGAGCCCGTAGACGGATTCTGGAATGAATGTAGGGATCGCATCTTGAGCTAGCACATCTATGGAAAAGTTTGTTCGGTCGTATTCATGGCCGTGACGGACCAGACAGAACGGGTTACCCAGATAATCATCAAGGACCAAGTGGTGATTAAACAGCGCATCTCCTCCTGCCAAACCGAACATCTCACGCACTGTTGACCGGATCCTGGACGTCGCGTTGACCAGCCGGTCATGGTTGCCCAAAATCAGGTACAAATCAACAGTTATATCGAAAAGCTGATGAAGGTCTCTGAATAATTCCAGGGTGCCTGCAACTGCTTTATCTTCCCCTATCGCATGTAAGATCTTCAAGATCGTCGCTTCTGCTGCTGATCCGGGTTGGACAGCATCATTATCAATGTAGGGTCGGTCCTCTCCCTCCAGCCAAATGGCTGAGCGTGAGATTTCCAAAATATCACCGGCTAAAACCAGGTCGACTTTCTTGATCCCGTTTGCGAGGGCAAATTGGTTGACCTCGGCAAAGTAAGCCCGGTAATTTTCGGGCCGCAAGTTGCGGCTAAACCGGTGAGGTCCAATTTGGGATGACTTCGTTTCTGAAAAATGCAAATCCGAAAGGACAATTAACATCAACACTCCATAATTCTGATCGTCGTTGTTATAAAATTATCCCTCATGGTAAAAAAAACCAAAACCACCAGTAAATGCTCACGTGGCCCTGCTGCTGAAGGGTGGGAGGTGTGGTGTGGCGGCTTCACCGCCACACCACACCCCCCTTAAACCCTCGCATGCAGAGTAGTAACAACCACCATTAAATAATAAATGAATCGAGAGCCGGCCAGAGAACAGTGGTTATAAATATTTACTGATCAGTTTTTATCATCCCACCAATGCATTTTTAAAGCCTTGCACAACTTGCGGTAGATGCTCATCCTTGATCCAATAATGGCACACCAACCGAAAGTGCCTGGGTCCGGTGATCCCAACCAAAACCCCCTCATTCCTCAGCTTTGCAGCGCAATCTTGGGCAGATGTGTTCATTGAAGAGTCAATTTCGATATACACCATGTTGGTGTTTGGTGAACTTTTATCCAAGCGGACGCCTTCAACAGCACTCAATGCTCCAGCCAGTTCAATCGCATGTTGATGGTCTTCACCCAGCCTATCCACCATTTCCTCCAACGCAATAATTCCCGCTGCTGCCAGCACACCCGCCTGGCGCATCCCCCCACCCAGTTGTTTGCGAATACGATGAGCTTCCTCAATAAACCCGCGTGACCCGCATAACACCGACCCAACCGGTGCACACAAGCCTTTGCTAAGGCAAAACATGACCGAATCAACCATCTCCACTAAATCCGATGGCGGCACTCCCTGGTCCACAGCAGCGTTAAAGATGCGCGCCCCATCTAAATGGATCGCCAAGCCATTATCCCGTGCAACCTTTGCAGCATCCAGCATGTACTGTCGAGACAGTGAAACCCCACCACAGCGGTTATGCGTATTTTCAAGGATCAGCAGCTTTGATCGTGGAAAATGGGGGTCATTTGCGCGCACCGCGCGTTGGATGTCGCTGATTATTAAGGTGCCGTCCGCTTGGTTGGGAATCGTAAATGGATGAACCCCGCCCAGGGCTGAAATCCCGCCAGCTTCATAGAGATGAGTGTGAGCGCAGTCACCCATGATCACCTCATCCCCTCGCCCGCAATGGGCAAGCACAGCCGCCAGGTTCCCCATGGTGCCCGAGGGAACAAACAGTGCGGCTTCTTTACCCAACATTTCGGCGGCCATTGCTTGCAGCCGATTTATCGTGGGATCCTCACCATACACATCATCGCCAAGTTGGGCCATCCCCATGGCGTTGCGCATTTTTTCTGTTGGAAGCGTTACCGTATCCGACCGCAGATCAATCCAGTTCATATTGTGCGCTCCTCCCGGTTGTGAAGGTTTGTTAAGACGATTTGTAATTCGTCAGGCAGCGGTGCCTCAAAGGTGCGGGGGGTGCGCTCGCCAGGCAGTCTGAGGGCCAACGATTTGGCATGTAAAAAGAACCGATCCAGGGTGATACTGGGGTTGCGTCGCCCATACAGGGTATCCCCCACGACCGGCACACCGATAAAATTCAGGTGAACCCGTATCTGGTGCGTGCGGCCTGTGATGGGGTGAATTTCCAGGTAAGTATGATTGGCAAACCTTTCAAGCGTGTAATATTCGCTGACAGCCGGTTGTCCCTGCCCACGCAGCCCAGCTGCCATGCGGGTGCGGGATCTGGTATCACGCATAACAGGCGCTTCGATGCGGCCGGTTGGCGTTGGCGGGTGTCCATCAACCAATGCGAGGTAGGTTTTATGCACATCACGCGACTTAAATTCCCTGACCAACCAGCGGTAAGCCTTATCGGTCTTGGCAAGAATTATCACACCAGACGTTTCTTTATCCAACCGGTGCACAACACCCGGTCGATCGGGCTCACCCACCTCGCGAATGGGCGGGAAATAAGCCAGTAAGGCATTCACCAGCGTTCCACCGCTATTGCCTGCTCCAGGGTGAACCACCAATCCCGCCGGCTTGTCCACCACAATCACATGTTCATCTTCATAAAGGATCTCAATAGGGATATCCTCAGGGATTAACCCATCGAGGTTTTCTTCAAACACCAGTATTTCCAGTACCCCACCCGGTTTTGCCTTTATTCCAGCTTTGTTAACCACCAAACCATCCAGCCTGACGTGCCCAGCTTCGATCATTTGTTTAATTTTAACGCGAGAAATATCCGGCAATTGATCTGCAAGGAATTTATCGATCCGAATCTCTTCGTCGGATTTGTTGGTGAAATGGAATGTGGTCTGTTTCATGATTGACGATCGCCAAAAGTCTCTGGAGGGTCTTGCGTCACTTGATTGCCAGCAAAAGCATCTGCCTTTTCTTTGCGCTCCAGCACCCATAGATTCAACAGGAGGATACCGACACCCACCGTGATACTGGCGTCGGCGATATTGAATACCGGGAACGCCCCAACGGCGATGAAATCGGTGACCGGACCAAATCGGATGCGGTCGATCAAATTTCCAATTGCGCCCCCCATTTGCATCGCGATCGCAATCCGCATCCAGACATACTCGCGGGGTATTTTCGGGTAATAGAGGACAATGATCAGTGATACGATCACTGCCAAAATGCCAAATATCAACCCCCCGCCCTGAAACATACCAAAAGCAGCACCCGTATTCTGCCAGTGCACAATTCTAAAAAACGGGAGCACCCGTTCAAACGGTGTCCAACTCGCCCCAAATGGAAGGTTCATCCGAATGAAGTACTTGGTGATTTGGTCAAGCAGGATCACCACACCAACCACAAGGGCTAGCAACCAGTATGTCTTGATAATTTTTTTCAAATTTTTCTCCCGTAGTTTTCACACTTTTTCAATGCAGATGCGCACGGTCTCACCATCAAATTGATCTTGCAGTAGCGGTAGATCCTCAGGGGTCACCCCGATGGTCAAATCCACGGCCAGCGTTTCTTCTTTGATGTAATCGCTGAAAGCCTGGATAGCCGTGTTCAACTGCTCTGAAGCCGTGTAGTACAAGTGGATTCGATCAGCAATATCCAGGTCTGCATCCTTACGGAGTGATTGTACCCGCCTGACAAATTCGCGAACAAGGCCTTCATGGACCAATTCGGGCGATAACTCCGTGACCAGGGCAGCCAGGTAAGCACCTTCAGAGCCAACAGCAAAGCCCGCTTTCGACTCTGCCCGGACTTCAACTTCATCTGGGGTGATTTCGTGAATCTCGCCATCCACAAACACCGATAAGGCCTGTCCATCGAGCAGCTGCCGTGCAGATTGGTCTGGGGGCAGGTCCATCAGGGCTTGCCGTACCTGCGGATACTGTGCTTTAAAGCGTTGCCCAAGTTGTTTAGGCAGCGGATTCAAGCTAAAACTGACCGCATCGCTGGCGCTCCCCAGTAAACTGACTGCTTTGACATTTAACTCGTCTTTGAGCAAATCGGCATAATCTGCCACGACGCATTGTTCGTCCAGGTTGCCAACCACAAATGCGGCTTCCCCTAATGGCTGACGCACCTTGAGGTTCTCTGAATTTCGGGCAGCATGCCCTAACGAAGCCAGCTTCATCACTACAGCCATTTCCCGGTTTAACTTTTCATCAATGCGCTCCGGATTAAAATCAGGCCAGTCAGCCAGATGGATAGATTGCGGTGCGTCTGGATCGATGCTCAACACCAGGTTGCGATAAAAGGCCTCAGCCAGGAACGGCATGGTCGGCGCCAGTAAATAGGCCAGGGTCTGGAGAGCCTCATACAACGTGGCATAAGCTGCAGCTTTATCCGAATCCGATTCGGTTTTCCAGAAGCGCCTGCGGGATCGCCTCAAGTACCAGTTCGAAAGCTGGTCAACGAATTTCTCAATCGGGCGGGTCGCCCCAAGCACGTTGTAATGTTCATACGCATCGGTTACTTCCTTAGTGAGCGAATGCAGGTATGAAAGCAGCCAGCGGTCGAGGTCACTGTACTCAGGAGAAACATCCTGTGAAGGAGACCACTGATCGAGGTTGGCATAGGTCACAAAAAAGGCATAGGTGTTCCACAGGGTCAAGGTGAAGTTACGCACCACTTCCCCTACCAGGTCTTCCGAAAACCGCCGCTCTTGCCCAGGCGGACTGGCCGTGTACAGGTACCAGCGCAAGGCATCAGCACCATGTTGGTTGATCACGTCCCAAGGCTCAACCACATTCCCTTTAGATTTCGACATCTTATAGCCATCTTTATCGAGGATCAAGCCCAGGCAGATAACATTTTCGAAACAATGGCTGTCAAACACCAACGTGCTGATAGCGTGCAAGGTATAAAACCAGCCGCGAGTTTGATCGACAGCTTCACAAATAAAGTCTGCTGGGAATTGCTTCTCGAAGGTCTGCTGATTTTCAAAGGGGTAATGCCATTGCCCAACCGGCATCGAACCGGAATCAAACCAAACATCGATCAATTCGACCACGCGTTTCATCCGTCCGGGGCATTCAGGGCAATCAAAGTGAACGTTATCTACATACGGACGATGTAGATCGAGGTCGCCCAGATCACGGCCAGCAAAGGCGCTTAATTCCTCAACCGAACCGATGCAAACCTGGTGATGACAGGCCTCACATTCCCAAACCGGCAGCGGTGTGCCCCAATAGCGTTCACGACCCAACGCCCAATCCACATTGTTCTCAAGCCAGTTGCCAAACCGTCCATGCTTGATGTACTCCGGGTACCAGTTGATATTTTCGTTTAATGCCACCAGACGATGCTTGAGCTCACTGGTGCGGATGTACCAGGTTGGACGGGCGTAATATAACAAAGGTGTGTCACAGCGCCAACAGAAGGGATAGGTATGGGTATACGTACCTACCTTAAACATCAAGCCGCGCTTTTGTAGTTCATCAATGATCAACGGGTCGGCGTCCTTAACCCACATCCCTGCCCACGGTCGCACATCACTGGTGAATCGGCCGCTATCGTTGATGGTCATCAAAATCGGCAGATCAAATTCAATCGACATCTGCATATCATCGGCACCAAATGCTGGTGCAAGATGTACCAGGCCGGTCCCGTCTTCAATCGTGACGAAATCCGCCATGACCACATAGTGGGCTTCTTTTTCAACAGGTAAAAAAGTAAATAAGGGTCGGTAGTGTTTTCCTTTAAGGTGTTTCCCTTTAAAGGTTTTCACCACCTTGTAATCCGTATCCGCCAAAACGGTTTCCAGCAATGATTTAGCAAGGATCAGGTACTCATGATCCTGCCCATTACCTAAAGCCACTTTAACATAATCAATATCCGGATGAGCGGCCACTGCCACGTTTCCGGGAAGCGTCCAGGGCGTGGTCGTCCACACCAGTAACGAGGTGTTTTCTTCATCAACCAAGGGCAGGCGCACATAGATTGAGGGGTCTGTCGCCTGGTCGTAGCCTAACGCGACTTCATGGTCAGATAGTGGCGTGCCGCAGCGGGGGCAATAGGGGACGACTTTAAATCCTTGGTAAAGCAACCCCTTATCCCAGATCGACTTGAGCAGCCACCACACTGATTCGATGTACTCGTTCTTATAAGTGATATAGGCATCGTCCAAATCCACCCAGAAGCCGATGCGATCGGTCAGCTTTTCCCAATCTTTGATGTAGGTGAATACGGATTCTTTACACAACTCATTGAATTTTGCGATGCCGTAATCCTCAATTTGTTGTTTATTGGTAAACCCCAAACGCTTCTCAATCTCGATTTCAACCGGTAAGCCATGGGTATCCCACCCGCCGCGGCGAGAAATATGGAAGCCTTGCATGCTTTTATATCGCGGGAACATGTCTTTGAACACCCGCGCCAATACATGGTGCACACCCGGACGTCCATTAGCGGTTGGTGGACCTTCATAAAAAACATACTCCGGCCCGCCCCGGCGATTCTCCTTTGATTGGTGGAAAATATCATTCTGCTGCCAAAATCGCAGCACCTCTGATTCGAGCAATTTAATGTTCAATCGTGATGTAACAGGTTCGAACATGTGTCCTCCAAAATTGGTGATCCTTAAACAAAAACTCATCCCATCTCAGGGACGAGTAAGTTACTCGCGGTACCACCCTGGTTCTCACATCGCTGTGAACACCTCGGCCGGTTGCATCAGACCTTGATATAACCGCACTTTGATAACAGAGGGTGACTCTGGCGCACTTACTGTTCTTATTAGGAGGTTCAGATTGCAGCTCCGGAAGGATTTTCTCTGATCATGTCTTCTCGGCTCTCACCTGCCCGAGATCGCTGTCAGCCAGTGGATCAACTACTCGTTTCCATCAATGCCTGTCTTTGTCAAAAATTAACATCATTATTATCCCATAAATTCAGCCATCGGTCAATGACAACCTTTGTTTAGGATAAACGAAGGACCTGTTCAGCCAATACCTCATTAAACCACACCAAAAGAACGCTGCATCCCGAGACTACAAAGTCACAAGGACGGCACGTTTAGTGCGTGGAAAGATGATACTAATTAGTATTATTGCGAATATATTCCATCATTTTGCCAAATATATAGAGTTTCGACTTGACATCAGATTCATATACTAATATGATTAGTGAAGTTTGAACACCAATATTGTCTGGTTTGGAATGGTTACAAACCAAGCAGCGAAAGATAACAGTAAAACTTGCAATGGAAATCATTCAACATTTATGGGAAAGTAAAGACAAATTAATAACCAAACACAACGCCATCCGTTTTGCGTTGATGCTTCTTATATTTGCCTTTGCAGTAATGATCAGCATCAATTATAGCATGAGTGATATCCAGGCTTATATCGAAGACAACCCCAGTCAGACCATCCTCATCAGCCTCATCATTTATATTTCCTTTGGACTCACCTTTTTACCTTCCATCCCACTGACCTTATTTATCGCGGTGCTGATTGGCCCCCTCCAGGCAGCAATTGTGGCGACCATTGGGAATACAATCGCTGCATTACTCGAATACCAGGTTGGCAAAACAATTGGTGATGTGGTCGATTTTGAAAAAATCAAATCAAAGCTCCCCTTTGGATTGGGCAAATTACCCATTAAATCTCCCTATTTTTTACTAGCAGCTCGCAGTATTCCAGCAGGCACACGTGGTTTCAGTGTGGTTTGCGGTGCATATCAAGTTCCCCTGCTTTCATATACCTGGACAACATTTACGATGTTTTTTATCAGCTCTATGA
>Ga0114946_10000756_pt1 | contig 21782 bp, 21 predicted proteins | sample WalLakDeSediment_FD_88676 | JGI IMG/M metagenome (GOLD analysis project Ga0114946, IMG submission 88676) | Lake sediment microbial communities from Walker lake, Nevada to study Microbial Dark Matter (Phase II) - Walker Lake 11/02/13 Deep Sediment | ecosystem: Environmental > Aquatic >...
CGTCGAGGGTGAGGCGAAGGAGATCGCTCTGCACCAGTGATGACCACCTATTGCAAGTGCGTCCGGCGATCAGGATGTCGGTTCCATCGACCGCGGCACCGGCAGCTCGCAACCATCGGCGACGTAGGCCGGGCCGCGCTCTGCACAGACCACGTCGCAGTCCGAGGCCACTCGGACCCCCGCTTCGCAGCGCAAGACGACATTGTCGTCGACACAGACCTGACCGAAATCGCGGCAGGGATCACCGATTTGGTCCAAACGCGGCGGCGTCACGCCCTCACAGGCGGCGGCGAGGACTAGCAGCGCCGCGAGGAGCTTGGGTTTGCTCGCGCTCATGGGAACATCCTCTCACCCTGGGGTGGCCGGTTGCGCGCCCGAGCTTGGCCAAATCGCAATCCTCGCCGTCCCCTGGTCATGGCCGAGCAGGCCGATGTTGATATCGTGGGTTCCGGCCTCGAGGTAGAGGTCGCGGACCGTGCGGCCGTAATAGTGCTGGTAGCCGCCGCTCGGGAAGGCTGAATGGTGAAGGGGCGCGTCTTCCCACGCCTCCCCGGGCAGCGGCGCTTGATCGACGCGTGGCCCGCTGCAACGAAAAATATCGAACCAATCTGCGTCGAGGTTGAAGGTGTAAAAGCCCGGCTCGGTCACGACGAATGTGCGGTGCACGCTCATGCCGATCCCTCCTACGCGGGTGTCCTCGCCTGCGCCGCAGTCGAGGTCGAGCACGTCTGCCCACGCGACGCCGGCGCTTTGCTCGGTTAGGCGCGGACCGTCGCAGCCGTACATCGACGGGTAGCCGTAGGGCGCCTCCTCAAAGTAGAGCGCCTCAGCCGCTTCAATGCTCACGCCGTAGACCGAGCGAAACGCCTTGAAGCTGTCTCCCCCGGCCCGCGTGAGCTCGCCTAGCGCCTCGGCGCCCCACTGCTCGCGGAGCCAGCGAATGAAGTGCCGGCCTACTTGGCGGTCGGCGGTCAGCCAGGACGTGCCGGCATTCGCCGTTGGCGCCGTATCGCCAAAGCGCGCCTGCCGTCCGGCGTAGACGTCTGCGATTGCCTCATCAAAGAACGGCGCGAGCGAGGGTGTCGCAACCACGGCGTGGACCAACTCATGCTCGAGCATCTCCCTGCTCGTCCAAATCGTTGAAGTTGAATAGTTGATGCAACCGAGCGCCGTCGCTGAGCAATTCTCATTCGGGCCAAAATGCCAGTGGTCATCGTCCCACACATAGACCGTGGTCACCCGCTTCATCTTGACGGACAACTCATCCTCGACCGTGCTGATGATCCGCTCGAGCGCGACGAGGTCGCCCTTGCACAGGGGGTGGTCGAAGTCGGTCGCGATGCGTAGGTGCTCGGTCTCGTATTGGATGGGGAGCTCGGACCCGCAGCCGGTGACCGGACCGAGGCTCAGAAGCGAGGCTGCGAGCGCCGTGCGCGCGGTTGTCGGTGACACCCCGCGAATGGTACGCGGGACAGGCCCGCGGCGCCACACCAGCTGCGAGAGCGAACGCACAACACGTGCGTCCGATCGGGGCGGCTACCGGGTGTCGTGGTCCGGGCGGAGGTGATCGAATAACTCCAGCGACGGCGCCCTCAGGGAGAGCAGATTGGCGTAGGCGATCTGCGAATCGGCCGAGGTGTCGTCAGACAGCCGATAGCGAACACCGTCGGTCACGAGGATCTTGGCGGAGGCCGCTTGCTGTTTGAGGTAGCGCTTGGCCTGGTACCACGGCGAGTGCGTGCCCTTGTCGGGCCGTTTGGCCTCGACCACGAGGACCAGGTTTTCGGGCCGACGTGGGAGCGCTCGAAACACCGCAATATCGATGTGTTTCCACTCGACTGCGATCAGCTCTCGCGGCCATCCGAGCGCTTGCAAGAGCGGGACAACCACGTGCACGATCATCTCACGCTCGTTCGAGCCGAGCCGGTGGAGCGTGGCGACGACGTCAATGATCGCTCGGATCGGTTGTTCGAGGGCGTCGAGATCGACTAGCGGTTGCTGCACGGGCAGCGCTGCGAGTGGTCCGGCGGCGATGGTCGAGGCGGCGCTGTGTGCCCACTCGACCACGGCGGGGACCTTCACCCGCGACAGCCGGCACGCTCGACCAAACACCTTCGCACCAAAGTCGTGGGGCTTGTCGAGCCACTTGACTCGGCGCGCGTGCTGGAGGTCCCAGCCGTCGACGTCATTGAATTGTTCGAGCCAAGTGTAGTCGCCGAGCACGCGGCCGACGCCGAACACACGCTGACTGTTTACGCGCATGACCACGAGATCGCCGGCGCGTATCTGCGTGGCGAAGTATCGGACAAAGCACGCGTCTACGCCACGGCTGGAGATGGTTTGTTGATCCCACGGCCAAACTCCAGGGTTTCCAGGGCCGATCAGCATTAGGTCATGGCGGAAAAAAGTGTTGTGATAGGAGCGCCAGTCGGTGCCGGTGCCAATTTGCCAGATGGTAGTCATGGAGGTGGTTCTCAGTGCTTCAGCGCAGCGTTGCTCGCGCGAATGGGGGGGTCGGTGATTGCGGGGCTATGACTCTTCGGGGGCGGGGAGGAGCTGGGCGAGTTGGGCTTCGGTGCTCTGGCGCGCGGGGTGGTTGTCTGGGAATTGGGCGAGCGCGTGCAGGAGTTTGGGCATCAACTCGCGCGCTCGCTCGCTGTCTTGATTGGCCAATAGACATAGTAGGTGGATTGGTCCCACTTGGACCGTTTCTAACAACAACAGCTGCCCCTCGGTCGCTGCGAGCCAGGCCTCGCTGCTCCACGCGAGAGCGTCCTGGGGGCGGCCGAGTTTGAGCGATAATTGGGCCAGCGTGGCGAGGGTTGGAATCGTCGCTGCCGTGCGGCGAGATCCGTAAACGCGCTCGTCGATATCGACCACTGAAACCCAAGCTTGCTCGGCTTCGGCATACTTGCCCAGGCGAACGAGGACGTTGGCGAGGCCGTGAAGGGAGGCGGCGACGGAGGGGTGCTCGCGCGTCCCGTAGGCTTTGACCGTCACGTCGATGCTCTCGCGGCAGGAGGTCTCGGCTTCGGCGTACTTGCCCAGGCGAACGAGGACGTTGGCGAGGCCGTGAAGGGAGGCGGCGACGGAGGGGTGCTCGCGCGTGCCGTAGGCCTTGACCTTCACGTCGATGCTCTCGCGGTAGGAGGTCTCGGCTTCGGCGAACTTGCCCAGACTTACGAGAACAGGGTCTCCTCCACGGCGCGCGGAGCGTCGAGCCAGCCTTGGGCCGCCTTGGGCAGCTTGGCCGCCGCTTGAACCACGGGCAGCGGCGGTGTGATCGCTAGGATTTCAGCGTCGAGCGCCTTAATGTGTTTCTCTAGGCTCCGTTTGTCCTCATCGGAGTACGAGTCGGGCTGGGCCTCGTAGTCGGCGTGGGCTCGCTGTGCTGCGGCCCTGAGCTCGCGCAGGAGCTCGAGCGTCTGGCTCGATGATCGGGTGATCCACGGATCGGGTGAAGTTTTGGGACCGCTGACGACGCTGACGATGAGCCGCTCAACGATCTGCTTGGCGTCAGAGGGGGGGGAGCCCTCGAGGGTCCCCTGGGTGATGGGCGAGCGGCGGAACTGCGCGCTGAAAAGCTCGCACAGCTTCGATGGCCCCTGCTCGGAGTCCAGATCTGTCTTGTTGATGAAGAACGCGATGGGTTTGGCTTGGGTGGACAGGCTCAGGACCACGGACAGGTCCGCGAGCGCCCCGACGTTGTGCTCGTAGCGCTCAGACTGGGCATCGGCGACAAAAATGATGGCGTCGGCGTTCAAGATCGCCCGGCCCTCGTTCGAGAGATCGTCGAGGGCGAGCGAGCGGCTCGGCAGTGGCCTGCCAGCGAAGTCCACCGCGGCAAACAGCGAGACACGGTAGCGCTCGCCCTCGTGCTCGTGGACGACCTCGCGCGGCGCGTCCTCGAAGATGTGTTTCGGGTCGTTGGGGCCCTGCCCGGTCGCTCGGGCGAGGAAGCTTCGCTTGCCCGCTAGCGGGCAGCCTACGAGGGCGATCTTGATGCTCATGGGTCCACTACCAGCGGGTGGGCTCCGGCTCCACGCTGGGTCTCCATCGTACCATGGAACCGCCGTGTCGTGTGGCGTAAACGACGTAAACGGTCTGGTCGCCCATCCAGTTCAGCCCGAACTCTTGCAGGGTCTGAAACTCGTCGCCGAACTTCGGGTCGAAGACCCTCTTGTCCGTGAGCAACACGACGGCATGAAAATAGATTTCTTGGTTCCTCGGTGGGAGCTTGTGCACGGGGTAGAGGAAGACTCCGCGCAAGGGGAGGATGCTGATCCAAGTGTCGTACAGCGTGGGGTGGAGTTCGTTTAGAAGCGACCCGAACTCTTCGCAGAGCTGCTTGCAGTCCTGGCTGAGCTGGACCCTAGCACGCGGCTTGGGCGACCCGCAGCAAAAAACTCGTCGAGGAGTGGGGGGGGCGATTACGCTCCACGGGGCTCTGCGGGCGGACGGCGCGAGCTCGCCGGTGTCGAGCATGGGCTCACACCATCAGCGACTCGACCGCCTCGATCAGCGCCTCCGGAGCCTCCCAGTTGAGCAAGTGCCCCTTACCCGCGACCCACACATTGCGAGCGTCGGGAATGTCCTGCCCAAGCTTCTCCGAATGCCAGCGCGGGGTCGTTTGATCCTTCTCGCCGCAGACGACCACGGTCGGCAGCGAGACCTCGCCAAGCCGGGCATAGTCGCTCTGATCGCCGAGCGCCTGAATGATCGGGAGCAGCGCCTTGTGGTCCTGCGCGCTGAACAATTCATTCAACACGCGGATCACCGCGGGCGAGGGCGAGTCACCACAAAGTGAGGCGCCAAACAACCAGCTGTAGATCGGCGAGCGCGAGACCGCGGTCATGATCCCCAAGCGGAGCATGGGGATCTGCAGGCGATTTTGCGGGGAGCCAACCAGGACGTCGCCGGCGGTCGAGGCGAACAGCACGAGGCCGCGGAGGCGCTCGCTGACGGCGGGCCGGTCGAGGATCGCGCGGATGGCCAGGAAGCCGCCGGTCGAGTGGCCGACGAGCACGGCGTCGCGCACGTCGAAGTGGCTGAGCACGGCTTCGTAGTCGGCGGCCATTTGCGTGGCGCCGATGCCATCGGAGCCGATCGTGCTGTTGCCGTGGCCACGCAGATCAAAGGCGATGCAGCGGTAGCCGTCGGCGCGCAGGAGCGCCCAGATCACGTTCCACGCGAGCAAGGTGACGCCGTAGCCGTGGGCGAGCACGACCGTGGGGCTGTCGCTGTCGCCGGCGACTAGGGTCCGGATTCGGGTGCCGTCGGGGCGCTCGACGAAGGCCTGCTCGCCCTCGGGTTCGCGGCGCAGGACCTCGTAGGGGATCGGATCCGCGAGCGCCTGGATCTGCTTGGCCTTGCGCTCGGCGAGGCCGTGGACGAGGAAGCCGGAGCCGGCGAGGAGGGCGAGGATACGAGAGGGCTTCACGGCGCGAGCATACGCCGGTTTGCGCTAAACCACCACGCTCTCCAACGCCCGGCGAGCGGCGTGGGCCGAGGCGAAGCGCTGGTTGGGGTGCTTGGCGAGCAGGGTCTCGACGATCGCCTCGAGATCGGGGTTTGCGAGGCTGGGATCGATCGACGCCAAGCTCGGGGGCTTGGCGTCGAGATGTGCCCGCCACAGCTCGGTGACCTCCTCGAATTCAAAGGGCCGGCGCCCGGTCAAGAGCTCGAAGAGCAGCACGCCGACGGCGTAGAGATCGGTCCGCGGGTCGACCTCGGTGGCCATGATCTGCTCCGGGGCCATGTAATCCGGGGTCCCAAATATCACGCCGGTCCTGGTCAGGCGCTGGCACTCCTCGGCCCCAAGCACGTCGTTGAGCATCTTGACCAGGCCAAAGTCGATGACCTTGACCTGCTCGCCGGCCTCGGTCTGAGCGAGCAGGATGTTCTCGGGCTTGAGGTCGCGGTGGATCATGCCGAACTGGTGGGCGTGGTGCAGGGCGCTGAGCAGCTGGCAGGTGAGCGCCACGGCGCGCGGGGCCACGAGCGGGCCGTGCTCGAGCTCGGTTGCGAGATCGTGGCCCTCGATCAGCTCCATCACGAAGAACATGCCGCCTTGCTCGGTCACACCCACGGCGTGCAGGGCCGCGATGTTGGGGTGCGAGAGCATGGCCTGGGCGGACGCTTCACGCTGGAACCTCGCGGCCAGCTCCGGCGAGGTCGCGACGGCGGCGTGGAGGCGCTTGATCGCGACGGGCCGGCCTTGCTCGTCGGTCGCGCGGTAGACCACGCCCATGCCACCTTCGCCGAGCTCGGCTTGGATCGTGTAGCGCTCGAGCAGGGTCTCGCCGATCATCGGCGCACGGTATCAGCGCGACGCTCACTCGTCAGGTGTCGCGGACGTCGAGCCGCGCGGAGCCGATGCGTAGCTGGGTCCCGCTCGCGCGTCGCTCGATCAGCCCGGCCGCGTCCTGGATGCCGGCCTCGGCCAGCTGCTTGCGTGCGCGGTGGATCCACAGGTTGATGCGCTCGGGCTCGACGCCGTCGAGCATGCGGGGCAGATCCTCGCGGTAGACCCAGCCGTGCTCGCTCGCGGGCAGCCCGGGCTTGCCGACGTCGTCGAGCCGCGCGCGCGCGAGCACCAGCAGCAGGCTCTGGTGCACGCGCGCGTCGACGCTGGTGCGCTGGCTTCCACGCACGAGCGCGAACTCGACGTGCTCGCCGTCGCGGCTGACGACGAAGCGCAGCTCATACTCGGCGAGCAGCGCGGCGCCGCTGGCCTCGCGCGTGCGTGGCAGCGAGCGGGGCGAGAGCACCCGCCAGCTGCGTCCGCCCGCGACCAGGCTCTCGTGCTCGCCGAGCTCGCGGGTCTCGGCGTCGGTCTCGACCCACCAGCGACCGTCGAGCTCGCGAAACAAGGTCAGCTCCGGGAGCTCGTCGCTCGGGAGGCACAAGAGCTCGTGCTCGGCGACGCGGACCTCACCGTCGGTCGCCGTGGCGATCAGGGTCGGCGGCGCGTCGTCAACGAACACGAACCGGACCGCGTCGGCGAGCACGAGCTCGACGTCGCGCGAAAGCGGGACCTCCTCGCCCTTCGCGAGCTCGCGCCCGGCGAGCGAGGTCCCGTTGCGGCTGCCGAGATCCTGCACGCTCCAGCGCGCGCCGTCCCAGATGATCTCGGCGTGGTAGCCCGACACGCCGGGGTCATCGACGCGCAGCGGGCAGGCCGGGGCCCGGCCGATCAGGTGGCGGGGCGAGAGGTGATGCTCGGTGCCCGAGGAGAGGTGACGAATCCGGCCCACGGGCCCGGTTGTAGCACGATGCTCGCCCGGCTATTCGAACTCGACGTCGGAGCCCGTGGGCCCGATCGACAAGCGCCCGTGGTTGTCGACGGCAATGTGCTCGTCGGTGTTGTCGTGAATGTACATCTTCTGGGTTGAGGTGTAGGTCCACTCTGGCGTAGTCGTGTGGTTCGAGCGCACGACGCCCCCGGTGGGTCCGCCGGACGCGAGGTAATAGCCGTCGCGAAATGCAAGGCGATGCTTGCCATCCACGATCGTCTTTTCGAACACGAATCCCTCCTCGTTATTGGTCGAGGTCGCAATTGTGTCGGTGCGGTCATCGTAGGTGATGTAGTGGCCGGTGTTGCCGTCCTTGATCTTCACCTTGACGCCGCCGAGATCGCCGGGGGGATTTTCGTTTGGATTACTCATGTCGTCGCGTTCCGTTTCGTCCGTGCTCGTTGCTCGTGAGGGGTGTTCAAGCGAGTCTTCATTCGCCCGCGGCCCGGCGTAGCCAGCCTTCGGCGGCCGTTTCCCGGTCGCTCGCTCCGGTCCGCGCGAAGCTGGCCCGCGCGTCCTCGCCGAGCTGCGTGGCGCGGTCGAGCGCGGCGCGGCCGTGGACGGCCACGAGCGCGCGGGCGAGCACCAACCGGAGCTCGGCGAGCTCGACGGCGTCGGACGCGTCGGCGAGCTCGAGCGCGCGCTCGAGCGCGGTGAGGGCTCGCTCGGCCTCGCCCTGCGCGAGCCAGATCGTGCCGAGGCCGCGCAGCGCGTAGGCGTGGAGTGGGTGATCCTCGGGCAGCGTCGCGGCGAAGATCGAGCGGGCGCGCTCGTAGTCGACGCGCGCGGGCTCGAGCTCGCCGCGGACCAGGTAGACCTCGGCGATGTTGCTGCGCAGGAGGCCGACCTCGTAGTGCTGCTCGCCGAGCGCCTGCTGTTGGATCGCGAGGGCGCGCTCGTAGCTGCGCAGGGCCCCGGCGTCGTCGCCGGCGAACATCCGGCACATGCCGATGCCCGTGAGCAGCTGCCCGGTCTCGTCGTGCTTGGGGCCGAGCTCGCGCTCGTAGATTGGCAGCAGCGGCTCGAGCTCGGCGCAGCCGCGATGCAGCTCGCCAGCGCCGAAGTCGAGGTAGGCCGAGGCGAAGCGATCGCGGGCGAGCTCGAGCGAGCCCTCGCCCCACAGCCGGTGATCGAGCTCGAGCGCCGCGTCCATGTGCACGCGGGCGGCCTCGCCGTCGCCGAGGTCGGAGCTGATCATCGCGAGGTTGAACTCGATGTGGGCGGCGGTCGGCGACCACGGGCCCCAGCCTTCGTGCACGGCCGCGAGGCAGCGCTCGAGCTCGGCGCGGGCGTCGGCGTAGCGCCCCGCCCGGTACAGGCTCGTGCCCACGCCGAGCCGCAGGCTCGCGCGCCGGGTCTCGTCGAGGCGGCCCTCGGCGAGGGCGTAGGCCTGCTCGTGGGCTTCGACGGCCGCGTCGTAGTCCCCGGCCTGCTCGACGAGCCGCGCGCGCGCGACCTGCAGGGTGACCGCGCGCGGATCCTGCGGGCGGCCGACGACGTCGAGCAGCTCCTGGGCCTCGTCGATCATCCAGCGCTCGAGCACGGGGCGCCCAAACTTGCCCGCGACCGTGCGCGCGAGCTGAACGCGGACGCTGGCCTCGAGGTCGACGAGGCGCGCGCGCCTGGCCGCGAAGCTCGCCGTGCGCAGCTGCTCGACGCTCGCTTCGATCGCGCCGCTGCGCAGCTCGAGCTCGGCGAGCAGGGCCTGGCTCTCGATCCGCAGCGCCGCGTGGCCGAGCGCCTCGGCCGTGGTCGCGGCCTCCTGCACGAGCTCGCGGGTCCGCGCGAGGCGGCCCACCAACATCAGGGCGCGGGCCTCGGCGAGCTTGGCGTAGGCGGCCTCGGCCGCCGCTCGCTCGCTCGCGTCGAGCCGCTGCTCGGGCGTAGCGTCGAGCGCCGCGATGCTGCACGCGCCGAGCTCCGGGAGCGTGTTGAGGACCTCGGGCACGCGCGGCGGGAGCTGGGGATCGACGCGGGTCAGGACCTCGACGAGCGCGTCGAACTCGGCTCGCTGGCGCGCGAAGCAGGCCTCGCGGCGATCGAGCAGCGCCGCGGACTGGGTGGCCTCGACTTGGGTGGCGCGGCAGCTGTCCCGGCGCGCGTGGGTCCAGGCCTCGGCCCAGGCGTCGAGCCGCGCGGCCGCGTGAGTCGAGAGCTCGGTCGCGTCCGTCGCCGCGCTCGGGCGCGCGACGCTGCGCGCGAGCGCATCGTGGAGCGCGGCGCGGCGATCCTGATCCCAGATCCCGGCGAGCGCGGCCTCGTCGAGCTCGCACACGCCCGGGTCCGGCTGCGAGGCGAGCCCGCGCTCGATGCCGAAGCCGAGCAGCGCGAGGCTCAACAGCCCGACGGCGGGGGCCCAGCGCGAGCGCGTCCGCGGGCGCAGCTCGGCCGCGAGCGCGTCGAGCAGCGCGTCCATGCTCGGCCAGCGCTCGCGCGGGCTCGGGCTGAGGCCGCGGAGGATCAGCGCTCGCACCGATCGCGGCACCGGGCTGCCCGCGGGGAGCTCGACGATCGCCGCGCTGCGCTTGGCCTCGTGGAGCTCGCGGAGCATGCCCGTCGCAAACGGGCGCAGCTCGAACAGCAGCTCGAAGGCCGCGACGCAAAACCCGTACTGATCCGCGGCCGCGTCACAAGCCTGGCCGGCGTGCTGCTCCGGCGCCATGTAGGCCGGCGTGCCCATGACCGAGCCGCGGAGCGTCAGCCCCACGGCCGCGCGCGCCCGTGGATCGGCGGGGTCCGTCGCTTCGGTCTCGAGCAGCTCCTCGTCCGCGCCGTCGGTTCGCCGGACGAGGCCGAAGTCGAGCACGCGCACGCGCCCGTCGCTGCCGACCAGGACGTTGTCGGGCTTGAAGTCGCGGTGGACGAGCCCGGCGGCGTGGGCTGCCGCGAGCCCGCGCCCGGCCTGCACGAGCAGCTCGAGGCGCCCGCGCCAGTCGGCGTCCGTGCTCGCGTCGGCGAGGGTCCGGCCGTCGACGAACTCCATCGCAATGAACACGGCGCCGTTGTAGGTCCCCGACTCGTGGACTTGCACGACGTTGGGGTGAGACAGGCGCGCGAGCGATTGCGCCTCCCGGACCAATCGCCGCGGGTCGCCGGCGTCGGAGCGCAGGACCTTGATCGCGACCTTGCGATCGAGCTCTTCGTCATAGCCGACGTAGACCCGGCCCATGCCGCCCTCGCCGAGCTGCCGCAGGATCGAAAACCGGCCGATCCGCGCCGCGCTCGGACGCGGGCGTGCGCGCGAGCGAACTTCGTCGGCGGTCTGGTCAGGATCGCGGCCGGCGGGAGCACGCGAGATCGTGCGCTCCCACCCACGCTCGTCGTCGACCACGATCACCGACTCGAGTATACCCAATCGCGCGTGTGAGCGTCGCGGTGACCATCGAAGGCGCGCCTGGGTGGGCTCGGAATGCACTGTGGGCATTTGCGCGGGGGTGAGCATGGGCGACGAGCGGGGCTGAGAACGACGAGCGTGACGGTCGTGGCGCGGTTAGGACGAGGGCGGGACCTCGACGACCGAGAACTCCGGCGGCGTTTCGCGGTCGCGCTCGATCACGCCCCACCCCCCGCCGGTCCCACCGAAGCCCAGCCACATCGGTACGGCCAGACGCTGGTGGAAGAACTTGAACTTATTGCCCTCGACCCGCTCGGCCTTGATGTCGAGGACCGGCTCGCCCGGGCCCTGGGTGCCGTCGCCCCAAAGCAGGTAGGACCAAACTGGGTTGGTGGAATTGGCCCTCAGCGTGCGCAGCTTGCCGTCCTTGTTGGTGATCGTCATCCTCGCGAAGTCCTCGAGCGGGTTCTTACTGAACTTCACTTTGCAGTAGTCGTGCTCGTAGCGGTTGCCGCCGTAGGCCCAGTTGTAGTCGTTAGCACCTTGGTGCTCGACCGACAGGTAGCGTTTGCTCTCGAAATCGACGAGGTAATACTCCTTTTCCGGATCGATGCTCTCGACCCCGATCACCGCGGTCTCGGCCTTGTCGATCAGCGTCGGCGTCTGGCCCTGCGGCTCGCGGAGCTCGATCCGCACGAGCGCGCAATTGTGGATGGGCCAGCTCGGCGTGGGGGCGTCGCCGTTGGTCGTATACGTGAAGGTCCCAACCAGGCTGTCGTTGCCGGCGAGCTCGAGCAGCCCGCCGACGAGGGAGATCTTGGCCTGGTTGGGCCGGCCCCGCTCGCCGTGGACGAGCATGAGGTGCTCGCCGAAGGAATCCTTCTCGATGCGTCCGCGGACCTCGACGGGCTCGTGGAACATGCCGTCGATGACGCCGGCGAGTTCGTCGCCCTCGTGGCGGAGGGTCATCCCGAAGCGGTGCAGCTCGCGGTTGTCGTTGACCGCGAAGGTCCGCGCGCGGTAGTGCTTGTCGGAGGAGGAGGTGCTCGTGTCGGTGGTGGTGGCCATGAGTCGACAATGGGGTCCAGGCCGATCGGCCGCCATTGCACGGCCTTTCACGAGCTTTCACAGCACCAGGAACCCGGCGGCCGCCGTCGCCGAGCCGAGCCGGCCATGTTACGGTGCTACACCCACTCGAGTTGATTGCAGCATGACCCGGCTCCCAACCTCGCCGTGCCCGTGCGGATCGGGCCGCAGCTACAAGCGCTGCTGCTTGCGCCTGCACCAGGGCGCGCCCGCAGCCAGCCCCGAGGCGCTGATGCGCTCGCGCTACGCCGCCTACGCGGTCGGGGCCGTCGACTATCTGATCGCGACTTGCGATCCCGAGGGCCCGCACTTTCGCAGCGATCGCGCGGCCTGGGCCGAAGAGATCGCGCAGTTTTGCAGGCACACGCGCTTCACCAAGCTCAGCGTGCGCTCGAGCAGCGAGACCGGCGATCGCGGCGAGGTCGAGTTCTTCGCCAAGCTCGCGCGCGCCGGCGAGGACGTGTCGTTCGCCGAGCGCAGCCGCTTTCGCCGGGTCGAGGGCCGCTGGCTGTACACCGACGGCGACCTGCTCGAGCCCAGCGCGTAAACCTGGCATCGACGCTCGCGCGCGGATCAACTCCGAGCGCTGAGCCGGTGTACCAGTCGCTGCTGACGCCGGCGGGGTTTCACACGCGGCTGTGGCGCAGCGCAGGTTTTCCGGCCTCGGCGGGTGCTGAGACCAGGGAGCCGGGTCGCGTCCCTCGCCAGCGTGGCCCAAGGGCCTGACGCTCGCCAGTGATCCGTGGTCGGGTTACCGTGTTGGAGATGCCCTCAGACCCCAGCGAAGCCGCCAACTTCGCCCAGGTGAAGCACTTCTTCAATCGTTGCAAGCCCGACGAGCCGGTCCCGGCGAGCGACGAGGATCACTTCTACATCGACTTCGACGCACTGCGGCTGCGTGGGGAGCGGTGCGTCGACACGCTGGCCTCCACGATCGCGCTCGCCGACGGTGCCACGTGCCAGCTCTTCACCGGTTTCTCCGGCTCGGGCAAGAGCAGCGAGCTGCTGCGGCTCCGCGCGCGGCTCGAGCAGCAGCAGTATCTGGTCGTCTACATTGATGCGCTCGACATCCTCGAGCTGCAAAAGCCGATCGAGTACCCCGAAGTGCTCACCCATATCGGGCTCTCGGTCGACGCAGCCATCACCGGGCTGGTCAAGGCCGGGAAGGTCACGAGCTGGGTCCGCAGCTTCGGGCAAGAGCTCAATTCGTTCCTGGGCGCGGACATCAGGGTCGCCAAAATAGAGGCGAACACGGGTGGTGCCGGGCTTGGGGTCGAGCTACGCCACAACGATATCTTTCGCCGAAGCCTGCGCGACGCGGCCAGGAGCCACCGGCATCAGTTCCTCAGCCAGGCCGGCGATTTCTTCGCGGACGCCGATCGGTTGCTGCTCCGACACGGCTACGCAGGCTTGGTCGTCATCTTCGATTCGCTCGAGAAGATCGGCGATCTCCCGGAGCTGCAGGAGCCAGCTCGGAGGATGTTCCTCGGCGAGCACGAAGCGCTGCGCCTGCCGGCGGTCAACATGCTCTACACTGTTCCCGTACGCCTGGTGTTCTCCAGCGCGGGACCGGTGCTCGGGCAACTCTACGACGGCGAGCCCCAGGTCCTGCCAATGGTGAAGGTGCGGGACCGCGCCTCTGGAGCACCCGTCGAGCAGGGGCACCAGGCGTTGCGTCAGCTGCTCGCGCGGCGGGTGGATTTCGACGAGGTCTTCAGCGGCGATGAAGCGCTCGTAGCGAGGCTCGTCGACAACAGCGGCGGCTACATTCGCGACCTGCTGCGCCTCACCCAGTACTCGCTCCAGGGGGCAGGGGCGCTCCCGGTGCGCGAGGAAGATGTGTCCCAGGCCATTGCCAAGCTGCGGCGGAGCTACGTGCGAGCCTACAGCACGGACTACGAAGATCTGCTGCGGTACATCCACGAGCATCGCCCCGAACTCGTGCCCGCGCCGCTGAGCACGCACATCGAGAACGTCGTGGTCACGCATCTGACCATGGTCTATGGCAACGACAAGGACTGGTACGACATCCACCCGCTGGTCCGCGATCTGGTGCAGCGGTGAGCCAAACCGACGGCGGGCCACAATGGAAGGCCTCCGCAGAATTCCTGCGGCGAGGTCTTGCGCTCGGCGATGGCTTCGCCCTCTACGTGGTCGCGGCCGAGCAGCTCGGCACGCGCGAGGGCCTCTTGGTCTCCCTGGGCGCGGATCCGGCCCTCGCGCTGGCCCCAATCGATGTCGCCGAACTCACCGATGCGGCGATCGATCGACCCATTGAAGCAGCCCAGCGGAAGCTCGCAACGGACGACCGACGGCACGTGGTGATCGTCACCGGCCTAGAGGAGCTCGCCGAGCGCGTACCCGAGCTCATGGCCCGGCTCAACGAGTATCGCAACGAGCTGCGTGCCCGAATCAACGGTGCATTGGTCTTCTTGGGCACTCCCTTGCTGCTCCGCTTGGTCCAGCACCAGGCGCCCGATGTCTGGTCGGCTCGGGCCGCGGATCTCGAGCTCGACGAGGAGCCACCCTCGTGGCGACCGCCGCCGCTTCAGCCGCGGGTCGACGACACAATCGAGTTCTTCATAGTCACGCAATGGCAACCCCAGCTCGATGAGCTGCCGCGAGGTGAACGGCGGGGCCGACTGACGTTCAGGGTCGCGGAGATGCTACAGGAGAGTGGTTCAGAATTATTGGCCCAGGCGCACTACGAGGAGGCCGCCGATCAGGTCGAGGACCCCGCGCTGAAGGCGCTCGCGCTCGCCCGCAGCGCCCACTCGACTTTGCCGAGGGCCGAGGCCGCGGTGCAGGCACTCGACGAGGGCACTGTCGCGCCCGAGCAGGCCGCCTATGCATGGTCGGCGCTCGCCTCGGCGTGGCGAGCAAGAGGCGACCTCGACTGTGCGCGGCGAGCAACGAGCCAAGCCCTGCGGCTCGCCGAGCGATCCGGCCATGATGAAGCCCGCGCGACCACGCTGGCCGAGCATGCCGAGCAACTCACCGTGAGCGGGTGCCTGAGCGAGGCCTCTGCGTGCTGGCACGAGGTGCTGGCGTTGCCGCAGACCCCATTCGCGCGCTTGTGTGCCCTGGTGCGTGCAGGGACGACGGCGGCCATGGCCGGTCGACGGGACTGGCTCGGACGCCACTGGCACGAGTATTTGGCCCAGGGCGGACGACCGCAGCAACTGCAAGCAGAGATCGGCGCGATGGATGGGCACGCAGCTTCGTTGGCCCGCGAGCTCCTTGCCATGCGATGATCTGCCCGCGCCCGTGTGGTCGATTGGGACAGAGGTCAGCGTTCGCAGATGTCGTAGCCGCGCGCTGGTCGGGTGGCGCGGCATTCCTTCATGGGCCGCCAGACCAGCGCGCTCTCTCCTCCGACGATTGCGAGGATCCTCTGCGCGTCCGCCTCCGCAGCATCGGAATTTTCGTAGAGGCCGACCAAGACCTTGAACATGCCGTCGTGCTGGACGACTCGCGCGGGGATACCGACCGCCTCAACCTTGGCCGCGGTCTGGATCGCGGGTTCGGGATCGGCGTGGGTTCGTGCCCAGAGCACGTAGGGGCGGCAGATGGTGATGTCCCGCCGCGCCCGCGGGGCATCACACCACAGCTCGAAATCGCGGGGCAGCGCTTTGCGGCCCGGTGTCAGCGAACCGGCCTCGACGGCGACGGCCTCGGCAGCTCGTTTGGTCGCGCCGCCTTCGAGGACGACGGAGACCACGGGGGTCTTTTGGATCAGCGCGCCCTCGAATCCGGCGAGCCGGGCACGCTCGAGCAGGGTTCGAGCTGCGTCGATGTGGCCGTGGCTAGACAATTGCACGACGAAGCGGCTACGCAGCGGCGGTCGAGCGGAGGCACCGAAGTCGAGATTGAGGCTCTCAACCGGCTCCGACCACCTCGGGGCTTGGGCGGTCGCCGCCACCTGCTCGGGTGCGCTCGCGGCTTCGGCTTGGACGACCGGGTCGTCGGCTTCCGACGCTCCGATTATCCAGCGAACTCCGAGAGCCAGCCCGACGACGGCAGCGAGCGCCGCTGCTCCGAGGGCGATCATGGGGGCACCAGCGATCGCCCTTTGTCCTTCGAGCCTGGCCTGGCGCGGCCGCGCGGCCTCGATGATCGACACGGTGTTGAGCGAGGGCTCCGAACCGGCGCTCGGGGGCGTGCTCGGGGGGGTGAATGGGGGGGTGAATGGGGGGGGGATTGTGATTGGAGCCGGCGGGGTCCACGTGGACTTGGGCGCTGGTGAGCTACGGACGAGCGGCTCGAGCCGCGAAACGAGCTCCTGCGCGCTGCCCGGTCGATCGCTCGGCTGCTTGGCCAGCAACCAAGCAATGAGTTGTTCGAGCACCGGCGGGAGACCGGCGCGGACCCGCTCGGGCAAGGCGGGGGTCGGAGCGGTGCAGACCAGCTCGAATTGGGCCCGCGGCGATTCGCTGGCGAACGGCCGCCGACCGGCAAGCATCTCCCAGGCGATCAAGCCCAGGGCGAACAAATCGCTGCGACCGTCGATCGGCAGGGCGTCGATCTGCTCTGGGCTCATGTAGTCGGGCGTTCCCGAGTGTGTGGTCGAACCCGAGATGGTCTCGAGGATCTTGGCGATGCCGAAGTCCATCACTTTGATTCGACCGTCATCCAGACACATCACGTTCTCCGGCTTGAGATCGCGATGGACGATCGGGGGCCGCTGCGAGTGGGCGGTGATGAGGGCCCGCGCGATCTGGTCGACAATGGCGGCGACTTCGGGCCAGGGCAGGGGACCGCGGATCTTCAGGGTCTCGCGCAGGGTCCGACCCTCGAGCTTCTCGAGCACCATGACAAGCTGCTCTTCGATCTGGGTGCAGGCCAGGCAGCGGACGATTCTCGGGTCATCGAGGTTGGCGAGGATGCCCATCTCGGTCAGGAATTGCTGGCGACCGTGCTCGCTCGCACTGAACTCGGCGCGCAGGAGCTTGAGCGCGACGGGCCGGCGCGAGAGCAGCTCCTCGGCGGCGTAGACCCGCGCCATGCCGCCTTCGCCGAGGAGGCCGTGGATGATGTAGTCACCAAACCGGCCTGACCCCGTTTGACCGGGCTCCATCTGATGATTAGCCATATAAAGCCTGCTTGCGACGGTCGCACATGGCGATGGCGGGGTCAAGCCGCCTCCGCGGAGGCCTGCGTTGCTCGGTTACGCGCGCCGGCGTAGGAGAAAGTACATGAACGCCTGCGCGGCCCCGGACGGCGTGTGGTGCAGCTCCTCCCGGGTCTCGACCAGATCGAACCCCGACCCGAGCGCCGCCAGCAGGCTCGCTGCATCGTAGCGCACGACCGGCAGTCCGCTGCATCGTTCGGGGCCGCCTACAGCGAAGGTTGCGAGGATTGCATGGCCGCCCGGCGCGAGCGCGGCGGACATGGTTGCGACATAGCTCCGTCGATCACCGGCATCCGTGAGAAAGTGAAACACAGCCCGGTCGTGCCACAGCTCGAAGCGGCCGAGGGTGTCGGCGAGCTCCGGGCGGGTGATGTCGGCGTCGATCCACGTGACCTGCTCGGCGCGGGTCGGGCCGAGGCGGGCGGCGGCGGCGGTCAGGGCGGCGGCGGAGATGTCGAGGACCGTGAGCGTGTAGCCGCGCTCGAGCAGATGATCGACGAGGGTCGAGGCCCCGCCGCCGACGTCGACGATGGGCGCGGGGGGCCGGACGCCGCTCGCTTCGATCAGCGCGAGCGAGAGCTCGGGGCGGGGCTGAAACCAGCTCACGTGCTCGGCTGCGCTGCGGCGGTAGACGTGATCCCAGTGGCGGCGGCGTTGCTCGGGGTCGGTCATCAGCGACCAGCGTACACCGGCTGCGTGCGTTCCGACGGCGCCCGATGCCAGCTGCGCTCAGGGCCACTGCGCGACGCTCATCTCGACCGAGAGCTCGGGGCCCGCCACGTCCGACTTGTCTAGCATCACCCGCACCATATACGTGCCCGGCAAAAGCCCATCGCGGAGGACCACGGACGGTTTGCCAGCGGTTGGATAGTGCCGACCCACCGAGTAGTGGGTCGAGGCCGGGCCGTCTCGATCACAGCTGCGGAGCTCGACCGTCAAGTCGAGGTCCTCCGGGGAGTTAAACTCAAAGGTGTAGCTTCCGCCTTCGGGCAAGTCGACCAGGCGCTGGTTCCAAACCGCGCCGCCGAGCTTCCCCTCAACCCCCTCGGCCATACAGCCGAGCTCCAGGGTCCAGGCAGCGGGGCTGACCAGGATATCTGCGCTCTCGCAGGCCTGTTCTTGGCGCAGCTCCCCTGAGCCCCATTTGTGGGCGTACTCATCGAGCTCGAGCTGGACCGCGTCGAGCGACAAGCCGAGGACTTCGAGGAGCGCGGCGTCGAGCTCGGTCGCGTCTTTATATCGCAGGGTGCACAGCTCTCGGACCGCATCGACTCCGCCCGTTTCGATCACGAACGCGGCGAACCCCGCGGCTAACCCGTAGTGCGTTCCCGAGAGGCGCCCGTCGTCCTCGATTCCCTGCATCGCCTCGCGCAAGGTGCCGGTCATCAACCGATTGTCGAAGGGGTTGCCGTACAGCGTCGCCCACCCTTCCTCGAGCAATGACGAGGTGCAAATGTCACCTCGGCTAGCATGGGAGAGCTCGTGACGATCGGGGAGATGCGTCGTCAATAGTGCGCCCTTCGGGGCGCAGCCTATCGAGTTTGGCCTACAGGTCCAGCACGGGTGGTCGCGGGATTCGAACAGTAGATAGTCGACGGGTGACGGTTCGACCCCCCATGCCGCGGTCATCCATTTCGCGTGTGACTCGGCCGCCGCGAACCCCGAAGGACACACGTCCTCAACCTCCAGGTTCATGAGCAGAAATTCGATCTTGTCGCCGTGGACGATAACGCCAGCGTCGCAACGTCCCCCGGTGTCCGGCTCCGTGTCAACGCAAGCGAGACACACGCCCGCGAACAGGCCAGCAAGGCCGCTCATGGTGCGCGTAGCAGGACCTTCCGTTGATCGATGACCATAACGCTGACGATGTGACGGAGACGCCATAACTGTCAAGTCAATTGGTTAAAGTGTAAGCAACGGGGCCCGTTGGGCCTTCCCTGAACCACCGGCGCACAGGCCGCTTCGGCGCTGAAAACTGACCGAACGGGAACTCCGGCCTGGCCACCGCGCGCGCTGGCGTGGCAGGCTCTGGCTCGCGTGACCGAGCCCAACACCCACCCCAGCATCGACGCCTCGCTGTGCGGTGTGATCGTCGAGCTCGGGCCCGGCGTCGCCGAGGTCGAGCTGCGGACTGACGCGCGCATGGCCGCGGACCCCCAGGGCCTGGTCCACGGCGGGTTTGTGTTTGGTGCGGCCGACTACGCGGCGATGCTCGCGGTCAACGATCCGAACGTGGTGCTCGGCTCGGCGACCGTAAAATTTACAGCCCCAGTCCGAGTCGGGGAGACGGTCCTGGTGCGCGCGCAGACCAGCCAAACCGGCCGCAAGCGCGAGGTGACGGTCGTCGCCCACGTTCAAACCACGCCGGTGTTCAACGGCAGCTTCACCTGCTTCGTGCTCGACGGCCACGTGCTCGAGCCCGCTTTTGAGAGTTGAGACGAGCCCCATGGACAAAAGCATCGACGGCGGACAGATCATCGCGAGGGTGCTCGCGCGCCAAGGCGTGCGCCAGCTCTACACCTTGTGCGGCGGGCACATCTCGCCGATCCTGGTCGCGGCCAAGCACGGCGGTATCGCGATCATTGATGTTCGCGACGAAGCCAGCGCAGTGTTTGCCGCGGACGCGACGGCGCGGATGACCGGGATCCCGGGGGTCGCGGCGGTCACGGCAGGGCCGGGGCTGACCAATACGATTACGGCGGTCAAGAACGCCCAACTCGCCGAGTCGCCGATCGTGATCCTCGGTGGGGCGACGGCGACGGTGCTCGAGGGTCGGGGCTCGCTGCAGGACATCGATCAGGTCGCCCTGATGGCGCCGCACGTCAAACAGGTGTTTACGCCCAAGGCCGTGCGCCAGCTGGTGCCGACGCTCGAGAGCGCGTTTCGGATCGCGCGTGAGGGCGTGCCGGGGCCGGTGTTCGTCGAGGTCCCCGTCGATCTGCTCTACCCGGAGGCTACGGTCCGCGAGTGGTACATCGATCAAGGCGGGGTCAAGAACCCCAAGAACCTGGTCGGCTACGCGACCCGGGCGTACCTCGAGCAGCACCTCGCGCGGCAGTTCTTTGGCGCGCCGGGGCCCGAGCCCTCGGCGCCGGTGGTGGTCGAGCCGCTCGCAGCCAGCAAGCGCGAGGTCGAGAAGCTCGCGGGGATGATCCGCGCGGCCCAGCGACCGGTGTTCGTGATCGGCAGCCAGACGGTCGGCGCGGCGGCGGAGGTCCCTGGGATCGCGGCGGCGGTCGAGCAGCTGGGGGTGCCCACTTACCTCGCGGGCGGCGCTCGGGGGCTGCTCGGTCGCGACCACGCCCTGCAGTTTCGCCACGCTCGGACCAAGGCGCTCAAGGCCGCTGACCTGGTCGTGGTGTTTGGCTTCGCCCTCGACTTTCGCCTGGGTTATGGGCGCTCGATCGGCAGCCAGGCCAAGCTCGTGACCGTCAACCTCGGCGCCGACGCGCTCACGCAAAACCGCCGGCCGACGCTCGGCGTCCACGCGCACCCGGGGCGGCTGATCACCCAGCTCGCGGGCGCGCTGATGGGCCGCTCGCCGGGGCCGTGGACGCAGTGGTTCGCTGATCTGCGCGAGCGCGAGGCGGGCCGGGACGCTGAGATCGTCGAGCAGGGCAAGGCCGAGGTCGAGGGCGTCAACCCGATCGATCTGTTCTTGCGCCTCGATCCGCTGTTGGCAGACGACAGCGTGCTGGTCGTCGACGGCGGCGACTTCGTGGCGACGGCGGCGTACATCCTCCGGCCTCGCCAGCCGCTGTCGTGGCTCGATCCGGGCGTGTTTGGGACCCTGGGCGTCGGCGGTGGCTTCGCCCTGGCGAGCTGCGCGGTCCGGCCCTCGGCCGAGGTCTGGCTGATCTACGGCGACGGCTCCTCGGGCTACTCGCTGGCCGAGATCGACACCTGCGTGCGCCGGGGGCTGGCCCCGATCGCGCTGATCGGCAACGACGGCTCGTGGCAGCAGATCGCCCGGGACCAGGTCGAGATCCTCGGCGATGCCTGCGGGACCGAGCTGCGGCGTACGGCCTACCACACGGTCGCCGAGGGCTACGGCGGGCGCGGGCTGCTGCTCGATGACCCGGCCAAGATCGACGCGACCCTGGCCGAGGCCAAGGCGATCGCCAAGCAGGGCCAGCCGGTCGTCGTCAACGTGATGATCGGCGCGACCGAGTTCCGCAAGGGCTCGATCTCGATGTAGCTAGCAGCCTGTGGTTTCACCACAGGCTGCAAGGGCCCGCTTAAGGAAAGCCGCCGCCGCTGCCGGTCGGTACGCAGACCATCACGTCAGGCCCGATCGGCAGGCAGTCTTCACCGCTGCCGCAATCTTCGATGGTCACGCACTCGTCCGCACAAAACCCGAACAGGCACTGCTGCCCTTCGCCGCAAGGACGCTCGACCGGATCGCACAAGACCGTGCAGATCCCCCGCTCGGACGGCTCGTCGTCTTGGCCCGGCGGCGTCAGCGACACGCACTGCTGCGGCGGCGGGCATACGTCTTCGTCGAGCGGGCATAGGTTCGAGCAAAACCCGTTGATGCACACCGACGCGCTCGGGCAGGCCTCTTGCCCGGGGCCGCAGGGGACCTGGCACAGCTCGTTGGCGCAGACCTGGCCGGGCTCGCACTCGGCCGCCGAGTCGCACTCGAAGCGGAAGGTCGCGGGCTTCGCTGGCTCGATGAAGCACGCTCCAAACCCGAGCCCAAAGCCCGCGAGCAGCACCGCCGTTCGAACGATCCTGACCATCGCTTCGGTTCGTACACGCCGCCCGCCCGCCGGGCAAGCGGTCTAGCAGCCCGTGGTGAAAGTCCTCGCGCCGCCTCGCTTGGCCTTTTCGGCGAGGGCGGTGTCGCCGAAACTTGTAGTACGCCCGGTACAACTGCGTTTCGGCTCCTAGCCCTCGACGAAAACTCCGGCGCGAGGCGCCACGATGACTTCCA
>Ga0114946_10000757_pt1 | contig 21768 bp, 19 predicted proteins | sample WalLakDeSediment_FD_88676 | JGI IMG/M metagenome (GOLD analysis project Ga0114946, IMG submission 88676) | Lake sediment microbial communities from Walker lake, Nevada to study Microbial Dark Matter (Phase II) - Walker Lake 11/02/13 Deep Sediment | ecosystem: Environmental > Aquatic >...
CGCCGGTCGATGGTGGTCATGAGCTGGTAGGTGTCGTTTTCGTCACCGTCGGCGCAATTGAATGAGATGGCCTCGTTGTATGCCAGCCGGTCGAGGTCGCGGTCGGTCATGGCAAAGGTCACCGGGTCGCCCAGGGTACCCGATGTGGTGATGTAATCGATGATCCGGTTGCGGGGGACGCAGATGAAATCTTCGTTGCGCTGCTGCAGGTCGTTTTTCGTGGTTGCCGGGATGCGGGCAAGGTCTTCCAGATGCGTGACCCGGGTAATGTCGATTTGATGTTTATTAAAAAGTTCCCGGTAAAACGTCGATTTCTCCCACAGGTAGAGAAGCTGTTCTTTGAGTTTTTCTTCCTGGAAGCGCCTGATCTCAGCAGCGGGCCTGGTTTCGATAGGGGGTAGCATCGTCAGAGTTTTTTATAGCACACGGATGACACGGATGTGACGGATTTATACGAATCAAAATTAAACAATTATGATGATTCGGGAAGGGGAAAATCGTTTTGCGTGATCCCACCGTATGACCACCGTATGACCACCGTATGACCACTTAATGACACGAGCGCAGCGAGTGAATGACTCAACTCACTCCACCGGCAGGCTGTCGAGCGCCGCTTTTGGCGGTTCGCCGTACATTTTGATCTCGTCTTCGATCCGGTTGAAGAAATGGTATTCCAATGGATGGTGGCGGCTGACGGCTTCCAGGTGGATCCACTTTTTGTACTTGAAGAACCACTTCATCTGGATGGATGGGAAGCCTTTGGTCAGATAGGCATATATGAAAGGATGGAGCGTCAGTTTGATGTATGACTCGTTTTGTTCTTCGATAAGATAACGGATACTCGCTTCGATCTCATCGGTCAGCAGGATGCTCGACCGGATCTTGCCGGAGCCTTTGCAGGCGGGGCATTCCTCCAGTACATCGATCTCATGCTCGGGTCTGACACGCTGCCGGGTGATCTGTACCAGCCCGAATTTGCTCGGCGGGAGGATGGTGTGCTTGGCGTGATCTTTACCCATCTCATCTTTCAATTTCTGGTAAAGCTGCCGGCGGTGCTTCGATTCGTTCATGTCGATGAAATCGACCACGATGATACCACCCATGTCGCGAAGTCTTAACTGACGGGCGATTTCCGTAGCAGCCTCCATGTTTACCGCCAGGGCGTTCTCCTCCTGTGAATTTTCTTTTCGTGATCTGTGGCCGCTGTTCACATCGATCACATGCATCGCTTCGGTGTGTTCGACAATGAGATATATACCCGTTTTGATGCTCACTGTCTTGCCGAAGGCATTCATGATCTGCTTGTCGATGCCGAAAAATTCGAAAACTGGCACGCGGCCGCGGAACATTTTGACAATATCGACTTTCTTGGGTGCGATTTTCCCAATATAGTTGCGGATTTCTTCGAAAAGCGCATGGTCGTTCACCGTGATGGAATTGAACGACTCGTTGAGCAGGTCGCGCAGGATCACGGAGGTCCTGCCGAGCTCACTGAGCACTTTGCGTGGCGGTTTGGCTTCCAGTAGCTTCCGGATCATTTCATTCCACTTGGAAACCAGGTTTTTCAGGTCGGCATCCAGCTCGGCGACCATTTTGCCTTCGGCGACCGTTCGGATGATCACGCCGAAATTCTTGGGTTTGATACTGGTAATAAGCCGCTTGAGCCGGTTTCGCTCTTCGACCGATTTAATGCGGGTCGAAACGCTGATCCGGTTGGAAAAAGGAACCAGGACCAGAAACCGCCCTGCCAGCGAGATCTCGGAGGAGATCCGGGGGCCTTTGCTGGATATGGGCTCTTTTTCGATCTGGACCAGCACCGGCTGGTTCACTTTCAATACCTGGGTGATCTTCCCTGTTTTTTCAATATCCTCCTCCGCGATGAACTGCTCCAGAGGAATCCTGGCAGCTTTACCACCCAATGCCAGTTTGGTGTATTTGCTTAGCGAACGTACCTGGGGGCCGAGATCGAGATAATGCAGGAAGGCGTCTTTTTCGTACCCGACATCCACAAAGGCAGCATTCAGCCCGGGCATGATCTTATGTACCTTGCCCAGGTAAATGTCACCCACCTGAAAGCCCTGATTGCTCTTTTCTTTGTGAAGTTCAACAAGTACCTTGTCTTCCAGTAGCGCTATTTCAACTTCTCCAGACTTCGCGTCAATGATCAGTTCCCTGTCCACATTGAAGTTGTTTTATATGGTTTAAGCTTCCAGCCGGCTCATGGCTGCCTGGATGTGAAGAAGCAAACCAGTGAATGGTTTAGCCAATTGAGGTAGTACCCCGGCAAAAAAAATTATTTCTTCTTATGCCTGTTCTTCCGCAAGCGCTTTTTGCGCTTGTGGGTCGCCATCTTGTGCCTTTTCCGTTTCTTCCCGCTGGGCATAGATTCTGATTCTTAAGATTATTTCTTAACTTTTACGTTGCCTTTCACTTCGCTTACGAAAGTTTTTGCCGGTTTGAAAGCCGGGATATAATGGGCCGGAATAATAATAGTGGTGTTCCTGGAAATATTCCTTCCAGTTTTCTCAGCCCTTTTCTTAACGGTAAAACTGCCAAAACCTCTCAGGTAAACGTTTTCTCCATTTGACAGCGAGTTCTTTACAGCTTCCATGAAAGCCTCAACAGTGGCCTGTACGGCTACTTTTTCAATCCCTGTCTTGTTTGCTATTTCCGCAACGATTTCTGCCTTGGTCATAACTCAATTAATTTTAAATTTTTAATTTTAATTTTTTTTAAGAGGCAGCAAAGATATAATATTTTTCACTTGTCAAATATTTCCCATCAAAAAAAATCGTTCTAAATAGCTCACTGATAATTTGTTTCAAAAGGATGGATTACGGCCTGCTCATCATAGCCTGGTATACCAGGAACAAACGCGACCTCTCCTGGCGGGAAACTACCGATCCTTAAAGGAGCTGGGTGTCGGAAGTGATCCTTCCACAAACCCGGACGATCTTCATAACTATCCGGTTACCAGACTGATAGAAAATTTTTTAAAAATAAGTCGATTCTGACCGGGTATATTTTGCAAAAAACCGGATTAAACAGTAAGAATCTTCTTTAATCACTAACTTTGTGAAATGTTAAATTAATTATTCATTAAAAATTTACAGCTATGGCAGGAATTAACAGGGTTATTTTGATCGGGAATCTTGGGAAGGACCCTGAGATCAGGAATCTGGAAGGAGGGGTGAAAGTGGCTAACTTTTCCCTTGCGACGACGGAGACTTACCGGAGCAAGAACGGTGACAAGGTGGAACATACCGAATGGCACAATCTGGTTTTATGGCGCGGTCTGGCCGAAGTGGCTGAGAATTACCTTAAAAAGGGAAATTCCATTTACGTGGAGGGAAGGATCCGTACGCGCGACTGGACTGATAAGGACGGTAACAAGCGTTATACGACTGAAATCCTCGTGGATAATATGGTCATGCTCGGTGGCCGGCGCGACCAGCAGACGGGCGGCGAATTCAGCGGTCAGAAGCCGGCAGAAAAATCGGAAAAACCGGAGGAACAGGAGGTCGGGGCCGAACTGACCGAGGAGTCCGGAGATGACCTTCCGTTTTAGTCGCCAGTCATTAGTTGTTAGTCATAACTTTTCATCCGACTAACGACTGAAGGCTAACGACTTTTTGCTATCTTTGCACCCACAACCAACGACCTCAAAATTTGGATATTATAGAACCTGACCCTTTGGGTCATCTCATTCTGATCCTGCTCAATGTGGCCGGAGCCGGTTTATCCGTTGGTGTGATGACCGGGATCCTGGGGATCATGTTGTTACTGATTGCTTCCGCACTGGTCTCCGGTGCGGAAGTGGCTTTTTTCTCACTGGGGCCCAACCAGCTCCACGAGCTCAGGCTCCGGGAAGACAAGCATGACCTGGCGCTATTACGACTGGTGGAAACACCAAAACGCCTGCTGGCCACGATCCTGATCAGTAATAACTTTATCAACGTCGCCATCATTGTCATTTCCACTTTCGTTACCAACAGCCTGTTCGATTTTACAAAACAACCCTACTGGCTTGTTTTCCTGATACAGGTGGTTGTGGTAACGGCTCTTATCCTGATGATGGGCGAAGTCCTGCCTAAAGTCTATGCCACCCGGCGTAATCTGGAACTGGCCAGGTTTATGTCGGGACCCATCCAGTTGCTGATACGGGTTTTCTATCCCCTCAGCAGTATCCTGATCCATTCGACAAACCTGATCGAAAGAAAGATCAGCCGGAAAAAATATAATGTATCAATGAGCGAACTGTCCGATGCAATTGAACTGACATCAGGCGAAAATACCCCTGCCGAGGAAAAAAAGATATTGCAGGGGATCGTTAAATTCGGGGATATCGAAGTAAAGGAGATCATGAAGTCGAGAGTGGATGTTTTGGCTGTCGATATCACCACATCGTTCAAGGAATTGCTTCAAATGATCATTGAGGCCGGGTATTCAAGGATCCCGGTCTATGAAGACTCGTTCGACCAGGTGAAAGGGATCTTGTACATCAAAGATCTATTGCCCTTCCTCGATAAGGATGAGAATTTTAACTGGACGTCTCTCCTGCGCGATGCTTTCTTTGTCCCTGAGAATAAAAAGATCAACGACTTGCTGCAGGAGTTCCAGGAAAAGAAGATCCACATGGCCGTGGTGGTGGACGAATATGGCGGCACTTCGGGAATTGTCACGCTGGAGGATATTATCGAGGAGATCGTCGGGGAAATCAGCGATGAGCATGACGAGCCGGTTGGTGACATTGATTATTCACAACTCGATGACCATAATTTCCTTTTTGAAGGAAAAACCTCTTTGAATGATTGTTGCAAGATACTCGGGATTGATGATGATATATTTGATGCGGTCAAAGGAGATGCCGATTCACTGGCCGGGCTGATCCTGGAGCTGCTCGAGAAAATGCCCGTAAAGGATGAAAAAGCTTCCTTTGAGCAGTTCACGTTTACGGTAAAGGCAGTGGATAACCGGCGAATCAAACAGGTGCTGGTAACCATCGCCGAAACACCGGAGGAGGAAGATGTCTGAAAACCGGAATGCACGGGTAACCGGATGGAACAGCATCATCATTCTTTTAATTACGCTGTTCATACTGTCGGGCTGCCGGCAGGACCATACCCCAAAACCCAGGGGTTTTTTCCGGATCGATTTGCCGGAGAAAGAATACGTCAGGTTCGACACCCTCTATCCCTATTCTTTCGAATTCCCTGTCTATGCCAATGTCATCCCCGACACGCGACCCTCTTCAGAACCTTTCTGGATAGATATTGAATTCCCCGTCTTCAGAGGCAGGATACACATCAGCTACAAGCTGGTGAATGATAACCTGCCGGAATACCTGGAAGACTCCAGGGCTTTTGTCGTGAAACATATCCCGAAAGCGGAAGCGATCGATGATTCACTGATCTACAGGCCTGAAGACGGAGTGTATGGTCTGATCTATTACATTGAAGGGGCCCGGGCCGCCACTGCCTGCCAGTTTTTTGTTACCGACAGCCTGTCGCACTTTCTGCGCGGAGCTCTTTATTTCGATGTTACACCCAACAACGACTCACTGGAGCCGGTAATCCGGTTTATCGAGGCCGATATCCGGCACCTGCTGAATACGTTGGAGTGGAAGTAAATAATAATGCTTCCGGACGGTCTGCCATTCCAATTATTTATATTTTTGTGATCCTATACCTCTAAAACAGCTTTGATATGAGAAAACTATTCCTTACTGCCGTTATTCTTTTTACTGCTTTTTTGATCACTGCGCAGGTTCCCTATTCCAGGGTAAAATTATCTGCCGGACAGCAAGAAATGGCCAAACTGGCTTCCCATGGATTGATGATCGATCATGGCATTGTTAAAGATGGCATATATGTGATCTGTGAATTATCGGCTGAAGAGCTGGATATCGTCCGCGCCTGCGGTATTTCCTATGAGGTGCTTATTTCTGATGTATCTAAGTTTTATGAGGAGCGGAACGCCCCGTATCTCGATCGATTGGATGAGCTGAAACGACAGGAATACACACTCAGCCGGGAATGGACTGTCCCGCAAGGATTTGAACTGGGGCCCGTCGGAGGGTTCCTGACCATCGATCAGGCGATGTCCCATCTCGACAATATGGCTGACCTTTACCCTAATCTTATCTCACCCAGGTCCGAGTTGAATTATACCTCGCATAACGGCCGTAATGTCTATTGGGTAAGGATCTCGGATAATCCGGGCGTGAAACAGGATAAACCAGAAATTCTCTATACCGGGATGATCCACGCACGCGAAGCCATCGGCATGCAATTGCTGATCTTTTATATGTATTACCTGCTGGAAAATTACGAGACAGATCCCGATGTGCAGTATATCGTGGATAATTTCGAGCTTTATTTTGTTCCCATAGTAAATCCGGACGGGTATGCCTACAACATTCAGAACAACCCCAACGGGGGAGGGATGTGGCGCAAAAACCGCCGGCAGAATGAGAATGGCTCGCACGGCGTTGACCTCAACCGCAACTTCGGCTATATGTGGGGCATCAATAATTCCGGCTCTTCTCCCGAACCTTCCAGCGATACATACCGCGGGCCTTATGCATTTTCAGAACCTGAAACGCAGTGCCTTGAGGATTTCTGCGAGGATTTTCATTTCAGCATTGCTTTGAATTACCATTCCTACAGCAACCTCTTGCTTTATCCCTGGGGTTATACCAGCCAGCCATGCCCGCACGACGCCATATTCAACGCCCATGCCGCCATCATGACAAAAGAGAACGGCTATACCTTTGGTCCGGGCAATACGACGATCTATGCAACCAATGGGGGTTCGGATGACTATATGTACGGCGAGCAGACAACCAAGAATATGATCTATTCTTACACGCCTGAGGTGGGTGACGGCAATGCGGGATTCTGGCCGCCAATATCGCTGATCATTCCGCTTTGCCAGGAGAACATGTGGCAGAATATAATGGCCGCCAAACTGGCCGGCCCCTTTGCAACAGTGACTGACCTGGCCCCTTCCATACTGGAGACTACCAGCGGGCTGCTCTTCTTTCAGATAAAGCGCCTTGGCCTGCAGGATGGAGCCACTTACACGGTCTCAATCGAACCCCTCAATGATGCCATCGATTCGGTCAGCCCCCCGTTGACATTTCCCAATCTCGATATCCTGCAAACTACCAACGGCGCTTTTTCTTATCATCTCAGGGAAGGGATTGAAAATGGAACGGAAGTCGTCTACCTGCTCACAGTCGATGATGGACTGGGCTCGTTTTCGGATACCATCAGAAAAATATATGGTACGCCCGTTGTTATTTTTGAAGATGATGCTGAAACATTTGACAAATGGATATCGGTAAAATGGAATATTACCAACCTTCACTATGTTTCCCCTATAAGATCCATTGCCGACTCACCTTATGGGCAATATTCCAATTATGAGAACAACGTGATGGTCCTGAAAGACCCGATCGATCTGGGGGATGCCGTGTATGCCGTGCTCAATTTCTGGGCCAGGTGGGATATCGAGGCAGGGTACGATTATGTGCAGGTTTCAGTATCCGGTAACAATGGCGGGACCTGGACGCCGATGCAGGGGAAGTATACCCGGCCGGGCAATGCCAACCAGGCTTTCGGACAACCTTTATATGACGGCACACAGACAACCTGGGTCCGGGAAGAGATCAGCCTGGAACCTTACCTGGGCGGCTCGGTCAAGATAAGCTTCAGATTACGCAGTGATGCTTACGTTGTGGCCGACGGATTTTACTGGGACGACCTGATGGTAACCATTGTGGACACCTATACTTCCATTCCGGAAGGAGAAAGGCCTGAAGAATATTCCAGGTTCACCATAATGCCCAATCCCGCATCCGGCAGGGTAACACTGGCCTGGTCGCCGGAAGAACTGAAAGGTGATGCGCGTTTTATGGTCTATAATGCAAACGGACAGCTTGTTTATGAAAACTTGTTAACGGCTGGTTCGGGAAGCGTCCACTGGAACGTCTCGGAATGGCCATCAGGAATGTATTTCTACCTCCTGCACAATGAGCATGCACGGATTACTTCCGGGAAGATGATCGTTGAGTGAGAGCTGGTTAGCCGAGGTATTAGGTGTTGGGTATTGGGTATTGGTTATTGGGTATTGATTATTGGGTATTGGTTATTGGGTATTGGTTCTTTGGATCCTCAGTGCTTCTTCGTGGATGGCGTTGAGGAGCTTCATCAGGAAATTGCGGCTCAGCCCGCTGGCGGTTCCTTTTGCGAGACGGTTTTGCACTACCTGGCTCCAACGCTCCAGTTGCAGGAGATGCATTTTGCGGTCCCGCTTGTATTTCCCAATCTTTGCGACGATCTCCATCCGTTGCCCCAGCAAGTGAAGGATCTCTTCATCCAGTATATCGATTTCCTTCCGCCATTGATGGAGCATTGCATCATCTCCGGTGATCTTCCCGACAGGTATCCGCAGCTTCCTGACCAGCTTTGCCAAAGCCTGTGGTGTTATCTGCTGCTTCCGGTCAGTCAGCGCTCTGGCCGGATCGATGTGACACTCTATCATCATCCCGTCGAATGAGAGGTCCATGGCTGCCTGAGCGACATGCGGAAGCATGGACCGGGTTCCGCTGATATGACTTGGGTCAATCAGTACCGGTAAACCGGGAGCCAGGCGGCGCAGTTCCAGCGGGATCTCCCACACCGGCAGGTTGCGGTAAGGCTTGCTTCCATATACAGAGAACCCCCTGTGCACCGCCGCAAGTTTGCGGATGCCCTGCCGGTTCAGCCTTTCCAGCGCCCCTATCCACAACAATAAATCGGGATTGACCGGGTTTTTCACAAATACCGGGATATCCACACCTTTCAGCGCCTCGGCTATCTCATCGACAGAGAAGGGATTTACCACGGTTCTCGAGCCAATCCACAGGATGTCCACCCCCTGCTTCAGGCATTGCTCAATATGCCGCGGAGAAGCAACCTCCACGGCGGTTTTCAAACCGGTCTCCTCTCTCACACGCTGCAGCCATGCGAGACCCTTTTCCCCAATCCCCTGAAAATCCTCCGGCCGTGACCGGGGCTTCCAGATACCGCACCGGAATGCAGCTACTTCAGGGATGGCCTTCAGAGCATGGGCCGTTGCCAATACCTGTTCTTCCGATTCAGCGCTGCATGGGCCCGCAATGATCAAAGGAGCGTGTGCCGCCGGGAGATAACCGCTCAGGGGAGATATGTTTGTCAATGAAACAGGCATAGTGCAAAATTAAGCAAACAAAATCTTATTTTTGCAACCAAACAACAACCAAACATGCTCGATCACGGAATCAAAAGGACAAAGATCAAAGAACTCCTGCTGACAGGGGAGGTGGACCGGGAGGTGGTAGCCAAGGGATGGGTACGGACAATGCGGGAAAGCAAAAATGTGATATTTATCACCCTGAATGACGGCTCGACGATACAGAACCTGCAGGTAGTGGTTGAACCCGAAACCATCGACCGGAAAATATTGGACAGGATCCATACCGGTGCTGGACTGTCGGTAAGAGGCATTCTGATCGAATCGCCCGGGGCGGGTCAGCGGGTTGAACTGAAAGCCACCGGTATCATTCTATATGGAGAGGCCGATCCGTATGCATACCCGCTGCAGCCGAAGAAACATTCCCTGGAGTTCCTGCGGGAGAAGGCTCACCTGCGCTTCCGGACCAATACATTCGGGGCCATCACCAGGGTGCGGCATACCATGATCTTCGCCATCCATAAATTTTTTAACGATAAAGGCTTTTATAATATACACAGCCCGATCATCACCGGTTCCGATGCCGAAGGGGCGGGGGAGATGTTCCGGGTGACCATCCTCGACCCGGTTAAACCACCGCTGAACGAAAAAGGCGAGGTCGATTACCGGGAGGATTTTTTCGGGAAGCCCACCAATCTTACGGTTTCGGGGCAGCTCGAAGCGGAGCTGGCCGCCCTGGCCATGTCGGATGTATATACCTTCGGGCCGACCTTCCGTGCCGAAAATTCGAATACCAGCCGCCACCTGGCCGAATTCTGGATGATCGAGCCGGAAATGGCCTTTTACGACATCCACGACGATATGGACCTGGCCGAAGAAATGCTGAAATATCTTGTGAGGTACGCCCTCGATCATTGCCGGGAAGACCTTGATTTCCTTACCAAAAGACTGGAGGATGAAGAGAAGAACAAAAAGCAGGAGGAGCGCTCTCCCATGGGGTTGATCGAGAAACTGGAATTTGTGTTGAACAACGATTTCGAGAGGATCACCTATTCCCAGGCGATCGATATCCTGATGAACTCCAAGCCGAACAAGAAAAAGAAGTTCCAGTTCGTCATTGAAAAATGGGGCGCCGATCTGCAGTCGGAACATGAACGGTACCTGGTGGAAAGGCATTTTGAAAAACCTGTTATCATCACCGATTACCCAAAGGAGATCAAGGCGTTTTACATGAAACAGAATGATGATGGCAGGACGGTGCGGGCAATGGATGTGCTGTTCCCCCAGATTGGCGAGATCATCGGTGGATCGCAGCGAGAGGAAGTGTTGGAAAAGCTGCAGCAACGAATCCGGGAGATGCACGTGCCTGAAGAGACGCTGTGGTGGTATCTCGAAACCCGTAAGTTCGGTACTGTGCCACACGCCGGGTTCGGGCTGGGATTCGAACGGCTGATGCTGTTCATTACCGGGATGGGAAATATTCGTGATGTGATACCATTTCCGCGCTCACCACAGAATGCTGAGTTCTAGTTTCTGGCCTGTCCCGAGCGCAGCGAGGGATCTCTTGTTTCTTGTTTCTTGTTTCTTGTTTGGTGTTTCTTGTTTGGTGATTGAAAAAATATTTGTATCTTTCAGAGCAATTTAATTCGTTTTAGGAATGTTAAACCAGCGCCTGCAACAGAAGTTACTGCAAAAGCTTTCACCACAGCAGATCCTGCTGATGAAGCTGTTGCAGATACCTTCCATGGCGCTGGAACAGCGGATCAAGCAGGAGATGGAGGATAACCCTGCCCTGGAATTACCGGATGTGCCGGACGACCGGGAGGAAGATGATTTCAAGGATATGGACGATGCGAATGCCGGCCAGGAAGAAGAGGGAGAGGCAGATGATTTCAAGGAGAAAAATTCCGAGGATGAGTTTGATTTCAGCGATTATCTGGATGAGGATGATATCCCGGCTTACCGATTGTCAGCGGGTAATAAAAGCCCTGATGACGAACAGCATGACATACCCTTAGCCGCCGGCACCAGTTTCCGGGAATACCTGATCTCTCAGCTGGGCTTGCGGGAACTTTCCGATAAACAGTACCAGATTGGACTGACGATCATCGGTAACCTCGATGATGCTGGTTACTTGCAACGCGATCCCGCCGCCATGTCCGACGACCTGGCCTTTTCGCAGAATATCGAAGCGACCAAGGAGGAGATACTGCAAGTGCTGGAAGTCATCCAGGACCTGGATCCGCCCGGTATTGGCGCCAGAAATCTCCAGGAATGCCTGATAATCCAGCTCCGCCGGCAGGAAAACCGGTCCCGCACTACGGAACTGGCCGAGTCGCTACTGGATAAGTATTTTGACGAATTCACCCGGAAACATTACGACAAGATCATCAAAAAAGCCAGGATATCCGAAGATGATCTCAAAGGGGCCCTCCGGGAGATCCTCAGGCTGAATCCCAAGCCGGGGGGATCGGTCAGCGAGACAGCACGCCACGATAATTATGTCATTCCCGATTTTTCCGTGCGGAACATGGACGGAGAGCTCGAGTTGACCCTCAATTCAAGGAATGCGCCGGAACTCAGGTTGAACCGCTCTTACATTGATATGCTGGAGACCTATTCGAACAATAAAAATCAGCAGGGCAAGGAGGCCCTCATCTTTGTCAAGCAAAAGATAGACTCAGCCAAATGGTTTATCGATGCCATCCGGCAGCGCCAGAATACCCTGCAGGTTACCATGCAGGCGATTATGGATTACCAGAAAGAGTTTTTCAAAACCGGTGATGATACCAAGCTCCGGCCCATGATCCTGAAAGATATTGCTGAGAAAGTCAATCTCGATATTTCGACTATTTCCCGTGTTGCCAATAGCAAGTATGTACAGACACCTTATGGCACGTACCTGCTCAAACATTTTTTCTCCGAATCGATGCAGAAGGATTCGGGAGAAGAGGTGTCGACCCGCGAGATCAAAAAGATCCTCTCCGATTTTGTCGATGCAGAAGACAAGAACAAACCGCTGACCGATGAGCAGCTCACGGAAATCCTGAAAGAAAAGGGTTATAACATTGCCCGCCGCACGGTGGCCAAATACCGGGAGCAACTCAGCATACCGGTAGCCAGGCTGAGAAAGGAACTGTAAGAGAAAAAACCTTACTTTTACCCGGTAAACCTCTTCCGGATGGAAAAAAGAATCGCCCAGGCCATATCGGTTATTTTTTACCCGCTGTTTGTGCCCACGTATGCGTTTGCCGTTTTATTGATCATGCCGGCCTATTTTTCCGCCCTGATGCCCGCCTCCGCCAAATGGATGGTCATCGGCCTGGTTTTCTTTGTAACATGTGTCCTGCCAACACTCTCCTTCCTGTTCATGATCAAAACGGGCGTGGTAAGTACCACCTACCTGTCGAAACGGGAAGACCGGATACTGCCTTACATTGTCAGCATAATCTTTTTTTACCTGGCCTATTACATGCTGAAGAATCTGCAGGTTTCGCCGGTTTATGTCTATTTCATGATAGGGGCTACCATGCTGAATATCCTTGTTTTTGGCATCAATTTCTTCTGGAAGATCAGCAGCCATATGGCCTCCATCGGTGCGCTGACAGGGATGATGGTGGGGTTATCCTATTTCCTGGGGACCTTTTATTTCAGCTTCATTGCCGTCACCCTGATCGTTTCGGGCCTTGTGGCCTTCGCCCGCCTCAAACTGGAGGTGCATACACCGGCGCAAGTCTACGCAGGATTCATCCTGGGCTTTTTGACCATCATCAGCCTGTTCATTTTTAAAACGTGATATACAAGAAGTTGCTCAGAAGGGCATCAGGGTAATCCCTACCGATATGGGGTAAAGATCAGGCCCCTTGTTTTTGTCAAACAGCTTTGTTACGGAAAAGTAGCCCATCACCTGGAACCAGTCATATCCTACCCTGACGGTAGGTCCGAACCGGAATTTTTCAACATGCGAAACCCCTTTGGTTTTAATAATGACTTCATCGCCAAATTCATTATCGCCTTTGTATTTGGTTTTGGCGTCGATAAGGTATCCGAGTTTAACGCCAACCGATGCCCTGACTTTATTGTTGGTCTTCAACCTGAACTCCACCGGGAAGTCGATATAGGAAAGGCCCAGCTTACTTTTTTTGTAGCTGATGGTATCGATGATAGGGGAGAAAGTGATGGTATCGGCCTTGATATAATCGATCGTGGAATTACTGTAGAGGTTATGAAAACCGACGCCGGCGCCGATGGCAAAGCTGAAATTGCTTTTTCCGAAAGGAAAGCTATACAGGAAAAAGGCGCCACCTCCCTGGTTGATCCCGCGCACATCCATCCCGGCGGGCTTGTTGAGCCAGAAATCCTGGAATATCTCTGCCCCGACACTGATGCGCCTGATGGTGGTTTGCTGTGTGCCTGTGGCGCTCTCTTGCGAAAGCGCAAGCAATGGCATCAATAAAATAATGATAACAATGATCTTTTTCATATCCCGACTGTTTAGGTAAGCATCGCAAAGGTACGACAAATAACGGGAAAGACTCAGATTTATTATTTCTGCACGGGTTCAAGCTTAATAGAGTTGCTTATGGCATTCCGAGCAAAGCTTGCCTTTCCAGCTTTGATTCGGATCATTCAGGTGATAAAACTCCAGCGATTCATCCAGTCTGCTGATCATTTGCATATTGTCAGGCGTCCCCTGGGCAATGATGGTATGGCACAAATTGCAATCCATGGAGATCTTTCTACCCTTTGAAGTGCTGTGCCGGTCGTTGTGACACCGGAAACAGCCATCGAATTCCAGGTGCCCTATGTGATTGGCATATACCTTCCAGTTAACCCTCATTTCAGGAAAGATATTCTTTTTGAATTCATTCTGGATTCCCTGAACGGCTCTATGGATCAGGGCCAGGTCGTTTTCATAAATATCCTCAAACATATAGGCATAATACTCATGAACCGCGGCTTCAATAGCGCGTAAAGCGGAATCCTCCGTGGGATAATCCATGTTCATGACCTCCATGGCCATATACTTGATATCGGGAAGCTCCCGGGGGATATATCCCGCAGTGATCGCATTGTTAATTGCATAGATAGGTGTCTGGTAATGATGTGATGGGCGGTTGTGACAGTCCATGCAATCCATCACCCTGATTTCATAGGACTCCGGCTGCCCATCCAATGGATTATCTTCATCCATGAATACCTGAACTTCGCCGGTGGAGAGGTTGGTGTATCTCACCCACGGGATGACTTCCCGGTCTGGCGTCGTGGCCACGTATTCTATCCTGACATCCCTGTGAATGTGCCAGTGAATGCCTTCCCGTAATCCCAGCGCGCTCAGCGTCGGGCCGATTTTCATATTCAGGTGGATATCCCATTCCGTGTTGTCGGTGTCGGGCAAATAGTGCCGTTCGATTCGCTGCTGGCGGGCGTAGAATTTTTCGGGCCAGTGGCACTCCTCACAGGTTTCCCTGGCCGGCCGGAGGTTGCTGATAGGAACAGGTATCGGCCTCGGGTAATTGCCTGCTAAAACGGCATAAACCTGGTAAAGGCCCGATAGTTTTGACCGCACATACCAGTCAGCCCCCGAACCCACATGGCAATCGACGCAGGCAACCCTGGCATGCGCGGAATTCTGATAAGCCACGTATTCCGGCTTCATCACTTTATGACAGAGCGTTCCGCAGAATTCGACCGATTCGGTATAATGAAATGCCTCGTAACTGCCAATTGCCGTTAAAAGCAGAAAAATAACGGTGCCGACCGAGAAGATCATGAAAGCATTACGGTGTCGGTAATCATTAAAGTCAATATAGGGCCAGCGCCTGACTTTCTCCGGAACCCCCGCTTTCTGCCTTCGGAACTTGATGATCATTCCGATGGGGATCAGGACCAAACCGATGACCAGAAGTGTAGGTAAGGCGATGTATATGATTATACCAATGTAAGAACTTCCCTGATCTAATATCGTGGAAATGATGAAGAGAAAAATGATCAAAAAAAGGCTGATCAGCGCAATGGTCGTTCCGATGATAGAAGTCCAGTTGTAAAATGACTTCGGCAATTTTATTCTTTTCATGAGAAATTAATATTTATTTAGATTGATGAAAAGAAAAAAGGTGCGCCCTTAAAAGGCTTACCGGGCGTACCTTCGAAAAAATACGTCCTCAGAAGCTACTTCAGCGTTTTCATATAATTGATGACCGCCCAACGGTCATCTTCATCAGGAATTTCACTCTCAAAATTCGTCATCTCATCCCTGCCGATTATTGACATATAGTATAAATGCCCGTCAGGGATCTTCTTAAACTCTGCTGAGGTTAAGTCAATAAGTGCAGTTTTCAGCTGAGCGGCTTTGGGGCCATCTCCTTTACCTGTGTTTCCGTGACAGGCTTTGCAATACTTCCCCCAAAGCATCTTGCCTGTTCTCAGCGAAGCTGCATCATCGGGAATAGGGTTTTTCATCTTTTGATATTTTTCGGGAATATCCCATGGCCCTGGTTTTTTCTGTTCCTGGGGGATAGTGAATGCGAACAGCATCAGAGATGCAAAAATCGGCATCAGAGCCATCAATGCATTAAACTTCTTCATAACATTATCAATTTAGATGTTAAAAATAGTGAGAATTGTCTATATATCATTTTATTTGTCAATTTCTTCAGTTTTTTCGGTTTCAATATCTTCATGATAACCTGAGATAATGCTTTTCAGGTTGGTGGTTGTAGTGGGCCCGATGGTGATAACATAAAGATGTATGACCAGGAAAACAGAGATGAAAAAACCGGCGATCGCATGAACTAGGCTTGTCAGCATAATACCACTGTATCCAAATACACTCAGCACTATGGTTTCCGGAAAGATCAAACCCCAGCCGGTAATGAAAGTAAATGGAATGATCGCATGCATGACAATATTATAAGAAAATAATTGAACGGGGTTGAATTTTGTTTCAATGGTGACTGCAAATGGGCTTTTTTCACCGCGGAATATCCCATAGAGGTAAAATCGCAACTGTTTCCCAAACGCTGTCACGAACCCCTCGGTCTTGACCACATAATATCTTCCAATGGAAGTGAACAATACTCCTAACAGGAAAATAAAATAAGAAGCGGTTAGCAGTATTCCGGTGAAACTGTGGGTATCAACAGCAATATCGAACCTGATTAAAGGATAGTCAGGGCTGGAGTATTGCATGCTTATACCTGTGAGGATCAAAACGATCATCAGGCCGGCATTTACGTGATGCCAGATCCTCAGCCAGAGCGGGTAGAGATATAACTTCTTTTTCTTCATCTGCGTTGCCTGAAATGAATGTACCGGAGGATTGCATGGATAGCAATCCCGATAATAACCAGCCCGAAGACAACAGCACTTGCCACGTTAAAATAAAAATTCCGGTTGGCCCCGATAATGTATGCATCTGTCGTGATTTCCGCATTGAAAAAACCGAAACGGTTACGGCGCTCCACTGTCTTATGTTTATATAAAGACCCCATGAGTATTGAATTGGTAGAATGGCATTCGACGCAATTCCTGACGGATTCCGAAGCCGGCAGCACGTGATGGGCCACCAGCAGGTCTTCATGCACTGCAGCATGACAATCAATACACCTTATTTTCCTGAAATGCAAACTTTGATTCGGGAGCCACTCATGTTTTGAAAGCATATGGGTCAGTTGCCGCTCGATTAAAACTGCATAATGACTGATATCCCCATGACATTCAAGGCACATCGCATTATTAAATGCGACAATATCAGCAATTCGGCCGCCTTCACGGGTAGTTAACCTGTATGTATGGGGATTATGACAACTCCAGCAGCTGAAATTTTCGATAAAATGATCTCCATGAATACTGAGCTGAAACTCTTCTTCAATTTTATCGAAATTAAATTTCAGCGAATGTTCGTCGTTGGCATGACAATCAAGGCATGTATTCTGGTACTCAAATTTAACACTTATAGGATGAGGATGGGTCTCATAATCAGGAGAATGACAATCAGTGCAAATGAACTTACCATGCGCAGCAGTCAGGTACTCAATGGGATCTATCCTTAATTCGTCGTACATTTTAAGCACAACTGTTTCCCCAAATTCGGGATCGGTAAGTGTATACCGGTAGTTTCCATGACAGTCGAGGCATTGCTGTATCTCCGGATCAATCGGAGGATGCTTGTCATCATATGCTAATGCTGTCAAATTTGATAATCCAAAAGCTGCAATTATAAGAAGGCGTCTGGCAAATGTGAGGTCCGTTATTTGAATTTTAGCAGGCATCCAATTTTAAAAACTCCAAAGGCGTGTAATGTTGAAACCCAGGAAGATATTGCCGGTTCCCTTAAAGAATTCTTTATCATTTTTCATGACATTATATTGGGGAACCAGGTAGGTTCCTGTACCGGCAAATATCTGGAAGGCATGGGTGGCAGTAGCCACTTCGTAACCGATTCCGAAATTATAATGCGAGCTCAGATCTGATCTGGAATTCAGGCCATCGATCTGCAAAGGCAGATCGAAATTGATGATGATGGATGATTGCGGGCTGAATTTCACCCTGCCGAGGAAATGCAGTGCGATTTTATCATGATCGTGCTGATCGACCAGTGTATCCACCGCGTTGAAATGGGAAAAACTGCCGCCAGCTGATAGCGTGAGCCAGTCGGTAAATTGTCGTGTGATCAATAATTCGTTGAAGAAAGAAAAGCGACTGCTAAACTGGTAGTCTTCTCCAAAAAAATCCTTGTCCCGCGCATCGATGGCCCAATTGCCGTAATAAGTAACATCCACCGGTGATTTTTTATCGCGGCTTTGTTTCAGGATGTTTATTTTGGCCGAGAAATCCTGCAATTTGTAATTTTTTGTCGTTCCAAAACCAACCTGGGCCCAGTCGGTGATGGAGTAATTCAATGCCAGTCGTGTATTCGCAGCTCCGTAAATGCCCAGGAAATCTGAAAAGCCATTTTCAAGGCTTCCAAAGCGGTGCTGAATAACAAACTCGAGGGTTTTTGCAGTCGGGATCACATTGGTCTGATTATCGATCAGGATGCCGCTTTCATAAGGGTTTCTAATCGGCCGGCTATCCTCAAGGATAAAGTACCCAAGCAAACTCCGGTTGCTGTTGACAGGTTTCTGGTCAGTTCCACTATCCTGGGCTGTCAGAAAAAATACCCATGTGATGCTAAATGCAACGAGTAATATTACTTTCTTCATGATGCTATCTTTTGGTATGATTAAATTGCTGTCAATTATTCTGAGCCCCTTGCTGGATCCATTTCAGCATTATATCCCAGTCACCGGGCAGGCAATATTTGTTCATGCTTCCACCCGGGGCGCATTTCGTATAGAGTTTGCTGTTTTCAGGGGTTGCAAGGTCAATTTGGTTCCTGGCAAACAGGTCATTGAATGCATTGGCCGGCGTCAGATCAGGGGCTACACCGCCAGTGGCATGACACCCTGCTGAATTGCAACTTCTGTTAAACACCGGTAAAAGGTGCGCTGAAAAACTGACAACATCGGGTAGTGCAGGCTCGACAGGCTCTATCCAGTCATACTGGCAAGAGTTTAATAAAAAGGCACAAAAAAGGCCAATCATTAACTGTGTGATTTTTTTCATTGCTTTTTCTTTCAAAGATAATGAGAAAATATGAAAGGAAAAAGAAGACAACTGATATTACAATCATCTTCTTTTTCCTGAACCAGGTCAAACAAAAACAATTATTGCAATACTCCAGTGGTGAACAAAGAAGCAGCTCCTGTGTGGCAGGTGATACAGCTGGTTGTTGCCAGCACGCCTGCACCGGGATGTGCACTGCTGCTTAGCCATTCGTAAACATAATGGTCCTGAAGCAAGCTGGGTTTAACGTAGTACGTATCATATACCGGAATTGTATTCCAGTCGACATTATTAATATTATCCACGAATTTAGCCATCACATCAGAACCTTCATCTTTTGAAAGTACCACCGGCAGGGTGATGTTATGTGATATCGCACCACCACCGATATCATGCATTGCAAAGTTTAGCGTGTATTTAGTTCCTGCGGGCAAACCTGACAAGTCAGCATCGCGGTTTGATGGGCTCGATAATTTTCTTTTAAGGGTTACCATCCATTGATTACTTGCCTGATCGTAACTTCTTGTGGATTTAATATCATGCTGGTCAGAGTTATAAATGAAACCGACCGAGCGTGTGACCATGGCATTTTTATTAGAAGCTATCCATGCCTGATAAATATCATCAAGTTTGGCCAGGGCTTGTGCAGAAGCGTCTGATGCAATCCCAAGTTCAGCAGACCAATAGTTTTTCCATGCGGTAAAATCAGCGCTGCCCACATCCTGCAAGTGGGCTGGCAGCTGCCCGACTTCGCCTGTCGCTACCCAAACCAGATAAGCCAGGTCAATGGCATTTACTTTTTCTTCCGGATCAAATGAGCGATCCTGATAGATAACAAGCAGGCTGCTGTTTTTTGATAAGTCTTTCACTCCAGGGATTCCGGTATATGGATCAGTAATGACATTATTTGAGGCATCTGTGATGAAGTATGCAGGAACAATAAAATTACCATTTAATGATTTGCCTTTATTGAAAATAAAACGGGGAAGACCTTCAGAAAGCACAGCATGTGCACTCCCGGTCATAGCTGCCTGGTCTTCGCGCAGCCTGTCTCCGCCCGATCTTATGAATTTTGTGGGCGCTGTTCCGATGTTGTCTCTGATGCGTTCGATATTATTAACGGCAGCATCTTCAGCATAACCCATCGGGCCGCTGCGTCCTCCCCTCCAATGCCAGTGATCCAGAATGTTATCGGTCAACAGGTAGTGCGATGTCATGTTGGCATGACAACTTATGGCACAACCGCCTTTTGCAAAACCAGGAATGCCCCCGTCATATTTGTCGATCATAAAAGTTACCCGGTCCTCATCCATTCTTTCACCAGAAGGAAGGCGGTCGAATTTTGTTCCATTATGCTTTAGCATGTCATGATAATGACCGGGATAATATTGTCCGGTATTTGCAAAACCTGCGGGCATGGTTTTCCGCTGGCTTTTCCATGTGAAGTGAAACGCTACATCGGTTGCATCATAAGCTACCTGAACCCTTACCTGAGCGTCCAGGGGCTGAGGTTTCGTTGAAGGATCGGGATCATCATCCTTGCAACCTGTGTACATGGCCGCAATAAGCAGCCCTCCGATAATAAAAAAAATCCGATTCATAGTTTTTAATTTTTAATTAAACATCTGATTTATTAGCATTCAATTTTCGATTTTTATCTCTTTATTCTTTGTTATCAGGTCCGAAAGTTTGGAGCCTGTCATCGTTGATTTTATTTTATTGTTCAACTCAAACCAATAATCCTTTGTTGGGCAAATGTTCGTCTGCCGGCATTCATTGGTGGCGCAAAAGCAATTTACCAGGGCCAATTCTGGTTCAAAGGCCCGGTATATATCATACACGGTGATATTTTCGTGATTTTCAGCTAAAATGTAACCGCTCCCGCGTCCTGAAAGGTTTACAATTAATCCTGCATTTCTCAGGCTTGTGATCAGGCTGTCAAGGTATTTCAAGGGAATTTCCTGCCTCTTGGCAATATCTTTTTGCAACACACCTTCAGTATTTTGAGCAATTTCAATCATCGCTCTCAAACCATACCTGACTTTAGTGTTGATTTTCATGAATTCAATAAGTTCTATTGAAATAGTAGAATGCAAATATATAAATAACTTGTTATTTAAATATAAAAAATCATATTTAATTAAATTTTATCCAATAGTCCTTAAGTATAAAAATTTCATTATCATTGCTTGTCTTTTTCCAAAACCATCCTTCATGAAACCAAAACCCCGTTTATCATTCTGGCAGATCTGGAACATGAGTTTCGGATTTCTCGGCATCCAGTTCGGTTTTGCCCTTCAGAACGCCAATGTAAGCCGCATTTTTGAGACCCTGGGCGCCCGGGTGGAGGATATCCCCATCCTCTGGATTGCCGCACCGGTGACGGGCCTGATCGTGCAGCCCATCATTGGCCATATGAGCGACAAAACCTGGAACCGTCTCGGACGGCGCCGGCCCTATTTCCTTATCGGCGCCATACTGGCTTCGCTGTCGTTGCTGGTTATGCCCAATTCACCTGTTCTCTGGGTAGCGGCCGGCATGCTCTGGATCATGGACGCTTCCATCAATATCTCCATGGAACCTTTCCGGGCTTTTGTCGGCGATATGCTCCCCTCCCGCCAGCGCACCATGGGATTCGCCATGCAGAGCTTCTTCATCGGCATCGGTGCGGTAGTGGCCTCAATGCTGCCTTACATCATGACCAATTTCCTGGGCATCGCCAATACGGCTCCAGAGGGACAGATACCACCATCCGTCAAATTCGCTTTTTATATCGGCGCCGCTGTTTTCTTCCTGGCCGTATTGTGGACAGTCTTGCGCACACGTGAATATTCTCCGGAAGAACTGAAGGCCTTCAGCCAGGAGGAACACCCTGACAAATTAAAGTCTGTAGCGGAACAGGATGCGGTTTTGCCCGCCGGGCGATTTATCCACAGCAGCTAC
>Ga0114946_10000759_pt1 | contig 21751 bp, 20 predicted proteins | sample WalLakDeSediment_FD_88676 | JGI IMG/M metagenome (GOLD analysis project Ga0114946, IMG submission 88676) | Lake sediment microbial communities from Walker lake, Nevada to study Microbial Dark Matter (Phase II) - Walker Lake 11/02/13 Deep Sediment | ecosystem: Environmental > Aquatic >...
GCCCCTTTGCCGCCAGCGTGCTTCGCACCGTACAGGCCATTCCCGCCGGAGCGGTGTTGAGCTATGGAAGAGTGGCCGAGCTCTCCGGCAGCCCACGCGCAGCGCGGGCGGTCGGGCAGGTGATGGCCCACAATCCCCTTGCCCCCGTGGTGCCCTGCCACCGGGTGATCGCCGCCGGAGGGCAACCAGGCGGCTTCGGGCCCGGCCTTCCGGCCAAGATCGAGCTATTGGCGGAAGAAGGCGTAAGCCTCGAAAGTATTTAACCAATCCATTGACTTTGACGAGGACAGATATTTATAATGGTGACTGTAGTAATTGTTAGCATCTATTCCACCGTTTGCGTAAGCCGATGTGGAGGTGTTGGTAGTGGTGAGGAGGATGCCGGGACTGTGCCCGGTGTGCGGCGAGACAATGCAGGTGACGCGGCTGCATTGTCCGGGATGCGACACGACAATCGAGGGCAGATTCGAGACCTGCAAGTTCTGCCAGCTATCTGAGGAGATGCGGGACTTCGTTGAGATTTTCATCAAATCTCGCGGCAACATCAAGGAAGTGGAGCGAGCTCTTGGCGTGTCGTACCCGACCGTGCGCGGCAGGCTTGATGCCGTCATCAAGGCCTTGGGTTACAGCGTCGAGGGCGAGGGTCTACCGGAAGATGAGGACGGAAGCGGACGGCGTCGGGCGGTACTGGATGCCTTGGGGCGCGGGGAGATATCGGCCCAAGAGGCCGCAACCCGACTGCGCCAGGGCTGATCTCGGGCCGAGGGAGGGTTTAGCCATGAGCGGTCGGCAGGACGATCAGCGTGAGCAGGAAGTGCGCCGCATACTCGATCTGGTGGAGCGTGGCGAGCTCGGACCGTCCGCTGCGGACGATCTTCTGCAGGCTCTTTGGGATCGAGGCGTACATCAGGACAGCTCTGCCGTGAGCCAGGTTCGGCCCAGTGACGGACCAAAGCCGTCGCCGAGGCGAAGACTCCAGACCGGCCCCACCGCAAGTCACGACGAGCTTCCTCTCGAGGTGCGCCGCCTCCGCCGCGAAGCCCGCAGGCTGTCACATGAGGCCCAGCGATTCGCCAATCGGGAGATCAAGGAGTCCCTGCGCGAGGCCAAGGCAGAGATCAAGCGAGCGTTCCGGTTGAGCGTCGCCGAGTCCAAAAGGGCTGTCAAACAGGTCGAGCAGGAGCTGCAGACCTTGTTCAGCGATGATCCTGAGGCGCCAGGCCCGGGCTCGTGGCTGGCCAATCTGGCAGGTATCGAGTTGGCTCGCGATCGAGTCAGCCACACGGCTCAGGTCCTGCTGGCGCAGCCGGCCGAAGACATCGAGCGCATTGCGGTGCGCAACACCACGGGTGACGTGACTATCAGGGGCTGGGATGAGCAGCGGGTCGAGGTCCGCGGCAGCAAGACGGCCTGGGGCATGGATCGGGAAATGGCCCAGGACCGGGCTGAGACGATGCCTCTCGAACTGCTGCGGGGTGACCGTGAAGTTCTGATCGAGGCCAGAGCGCCCGTGCCCGCAGGCGTTGGCTTTCTGAACCTCCAGCGCATGCGCACCAACATTGTGGTCATGGTTCCCCGACAGCTGTCACTGGTGGCCAACACCAGAAGCGGCGACGTCGCGATTGACGGATGCACCGGTGCGGTCGAGGTCAACACAACCTCTGGTGATGTGGTCATTGACTGCCTAGCGGCACCAGCCGAGGTCGAGACCACCAGCGGCGACATCAGGCTGACGGCGTGCCGAGGAGTCGGGCTGGCACTCACAACGCTCTCAGGAGACATGTCCGTCTCCCTGTTCCCACAGCCCCAAAGCGAGTATCGCTTACGAAGCGCCAACGGTGACGTTGTGGTCAAGCTTGACGGTGAGGTTGAGACAGACGTCTTGATTGAGACCGAAGCGGGTGACATTAGCCACGGGCCTGGGCTTGCCATTGTGCGCCGTGAGGCTTCAAGGCTTCGTCTACTGTATCCGGCAACCGGGGAACAAGCACCGGGAGGAGCAGCCCGGGCCAAGTTGCGGGTGGTGACGATCAAGGGGGATGTTTCCGTCGGATGACCGGTTGTGGTCGGACGTACCACCCGCCATGTGGATGTTAGGGAGGCACTGACAATGCAAGAAGAGCGCAAGATGATACTGGAGATGTTGAGCGACAAGAAGATTACGGCGGATGAAGCCGCCGAGCTGCTGCGCGTTTTGGGTGGACCGGAGCCGGCAAGTGACACTGGTCCGGCCAGGCCGGCGGCCAGCCAGACTGAGCCGAGGTCGTCAGGCGAGCCTGGCCGCGGGGCGGGGCGTTCGATCTTGGAGGACTTTCTGGGTAAGCTGGACATAAACTGGGGCAATCTGCCATTCGCTTTCGGTGGTGAGTCATATCGATACGACGAGGAGCACAAGGGGGATTTTGCCCCAGATAAGGACGTTGTCCTGGACCTCCTGGCCCGCAATGGAAGGGTAGAGGTGTTCGGCACCGACGAGACAGGCTGGCGAGTGGTGATTCGCAAGAAGATCCGGGCTCAGGATGAGGCGCGCGCTCGCCAGATAGCCGCGGAGATCGCCAGTTTCACCGCCGGACCTGACAAGCTGACCTTCGAAGAGCATACGATCGCCGGGGCCAATAGCGGCGTCTCTATCGAGGTCTACGTGCCTAAGGACGCGGTTCGGGAGATTCGGGCTCGGAGTTCGAACGGGCGCGTGATTGTGGAGAACCTTGAATGCGCCGAGCTGCATGGCAAGACGGCCAACGGCAAGGTTGCGGTCCAGGGCGTCTCTGCCCGAAGCGCCGACCTTGCCACGACCAATGGTGGAATCACATTCGAGGGAGCCTGCGATGAGCTCGAGTGCAGCACAGCCAACGGCCAGATCAACCTTTGTCCCCAGCCGGTGGGCGACATGCGTTGCCTGTTGCACACTTCGAACGGCAGCATCAGAGTCCGCGTTCCGCACCGCCAGGATGTCGGTTACCGAATCGATGCTCGAACGGGTCATGGGAGCCTTCAGGTGGGGTTGGCCGGTTTCGATGTGAGTCACGAGGAGAAACAGTTTGGCCGCCGCAGGTTGCGCGGTCAGAGCGCGGGCTACGATGATAAAGCCATCAAGGTCGATCTGAAGGCCAGGACCACCAACGGCAGCATCAAGTTTGGCGTCCAAGAGCCTGGAGACGTCAGTTGCAGTGAGTTCACGTCCGGCGGCGATGAGGACGAGGAGCGTACTGAGGGTCACTAGGCTCACAGACCACGACCCGGGGCCAGCGGCAACGACAACGGCCTGCTCTACTGGACTGTGCCACAGGAAAAGCTACTAGGTTAGAGAAGTACCGACCGGATGGAGGGGATTATGGTGACCATTCTCGTCCGGATTGTGATCAATGCCATAGCTCTTCTGGCGGTTTCGCACCTTCTTGATGGTGTGCACATCTCGGGCTTCGAGGCGGCCCTGGTGGCCGCATTGGTGCTTGGAGTCATAAATGTGACGCTGCGGCCGGTGCTGTTGTTCTTCACCGTGCCCATAAACCTGATGACGCTGGGCCTATTCACCTTTGTGGTCAATGCCTTGATGCTGCTGGTCGTTTCGCGCGTGGTCTCGGGTTTTGATATCCTCGGGTTTTGGCATGCCTTGCTTGCTGTGCTACTGTTAAGCGTGGTGAGCTCCGTGCTCAACGGGCTGGCCGGCACGCGTGAGCGACGCCGGCGTTAGCGCACGTTTCGCAGCATAGATAGGAGGTCTTGGTTTGGCAGAGGCTCCTCCGTCCGGCAGTACCTACGAAGAGAAACCGAAGGTGGCAGTGTTCCTCTACATCGCCAGCGGCTTCTTCGTAATCTTGTTCTTCGCTATGCTGGACATGCCCAATACGCTGTCCAAATACATGTGGCTGCTGATTGCGGTTCTTAACATTGCCGCCAACACCGTCCAGGTCATCAATACCATGCGGACCCGCTACGTCCTGTGGCGCCGGGGCCTGAGCATCTACGTGGGCAACAACCGTGAAGCCCTGATCCGCTTCGACAAAGCTCTGGTGTTCAAGCAGTTCAAGGGCCACAAACAGGCCCGCAACGAAGCACGCGAATATGGCGTGACCACCCCCATCCGCAGCTATCCATCATTCGGCGGTCGCCGTCGCTGGCTGGTCATCTTCGAGCGCGAAGACGAGGAGCGGCAGGCCTTCGTGTTCGACCCAACCCCCTTGCTGGAGAACTCCTTTCGCCAGCGCCTGATTGAGGCCGACGAAGCCGCCGCCGCCAACACCGCGCCCGACGCGACGGACGAGGCCGGCTGGACCGAGGAGGACGCAGCCTCCGATGAGCGCACAGACGAGGCCGCCCGTCCGCCCCGGTGAGACCGTTGCGATGCGAATAGTTATTGCGCCCGACTCCTTCAAGGGCTCGCTCATGGCCTGGGATGTCGCCGCGGCCATTGCCTGTGGTGCTCGGGCCGCATTGCCCGGCGTGGAGGTGCGGGAGTTGCCTCTCGGTGATGGCGGCGAGGGGACCGCGCGGGCCATAGCCCAGGTCGTGCCGGGTGCTGAGATGATCCAGACCACGGCTCTGGATCCCCTGGGGCGGACTCGTCAAGCCGAGTTCGCGCTCCTGCCGGGCGGCAAGGCCGTTGTCGAAATGGCTGCGGCAACCGGGCTGGGGCTCCTGACGCCCGAAGAGCGCAATCCGTTGCATACGGACAGCCGTGGCACCGGTCAGCTGATCATCGGGGCCTTGGACTACCTGCATGGCCCGGCCGCAGTGGCAACGGGATGTGAGCCGACCGGCGGACGCCCTGAGCTGATTTTGTGCGTGGGGGGCAGTGCCACCGTTGATGGCGGTGTCGGCATGCTGACCGCGCTTGGCGTCCGCTTCTTTGACCGTGAGGGCCAGGAGATCACCGCGTATGGGGGCCTAGTGCTGGGCGAGATAGCGGCATGTGACCCTTCTGGACTGGATGGCCGCCTCCAACGCACCACGCTCACCCTGGCGTCGGATGTGGGCAACCCGCTCCTGGGGGCCGATGGCGCAGCCGCCGTGTTTGGCCCGCAGAAGGGAGCAGGGCCGGCCCAAGTGGAGCTGCTCGAGATGGGCTTGGCCAATCTGCGCGAGGTTGTGCGCCGGGATTGCGGCGTGGCCATTGACGGCTTTCCGGGAGCCGGTGCAGCTGGCGGGATTGGTGGCGTCGCCGTGGGAGTTCTCGGTGCCGCCTTTCGCCCAGGCATCGAAATCGTCCTCGAGTTGATGGCCATGGAAGAGCACTTGGGGTGGGCGGACCTTGTCATCACCGGTGAAGGCCGGTTCGACGAACAGACCCTGCGCGGCAAAGCTGCGCACGGCATCGCCGTCGTCGCGGCGCGGGCCCAGGTGCCCGTGTGCGTTCTGTCCGGTCAGGTGGTGACGGAGGCCGAATGGCGGCTTCCGGGCGAGGTGGTGGCGTTCGCGATCGCCGACGGCCCGCTAGACCCGGGTGACAGCGAGGCCCGGGTTTCAGAGCTGTTGGAGCGGGCGGCGCGGCGGGTGGTCAGGCTGTTCTGGCTTGGCAGCCGGAGTGGTCGGCCAAAGGAGCGGGCGCAGTGAACTACTATCGGAGCAGCTCTGCGGTGCGCCTTGTGGTCATCCTGCTGGTCCTCGCCCTAGCCTTGCCTTTGACCCTGGTTCGCTGTCCTGAGGCTCCCGTCGACAGAGCGCCATCTGTGGTCATCTGGCACGGTTTCGCCGATCGTAGCCATGAAGACCTCGCCCTCAGGCAGGTTCTGTCCGCCATCACCGCCGGCGTTTCCGGCTACGAGCTGGAGATTTGGGCGCTAGGTGACGCGCTTGGTGGCGCTGTTGGCCAGAGTCTGACTTACGGAGGCTTTCCTGACTTGTTGTTGGCCCCGGCGGAGTGGGCGGTCTACCTGGATCAGCTCGGCGCGCTGCATCGGCTGAGGCCTGGGGAAGGTGACGACTGGCTGTCGCCCGTAAGAGAGTCGCTTCTGTGGGATGGAAGCCTGCTCGGCCTGCCGTTGATGACCGAGATCGTGGGGTTGGGGCGGGCGTCAGCGCTTGCTGGACTGGCGTGGCCGGCCTCGTCCGCCGAGTTGGCGGCCCAAGCCGAGGTGGCCGCCGAACAGGGGTTGGGCGAGCTCTTCTGGCCCATTGACAATGCCTACTACACGCTGCCATGGTTCTTGGCGGCGGGCGGCGAGCTTGAACCGGCATCTCCGGGTGAGAGTGACGGCTGGCTGCTGCGGCCGGAGGCGGATCAACCAGCTACCTCCGGCTGGTTGGAGGCCGTCGAACTGCTGGCCGTAACGGCGGTCGGCCGGCCACCAGACGACCTGGTGGAGGCCTGGCGGGATGGGCGGGTGTCGTTCGCGCCGCTTCTGCCCTCGGAGTACTTGGCGCTGCGCAGTGCCGGTGTGGCGGTGCAGCTTGGTCCGCTGCCCGGTGCCAGGGCTCTGATGTCAACCTGGGCCCTGATGTTGCCGCGAGGGGGGCCATCGCCGTCTCAGCCGACGATTGACCTTCTCGGCCGGCTGCGGGCTTCGGGCGATGATGGTCTGCTGTATCTAAGCCAGGCCCTGGGGTATCTACCACCCATTCTGGAGCTGTTTCAGAGTGATGTCGTGGTCGCATCCGGCCTCGCTGTTCTTGGCGGAGCCTCCGCCGACGCGGCTCCCATGCCGTTTCGCGCCTACGCCGCTGAGGTCTGGTCGGTCTACGAAGCCGCCTTGGGCGAGTTCCTGGCGGGGGCGAAAGCTGAGGACGTCTATGCGCGTCTTAGAGACAGGATCGAACAGCTGTCGCCGCAGGTGCCGTAGGGCGTCCGCGGCAGGGGAAGGGGCATGCGAAGAACATGAAGCGTCTGTATCGTTCGCGTCAGCACAGTGTAATCGGTGGGGTGTGCGGTGGTATCGCCGAGTACTTCGCCATCGACCCGACAATCGTGCGCCTGGCCTGGATTCTGGCCATCTTTCTTGGTGGGGCCGGGATTGTGGCCTATCTGATCGCCTGGATCATCATCCCTGTCCATCCTGAACAGGAGTGGGACGATGATTGGCACTGGTCGTCCCGCGTGCGCGGCGACACCGGCTCGGGAGGCGAGCCCAGCAAGCCGGCTGAGGGGCCGCGGACCTTCGGCCTGATCCTGGTGGCGGTCGGCATCTACCTGCTCGCCCGCAATTTCTTGCCCCATCTGGGTCTCGGCCGATTCTGGCCGGTGCTGCTGGTGGCGTTGGGGCTGTACCTTGTTTACAGTGCCATGAGGAGCGATGGTTGATGCGCAGCTCGCGGCTGGCCAGTGGGCTGTTGATCCTGCTGATCGGTGTGATGTTCCTGCTTGCCAACGCCGGCTACATGGAACTCGGCGTCTGGCGCGTGGTTGCGAGATTGTGGCCCGTGCTGCTGATAATCGCCGGCGTGACTCTGCTGCTGGGCAAAGGTCTTCGCTGGTTTCTCGTTGCGCTGCTCGTTGTGGTGATCGGGGCCGGCACCTTCGGTGGCCCTCTCGTATCCGGCTGGGCCACCGGTCCGCTGACCAGTGTCGCCTTCGGGCCGCAACAGCAGTACACTGAGCTGGCCGGGTTGCGAGTTGATCTGGCCCTCGACGTGCCAAACATCCGGCTTCTGGCTCCCGCTACCGGCGACTTCCGCCTCGAGCTGGCCTATCGGGGCACTGAGGCACCGACATACAGCCACACCCACGACGGAGGCGTTGGGCGCATCAGCTTGACCCAGCGCGCCCGGGCTCAGGTCAATGTCCTCGGCGGTTACGGAGTGCGCCAGAACCTGACCATGGCGCTCCCCGGCGGTGTTCCGCTGGACCTCTACGTCACGAGCGGCGTGCTCTCGGCCGACTTGGACTTGAGCCTGCACCAACTGCGCTATCTGGACATCGATGCCGGCGTCAGCAACCTTAAGTTGCGCCTTGGGGTACCCGATGGCAGCTCTCAGGTCGTGATCGACTCCGGAGTCACCAACCTCGAAATCGCCGTCCCGCACGGCGTGGGGATCCGGGCCATCGCCGAAGTCGGCGTCGGCGCTCGCGGCTTGAGCGGGGCCGGTCTGCGCCAGGTCGGCACGGCTTGGGAGGACGATCTGTATGCCACGGCCACCAGCCGTCTCGACATCCGCCTCACTGCCGGTGTCGGCCGGATCGAGTTGGTCCGCTACTAGGCGCTGACCCGGCAGCGCACAGGTGCCGCCGTGGGCAGGTCAGCCAAGTACCGCGCACGAAGCTTCTCGAAAACCCAAGTGAGGTGAGATACTTGTTCTTTGACGGCAAAGGCAAGGAGATGACCCCTCAGGTCGCGCGGCTCGCGGTCCGGCGCGCCCGCGACTTGGGGCTCAAGCACATCGTGGTGGCCTCGAACACCGGCTACACGGCCCAGGCGTTCCTGGCCGAGATCGGCGATGCCAAGGACATTGAGCTAGTGGTGGTCACCCACCATGCGGGTTTTCACAATCCGGGAGACGACGAGATGCCGCAGGCGATGCGTGAAGAGCTGGCGGCGGCCGGTTGCCGTGTCTTGACCACCACCCATCTGTTCGCCAACATCGAACGGGCCATAACGAGCAAGTTTGGCGGACTCTACCCGGGCGGCATCGTGTCGGCCACCCTACGCTGCTTCGGGCAGGGCACCAAGGTCTGCTTTGAGATCGCTGCGATGGCCATTGATGCCGCCATGATTCCGCACGGCGTGGAGGTCGTGGTCGCTGGCGGGAGCGGTCGCGGCGCGGACACCGCACTCGTCATGCTGCCGGCGCATGCCAAATCGTTCTTCGAGACCCAGGTTCTCGAGTTGATCTGCAAACCCCGGGGCGTGTAGCGATGCCCGGAGCCGGCCCGGCGGTTGCCAGTGGCCTTGACCGGCTGCTGCGCGAGCCGCAACGGTGGCTGCGCGGGCGAAGCTTCGCCTTGGTGACCAGCCGAGGCGCCCGTGATGCCACGGGAAGGCCGGGCCATGAGGTGCTCAGGCAGATCTGCCCGGGTCAGCTTCGCTTGGTGACGACGCTGGAGCAGGGCCCCGACGGCCGCGATGCCGCCGGTGACCCGGCTGCAAACGGCGTTGCAACTCTGCTGGTGGACCTGCAGGATGTCGGGGTGCGTTACTACACGTTCTTGCGCACGCTGCTGGATTGCCTGGCTGCCGCCGCCGCCGCCGGGGTGCCGTTGATCGTTCTCGACCGGCCCAACCCGCTGGGCGGGCTCGTGATCGAGGGGCCCGGCCTAACACCCGGCTATGAGTCCTTCGTTGGGGCGCTCGATGTGCCGGCGCGGCACGGGCTCAGTTGGGGCGAACTGGCAAAGCTCGCCGCCGCGCGACGGGGGCTACCCAAGGACGCCGTTGAGGTCGTGCCCATGGAGGGCTGGCGGCGTGAGTTCACTTGGGCGGACACGGGCCTGGTCTGGTATCCTCCTTCGTCCGCCGCAGGTTCGCTCAGCATGTTCCGGGCGTACCCGGCCACCTGTCTGGTCGGGGTGACCAATCTCTCCGAGGGGCAGGGCACCGACCTTGCCTTCGAGGTGGCCGGCGCCCCGTGGGTGGACGGGGCGGACCTGGCGCATCGTCTGACAGAGGCCGGTCGTGCCTGGCAGGAGGCGGCTAGGGCCTGGCCCGCCGCCGCCGGGTGGCCGATTGCGACGCCCTTCCATTTCCGTCCCCACAGCGGCAAACACGCCGGCCGGCAGTGCCACGGCGTGAGATTGGACGCGGCGCCCGCCGGGTCGTCCATCGCCGCGGGTGTGGCGCTACTGGCAGCGGTCCAAGCCCAGGCGGGAGAGTCGTTCTCCTGGTTGGCCCCAACGACCGGCAACTCCGGTGCCCCGCACTACCCGGTTGACCTGCTCGTTGGAGGCCCTTGGCTGCGCTCAGCCTTGGATCGGGGAATGGAGGCCGCGGGCGCGTGGCTGACCTGGCGGTCGGTGGAGCAGGCCCACCGCGAGGCAAGTCTGCCTTACCTCTTGTATGGCTCGGCCTCCGAGTGGCTGGCCGCCGGTCAGGAGCCAAGGAGTACGCGGCCCACCAAGCCTCAGCCACTCTCGCTCGACCAGGCATCGCCAGATGAAGTCGTTGCGGCCGTCGTGGACTCGGCCTACCGCGCTTTGCAGGCTGTGGCTGGCGCCAAAGCCGATCTGGCGATAACGATCGAGGCGATCGCCGCGCGCTTAGCCGCCGGAGGTAGGCTCATCTACGCCGGTGCCGGAACCAGCGGGCGGCTGGGGCTGCTGGACGCCAGTGAGTGCGAGCCGACTTTCGGCGCCAAACCCGGCACCGTGACCGGCATCCTGGCCGGCGGGGCGGACGCGATGCTGCGATCGATGGAGGGTGCGGAGGACGACCCGCAGGCAGGCCCGGCGCAGCTGGGCGAGCTGGGTGTCGGCGCCGGCGACGTGGTCGTCGGCATCGCGGCGAGCGGGCGGACGCCCTACACGGTGGCGACAATCAGCGAAGCCGCCCGGCTTGGTTGCCTAACAGTTGCCGTGTCCGGGGCCGCCGGTTCGCCTTTGGCCCAAGCGGCTGACTATGCGGTGATTGTCGACGCCGGCCCTGAGCCGTTGTCGGGCTCCACACGCCTGGGTGCCGGTACCGCCCAGAAGGTGGTCTGCAACGCCATCACGACTGGCGTGTTTGCCAGGCTAGGGTACATCTATGGTGACCAGATGGTCGGCGTCCAGCCTCTCAATGCCAAGCTGGTGGCGCGGGCCACGGAGATCATTGTCCACCTCACGGGTGCCGAGCGCGCGAGTGCCGCCGCGGCCCTGGCCGAGGCGCGCCGCCATGACCCTCGCCTGGCGGTCCGCCTGGCCGTCGTGATGTTGCGAGGGCGGATGGACGCGGACGGGGCCGTGACGCTGTTGGCAAACTCGGGCGAGTCTCTGCGCCGGGCGTTGGAGCTGATCGGCCCGCCGACTGGTTCCGGCACGGATCGCTCGCCCGGCGAGCCCAGTTCGAGCGGGGGCACTGTCTGATGGCCCCGGAACGGGCCTGCAGCGGGGCCGAGGTGGTTATGGCCGGCTTTGCCGGCAACGAGCCCACGCCGCAACTGCTGAGCCTGATCGGACGCGGTCTGGCCGGCGTGATTCTGTTTGCCCGCAATACGGTTGGCCCCGCGCAAGTAGCAGAGCTGATTGCGAGTCTGCAGGCGCAAGCCCGGCACACAGGCTGGCCGCCTCTGCTCATCGGCATCGACCATGAAGGCGGCCGTGTCCAGCGGCTGCGAACAGGCATGGGAGTATTACCCGCTCCGATGGCAGTCGGTGCCGCAGGCGACGAGGCGCTGGCTTACCAGCTGGCGGCGGCCGCCGGCACCGAACTCCGCAACCTGGGTCTCAACCTCAACTTCGCTCCATGCGCGGACGTCAACACCAACCCTCGAAATCCCGTTATCGGCACCCGGTCCTACGGTTCGTGTTCTGAACAGGTTTCGCAACTGGTGGCGGCTACGGTGCGCGGTTATCAAGATCAAGGGGTGCTCGCCACAGCGAAGCACTTTCCTGGTCATGGCGATACGCACCAAGACTCGCACCACACGCTGCCCCAGCTAGCCCGGAACCAGGCTGCCCTCCGAGCTCTGGATCTCCCGCCGTTTGCCGCCGCTGTCGCGGCGGGTGTGGCGGCGGTAATGTCGGCGCATATCGTCGTGAGCTGGTTGACGGGCGATCAGCCGGCCACTCTGAGCCGCGCGGCGTTGACCGGCTTGTTGCGACACGAGATGGGTTTCGAGGGACTAATCCTCACTGACTGCCTTGAGATGGGGGCGATCATGGACAGCTACGGCCCGGCCCAGGCCACGCTGCAAGCGCTGGCTGCGGGCGCGGACTTGACGCTATGGTCACATACCCCTGCCTATCAGGAGGAGGCGGTGGCCGCTGCCGGCAGCGCGCTGGTAGGGCAGGGCCCGGTCGCCGGACCCGTGGTGCAGAGGGCGGTCCGCCGCGTGCGGCGGGTCCGCGAAGGTTTGGCGCGAGGGCTGTCCGCCCCTGCGGCAGTGCCCGGTGCACCAGCGCCGCCGTCGGCGGACGAGATTGCCCAAGCAGTCCACAGACGAGCCACTACTCTGGTTGCCGCCGAGCCCGGATTGCTGCCGCTGGTGCCTGGTGCGCCGGTCCTTGTGGCCGCCACCGGTGGCCGGACGGTGCCGCCTGGCGAGGCGCAGGCGACCCGCGGTGTGGCGCCAGCCGGTTTCGCCGGGAGCGGGGCGTGTGACGAACTGCGGCGCCAACTGCAGGCGCGGGGGGTCAATGCAGTCGCCATGGGGTTCGGGGCACCTGCGCCGGCTGGGGTGCCCATGGTGCTGCTGACCGCGTCCGCGTGTGCCGAAGCTGCTCAGTTGGAGGCGGCGCGGACCATTGCCGGCGCCGCCCGGGGCCCCATCGTGCATGTGGCTACCGGCCTGCCATACGACCTTGGCCTCTTGCCTCAGGCGCGAGCGCGCCTCGCGACGTTTGACGACGGCACAGGAGCAATCCGGGCCCTAGCCGAAGTCTTGGCTGGCGAGCGGCCGCCAGTGGGTCGCCTGCCGGTGTCCCTATCAGACTGACACCACCAAACGCAGTAGTTCATCCGAGGGCACATGGGAGTGATGGAGATGAGCAAGGAGCAGAGCAAAGCAGCGGCAGTCAAGGAAGCGGAGCGTCTACACCAGGCAAGTTACAATTGCGCTGAGGCGGTTTTGGGCGCGGTTACACTGGGACTCGGATACAGCCCGCCACCGCTGAGAATAGCCACCGGGTTTGGCGGCGGGGTGGGCCGGACCGGTGACATCTGCGGGGCCGTGACGGGCGCGATCATGGCGATGGGCTGGGTAGGCGGCCGTGATGTCCCCACCGACAAGGCGGCTTACGCCAAGACGGCGGAGGTCATCCGTAGCTTCCTATCGCAGTTCCGGGAGCAGCATGGCTCGACGGTCTGCGCGGTTCTGACCGGCTATGATTTTGGTGATGCCGAGGCCATGGGCCGGTTTGCCGATGACGCCGAGCGGCGCGCCAAGTGCGCCGACTACATCCGGACGGCCGCCGCGATGGCAACTGAAGTGCTGGCCGCGCATCTGGAGGTGCCGGCTTCTTGACCAGCAGGCCAGTGCTTGTGCACCATCCGGTCGACACCGCGGAGTACTATCGCCTGGCGGCCGCGGCCCTACCGGGGGTGGACCTTCGCCCCTGTCACGACCGTGCGGCGATCGAGCGGCTGATGCCGGAGGTGGAGGTCATCTTCGGTTGGCGCATTCCGGCGGAATGTTTCCGGTACGCTGACCGCTTGGTTTGGCTACAGGGGATGGGCGCCGGCATCGAGGATCTCCTCGCCAACCCCTACCTGCGGCCCGAGGTCACCATCACCAGGGTCGTCGGAATCTTTGGTCCGTGGATTGCCGAGTACACTCTGGCGCACATCCTCGCCTGGCGCCAGGATATGGTGCGCTCGCTACGCAACCAGCAGGCCCACCGGTGGGACAAGTTCCTGATCCGCAAGGCGCACGGACTGCGCCTGGGAGTGGCCGGCCTCGGGTCGGTCGGGCAGGAAGTGGCCAAGCTGGCGCACGCCGCAGGGCTGGAGGTCTCCGGATACGATTTGACGGCTCGCGAGTTGCCGGGTGGCGGCCAAGTGCACACCGGAGGCCCGGGGTCTCCGGCCCTCTTGGCTTTCCTGTCGGGTATCGACGTCCTGTCGATCAACCTGCCTCTGACAGCTCAAACCAAGGGGCTGTTTGGCGAGCGTGAGCTGGCTGCCATGCCCGCGGGCGGTTACCTTGTCAACACGGCTCGCGGGCAGATAGTGGATGAGGCCGCCTTGATCAGGGCCGTGGAGAGCCGGCACCTTGCAGGTGCGGCGTTGGATGTCTTCGAGGTGGAGCCGCTGCCGCCGCAGAGCCGCCTGTGGGACCTGCCGGGCGTCACGGTGACGGCCCACATCTCCGGCCCGAGCACGCCGGCTGAGGTTGTGCCCATCTTTCTCGAAAACTACCGTCACTACCAAAAGGGCGAGGCTCTCCTGGGCACGGTCGACCGCGACCGCGGTTTCTGAAACCAGTCATGCTCGTCATTGGGCTGATTTCGGGGACCTCCGCTGACGGGGTTGATGCAGCGTTGGTCGAAATCCACGGCGACCGGCGCCGGCGAGCGGGCTTCCGGCTGGCGTGCCGCCAGTGGCTGACGCGCCCGTACCCCGCCTGGCTGAGAGATAAGGTGTTGAGCGTTGCGTCCGGCGAGCCGACCACCGCCGGCGAGCTCTGCCAGCTCGACTTCTCCCTCGCCAAGGAGTTCGCGGCAGCTGTGAGTGACCTCGCGGCGGCGGCCGGCATCCGTCCGGCAGGCGTCGACCTTTTGGGCTCGCACGGGCAGACGGTCTGGCACCAGCCGGCCACGGGCGGGGCGGGCTGCACCTTGCAGCTCGGCCAGCCGCAGGTAATAGCCGAGTTAACGGGCATCACGACAGTGGGTGATTTCCGGCCGCGCGATATGGCGGCCGGCGGCCAAGGAGCGCCGCTGGTGCCTATGGCGGATTATCTGGTGTTTGGCGACCGGCGTATCGGCCGGGTCCTGCTCAACATCGGTGGTATCGCCAACATCACGGTTCTGCCCGCCGCAGCTGGACCAGAATCAGTCGTAGGCTTTGACACCGGCCCCGGCAACATGCTTCTCGACGGGGTGATGGCGATTCTCGGGGACCGTGAGGCGGCATTCGACCGCGACGGACGTTTGGCGGCCCGGGGCCAAACCTCCCCAGAGCTTCTGGCGGAGTTGCTGGCGGAGCCTTACTACCAGCGCCCGCCGCCCAAGAGCACGGGGCGCGAGCTCTTCGGCCGGGCCTACGCCCGCCGCTGTCTCGAGCGGGGCCGTGAGCTTGGCCTTGATGATGCCGACGTCATGGCCACGCTGACGGAGCTGACGGCGGCGACGATCGCGAACGCCGTGGAGCCCTTGGCTTTGCCTGGTGCGCGGCTGGGCGAGGTAGTGGTGGCCGGCGGCGGCGCTCACAACCCGATCCTGTTGCAACGGCTGAGGGACCGGTTGGCGCCCTTGGGTTTGGCGCTTTCGACCACCGCAAGCTACGGAGTTTCGGTTGACGCCCGCGAAGCCATTGCGTTCGCCGTGCTCGCCTTCCTGACCGTGTCCGGCCGCGCCGGCAACGTGCCCGCGGCGACGGGGGCCGCGCATCCGGTGATCCTAGGCACGGTTTCGCCAGGTCGGGACGGCTGGCGGCAGGTGTATCGGACCCGCCTGGAGCAAGGATGAGCCGCCACCGCGCGTCGAGTGGACCTGGAGATGCGCCGCGCCTGACGCTGGTGTCGGGTGACGTCTACGGGCAGGCCGCCCAACGCGTGCCGGCTACCGTCGTGATTGAGGGCGAGACGATTGTCGAAGTGGCCATCGGATCGCACATCACGGACGGTACCGCCCGCCAATATGAGGTGCCGGGTGGTCTGATCAGCCCAGGCCTGCTGGACCTGCATGTGCACGGGGGAGGCGGTTGGCCGGTCTTCACAGCGCCCGACCAGCTCCGCCGGGTTGGGGCGTGGCTGGCCCAGCGGGGCGTCACCGGGTTTTTGGCCTCTGTCCCCAGCCTGCCCTGGGCCGAGATGGTCGCGGCCTGTAGCATGTTGGCCAAGGCCTGCGCAGCGGGTGACCCGCCCAATCTTCTGGGCATCCACGTCGAGGGACCGCACCTCAGCCCGCGCCGCCCGGGTTCGCAGCCCGTCGCCAACCTGCGGGCACCGGCACTGGTCGACTATCAGGCTTTGCGGGCGGCGGCCGGCCGTTCGATCAAGGTCATGACCATTGCCCCGGAGTTGCCTGGGGCACTCGAGGTCATCGAGGCCTGCCGGCGCGACGGGGTCGTGGCGGCGTTGGGGCATTCAGATGCCACCTATGATCAAGCTCTAGCCGGCTTTGGGGCCGGCATCAGCCATGTCACGCACTTGTACAATGCGATGAGGCCGTTTCATCACCGGGCCCCGGGTGCGGTCGCGGCTGCGCTCACGCACCCAGGTATCACCGTGGAGCTAATCCTCGACGGTGAGCACGTCAGCCGCGGCGGCTGGGACCTGGCGCGGACGGCGGTCGGCATGGAACGCATCTGCCTCGTCAGCGACGCGCTCCCTGCCGCCGGCGGTGCCTCCAGTGAGCCCGCCCGCACTTGGGCCGGGCGAGAGCTCACTAGGCGGGGGCGCCGCCTCGAACTCGCCGGTGGGACGCTCGCCGGAAGCGACATCGCACTCCATGAAGCAGTCGCACGGGCCCACGCCTGGGGTGCCACGATGCCCGCTGCCCTTGCCGCCGCCAGCACCGTGCCGGCTAGGGCTCTGGGTCTCGCAAACCAAATCGGCAGGCTGCTGCCTGGGTACCGCGGTGATCTGATTGTCACCGGAGCGCGCGGCGAGGTGCTCCTGACGCTGATCGCCGGTGTGCGGTGGCCACCGCCGACGCGCGGTGCAGCCGGGCTGCCGACCTAGAACTGCGCCGCGGCCGCCTCCGCCGTCTACGCCGCCCGTCCGCGCCGCTTCAGGGCAGGTGGCTGTGCCTGGAGTGGCAGGAGAAGCCAGTGCGACCAGTGAACTCGTTGCACGTGCCCATGGCAGAAGGGCGGGGTAAACGTGGAAGACCTGCGGTTTGTGATCGTCACCGGCCTTTCAGGCGCCGGCAAGAGCGAGGCCATCCGAGCGCTGGAGGACCTGGGCCACTTCTGTGTGGACAACCTGCCCCCCGCGCTCTTGCCCAAGTTCGCCGAGCTCTGCGCGGACGCGCATGGCGGTCCCCGCCGCGCCGCGGCTGTGATCGACATCCGGGGAGGTGAGTTCTTCCAGGATGTCTACCAGGCTCTCGAGCAGCTGGAGAGCGCGGGCATTGCGTATAGCATCTTGTATCTTGAGGCCACCGACGAAATCCTGGTGCGGCGGTTCAAGGAGACCCGCCGCCGGCATCCGTTATCGGGCGGCCCGGCGGCTGCCGGGGTGCTTGAGGGCATCCACGCTGAGCGCGAGGCCCTCGATGGCCTGCGGGGACGCGCCCACTCGCTGATCGACACCAGTGAGACGACTGCCAAGCAGTTGCGGGAGCAACTCAACCGAATCTACGGGGGGCCGGGCGGCAGTGCCACCCTGCACGTGGTGGTGGGGAGCTTTGGCTTCAAACACGGCATCCCCATGGACTCCGATTTGGTGCTGGACGTCCGCTTCTTGCCCAATCCCAACTACGTTGAGGCGTTGCATGAGTACGACGGCAACAACCCGGCGGTCGCCGCTTACGTCCTCCGCTGGCCTGTCTCTCGTCATTTCATCAGAAGGCTCCGCAACTTGGTGCTCTGGTTGCTACCGCACTACAGCGCCGAGGGCAAGGCTCAGCTGTCCGTGAACATCGGTTGCACGGGCGGCCGGCACCGTTCGGTGGTCGTGGCCAACGAGCTTGCGGCCGCCCTCCACCGCACTCGCTACCCCGTCACGGTCCATCACCGGGATGTCGCCAAGGAAGGCAGCGAGAATCGATGACCGTCCTGCGCTGGCTCTGGCCGGGCATCGGCGTCAAGCGCTGGTTGCTGCTGTTCACGATGGGTCTTCTTCTGGTGTTCCTCGGTCTGGCTGTGATGGTGGGTGGAGGGGCCTTGCGGCTCGTGGCCCAGTGGGCTCATTACCTGGCGTACCTGTTCACGGGTACCGCCATGAGCCCCTCTTGGCGCGGCTTGCTGGTGGTGATACCCGGTCTGCTGCTGATGGGCGCGGCGGCCCGCGGGTTTGTCACGGCGCTGGTGCGGGTGCTGTTCCCGGCCCGCGACCGGCTGGGAGACCTCGTCTACGAGCTCAAATACCTGGAACAGGGTCCGCGTGTGGTGGCGATCGGCGGCGGCACGGGTTTGGCCACCTTGCTGAGGGGGCTCAAGACCTACACCTCCAACATCACGGCCATCGTCACCGTGACCGACGACGGGGGCAGCTCCGGTCGCCTCCGGGACGAGTTGGGTCTGCCGCCCCCAGGCGACATCCGGAACTGCTTGGTCGCCTTGGCCGATACGGAACCGCTGATGGAGGGGCTCTTCCAGCATCGTTTCGCCCGGGGTAGCTCGCTCGAAGGACACAGCTTCGGCAATCTCTTCATCGCGGCGATGGCCGAGGTCAGCGGCGACTTCGAGCAGGCCGTCCGGGAGTCCAGCCGGGTGCTGGCTGTCAGGGGACGCGTGCTCCCCAGCACCAAGTCGACTGTCGTGCTTCACGCGGAGTTCACCGACGGCTCGCGCACGAGCGGGGAGTCGGCGATTCGAGCCGGCGGCAAGGCCATCGCCCGGGTTAGTCTGTCACTGCCCGACCCCGAGCCGCTCGCCGACTCACTGGCGGCCATCGCCGATGCCGACCTGATCGTCTTGGGCCCGGGGAGCGTCTACACCAGCATTGTGCCCAACCTGCTGGTCAAGGGCATCGCGGCGGCCATAGCCGCCTCACCGGCCCTCGTGGTCTACGTGGTCAACATCATGACCGAACACGGCGAAACCGATGGGTACGGGGTGGCCGAACACCTTGAAGCAGTTCACCAACACGCTGGCCAGCCGATAGTCGATGTGGTTGTGGAGAACGATGCTCCGGTCCCAGCGGCAGTGGCCGCCGCCTATGCTGTGGAGCAGGCCACACCGGTGTCCCCGAGCCGCGGTGAGGTCGAACGACGGGGTGTCCGGGTGGCGCGGGCCCCTCTGTTGAGCGATGGGCCGCTCGCCCGGCACGATCCCCACCTGTTGGCCGTGACCATAATGAAGCTGGCGCCCCCCGGCCAGCGCTCGGGCGTCAGCTGGCAGGGGTTCATGTGGCTGGCCGAGCAATTGCATACGCGGCGAGCCAAGCAAGCTCCGATCACCGAAAGCGGAGGAGGCACCAATGATCGGGTTTAGCGCCGTGGTCAAGGACGAGTTGGCCCGCCTCGAGCCGGGCTCGGCCTGCTGTGCTCGCGCCGAGCTCGCCGGACTCCTAGCATCAGCCGGACGCGTCAGTGCCGACCCAGCCGGTCAGCTGACGCTGGCGATTGAGAGCGGTCACGGTGTGGTCGCGCGCCGCGCCTACCAGTTGGTGCGGCGAGTGCTAGGCGTCGCTGCCCACATCCTGCCTGGTCGACGTCCCAAACTCGACAAGTCCACCTACTTCACTGTGCGCGCTGCTGGCCAGGAGTTGGCCGCCGCGCTGGCCGCTGCCCGCATCACCGACGCAGCCGGTGAGCCGCTCGCGCCATCCTCGCTCAGCGAGTGCTGCCGCCGAGCCTACCTGCGCGGCGCCTTCCTGGGCGCCGGCTTCCTGGCCGATCCCAAGCGCAGCTATCATTGGGAGATACCAACCGCGGACCGGTCGTGGGCCGGATTTGTGCGGTACCTGCTATCATTGGAGGGTATCGAAGCCGGTCTGGCTCGTCGCCGGCACGAGCACACCGTCTATCTGAAGGACGCTGACGGCATCTCCTCATGGCTCAGCCTGGTCGGCGCACACCAGGCGCTGCTCAGCCTGGAAAACGCCCGGATCTACAAGGATGTCAAGAACCGGGTCAACCGGTTGGTCAACTGCGAGACCGCCAATCTCAGCCGCACCATCAACGCCGGTGTGCAGCAGCAGGCCTTCATCCGGCTGATTGATCAAACCATCGGCCTGTCCGCGCTACCGGAGTCGCTTCGCGAGTTGGCGCGGGTGCGCATGGCTAACCCGGAGGCCACTTTGGAGGAACTGGGAACCATGCTGTCGCAGCCTCTCGGCAAATCTGGCGTGAACCATCGCCTGCGTGACCTGCGCCGTATTGCCGACGACCTTGCCGCGGGGTCGGAGCGCGGCAACGGCGATGGTCAGACCCTAGGCGGCGGGCGCCGTCGCCGCCTTCCCCAGCGCGGCCGCCCCTAGTGGTGGTCCGCCTCGCACCGGTAGGTGTCCTTGGCCGCTCGCCGAAGTATGCAAGGTGATGCAGCTTGCGGGGGGATGATCATGGAGCTCAGATTGACCGCACAACCACAGATCAAGACGTCTCTACCAGGGCCAGAGGCCGCCAAGGTTTTGGAGGCCGCGCAGCGATACGTAGCTAGGGGCATCTCCCTGGCCGTGCCCTCAGTTGCCCGGCGCGCCGAGGGAGCCATCATCGAGGACCTCGATGGCAACCGCTTCATCGACTTCGTCGGGGGCATCGGTGTGCTGAATGTCGGCAGCGTCCACCCCAAGGTGTCCGCGGCCATCCATCAGCAGGTCGATCGCTACCTGCATACCTGCGTCAACGTGTTTCCGCATCAGCCCTATGTGGATCTCTGCCGCCGGTTGGTTGAGATCACGCCCGGTGACTGGCCCAAGAAGGCCGCTCTCTTCAACGCCGGGGTCGAGGCAGTTGAGAATGCCGTCAAGATTGCCCGCAAGTACACTGGGCGCTCGGCCGTGCTCACGTTCGAGAACGCGTTCCACGGCCGCACTCTGCTCGGCATGTCGCTAACCAGCAAGGTGATGCCCTACAAGCTCGGCTTCGGTCCGTTTGCCTCCGAGGTATACAAGGCCGTCAGCCCATACTGCTATCGCTGCCCCACCGGCAAGGGAGCTCCCGATTGCGAGCTGGCCTGCCTGGCCATGGTGGAGCGGACAGTGGACATTGACATCGGCGCCGACCAGTTGGCGGCGGTAATCGTCGAGCCGGTGCAGGGTGAGGGCGGGTTCATCCCGCTGCCTGAGGGCTATCTGCAGGGCCTGCAGCGCATCTGCGCCGAGCGGGGCGTCATCCTCATCGTGGACGAAATCCAGACCGGCTTCGGCCGCACCGGCCACCTTCTGGCCTGTGAGCACTATGGCGTGGCGCCGGACATCATCCTCATGGCCAAATCGCTTGCCGCCGGGCTACCGCTTTCGGCAGTAGTAGGGCGGGCCGAGGTCATGGATGCCACCCATCCCGGGGGCATCGGCGGCACGTACAGCGGCAACCCCGTGGCCTGTGCCGCGGCGCTGGCGGTGCTCGAGGTGATGGAGAGCGAGGGCCTCTCCGAGCGTGCCGGGCGTATCGGCCGCCAGATGACCTCTCGCCTCAGAGCCCTGGCGCAGCGTCTGCCAGGGATGGGCGACGTCCGCGGTCTAGGCGCGATGGTCGCCGTGGAGCTTGTCCGTCCGGACACCGATCGCGAGCCGGCCACCGACGAAACCAACAAAGTCATCCAGTACTGCTACCAGCATGGTTTGGTGGTGCTCAAGGCCGGCATCCATGACAATTGCATCCGGGCCTTACCGCCTCTGGTAATCACGGACGAACAGCTGGATGCGGCTTTGACCATCTGGGAGCAGGGTTTGCTGGAGGTACTGCCAGGTTGAGCATGGTGCCAGGCAAGCCGGCCAAGCAGCCCGAGCCGCGGCCTACGGCCGCCGGACAGCAATCGAGCGGGTCCGGCTGGCGGCCGCGGACCGTGGCTCTCGTCGGTGCCAGCGGGACCGGCAAGAGCCATCGCGCGGTCCATGTTGCGTATGAGCACGACATCGATGTGATAATCGACGATGGGCTGGTCGTGCGCGACGGCAAGATCCTCGCGGGCCGTTCCGCCAAGGCTGAGTCGACCCGGGTAGCGGCCATCAAGCGGGCCATCTTTGCCGACCCCGAGCACGCGCTCGAGGTGCGTCGGGTACTCGCCGCCTCCAAGCCAGCGAGCCTGCTTATCCTCGGCACGTCACTGGCCATGATCGGCCGGATTGCAGCGTCACTGGAATTGCCGGTGCCCGACCGGGTCATCAGGATCGAGGAGGTCGCCTCGGAGCGGGATATCGGGCGGGCCCGCCGGGTGCGCCGCGAGCAGGGCAAGCATGTCATCCCTGCTCCGAC
>Ga0114946_10000760_pt1 | contig 21750 bp, 14 predicted proteins | sample WalLakDeSediment_FD_88676 | JGI IMG/M metagenome (GOLD analysis project Ga0114946, IMG submission 88676) | Lake sediment microbial communities from Walker lake, Nevada to study Microbial Dark Matter (Phase II) - Walker Lake 11/02/13 Deep Sediment | ecosystem: Environmental > Aquatic >...
AGCAGCGGGCGACCACGAGCGCCCCCGCGAGGGGGGCGTGCGGAGCAGGATGCACGAGGCGGTTGAGCCCGAGGTCGACGATCCGGGCGTCGCGCCTGGGCCGGTGGTGACGGGGCGTGGCGCGGCGGGCTGGCGGCTCCGCCACGACGAGTACATCCAGTCGCGCGTGGCGCGGAACCCGGCCACGCCCGTATACGCACTGGAGGCGCTGTGCGGGTCGCGGCACGCCGAGGTGCGCGCGGCGGTGCTAGAGAACCCGTCGCTGCCGGCCGAGGCGCTCGAGCCGTGGCTCGCGGCGGAGACGAGCGATCTGGTGATCTTCCGCGCCGCCGACCGCAGGGACCTGCCGCGGTCGGTGCTCGACACCTGGGCCACGCCCAACCCGAACCTGAAGACGGACAAGGGCCTGGTGGTGGCGGCGCGCGGCGCCTCGCTAAGCCGCGCGCGGGCGCTGCTGCAGCACGACAACCCGCAGGTGCTGCAGGCGCTCGCGTCGCGCGAGGACGCCGACGACAAGATGCTGTGGACGCTGAGCCGCAGCCGCCACGCCAGCGTGGCGGAGAAAGCAAAGGCACATCGTGGCTTCGCGGCGGCGCGGTCGAGGGCGCTGCGGTGGCGGGTCACGATGGGCGTGGGGCTGCTACTGGCGCTGCTCGGCTGCGCGGGCGCGGCCTTCGCGGTGTGGCGCTGACCGTGAAGACGAGCTGCTGATCTCCGCAATCAACATCGCCGAGCTGAAGGCAAAAACACGGGGCGACTCACGCCGCCCCGTCCGGGACTACTTGCCCTTCCCGCCGCGCTGGTTCGGGTTCTGCTGCTTTCCGCGGTTGCCTTGGTTCTTGTCGTGCCCCGGGTTATTGGGGTTCTTGACGTCAGACCGCTGGTCGTTGGGCTTGGGCTTGGGCTCGGGTTGTTGTGGTTGCGACATGGTGGTTACTAAGTCCAACGACCGCCCCAAAATAGCTCACCGGCGTCGGAAAAAAGTTCAGCCAGGGTGCTCGCCGTCGACTCCCGCGCGGGTGACCTCGGCGTGCTCGAGGTCGGGGATCGACTGGCGTGACAGGGTGTATTTCACAATCAGACGCAGGCGCGCGGGATCGAAGATCGGGCCGCGGGTGAGCAACATCAGCTCGTCGTAGCGGCGCTCGAGCTCGGCGGAGGGCCAGCGTGGATCGGCGCGGAGCCGGGCGAGCTCGGGCCCAAGCGTGGGATCGCCGGCGAGCAGCCGGGCTTCGCCGTGAGCGAGCAGGCGGGCGTCGCCGCGGGCGCGCATATAGGCCAGGGGGATCCGCCGCTCAAAGTGACCCGAACGCCCGGCGTCGGCGATCGGGCAGCGGGCCACGAAGGGATCAACGAGGCCGTAGCCGTCAATCCAGACGATCCGCGGGTCGTCGCCGAAGCGCTGACCGATCAGGTGGTGCGAGAGCGTGGGCTCGGCGATGAGATCGAGCGCCGGCAGGACGCCGACGCGGAAGTTGGGGATCGGGCCGCCATACCAGTCGGCGCGCTCGTTGGTGACTCGCGTGGGCCCATGCGTGGGGCGCCAGGCGAGGCTGGTCGCCGCGGCGGTGACGAGCAGCGCGGCGAGCAGCAACCATCGACGGCTGCGCGGCGCGGCTCCGCTCAGGCGTGGACTCGAGTTCAGCGCCCGGGCGGCGACGATCGCCAACACCAGCAGCGGCGAGCACAAAAACCGACCGTGCATGTAGTCGCCGCCGACCCACACCACGTAGAGCACGGCGAGGCCGGCGCCGAGACCGGCGCCGGCGAGCAGCCGGTCACCGCGGATATCCGATCGCCATAGTCGCGGCGTCGCGGCCAGGCCGACGGCGGCGACCAACGCCGAGGGAGCGCGAAGCAGGGCGAAGTCGGCTACGTAGCGCAGACCGAGCCCGATCGTGCCGATCCGCGGGGCGCCGGTCTTGGCGTAGTAGGTGTTGGGCAGCGGATAACCGTAGTAGAGGGCCGCGAAGCTCATCCACCCCAGGACCAGCACGCCGGCGATCGCATAGCCGCGCCACGCACGAGCCAGGGCCGCGCGTGGGCGATCGCCGACGATCGCATGGGCGGCGACCAGCATCGGCGCCGTGAGCAGGAGGCTGTCGAGCCGCGTGAGCATGGCCAGCGCGGCCAGGACGATCGCGAGGTTGGGGGCCGAGCCGCGCGGGGTTGCGAGCGCGGCGAGCAGCGTCGCGGCGACCAGCAGGTTGACGAGGCTGGTCTCGAGGCCCGAGGTCTGAAACTGCAAGAACGGGTCGCACAAGAAGGTCGCGCCGAGCACGAACGCGATCCCCCAGACCCCGAGCTCGAGCCGCCGGGAGATCGCGGCGAGCACCGCGAGCAGCCCTGCCGTGCACAGCAGGCCGAGACCGACGGCCCAACGCTGGTTGCTTTCGAACACCGCTCCGATCGCGAGCAGCAGCGTCCACAGCGGGTTCGTGAAGCCCTGCACGCGCTCGCCGAGGTTGAACACCAGGCCGTGACCCCCCGCGAGGTTGTCGGCATAGCGCATGCTGATCGTCGCGTCGTCGCACACCCACGAGTAGCCCGCGGTCAAGCCCAGCGCAGCCACGCACATCGCCGCCGTCGTCACGCGATCGAACTGCACGGCGGGGAGCATCGCAGGTGTCCCGCGGGCGGACAATGAGCCCTCGGCGCACGCCTAAGAGCGCCGATCAGCCCTTGACTTTGCCGAGGTCGACGAACGCCCGATCGCGCATGATCACGAAGGGCCGCTGCTCGAAGCTCAGGCCGCCCAAGCCGTCGTGGCGGAGGATCTCGAGCTTGCCCATGCCATAGCCCATCGGGCCCATCGAGAAGTAGTGGGCCTGCAGGGTGTAGGGGCCGGCGCTCGGCTTGCCCTCGATCGTGAAGCACTCAGGCCCATAGCCGGTGGTCACGTCGGCGTAGAGGCGGCCGCCGGAGCGGAGCTCCTTGCTGGCGTAGTAGGCGTGACCGCCGTTGGCGTCGTAGATGTGAAAGTCGACGTCGTTGGCGTCGGTCTCCCAGTGGATCACGAAGCGGGTCGAGGCGGTGGTCGCGAGCTTCAGGTCGTGCTCGGCCAGGCGCGCCCGGACGCGCTTGTCGTCGTTGGGCTCGGCGGCGATCCAGGCCGCGGCGATCAGGCCGGCGTCCTCGCGGAGGATCTCGGGCACGCCGGCGAAGCGGCCCGCGGGATAGCTGCGGGTGATGCCAGCGAGGATCGCCGTGAACGCGTCCTCGTGGCGGCCGGCTTTAACCAGGGCGTAGGCGTAGAGGCGGTGGCTCGACGGGTGGTCGGCGCGCTGCTCGACGGCCTCGCGGTAGCTGTCGATGGCGAGCTCGAGGGCTGCGCGGGCGGCTGGGCTCTGGCCACCAGCCTCCGCGACCCGCTCGAGCCGCTGGCCGGCCATCCGGCGGATGTCGGCCCGGGACGGGAACAGGTCGATGAGCGAGCCGTAGGCGCGGCTGGCCAGCTCGTACCTCGCGGCCGCCTCGGCGGCCTCGCCCAGGGCCAAGAGCGCGAGCTCGGAGCCGGGCTCGCTCTCGCGCCACTGCCAGGCCTCGCTCAGGGCCAGCTCGGTCTCGCCGTCGGCGAGGCGCTGCATGATCTCGGCGAAGCGGCCGGTGTACGGGGCCTCGGTCGCCGGCTTGGCTACGGTATCGGAGTCGGTGCTGAGGACGAAGGGGTAGGTGACCGTGACGTCGCCGCCTCCGCGCGGCTTGGGGAAGGTCCAGCGCTTGACCGCCTTGGCGATGCAGGTGCCGAGCTTGGTGTCAGCGGTGGTGTTCTCCTGAACCACGCTCTGGCCGACCTTGCCCTTGCCGGTGATCACGAAGCTGATCGCGACGCGGCCCGCGCTCGTCGGGTCGCTAGTCAGCGCGGCGTTGTAGCAGGACCGGACCTCGTTGATGTGGGCGCGGATGATCCGGCGGATGATGTCGCGGTCGAGGTTGCCCTGGACCTCGGGCTGGCCATGGGCAACCGTCGAGACCCGCTGGCCCCGGCTCCCGAACCCCGCCCCAGACCCGCGGCCATAGCCGGACCCGGTCCCGGTCAGGCCAGGCCAGATGTCGTCATCGTCCCCAGCCCCGCCACCGCCACCGCGACCGATCAGCCCGACGTTGCCCAAGCCGATCGTGCCCTCGTCGGCCCCGTCATCGATACCCGTGCCTCCGCCGCCGCGACTGGTGCCCACAAGACGGAGGTCGCCGAGCCCGTAGGCCTCGCCGACCTCGGCCCCCGTCAGGCTACCCCAGACGTCGTCATCGTCCCCGCCGATCGCGAAAGCGGCCGGGACCGCGTCGGCGGCCGGGCGCTTCATCCGGTAGAGGCCCGACTTCGACGTCTCCGAGGGCTGGCCCAGCTTGCCCTCCTCGCCACGGTGGATCTGCCCGTTGCGGGTGTCCTCGTCGAGCCGGTCGTTGGGGTTGCTGCGGTTGATCAGCGCGACCCCGGAGGGGCCGACGGTGAGGATGTCGGCGAGGGCGGTCCGGTCGATGCCGAAGCGGGCATAGTCGGCGTTGGTCTCGAGCACGAGCAGGGCGGTGAAGTCGGACAGGACCCGCTCGCGGGTCGAGAGCGCGACGATCTCGGCGTGGGCCGCCGAGCGCTGGTCCCCGTAGTCGTGGGCGTCCACGTTCAGGGCCCGGTAGGCCGCGGTCATCTGGTCGATCTTGGCCCGGGTCCATGCGCGCTCGAGCAGCGGACCCTGGCCAGCGCGGGTCGGGATGCCGACCTTGCGGACCTTGCCGCTCGCGGGGTCGCGCAGCTCGACGACCATCGGGGTGCCGACAGGGAGCTGGGCGTAGATGAGCACCTCGTCGCCCGGCTGCACGCCGTCGAGGGTCCGGGGCCAGACCCACTCGGCGCCCGGGACCACGACCTCGACGCCCGAGCGGGTCGCTCGGGTCAGCTTGCTGGTCAGGGCCTCGGGGGTCAGGCGGGCGTTGGCGACCACGCCGTCGTGAGCCAAGCCGGCGGTGGTCAGGGCCGCGAGGGTCAGCTCATCCGAGATCCCGCCGTCGACGAGGGCGTCGAGGCGGCTGACCCCGCGCTCACCGAGGGCCGTGACCGCGGCGGCGAGGGCCTCGTGACCGTGTTCGCCCGCGCTCAGGATCCCGTCGCTGACGACCAGGACCCGCGGATGGAGCTCGCGCTCGGGGCTGCCTAGGTGGGTCAGCGCGCCGGCCAGGTCCGAGGCCCCGAGCGCGTGCCGGGCCCTGAGCTTGGCCTTGGCCTCGCCCCCGAACCCGCGCGCGTCGCCGCGGTAGATCGACTCGAGGGTCTGATCGAAGGCGACGACCTCGATCGGAAAGTCGGCCTCGGCCGCGAGCGCGGCGAGCAGGGCCGCGAGCCGATCGACCTGGCCGTCGTAGCCGAGCGCCCGCGAGGCGCTCGTGTCGAACAGCACGGTCAGCCCCGTGATCGGCTCGGGCGAGGCCGAAGCGTCGGCGACCGGGGCGATCCGGCCGACCGCGAGGGTGTCGCTGCGCAGGCCCCGTTCGACGACCTCGCGCTCGAATCGGACCTCGAGGTCGGCCCGGGGCACGAACTCCTGCTCGTGGATGTTCAGGTGCTCGACGTTGTTGGCCTGGCCGCCGAGGCTCGAGCCGATGCTCGTGGTCCCGGCCCGGACGATGGCAACGTCGACATCGAACTGGTTCATGCGCGGGAGCCCGGCCAAGAGCAGCTGGTAGGGCTGCTTCGAGCTGCGCAGCTCCTGTGAATACGCGATCTTGATCTGCTTGTCGGCCTTGCCGGGGATCGGAAACACCCGCGCGCTAAACTGGTTGCCGGCCTGCTTCTCGAGCAGCGCCGGGTCCTGCTTGCGGTGGAGGAAGTCCTCGTAGGCGACCCGCGCGGCCTGGCGCTCGACGACCTCGGCCTCTTGCCACTCGCCGTCGATGAGCATGGCAAAGCGCGAGATCGCGGCCCCCTGCGGGAGGTTGATCTCGAACCGGCCCTCGCGGACCCGGTGTTCGGGGTTGTGGAAGGTCAAGGTCAGCTCGGTGAACGCGAGCGGATCCTCGAGCACGACCTTGGCGTCCATCGAGGTCAGCTGCAGGCCGGTCCCGTCATCGGCGGTCAGCGAGACCGGTGCGGTCGTGAGCTGGTCGGGCTCGACCCGCCACTCGAACATCGAGCGGCCCGGGTCCTCGTCGGTGAAGGTCGGCTCGGCGACCGCCTGCTCGTCGCCGCCTGCGGTGCCCTTGGCGGTGCAGGCCGCCGCGAGCACGGCGAGGGCGAGGGGGAACACGAGGGTGAGCGGTCGAGGGAGGCGGGCCATGGTCGGTTCTCGGGGGCGGCAGACAATCGACCCGAGCACAGGTTCGCGCTGTTGGGTGTTTATTTTTTCCCCTTGACCTGCTCTGCAAGTCGGAGCAGCGTGGGCTCCCGGCGAGTCCGTCGCCGAACCCCGAAGGGTCCTCCCCCACAGGACCCCACGCCCGGGGCAAAGGGGAGCCCACTCCTCCGGTCATGAGCGTCGTCGCGCGTCTTCATGCCGCTCGGCCAGGGGTGGGGGGTCCAGGTCGAGTGGTCGGAGACAAGCCGATGACCGACAAACGCGATCTCAAGCACCACATCCGCGCTCGCCAACAACAGACCGGCGAGAGCTACTCAACCGCGCGCATGCACGTCCTGCGCGCCCAACAACAGCTGCTCGGCGAGCCCGACCGGCTCGAGGCCATCATCCTGAGTTGCGGCGCCCAGTCCCTGCGCCTTCGCGTCGTTGGTGAGCAACACCAAGTCACGCTGCGGACCAGCTCCATCACGGCGTGGAGCGCCTTCCCTGGCCAGCTGCTCGAGTTGACGGTCAAGCGCCGCTGGACCAACGCCGGTTATTCCTATGTCAGCGGGACCGTCGAGCGGGTTTGGACGGATTTAGCCGCGCTCGGCCTCGAGCCGCTGCCCCTCGTTGACCGCGGGCTCGATGATCTGAGCGGCAGCGAACCCTTCTTGCCGCCCGATCCCTACGCGCCAATGTGGCGATTTTTCGTCGCCAACCCGCGCCCTGCGTTTGAGATGAGCGCCATCGCCTGGGACATCCACGAGGATCCCGCTGACCCCAGCCCCGATGGTGGCTTGACCTGCGACGCGGCCGAGCTGCGCGCGGCGGGGCTCCTCGAAGACGCGCGCGAGCTGCTGATGAAGGCCCTGCAGATCGATCTGCGCTGCATCGACGCCCACGTCCACCTTGGCGCCATCGAGTTTGACGACTCACCGGAGCGGGCGATGACACATTATGAGATCGCCGTTGGGATCGGCGAGCTCAGCGTCGGCCCGAGCTTCGAGGACACGCTGCCGTGGGGCATCATATACAATCGGCCGTTCCTGCGGGCGCTGCACGGGCTTGGCCTGTGTCACTGGCGCTTGGGCAGCTTTGACGTGGCCCTGGAGCTCTTTACGCGGATGCTGAAGCTCAACCCGCGCGACAACCAGGGCGCACGGGAGTGCTGGGCGCAGGTCCGGGCGCGGGAGCCCTGGCGCTCCGACGCGGACTGAGGCCGTGGTGAAGCTCGGACGGACCAGGAGCTGTGACGCGCGGTCGCAGATCGACATTGATATGGGTCCGTTCGTGCTTTCGATGCGTCTTCATGGGGTATTTCGTCAGCGAGCGCACCGCGACATGTGATTCGCATCACCGAATGGCATGTCGCATATGCTCGACTGCAAACTGAGCGGATTCGAGCGGGGGTGAACGCAGCACGTTTGTTGTTGCGCGGGCGCGCCGCCCGTGCGATGGTGGCCGCCCGGTCAGTCGAAGGAGTTGCTCATGGTCGATCCACGTAAGAGCCATGTAAGTCGTATGTTGTATGTCCTGTCCTCGCTGAGCGTCGCCCCGCTCGTGGGCGCGTGCTCCGATGACGAGCCCGCACCCGAGCCGGAGATCGCCGACATCTTCGTCGAGGAGATCGGGCAGATCGCACCCTACGCCACGGACGAGCAGCGGGCTGCGTTTGAGCGCGGATTCGCCCTAATGCTGCACCGCTTCACCCCGGCGGAGGGGCTTGGGCCTACCATCAACGTGACCTTTTGTGCGGCCTGCCACGAGGGCCCGGTGATCGGGGGTGGCGCGCCCCGTTACCGTGATTTCTACCTCCACGGCGTCAGGCAGGACGACGGCAGCTTCGAGCTCGCGCCCAATGGCGGCGTGGTTCGGAGCTACGACGTGGTGAGTTCGGGCCCCCGCCCAGGCTTGGTCGCGGGCGCCAATGTCCAAACCAAGCGCTCGGGCATGCCGATGTTTGGTTCGGGGGCGATCGCCGAGATCTACGAGGACTCGATCCTCGCCAACGCCGACCCAAATGACGCCGACGGCGACGGGATCAGCGGGCGCCCCAACTACATCAAGGGCTACCTCGGTCGCTTCGGTCGCAAGTCCCAGAAGGTCACGGTCGAGGGCTTTGTTCGCGACCCCATCAACAACCACGCGGGCATGACCTCCAACCCGCTGACGCCCGAGCAAAACGCGCGGCTGCCGATCGACCACAGCCAAGACGTGCCGTGGCTCAACGCCGTGGTCGAGCCGCCGCAGACCGATGACGACGATGTCCCCGATCCCGAGCTCGCGCCCGAGGATGTGTTCGATCTCGTCGTGTTCTCGATGTTGCTGGCTCCGCCGGCGCCGGACGCCTCGCCGAGCGACGCCGCGCTCCGAGGGGCCGTGTCCTTCACCGAGTTTGGCTGCGATTCGTGCCACGTCCGCAGCCTGCTGGGCCCCCGGGGCCTCGTGCCTCTCTACTCCGATCTGCTCCTCCACGACATGGGGCCGGCGCTCGCCGACGGCATCGTCATGGGCGAGTCGACCCCCTCGGAGTTCCGCACGCAGCCGCTGTGGGGTGTGATCGTCAGCAGGCCCTACCTCCACGACGGCCGCGCCGACACCATCGAGGACGCGATCATGTGGCACGGTGGCGAAGCCGATCGCGCGCGCGAGGCCTACGAGACCGCGCCCGCGTCGGCGCGGGCCGATCTCATCGCCTTCCTCGAGTCACTTGGCGGGGCGAAGCAGGCCACGCCCGGGTTGCTGCCCGTGGGCGCGCCGATCCCCGAGCTCGGCACCCCCGGCGCTCCGCTCACCTTGGTCGACGACGCCGCGCGCGAGCAGTGGCTGGTCGGGCGCGCCCTCTTTGATCTGGACTTCGGCGAGAACCAAGGCCTCGGTCCGCTGTTCAACGGCGACAGCTGTCGCGGGTGCCACTTCGATCCGCTCGACGAGCAGGGCAAACCAACGGTCGGCGGGGCTGGCCCGAACGACGTCAACGTGGTTCGCCACGGCACCCTCGACGCCGACGGCGGCTTCGCCGAGCCGGCCTACGGCTCGATCTTGCACAAGCTCAGCACCACCGATACCCCGCGGCGCGAGCACACCTCCGAGCACAACTTCTTCGAGCAACGCCAGACCCCGACCACCCTTGGCCTTGGCCTGCTCGCGAGCGTGGACGCCGATGACATCCGCGCGCTCGCGGACCCCGACGACCTCGACGGTGACGGCATCCGGGGCATCGTCCATGAGTTCGCCGATGGCCGCGTGGGTCGGCTCGGGTGGAAGGCGCAGGTCCCCGACGTGCGTGAGTTCGTGCGCGACGCGATGTCGGCCGAGCTTGGCATCACCGTGCCGGTCGAGAGCGGCTACACCTTTGGGAGCACCAGCGACGAGGACGGCGTCTCCGACCCCGAGTTATCGAGCCAAGAGATCGACGCCCTCGCGTTCTTCATCGCGATGCTCGCGCCGCCGATGCCCACGCAGGAGGTCTCGGGCGGGTTCGAGCTGTTCGCTACGGTGGGCTGCGATGGCTGTCACGTGCGCGAGATCCCCGGCTCGGGTGAGGGCTTCCCGACCCCTGCCTATACCGATCTGCTGCTCCACTCCGTCGCCCCGCCGGGCAGCTTCGGCGTCGACGACGGCGTCGCGACGGGCACCTTGTTCCGCACGCCGCCGCTGTGGGGCATGGCCGGCAGCGCGCCCTACATGCACGACGGCGCCGCGCTCACCATCGAGCAGGCGATCGCCGCCCACGACGGTGAAGCGCAGGCCTCCCGCGCGGCCTACGAAGCCTTGAGCGCGGCCGAGCAAGAGCTCCTCGCTCGCTTCGTAAAGACCCGCTGAGCGCAGGCAGGGAGCCAGGCCGCTGACCGGCTCCGGGTGCCGGCTTGCGGATGCAGCGTCAGCCTGAAATCCTGGGCCCGCTGGCTTATGTCCCCGCTGACCCGCTCCTGCCAACCCCCGACAGACCCCGGCGTGGGCGGCTGATGCGTTGCCTGAACGCGAGCTCGAGCGAGCGGGCGCGATGCTGGGTCGCGGTCGTGCTCGGGTTGGTCGCGCTGTTGGTGTTGCTGAGCCCCGCCCGAGCCCTGGCCCAAGCGCCGCAGCCCCGCGACATCCGAACCTTGTGGTCCGACGGGGACGAGCTCCTGCTCGCGGGCGACCGCAGGGCGCTGCGCCTCTACGGCCGCGACGGCGACGAGCAAGCGAGCGAGACCGTCGGCGTCGATCTGTTCGTCGCGGCCGACGGGACCCGAGCGGTCGGCGGGGTCTCGGCCGTGTTCGCGGCCGCCGATGGCCGCCTGGTCCGTTGGCGGCCCGGGTCGGTCGTCGAAGACCAGGTCCCGCTGCTCGACGGCGACGAGATCATCGCGGTCGTCGTCGACGCGAGCGGCACGATCTACGCGATCGGCCGGGAGCGCGCGCTCTACCAAAGCGGCCGGCGCTGGCGGATCTACCCCTACCCCACGCGCATGCGCCCGCTCGCCGCCGCGTCGAGCCCCGGCGGGCGCGTCTACATCGTCGGTCGTGATGGGCTCTTGGTCCGCTTCCTCGACGGCAAGTGGGATCGGCCGCTGGTCCCGGGGCTCTCGCCCGAGTCGATCCGCGCGCCTTGGTACGACGCTTGGTACAGCGCCGTCACCGAGACCCTGTGGGTGCGAGCGGGCCGTGATCGCCTGCTCGAGCTCGAGTTTGGGGATCAGCGTCAAGTCACCGACGCCCAGCGCGAGGGCTTCTCGAGCGAGCCGATCCTCCGGAGCGCACCCGCCGGGGCGCCCGAAGACACCGACAGCGCGAGCCCGCCTCCCAGGCAAGCGCCAGACCTGCACCTCTCCGGCACGGTCCCGGTCCGCGAGCACCCGATCCCCGTCGGCCCCCCGAGCGAGGACGAACCGCCCGCCGGGTTCACGGCGGTCACCGGGGTGTCCTCGGCGGCTGGCGATCGCGTGGTCACGACCGCCGGCAACCGGGTGTGGCTGTGGGACCACGGCCGCTTCGTGTTGATCGCTCAGGACATCGGGGCGGTCCACGACATCGCCCTCGACGAGAGCGACAACGCGGTCTGGGTCGCGGCCGCCGACGGGTTGCAACGCATATCCCTTCGCGCGCTCAGCGACGCGGCCGTCGCCGACCCGCTCAACGCCGAAGATCAAAAGCTACTCGAGCGGCTTCGGCGACGCGAAGCCTGGCGCCTGCGTAACGCCGACGCCCCACGCTTCTTCTTCATGCCGACGATCCGGATCGACAACGGCGTGGTGTTTCCACTCGGCGCCGAAAAAGTTGCGGGCTACTCCCTCGAGATCGGCGCCGGCGCGATGCTGGCCCCGCTGACCCGCGATCGCGGCCCGATCTTATGGATCTGGCCCGAGCTCGCGTACCGCAACGACATGCACCCGACCCGCGGCGGTCACCTGTTCGACGTCGGCGTCGGCGTCGGCTTTGGCACCCACCTGATCGCCGCCTACTACCGCCCACGGCTGGTATTTGGCGGCATCGACCAGGGCACGAACGCCGGCCCCGGGGTCTACGGGCTCCGCCACGGCGTGTCGCTCCAAGCGCTGTGGGGCTTGGTCGGCTTCGAGGTCAGCCAGCAGGTGCTCGGCACCAACCAAGGCCCGCTCAACGACGTGCGCATCGGGCTCAGCATCAACCTCGCGCCGGTGATCTGGACCGCGATTTTGTGGGCGACCATCCCTACCAATCAATGAATCGTGGTAACTCCGACGCTGTGAGTGGCCAACGAGCGCAAGTCCCCCAGTTGGATATCCGCCGCTTCGATCAAGCGAGCGAAGCGGACCGCACCTCCTTTATCGCCGACCTCGGCGAGGCCCTGCGCGGCTTCGGCTTCGTCGGCATCCGCGAGCACGGCCTCGACGACGCCCTCGTCGCCCGGAGCTACGAGGTCCTCAAGCAGTTCTTTGCGCTGCCGAGCGAGGCCAAGCGGAGCTACCACGTGCCCGGGGGCGGCGGCGCCCGGGGCTACACCTCGTTTGGCGTCGAGACTGCCAAGGACGCGGAGGTCGCCGACCTCAAAGAATTTTGGCACGTCGGCCGCGAGCTCGAGCCCGACAGCCGGTGGGCAGGGACCTTGCCCGACAACCTCTGGCCGAGCGAGATCCCGGGCTTTCGCGAGACCCTCGGCTCGCTCTACGCCGCGCTCGACACCCTCGGCAACCGGATGCTGCGGGCGATCGCCTTGCACCTCGGGCTGCCCGAGCAGTGGTTCGCCGACAAGGTCGATCACGGCAACAGCATCCTGCGACCGATCCACTACCCGCCGCTCACCGGGCTCGGCGATCAAAACGCCGAGGGAGCGGTCCGCTCCGCGGCCCACGGCGACATCAACCTGATCACCTTGTTGGTCGGCTCGGGCGAGCCGGGCCTGCAGATCCTCTCACGCAAGCGCGAGTGGATCCCGGTCTCGACCATCGAGGGCGTGGTCGTGTGCAACGTCGGCGACATGCTCGAGCGCCTGACCAACCACGTCCTGCCCTCGACCATCCACCAGGTCGTCAACCCGCCGGAGCCGTGGTGTAGCCAAGCGCGCTACTCGATCCCCTTCTTCTTGCACCCGAACTCCGAGTTCCCGATCGAGACGCTCCCCGAGTGCGTCTCGGACGAAAACCCGGACCGCTACCCCGAGCCGATCACCGCCGACGAGTTCCTCCAGCAGCGCCTGCGCGAGATCAAGCTCGCTTAGAGCGCCGATCGACTAGCCAAAAAAACAGCGCAAGCGCTCGGGCTGCGGGCCGACAACCTGGGCATGTCCGACTCACCTCGCTTCCCAGCCTCGTGCCGCCTCGACCTCGTCATCCTCGCCGCGCATGGCGCCTTGGCACCCTTGGTGGCGCTGTCCGCCGACCTCGGCCCCACGCGGGACCGGTGCGGCAGCCCGGCTCCCGGTGCTCCGCCCGCCAGCCTCGTTCCGGCCCCGCAGCCGGTTGTCGCGGCCGCGGCCGCGTGGTCGCGTCAACTCCAACCCGCCAAGCCGACGCCGCGAGCCGTCATTGCTACGAGTGATCAATGGCTTCGCGATAGTGCCAACGAAGACCGCCCGAAGCCCGTGATTTCGGGGCTCATCTGGCACCAACCCGTGTATACGCCCCACGGCTACGCTCTGTCGCTCCGCTTCGCTGTCCACGAAACTGGGGGCGGCTTGAATACCGGTCGCAATTTTGGTCGTCACGTTCGGAGCTTGCGGCGTGCACGCGGTATGACCCAAGAGGTCCTCGCGGAGCGCGCCAGTCTCTCCCCCGACACAATTCGGCGCCTCGAGCACGGCAGCTTCTCGCCGAGCCTCGACACCCTGCGCAAGCTCTGCTCGGGCCTGGATTTGATGCTCAGCACGCTGTTCGAGAGCTATGAGCTCGGCACGCGCAACGAGTCGCGCGAGCTCGTGGACCTCCTCGCTACGCGGACGCCCAGGGAGCTGATCTTGGCCACGCGCGTGCTCCGAGCCCTCTTTGACGAGCTCGATGGGATCGCCAAAGAAGCCTCCGCAGAGGCCGCAGCCGCAGCCGCAGCCGCGGCCAAAGCCGCCCTACAGCCCTGACCGGCTGCCCGAGCCTGACCGGCTGCCCGAGCCTGACCGGCTGGCCGCTGAGGAAGCCTTGCTCGTCAGTCGAGTACGCCCCTCGCGGCGCAGCCCGTGGTTTCTGAGCCGGTCGTCAGGACGATCCTCTCGCAGCGGGATGATCAGCGCTGATCATCGGTGATCATCGGTGATCAGCGGTGATCAGCGATGATCAGGATGGTCGGGCCGTACCCGTGCATCCAAGGGGTCGGCTCGCGTCGACCTTCCGGGGCGCGGATCGCCGAGAGCCGGCGGCGACCGTATTTTTGATCTTTAGATCAGGACCGTTAACATCCAAGCGGGGAAACCATGCATATCTATAACGTGCACGATATTGCGCACCCAGAAGTTGCCCTTCACGAATGATCACACTTAAAAAATGACGGGAGACTCGAAGAGTCTCCCGTCATCCCTGTGAACGAAGCGCCGAGGCTCAGGCGGCGCGCGGCCCGACGGTGTGCTGCTGCATGTCGTTGGCCGCCGCCTCGACCGTGGCCACCGAGGGCAGCTGCGTCGGCGCATTCCGCGGAAACTCGCGCGTCCGAAAAAACCGTCGCAGGGCCGCCAAGGGCCGATCGGGGAGGCTGGCGAAATAACCGATGGCCGACGGCAGGTCCCCGAAGACGCCGGCGATCTCGGCGAAGTGCGGGTTGTTGGCCACGTTCTCACGCAAGAGCGGCTTGCAGCTCGCCGGGTCCGCCTTGAACTCGCGCATGTGCTCGAGCAGGCGCTCGTGGTAGGCGGGATCCTCGATGATCGCCCCGATCGAGACGGTCCGGGGGTGGGTGCCATCGAGGAGCTGCAAGAGCTGCGTCTCGAGCTGGTCGAGGCCGTCCGGGAACGCCGCGAGCAGCTGCAGATCGTAGATCGGATCGGCGTGGGTCACCTGCATCAGGTGCCCGATGATCGCGTCCCGATGGCTCATGAAGCCGGTGGGATCCATCATCGACGCTGGATCGTCGAGGATGCGCAGGAGCACGTGAAACGCGAAGCTGATGTCCTTGCTGCGGTAGTAGTCCGCCGCGCAAGGGATGATGAAGAAGCGAAACATGTCGACGGAGCCGAACATCAGCTGGGTTCGGTTCGGCGTGCCGCCGATGTAGCCGAGCTCCCGGAGGTTGTTGAGCCGGCCCTCCACGCGCCTGGGGTTGGCGTAGTTGGCTAGCGCATAGGCCGCCCTCTCAGCCTTGCCGCGGATCGTCTTTCGATCACCGATCGCTCGACGGAGGAGGGTCAGAGGTCGTTCGCTGAAGCGTGCAAGAGTTTTGTCGTCCACGGTGTGAAACTCTTAGCACGTGTGCATGGAGAGTAGCAACACGCAAACGCGAAGTTGGTTCACTTTCTCCTCGAGAACATGGTGAACGGGCTTCACAACGGCTCTGGCGCACGATCCGAGATCGCTAGAACAAGGATCTACGTGGGGACCCGATGGCGTTTTCACAGAGCGCGCAGCAAGCGTGGAGCTCCAGCGCGTGGCACGCTACGCGGCCAGGGCCCGACACGCCATTCGTCGATGAACCGATCGTTGGCTGCGCAACTATTTTTACACCATCGGCTGCTGAGCCCGTGGCGTCTTACACGCGATCGCAGGCGGAGATCGCTCCTGATTGGTGACCCCAATCGCGAACGAGGGGGGCACCAATCGAAGGCGATCTCCACGAGTGAGTCAGCGCACTCAGCCGGCGCCGCAGGTCCAGCCGCCGACCGGCTTGGGCTCGCCGCCGGTCAGCTGCACGATCCGATCGCCGTGGCCGCCGTCGAAGGTGATCCCCGTCCACAGCTCGAGCGTGCCGTCGCCGTCGAGATCGACGGCCCCTCGCAGGCGGATCTCATCGGCGCTCTTGGTCGAGCGGGCGATCAGCACGAGCTTGTCGAGGTCGCCGCCCGGCGCCATGAACAGGCCGCTGAACAGGTAGGTGCTCGGGTCCTTGGGGTTGGCGAGGATCGCCGACACGAACAGCTCGTCCTTGCCGTCGCCGTCGATGTCGACGCTGGCCTTTTGCTTGGACTGGAAGTCGCCCTGGACGTTGCGGAGCTTGGAGATCGCCGCTTGCACGGCCTTGGTCTGGGCCTCGTCGAGCCGCGCGCCGCGGTCCGACCAGGTGTCGGGGTGCATCTGCTTGTAGTCGAGCCCGAGCGACTTGGGCCACACCGCCCAGTCGTAGTCCCGGCCACCGTCGAGCTCCGGCGTGGGGATCGCTCCCGGGTCGCCGCACATCGAGTCCTTGGTCCCGGCGCCGGTCTTGTCGAGCGACTTGGTCCCGAAGCTCGACTCCATGTAGACCTCGGAGCCCTCGGCGACCAACCCCGCGCACTGCTTGCCCGCGAGGATCTCGCCCTTGTCCTTGTTGAAGCAGGCCAGAGGCAGCAGCGCCCCGTCGACGGCGAACACCACCGAGGAGGTCTCGGGCGGCTTGGGCCCGGAAAGATCGAAGCGCGGCTCCTGGGGCGCAGCGTCGGGCTCAGGCTCGGGCGCCTTCGCTTCGGGCTCGGCCGCGGGCTTCTCTTCTTCCTTGTCCTTGTCCTTGCACGCGGGAAGCGTGAACGTGAGCGCAGCAAGGGCGGCCAACATCTGCATCGAGCGGGTCATGAGCGCGAGAGTATTATATCGCCCGACCACAGTGGTTGGCGGCCGGTGAGGTTCGGCCAGTGCGCAGTTCGACCCGCGGGGCTATTGATGCGGGACCGAGCGCACCGAAGCGTAACGCCGAGGGTCGTCGGGTGGTGACAGAGACAGAGCCCCCGTTTGCCAAACGGGGGGCGACCAGGGAAGGGTTCGCCCCCCGTTCACTGTGCGTGCTCAGCGCTTCCGGCTGAGGCGCTCTAGAAGCTGACGTCGAGGTAGAGGTTGCCGATCGTCAGCCACTGCTTGTAGATGCCGTCGGCGCTGGCTTGGCGGGTCGGCGTCTGGAATTTGTTGTGCACGTTTTGACCCTTGGTATCGAGGGTCATGTAGATGATCTGGCCGACCGTGGCGCCGATCGCTAGGCGCCTGTGGGCTTGCCAGAGCGCGCCGACGGTCACGCTGAACTTGTCCATGTCGAACAGCGCTGGATCGACGGTCTGGACCGGGATCGCCGAGCTGTCGTAGCCGAGGCCGATGTAGGCCTCGAGGTCTTCGATGAACCAGTAGCCGGCGCCGACCCGGACGCCGCCGGCGTCCTTCCAAAACCGCGGGAGGTGCTGGGTGACGCCGATCGTGCCTTCACTGTTGCCGCCGAAGCCCTCCGGATTGGTGAGCGCCGTCTCGGCGCCTTCGAAGTCGCACTTGCGATCGGGGTTCGAGGCGATCATCACGCACTGCTTGTCGAGCACCGACCAACGCGTGTAGTCGGCGAACACCCGCAGCTCGAGCTTGGGGATCGGGCGCACGCGAAAGCCGAGGCGGACGATGTCGGGGAACGACTGGGTCAGCTCGATATCGGTGGGGCTGGGGGCCGGCGAGGTGGCCAGCAGGTTCGTGAGCGTGCCGTTGAGGGTCATGCCGCCGGTGACGTTGGGCTGGCTGGTGTAGCTCGCCCCGATCCACAGCACGTTGTCGACGGGCTGGTAGGTCGCGCCGACCGCGAAGCCACCCTGCCAGCCGCTCGCCTGCAGCCAGCTGCGGCCCTCTTTGATCGCAAAGTCGTCGGGGTTGGCGCCCGAGACGATGTTGTCGGAGCCGTCGCCGTTGCGCGCCCGGATCGTGTCGAACGAGGTGAAGATGGCGCTGCCGCTGACGCCGATGGTCAGCTTGGCCGCCTTGATGTTGAAGGCCAGCGCGCCGGTCATGTAGAACGACCGGATCGAGCCGTCGATCGCGTACCAACGCTGCGGGCCATCGACGGCGCCAGCGCTGAGCCCCGTGTCGCGGTACTGCTCGTTCTTGCCCCACGCCGCGCCGCCGCCAAACGGCACGTAGACCGCCGCGCCGCCGTGAATGAACTCGGTCCCGAAGTCCGAGATCACGCCCAAGAACGGGGCGCCGGCGACGTTGAACAAGTTGCCGGTCCCGTTGTTGGCCCCGTTGAAGTGATCGAGGCTGTGGTTCGGCGCGTTGGCGCCACCGGGCTGCAAGTTCACGGCGCTGTCCGGGCGCTGGTAGCTGACCCCGCGCAGGGCGATCAACCCGTCGACGAAGATGTGGGTGCCCTTGGACAGGGCGATCGCGCCGGGGTTGTAATAGAGCGCGGTCGCGTTCTCGGTGGTCGGGTGGCCGTGCTCACCGCCAAAGCGGGCGGTCGACAGACCCGAGGCCGACGCGACAGCCCCCGTCAAGCACAGGCCGAGGCCTGCGGCGAACGGGAGAGCGCAGCGAAACATGGAAGAGCGGCGGAGTGCGGGCATGAGAAGGACGCGAGGAGTCGGGGGAGGCCGAGGAGTCGGAGAGTGCGAGGAGAGCTAGACGACGAACGCGAGCAGTTCAGCCGCCCGCGGGCGGGACCGTGCTGCACTTGAACGGGAACTCGAGCGGCAGGGTCGTCGGATCCGAGCCGTCATCGGCGAGCCGGGTCGCGGCGAAGGTCGAACCGACGAGGTCGTACTCGAGCGGGCTGGTCAGGTCGCCGGTCAGCTGGCCGCAAAACGCGTTGATATGGACGATCGAGCCGGTCACGACGAGCGTCGCGACGATGTCGCTGCCGGTGACCGGGTTGGCTTGGCCGGTGACCTCGACGGTGCCCATGTCGATCGCGTAGTTGCCGTCGGCATCGAACGCGATGTCGTTGTAGACCAAGGGCGTGCCGACGAACTCGCGCGGGGTCGTGACCTCGTTTTGTTCGAGGCTCAGGGGCTGAAACGAGAAGTCCGCGGTGATCGTCCCGTCATCGCCAAACTTGAACTTGACGGTGGTTGCGAATTGGAGCGGGAGACCGGGCCCGAGCGTGGTCTCGAGCGCCCACAGATAGGTGCCGGTCATGTCCGGCAAGCTCGGATCCAAGGGCACGACCGCGCCGCAATTGAACGGGAAGATCAAGGGCAGGGTCGAGGGATCCGAGCCGTCGTCGAGCAGGCGCATGGCGGCGAAGGTCGAGCCGGCGAGGTCGTACTCGAGCGGGCTGAGCAGATCGCCGGACAGCGAGCCACACAGCGCGTCGCGGTGGACGATGCGACCGCTGATCAAGAGCGTGGCCACGATGTCGCTGCCAGTGACCGGGTTGGCCGCGCCCGTGACCTCGACGGTGCCCATGTCGATCGCGTAGTTGCCTTCGGCGTCGAAGCTGACGGCGGGGTACTCGAGCGGGTCGCCGACGAACTCGCGCGGGGTCGTGACCTCGTTTTGTTCGAGGCTCAGGGGCTGAAACGAGAAGTCCGCGGTCGCGCCCGAGCCGTCGTCGGCGATCGCCATGTTGGACACGGTCGTCGCAAACTGCAGCGGGAGGCCGGGCCCGAGCGTGGTCTCGAGCGCCCACAGGTAAGTCCCGTCCATGTTGACCAGCGGGCCGTCGCCGTCGCCGTCGCCGTCGCCGCCGCCGTCGCCGTCGCCGTCGCCGTCATCTTCGGCGCCGGGGCGGACATCTTCGGTCGCTTCGACGAACTCGTTGAAGCGCGCTTCGGAGTCCGGACACCCAGTTGCGAGCAACGTGATGCCGAGTAGTCCGGTGATGGTCGTGGTCTGAGCGTGTAAGGCCATGAGCTGGTGTCTCCCCGTGCGGTCACGCAGGCGTGACCGCGACGGCGCCGATGGTACACGACCTGACCACGCAGGCGGGACGATTTGCGCCCAGCCCGACGAACCACCGAAACGGCCGGCGAGTCAGTCGGCGTGGGCCCGCAGGGACTCGACGGCGGCGATGATCTGCTGAGGCTCGGCCTGCACATCGGCGACTTCGCACAGCCACCGCGCGGCCTCATCCAAGTCGCGGATCGTGCGCATGGGGATGTCGGTCCGGCCCTGGAAGATCTGCGTCATGATGCTCGTAACGATCGACGCCCCAAGCCCGACGAGACCGCCGACGACCGTGGCCATGGCCTCGACGCCGGGATCACCGGTGGTCGTCTGGCGGTAGAGGTTGCGCACCTCCGGGCCGATCGGCGGGAGGATCTTGTCGGGCACCATCAGCATCGGCGCCTTGCCCACCCGACGTGCGAAGGTCTGGTAGCGCTCGATCTCGGCCGCGGCCTCCTCGATGTTAGGCGGTTGGACCTGATGGATGATGAACAGGCGTCCAACTTCTACGGTTCGCGGCTCCCCGATGGTCGACATCAAGCGCTATCTATCACGACCTGCGGCCAAAACGCATAGAGTTTGGGGCAATTGTCCACGAACGCTCAACCCACCCCAGCTCCGCCGGGGTTGCCACCGGGTGGCACGTCCCGTCCGCGAGCCGGCGCATCTCGCGGAGCAGGCCCGGCGAGCTGGTTCAAGAACGGCCACAGGCGGCCGAGGGCGTTGGGGAGCTTGGTCCGGCCGTGGATCGGGGCGAGCCAGGCCTGGAGGGGGTCGGGGTCGAGGCCGAGGTAGGCGCCGAGGGCGAGCAGCAGGTCGGGCTGCGCTCTGGCCTTGTGGGTGCTCAGCTTAGCGAAGGCAGCTCGTCTCGGGTCCACTCACCTTGGTTGATGTGCGCTTTCAGCGCTTCTGGCGAGGCGGTATTCCACAGCGGTCACGACGAGAACGCGGCCGTTGCACTCAGAGCGCCGTGAACACCCAGCGGGTGTCCTCCGTGCGCCAGCTGTAGCGTGAGGCCAGCCACTCGCGCAGGGCCAGCAATGCCTCTTCGGAGCCTTCCCCGCACCGCAGCGCCGTCACGTCTTCGTCGCCCACGGAGACGCGCAGCGCGTGGACTCGGCCGCCCTTGTTCAGGCTGTAGACCAGCCCCACGGAGTGTCCCGGCCCCTGCACGCGCCGGCCGGGGCGCCCCACCTGCGCAACGACATGGCCGGCGGCGGCCACCTCCACGCGCGTGGTGCCGAGCCCTCGAGACCACGCGGTCTGGGGCAGCCACACCGCCACGCACAGCGCCACCACTCCCAGCGCGGCTGCGCTAGCGCGGCCACAGGATGTGCGTGAGTCGCGCCCGCGGTGCGCCGCCCGGATCGAGTACACGCCGAACACGGCGAGCGAGAGGCTGGCCACCACCAGCGCGAGCACCAGCGCGGTCAACATGGCCCCCGACAGCTCCGTGGTCATGTGCAGCGTCTCGTCCGTGACCAGCGCGCGCGAGCCACCATCGCAGCTCAGCGCCTCGCCGCGCTCGAGCGCTTGCATCCACGCCTCCGGGTCGGTCCGCTCGGGAGAACAGCCCAGCGCCGAGAGCGACAGGGTCAGGAGTCTCGTTGTGTTCGCCAGTGCGCGCATGGCCACGTGGGCTGGAGTCTACCTCGCCGCCGCGGCGCGTGGGCGCAGTCAGGCCTCGTCCCGGGTCTGCCGGCCATCCTGCTCAGCCTGGGTGGTGGCAAATTCGGCTGGTTTTTGGATTGCGTGACCCCGGATCAAGCGGCCCCAAGTGCCTCGGAGGAGTTGGCTTCGAGCTTCACCCGCGCTTTGACGCACGCTTTGATCTGTTCGTCACGCAACTCGATGACGGCGCGAGGAAGATCAGTGACCCGCGGATGCGTGAGCATCCCGTACACGATCTGTCGATCGATGCACATGGCCGCGTCGACGCCCGCCTCACCCCCGAAAGCTGCTTGACGGACGGCAACGACCTCGCCGGCTCGTTCATGCTCTTGTTGCCCCAAACTCCGGCCGAGGCCGCCGAAGACCTGTGCAAGCGCCCAGCGCCGCGACGGCTACGAGCGCCGCGAGCCCGAGCAGACCCTGCTGCACCAGCTCATCGCCGAACACTGGTCGAGCTTCCGCGAGCGAGCCGAGCTCGAGGGCGGTCTACCCGAGTTCATCGTCGACGAATTCGAGGCGTACCTGCGCTGCGGCATCCTCGAGCACGGTCTCCACAAACCCTCAACCCACCCCAGCTCCGCCGGGGTTGCCACCGGGTGGCAGGTCCC
>Ga0114946_10000762_pt1 | contig 21728 bp, 15 predicted proteins | sample WalLakDeSediment_FD_88676 | JGI IMG/M metagenome (GOLD analysis project Ga0114946, IMG submission 88676) | Lake sediment microbial communities from Walker lake, Nevada to study Microbial Dark Matter (Phase II) - Walker Lake 11/02/13 Deep Sediment | ecosystem: Environmental > Aquatic >...
AGAGAAAAACCTGTGTACGAGGTGCTTATCACGCGGGCGTTCATGATGAGCCGCACGCAGGTGACGATGAAGCAGTATCAGGTGGTGATGGGATACAATCCGAGTCGCTTCAGAGGCCCGGACATGCCTGTCGAGCAAGTGAGCTGGTACGACGCGGTGAAGTTCTGCAACGAACTCTCGCGTCTGCAAGGACTGGACCCCTGCTACAGTGGCAGCGGATCAAGCATGGTCTGTAATTTCGCGGCAAGGGGCTATCGTCTCCCTACCGAAGCGGAGTGGGAATACGCCTGCCGAGCCCGCACGGAAACGGATTTCCATACCGGAAATATGACGCATCCGGAAATTGAACCGCTCGATCCCGCATTGGAACATGCGGGCTGGTACGGCGGCAACTCCGAAGGTAGCACGCATCCCGTCGGCCGGAAGGAAGCCAACGCTTTCTACCTCTACGACATGCACGGCAATGTGTGGGAATGGTGCTGGGACTGGTTTGCAGATGATTATTACGCATCCAGCCCCGCCGAGGATCCGCTTGGACCGGCATCGGGAAGCACCCGTGTGCTCCGCGGCGGGTCCTAGGACGACTTTGCGAGGTACTGCCGCTCCGCGTATCGGAACAGCCTCAATCCCGTTGGTCGGGACTACGACCTCGGTTTTCGTCTCGTGAGGACGTGTTAGTTACACTTTACACTGTGCTCTTTTACACTTTGCTCTTTCTTCGAAATTTCACAGGGTGCTGCATTGCGAATGGCTGGCTTAGACATGTAATACTATGGAGAAAAGAATGGAGATTCACGTAATTACTGGCATCGCGACGGCAGGAATGATGATTGTGACTGTTCCGTGTCCCGTCCGCAAATCCTCGAAAAAGTAGCCGCCCTTGTTGCTCGATGTATCACATGCAGCAGACACGAATTCTCGATGATAGAAACTTGAGAACGAAATGTGCGTAGGATGCGGAAGTGAATATGATATCTTCGGGTGGCTATTTCCGGTTTGCAATGGAACCGGCTTGAAACGATTCCATCCGATAACGATCAAAAAAACAAGAATAAAAGAATAATAAGTATGATACGCTTTGGAATTGATTTCGGTGGTGTGATTGTCAAGCAGCTTGTTCTGAAACATGATAATGATACCGCGCTCACAGGATCCGAGAATATTAATGTCGCACTCCCCGGTGTTTTCGAGGCGATCAAGAAAATCGTTTCGATCTGCGATGGTCAAGTATGGATAGTTTCTAAAGCCGGGCCATCAATGCAAGTCCTGACAAAGAATTGGCTCGAAGCCGTTGACTTCTTTTCTCGTACGGGCATGAGGGCGGATCATGTTAGGTTCTGCCTCGAACGCGAGGATAAAAGAGGAATATGCCGGGAACTTGAGATTAGTCACTTCGTCGATGACCGAATCCACATTATGCAGATACTCCGCCATACCGTGCCAAATCTGTATCTGTTCGGTGAGGAGGGAAAGGAACATCTGTGCCCCCCTTGGTCGACGTTCGTATGTACATGGAATCAAATCCTGGAATTGTTGCTGTCCTCGCAAGAGTAGGTCTGCATTTCGATTTTATCCACCTCTACCGCGTATGCGGTCCCTTGTTGGTCTCCAATCATCACTGCGGATACGCCGCTTTCTTCCCACCGCTCCTCGGAACTCGGAAAACCCGGCATTGCCTATGATGATAGTTCTTATTAACTTCGACTGAAATCTCAACTAACGCGTGGAAATCAGTATATGCCGAATCAAGACAAAGATGTAGAGTGTTTGAAGAAAGCGACTTTCGCGATCCATGCCGGAACAGAAGTTTGGGGAACGGGTTTCTTTGTTACCGAGAATCTCGCGTTGACGGCCTACCACATCTTCCGGGACTTTCCTGATAAAGAAAATTTCGACGCTTATTACAGAAATACTCGCATCAAACTGAGGCTTGTACGAAAACTCTCGTCCGAGCAAGCGGACATCGCTGTGTTAGAATTACTAGAGCATGACAACATAGAAATAAGGTTCATCGAAGCAGAATATCTGGACCCGAATCTGCCATTACCGACCAGAAGAAGGATATGGGCAGGGCGAGATGTGTGTATTTTCGGCTACACTGCTAAAGTAGATCACGGGAATCACGTGTGTCTGACCGACTGGCACATCAGTGCCTCAATAGATGCATCCTGGCCGTTGCGGACGAGTGTGGAGATGAGAAATTCCAAAGAATGGATCGAAATCGAAAGATTTCACATCTGGGGTTCTGGTATAGTGAACTTGCGTGGCATGAGTGGGGCACCCATCATGGAGATGGAACACAAAAAGGTTATCGGTGTCCAGGGATCCTATATTAACCATACATCAGTACGCGGAACCGAATTAGGGCAACTGGTAGACTCGTACCCGGAAATGAAAAATCATTTCAAACCGTTTGGCAAGTCTACGAATGTGATACTGAATGATATTGCTGCGTTTGTGCGATGGAGCGATATTTCGCTTGTCACTGCAATATCCATCGATGTGCGTTTTCACTCCGGTTCCGAAGCAGGTGCTTCTGTTAGTAACACACAACTAAAGAAATGTGCACAGCGTGCAGTTGAACGTATCGTGCGATTATATCAACAGATGTCGTCGGGAAATCTCAAGCATGAGTTCGAGGAATACCACATGGGTGCAAATACCCTCTTCTGTAGAGCACATTACCAGCTTCCTGAAGGGGATTACGGATCGGAGCACGTGTTAGAGGCGGGAATGGCTCTCGCGTATCTTCACCAAGCTCTTCGAGACATTCTGAGATACAATTTGGAACTGGAGATACCAGCTCCGCAACGGCGTATTGTTTGCGCTGTGGGTATGGCGGAAGAGGAGATAGCGGACGACAGAAATATCTTGGATGAAGCACTTGAAAAACTACCTGTTGACGACAGGCACGCAACAATTCTGTGTTCCCGTGAGCAGTATCAAAGAGTGAAAGCTATCCGCAATGATGTTCTTAGGTTCATACCTGTCAATGACCTGAATGGTATACTGGATACGTATCTCGGAGAATTCATGGACGAGACCCGGACTGAAATGGAGAGCAAGCTGACCGAGATATTCGGAAACGAACTGAACACTCTCTTGGAGCAGGAAACGGAACTCAAATTCGCGGAAGCGGCAGCGCTGGGCCAGGAACAGCGAATCCAGGATATGAATATTGAAATCTTAGTCCACGAGGATCTAAAGAAATTCCTCGAAGACAAGATCGAAGAGGTTGAACAGCACCTCGAGAGCGCTCAGAACATACCGACTCATATAGAAGAAGTCTTGGATGAATATGCAAAAAAGATAGGGGAACTGCGAAAGAGACATGCGAATGAGGAACCGAAAAAGGAAGAGAGCGGAACACCGGTGTTACTCTTCCTCAATCCGGAAATTGAGGATAAAGTCAGGGCCCAGGCTGAGTGCAAACGTTTATACAGGAAATTGGCGAAGTTGTGTCATGTTGACACCAACCCACTCCAAGCACCGTTATTCCCTCATCTGGCTGACCATTACCGATCGGGGGATCTTCTCTTTCTGCAATCCGTAGAAGGTGTTCTAAATCCTATTCCTGGCATCTCTATGCCAACCAACATAGAAAAAGTCTGTGGTTTGTTCGATCATTTGTTTTTCCTGCATGGAGTTCGCGAACAGCTCAAGAAAAGAAAAATAGAAATGAAAAGGTCGATCCAGGATTTCCAGGTCAATGTGCAGCAGGACCAAGCAATCAGTAAAAGAACCGACCTACTGAATCAAACGAAATTTGAAATCAACAGTGCGTGGTGCAAGCTCAACTATCTGTTGGATGGAAAAGTTGCTATCGGTTAATGGCAGACCCCTTCCCTTGACGGATTGCAATAACAGATCTGCATTGTTGGTGATTGACGAATCGACGAGCACGCCTGGATTCATTTCACCTGGCCTGCCCTGCGCAATGAGGCAAGCAGATTACATGATCGGATACAGTTCCAGGTCGGCAGGTATTCCCGACGACAGTCGTGGGTTTCGCGAAACATGTATCGCATGGATTTGGAATCGCAATAGCATAGTATTTCAGATACATACTCCGGTCCTTAGTTCTTGGTGGCGCTGGCAGTTTTGATGCAACCTGCGCTCCAAGTCAACACCACGTGATAGTTGAAACTGCCTTTGGAACTTGAACCGCTCGTGTTGAAGCTGATCGCACCATGCGGTATACTGCCGATATTGTGACCGTCAATCGAGATGCTGTTGCATCCGGTAATTCTGACATCAGGAGTATCGGGCTCATTGACTCCGCATGCGGTGAGACATACGGCAAACAAGACGGGGGCGAGAAATCGGATAATTTTCATGATGCACTCCTTTCGATTCTTGATTGAGTTGTTTGAACGCGATTTAGTCAACGCCACTGCGGTGGAAACGGCACGGCAGGAACACTGTCATCGCCTACATTTGTTAAAACGGCAGGATGTGGAAAATCTTTCGCGAAGCTGATGTTTTTTTCAGAAGTCCAGACTGACAATCGCAAGGCGAGAAACGAGTATCTGCATGTAGATGCTACCGGTGTTGTTCTCGGGTATCCATTTATCCCGGACTCTCGCCCACTGTTGTTGAAGGTGGACGATCCAATGCGAATCCGGAACCGAGCATATTCTCGTGTTGAGTTCGTTTCGTAGACGAAGTAACGATAGGTATCAACATCGTCTTCTTGTACGCTGCATGCCTCACACGGAAGCATATTTTCCGTGCAACATTCCGCTTCCGTTCAGTCATGCTTGCCATAACCAGGCCCTGCCCACACATGCTCGTAGTTGCGAAGGATAGTATTGTATATGCGCTTGCCTCAACGAAGCACACACTTCGCCATGGAGAGGATGTCACCGGACGCGCTCTTCACTTGAGATGAACATGCACTACTCCGGAATATCGGCTGATACTCATGCACTGTTGTCTGTAGCGTTGCATGTTCTGAAAGCTACCCCTCCTACAGCGCGTCCCACACGGGGATATGTATCGAGGTATACAAAAAATCCTGGCAATTCAGGCCAGTTGATGAAAGGTTTGCTTTTTGTACTCGTTCTATTAGGTGTAGGCGAGCATCACTGGCCATTCCGGACAGTGTTGCCGAAGCGTGCTCCCGAAAAGCATAGGAGTTGCACCATGATCGGTATGTCAATTATTTGCAACGCGCCCCATGTCGGTCGCCCCCCAATGATGCACGGACGTCATGACTACACCGACATCCCGAACTGCCGCGCAACGTTCAGTCCCGCTAATGAGGCAGGTATCATTCTCGTTTGTATTTTGAAGCTGCGGAAACGCGCTGCTTGCACCTGCAAAGCGGGCCGCAAGGTGATTGAACATGGTCTTTGGACATTTGTAGTGCTAGACTTGCTTAACCTCATCGATCCAAGAAGAAGACGTTGAGTGCCCTAATGCACGGTGTTTTCTTTTCTTGATGTCGGGGCGATGGTTTGTGAATATCGACGAAGTTTGTAAGCAGCACTGGCGAGATCAGGAATAGTACGAGACGAACATGATTAGAAAGCAAGCACGTCCTTGTTATCAACGAGACTGCAGAAAATCGCAGAGTCGCTGTGCTGCTTTTTTCATAATCACTATTAAGCATGGTCAATGAGAGTGCGAGGAGTGCATCAAACAACAACAATTCCTGGTACGTGTGATAGCACATGGAATGCAATGTACAGGCCACCGCTGCCCGTGGCTGTATTGTTTGTCGGGAATCATCTAGTGAGAAAAGAAACAGACGTTTCGATGCCGGATTTCTGGAACAAGAAGTTCCGACACATTCTCCGGACATCCCCGCCAAGTTGTCGAGCGTGCTTGACCGTGCGCGTGTTGCCGCACATGATCGAACCCGAAATATCGAGGCACTCGAGAGCATTACCAATGCACGTGGCTGCGGTTTGTTTATCCCGTCAGTCGGGTAAAGCTGATCAGAAAGACCCCTGCCGCTCTGCGCGTCGCGAACTTGGAATTCGCGGTGGTTTGAATGGCGATACAGTGGCGACATTGGATACTCTAGTAAAGACTGCGCGGGCCATATCCTGTTCCCGCATGGAGCAGAAGAGTCCACAGTTCGTGGATGATCCGAATTCAAACGAAAGGCTGTGGGACGAATTCGGAACCGGAATTGCACTATCCAACCGCACTATCAAAACCGCACTATCCAACGAAACATCGTATTGCTTTCCGGTAACCGAATGCTTACATTCATCACATCGGCACAGTGATGATGCCATTCATCCAATGCATGAGTCAGCCGATGATTATAGCGTAACCCCTCTTTTACTCTTTTACGGGAGTGCATGTGACATGTGTAATCAACAGATTAACGAGCAGATAGTCGATGGGTTTGCGGCTGGAAACAGTGATGAACAGGCGGCTGTATGGAAATGGCTAAACCTACGCTTCCACAACTATGTCCGAACACAACTGTATTTCCTTACAGGCGAGCAGAAAGAAACCGAGACACACGACATACTCACTGAAACGTGGGTACACATGTTTGTTAAAGCCCAAGAAAAAACACTGCAATTTCAAAGTGAAGCTGCCTTGTATAATTATGCGAAGCAAAAAATCGACTGGCTGGTAGTCGATTTGCATAGAAAGATAATAAGAAACAATACCCTTATACCGGTCAGCCTTGATGAAGATGACATTTCCATAAACTCCGCCGTTGCGACTTCTCAGACTACAACTGCTGCTTATGCCTTGGAGTGGCGCGAAAGCCTCGCCTTCAATATCGAAATATTACTGAAACTGAGAGAGAAGCTCGAAGCACGAAAGCCTCGGCCTAAGGAGACGATAGAAACAATAAATGCCATACTTGATTGGGTGCTACACTGTCTTCGAGAAGCGACAAATGTGCCGCAGGAGAATGATATTTTCGTTTTAATAGCTAATTGCGACCCAGACCAGGTAGCTTTGGAAAAATCCGACATGTATGATTTCTTGCAACAAAGCCTGATGATCGGCAGAACAACCCTGCATGTACGCATTTGCCGGATTGGTAAACTGATACATGCCTTGGAGTGGCGCCAAGACCTCGCCTTCGATATCAAAAAATTACTGAAACTGAGAGGGATCGAAGCACGAAAGTCTCGGCCTAAGGAGACGATAGAAACAATAAATGCCATACTTGATTGGGTGCTACACTGTCTTCGGAAAGCGACAAATGTGCCGCAGGGGAATGATATTTTCGTTTTAATAGAGGAGTGCGACCCAGACCAGGTAGATTTCAATAAATCCGACATGTATGATTTCTTGCAAGAAAGGCTGATGATCGACAAAGAAACCCTGGATGTACGCATTTGCCGGATTAAAGGACTGATTGGTAATACAAAAGTAATAAAAAATTTTTAATAATGGAGGTTAGCAATGAAATCTGATAAGAAAACGGTCAGTTTCCGCTGTGAGCAGGTTCGGGAATTGATCGATGGCATACTGAAGGAGACGGTGGATGATGTAATGCTCGGTCGAGTACTGGCACATCATGCTTCATGCGAAGCATGCTGGGAGGAATTCTCTGAACATGCGGAAACGTTCGCCAAAGCATTGCCACCCCCAGAGATAATTCCTCCCGTGCCGAATGTGCATGCCGCTCTGAGGGAACTGGAATTGTTCGGGGAACTGATACCAGTATTGCCGGATGCGGACAACCGACATGAGCAAAACGTCGCTGCCAGGTTACTGTCGGCATCTTTTTCGCCTAGGCGTTTCATGAATGGTCTCGACCTTGCGGAATTCATTCGCAACCTTCTTGAGAAGCTGCTGTATTTTGAGCAAGAATTGGCGATACAGACAAGTTCCGCTCACGGTGAGTTGCAGACGCGAGAAGCAATTCTGCTTGACGCTCGCTACAGCGAGCTTGGCGATACGGTGTCACTTAAAGTGATGAATTCACCAGCCGTTAGAACTGATGGGTGTCTGGTGGCCTATTTCACATCCCGCGAAATGCAGTATGACGGATGCCAAACAATACTTACGGTACGTCACCCCGAAGTCAGCAAGCAGCGGTTTTCGCTATGTGGAATACTGTGCAGTACTCCGACCGAGCCGGACATTCTCTCCTGCAGGATATACCAGAAAATCATGGATGAACCTGTTTTTCCGGAAATCCTGTCTGATTACGAACGTCAGAACGTAGGAAACAAAGCTGGATCCCGGGATGACGAACACAGCGTAGTACTTGAGCTGCCTTCGATGTGTTGGGATATCGCAGTGATACAACGTTCGTGAAACGACTCCACTAAGCAATGAATAACGCAGTCCCATTGTCGGGGCTGGCAAGCGTGCAACTTGCAGAGGGTCTGATGCTCCTGTGGATTGCGCATACCGGCTCCCTCGCTCTACGCGCCTGTTACATACAGTGTACGCAGGGCAAAAACGGATAATACGTACCCCTTTTCTGTGAGCGTAAGATTGTCGCGCGTAAGTCATGGAGTATCAACGCATGCGTGTTGAGGGAGTTTACGTTTCGTGGCTGACTGTTCACGGCAGCATGTCTGTTCCGGTGTGTACCGTGACATCGCTCCTGGGAAAAAAAAGCCTGACAGGAGATATGCTTCCGGGACGCTAAGAAATCAATAGTTGTCGCCGGACGATGATTCGAACATTCCTCCCTTGGCGCACCTCGCACTGAGTTGACCGATGTCTTCTCGCCCCGCGATGTACAAGATCACACCGCAGATCAGTATTGCCATGAGCACGTGTGCCGCTTACTTGCTGATATACGCACACTTGTCGGACACGAGTCCTGTCAGACGGCGCGGTTTGTTCGCTGCGGACTGCGACGATCTCCGTAGTACGGAGAGGCTTGTTCCGTAGGATGTAACGAACGGCATGCCAAACGTGCGAAGATGCGTGTTGCAGAGTCCATTCCTTCCTGAGAAGTTTGAAAAAAACAGCCGGGGAATGATGCGACTAGAGGGGAGTGGTACATCCTTGCAGGATTCAACCTGGGGCGAAGATGATCCCGAGTGTGTAGGGATCAGTGTCATGAGTGAGCACAATCCCTGCGATAGGATTGCATACGATACACGCTGAATATTGTCGCATCACTTCAGGATGCATCGGGTTCTTTAGTGTTTGTTCGCCGGGATCTCGCCGCATGCTCAGGAGATCGTAGCGTGTTGGTGTTCGAGGAGGAGACGGCTCCATCCCGGACTGCGATATAGCGTACGTTCAGGATTCTCCTATCGCCAAAGTTCTGCCGATCGCAGCGCTTACTGGGAGAGATATTCATTGAACAGCTTGCGCAGCACGTCTTCGAACATTTCGTGTCGCAGCGTGCAACTCCGAACAATCAAAAATGTTTTCGCGGGATATGTAAGATTTCTCCGAGCCGCTCGTTTTACCAAGTACCAACTCGGTCTATCAATGACTGAATCACATCATCATCAAACAAGGAGCGAATCATGAAATCTTGGAGAATCTTACCATGCTTGCTCATGCTTTCCATGACACTCGTTGGATGTGCGACAATGAAGTCGGATTTCGAACGTGCGAAAGGGAAGCATAGCATTAGCGCGTACAGTTCCTACATCGCAAAACATCCACGAAGCGAATATGTCCCGGAAGCTGAGCGGAGATTGGAAGCGCTTCGTTTCGCGGAAGCCAAACGTGTGGACGACTTAGCATCCTACGCAGCGTTCGTGAAACAATACCCCAGTAGCGAATACCTGCCCGAGGCGACAAGTAGGATCGAAACACTACGTTATCTTGAGGCCAAACGCACAGACAACATACATGCGTATGAGAGCTTCCTCAACGAATATCCTGTCAGCGAACATGCAGTCGATGCGAACACTAGAATTGAAGAATTGCGCTTCGAGGCAGTACGGGAAGAGGATACCATAGAAGGTTACCAGGCATATCTACCGCAGTGTAGCGATGCAACAAGACAGGAACACGTTGAGCGACGCATTCATGAACTTCAGCAGAACCGGCAACACTATGCGCATCTGTTGCATCAACTCACCGAGTATTCGGGGACTCGACCGGTAGGCGAGATATTGGAATCGATGCGGCATTGGGATCCGAAAGTGCGATGGGACGCCATCCGGGAATACGCGTATGCGCCTGAAGGGAGGTCGGTGGAAGCTCTTGCTGTGGCATTGCTGGATTCAAATGCATTTGTATGCTGGGAGTCGCGCCTCGCACTTGCACGTTTCGCTGAAACAGACGAGAGGCAAAACCTCGTCGCCTTCATGAGGCGAGTGCTGTCTCAACAGCCGAAGGACGACGCCGAACGATTCAGTCGTCATCTCACGCTCGGAGTACTTCAGTTCATTCTCGGTGATGACGATTCGCGCAGCACCGATGCCGCATCTCGTTTTTCGGCGGCACTTCGTCTTCGTCCGAACGATATACTGACGAATATCATGGTTCTTTCCACGGAAACGAGGAAGGGAGAATTGTCGAGCGCAGTCGCAATGCGCTGCTTGGAAGTTCTCACTAATTACGAAGTCGACGTAGATACTGACGTCACGCAATCAAACTACAGAGGCGCTCTCGAGAAAGCGCGAGAATATTACGGGTATTCTCAACTCGTGGAAATAGTGAGAATCGCGATTCTTGGAAACACGCTCGTGCGTTTGTCTAAAGGGAAAATGAATATACGAAACTATGATTCGAATGCCTTCGACAAAGTCAACAAGGGATTGACAGCGGCGAAAGCGATACTACTTGCTGCCAGCAGGAAGCAGGAACAGGAAGTGAAAGCATATTATCCGAGCATGAAGTTCTCGTCGGATGAAGCCTACGACTATAAAGAGCGTGCTGCTCAAGTTTCGGAGAAAAGGAAGCACGCTGCCATGTTACTTCGCCAGTATCCTGATGGTGAAGTAGCGAAGGAATTGCGTGCTGCGTACCAGAGAGAAACGGACGAGGTTGTGCGGGACGAGATCATGCAGAGCCTCATTTGCGTGAAACCTCAACAAGCACTGAGTCTGTTGACGTCGGAATTGCGACAGAGCAAAAATACATCTGTGCCGGACTCTGTTGTGCAGAGAATAGGAAGAATTGGTGGCGTAGAGGCATGCAGGGCGTTAGTCGAGAAGGGGGATCGTCTCAGAGGGTCGAGCTTTCTCGGAATCTGGGTCGAACCGACGTCGGGGTATCGCAATATCGCATCGGCGCTTACGGCGGCAAGTGCGCACATAGAGGATGTGGAATTCAAGCAGGAGATGCAAAGAAAAATTGATTTGTATCTGAGCAAGTCGCGATGAACTGTTTGTACCGGTATTGTCGATGAGTAACGCGTTTCACGCGGGTGCCTGGCATGTGCTTCGCGTTTCATGCATTCGAATCGTGTTACACAGGCATCCGTTACCATCGATCACACAGCAGTAATGCCCATCGAAGCTGTGCAGACTTGTATGAGCAGGTGTTGCTGCCATGACCTTCCCGCATGCAGGCAGCACACGAAAGGAAAATCGGAGATGTCAGGAGAATGTTTTGTTCCGATGGTGAAAGATTGTTGAAAAACTCTCGTTATAAATAGAGAGAAGCGATACCGAAGCAATGCGCAAGAAAAACAAGAAGGCTTCGTAAACACTTGTGTGAAACTCTTAACTGCGCCACAACTATTCAACGAGTACAATTCATAATCTGAAGGAGAATGAAATGAAGAAATCACTTGTGCTAATACTAACGGCGCTATTGCTCATAGTAGCCAAGTGCCAAGCTCAACCAGAGCGAAACATCGAGGCCCATGCTGATACCGCCGTCATTACAATGCTTAGCGTTGACGCCGAGGCATATCCCGTAATAACGGGTGTTGTAAAAGTTATGACTCGAAACGGTCATCCTGTCTGGGGTATGAAGAAAAAACAGGTATCCGTATCCGAAAATGGAATTCCTTGCAGGGTGACTGCCTTCGATCCGCTTAGCGAAGCCAAGCCCGTGAATATCGCCCTCGTGGTAGACAATTCTGGTTCTATGGAATATGAACTTGACAATGTGAAAACGTCGCTCCTTCCTTTCATCAGAAGTTTTGACACACGAAAAGATTCGATTTGTATCGTCACGTTCGAATCGATCGTTGACACGAAAAGTGATTTCACCAGTGAAAGAAGGATTTTGGAGCAGCGCATCGATCAGATGTATGCTGCTGGCGGCACCGCCTTTTATGACGCGGTATGCCATGCTGTGGATGTCCTACGCCAACGCTCCGGTCTCAGGGTTGTTATCGCTTTGACGGATGGTGCCGACAACTCTTCAGTGTTCGACCTCCAGCATACGATAAGGCATGCGAGACAGTTTGCAATTCCCGTTTACGTGATAGGTTACGGCATGCTTCTCGACGAGCCTCTTCAGATGCTTGCTGATTCAACTGGCGGTACTTACATACGTGTTTGGGATCCTGGAAGTCTGAACGACATCTACCTCGCTGTGAAGGACGAGATTCTTGCAATCTACAGTCTCGAATTCCTGTCACAATCAGCTTCCACTCTGTCCGATTCTTTGCGCACGTTCTATCTGGAAATCGAACCGGGAGATGAAGTATCAGCCGTTGAAGTCAATGAATTTCATGTAACGCTGCCGCGTAGCATTATGGATTCCCTGAAAAGTCAAGAGAGAAGAGACTTTGTCGTTCTGTATGGAGGAGGATTGTTGCTCGTGGGTGGCGTGGTCATGCTCATCGTGTATGTAAGGAAAAAGAAAAAAAGGTCCATGTATACAACATGATTCAGGCAGGAGAAGCATGGCGCGTTGCTTGCGTCAGGCAGTACGGGTAGTAACGATATATATCTCGGATTCATCAATGACAGCAATAGAAGAGAGAGGCACATGAAAACGTTAATTCATTCTGGACTAGCTGTGCTGGTTGTCGCGCTCATCTGCAGTTGCGGAAATCATAGTGCGGGACAGAACACGGAGGACGCACCATCATTCGATTACTTGGAATCAGTAGTCAATGATCCAAGTGATTACTTTCCCGTATCCGTCGGTACGAAGTGGACGTACAATATCACCGTTGGAGAAACCCAGCCAATGTCTTACTACGAAGCTGCTTGGCCTATCGGCGATCGACATATTTCTTACGCCATGACGGGATACTATCCTGAAGCCGTAAAAGGAACGTATCGCCTCGTTGTCCGAGTGAAATCAAAGACTGATCGACAAGGACCTCTTGAATACCGCTTAGGTGTGGAACTGGAAGTTCTCGAAGACGAACTGGGAGTGTTCCGGGATGCAAAGCAGATGTTCTACGCAATCAGCACTGCACGCTTGTATATGGCAAATCTCGTCGTCACGTACGATGCAAGAGACGGTCCACCAATCGGAAGTTGGCGCGGAGGAAGTTCGCACGAGGGGTATTCCGTTCGCTTGATCTTCTTTGGAGCGAAACCCGGCACTCTAATCGGTGTTGGGCAAAATCCCTCGGATTTACTGCTTTTCAAACAGCTCGATACTGGTGTTGGAGCTAGACATGGAGCACCGGCAATGCATTTCGTCAGAACCGTGGCGAAAAACAGTGATGATGACGCCAACGTAGGCGATTCGAACGAATTGTTCACAGAACATATGTGGTACGCGAAAGGAAAAGGTCTTGTGTTGTTGAAACAGAGCATAAATGGAAGGACATCTATGACGTGGAGTCTGGTGAGTGTCACGAAAAACTGAAGTGACATTGTGTGCGGGATAGTGGTGATACGAACTCGTGTCAAGACGCACATGTTTCGCTGTGAACACCGTACGGAACATGCGATGGTCCGGCTTGCAGCGTTTGTTCATCACTTGGTATCCGCCACGAACTTTGTGATCGATTGCGGTGGATGTAAAAATGATGTATGAACGTATCGCATGACAGATATCGGACCTCGTGCGTTCATCCCGGAAACCTTGTTCGTTCTCGTGTTTTCAAATAGTTGGAAGAATCGACCTTCACGCAAATTCTTGCAACGACGGATTTTCCCCGCAGGGGATTATTCGAGTTGATGGGATTTTCCCTGCAAAAATCCGGCGGCGCAAATCACTGGAGTAGTTCAAGCTAGGCTGTATGTCTGCACCTTGGTATAATGTAGCAACGAGAACCCATCACTAGAGTATTTTGACATGCTTCCGTACTACATCGGGATTTCAGCAGTGGATGTCGTCACCCGAAAACCACATCGACATTTTCTTGCCGGTTCTTCCATTCGAGTGTAAACACCTTGCGTCGCATGCACATCGATGATATTCCATCATACGACGATGATTTAACAACTTGAGGTATTGACATGCAAACTCGCACGCAGAACAAATCCGCACAGTGGCAGCCCAAAAACCGGCAGGACGCGAAGCAGCATGGTGATTACGCTTCGCATCCGGTTACGAAACTACGAGCACTGTCGGATGCGAAACGGAGAATCTCGGCTGCGAAGGAGGCTTTCGAGAAAGCTCTGTCGGATAACTCAGTTGCCCGATTCCTCGATTCTTCCGTTCAAGGCGGAGGTGAGTAAGCTATGCAACGCAAAGGAATACATGACTGCATAATGGGATGCGAGGTGGAATACTCTTTATCCTCGCATGGAAATTCCCAAGTCAGAGTGAGAGAGAATCGTGATCGTGCGCTTTGTAGTCTCAAACGGTCGCTTTGCGCTCTCAATCGCAATCTTCCGGACACGCGAGCGAGGACGGGGTGTTTCCTTTCAAATGGCGGAAGGGCATATCTCGATCAAGGTCAGCACTGGGAAATGGCTTCACCGGAGGTTCGGACACCGCTGGACGTGGTTGTTTACGAGCGTGCGAACGAACGAATACTCGAAGAGGCAGTGCTGTCCTGCAATACACCGTTCCCGTTTTCCGTGTATAAGAACAACATCGACTATCGGGGTAATACCTTCGGGATGCACGAAAACTATTCGGTTCGACGACGCGTGGCTTTGGAGAAACTTCGCCGGCTTGTACCCTTCCTGGTCACGCGACAGCTCTACGCGGGTGCCGGAAGGATCTCTTTCGATCCGCGGTCATGCGGGTTCGAATTGTCTCAGCGTGCACGGTTCGTTTGCCAGGAAGTTAGCAGGGAAACGACAAAGAACCGGGGCATCATCAATACCAAGGACGAGAGTTTGAGCGGAGGTGAGCATCAAAGAATTCACCTTATTCTAGGTGATTCGCTCCGTTCGGAACTGGGATCGTATCTGCAGGTTGGTACAACGGCGCTTCTTATTCGTTTGATAGAAGAAGGCATTCCAATCGGAAAAAACCTCGCTCTTGAACAACCAGTCGATGCGATACGAGAACTATCGTGTAATCCTTCGTCGCCGCTCGCCTTAGCTGACGGCCGTACAATGAGTGCCGAACAGATTCAAGCGGAATACCTCGAAGAGGCGAAACAGCATGCGTATCTCCTTCCGGAATGGTCGAAGGATGTACTTGATCGGTGGCAAGAGGTTCTTCTGAATCTTGAAGAGACTCCGGAGAATCTCGATACCCGCCTCGATTTCTATATCAAACGTGCAATGTTCGATCGCTTTCTTTCCCAGCATAATCTTACGTGGAATGATGTCAAGAAATGGGGACCGTTTCTCTCGAGAATGTGGTCGTATTCTGCGCAACTTCGTTCGCGTCCGCACTTGAGAACATCAGAAACACTTGAAAAGATAGGCGAATCCGAAAAAAATACTGCTCGCATACTCCGGAGTATTATCACAATGTTGGAAATGGATATCCGATATCATGATATTAATCGCGAAATGAGTCTTTTCGATATTCTCGACACCGGTGGTTTGTTGAATCATCGAATCGTGCATGAAGAAACAATCGTGCATGCCATGAAGACCCCTCCGAAAGGAACTCGCGCAGAACTCCGGGGAAACACAATTGAAGCCCTTTCGCGAAATGCTCGGTGTGCTTTCGCTTCTTGGACGTCGATCACAATACCGGGAAGCAGAGTCCTCGACATGGAAAATCCATACGAAGCAACAGGGACATGGAGAGAAATCGAGGAAGGTGCGACGAATTCCGATGAATCATCAAATAGTTTTATACGGAGAATAATGGATTAATATGTATACACGACGACATTCTCGAACATGTGTACGAGTTCGGTCTGAATCCCATTCGTGTTCATGAGAGCGGACTCACTCTCCGCGAAATGGTGCCGGCTGAACGAAGCGAGTGCGAGAAATACTATCTCTCACCTTGTATCCGGGGGCGTCTTCCGCTCCGTATACCGGTGAAGAACGTGTGATAGACGGCCATCTGAGACGCACGATCATGCGGAATCCAATCATGGGTCGAACAGTGAATATCTCCGCTGCGACCGGATACGAGTTGCGGCAAAATGTCGTACTTCTGAGGAAGCAAAACAAAATTCATCAACTCTGTCGCTGGCAAGCTAGTCGATGTAGCAAATCCATTCTCAACGGCGGTTTGAAATTCATCAACGTAATTTGTAAATAGTCAGCAGCGGAAGATGCGGCGAATGCGTGCGTGTCAGTTGTCACATTCAACTCCCGGAAACGGATGTCAGGCGAGAAGATCGTGTAACGAAGGAAGAAAGCATCCCTGCCACATGCGAACAGTATTTCGATGAATTAAATCATACGGACAAGATCAAGTATTCATTAAGCATGTCAATGCGAAGAAAACTATTAGGTGAAGTCGGCGATATTTCACGGAGCCTGCTCTGGGTACACGTATCCGTATTCTTGCAGTATTCAGAAGCGTTAAGATGATGCGAGTCAAAGTCTTCCCGAACAATGCTGGTGGCAGCGTCGATAGTAGCTGCGCTGTATGTACTAGTAGAATTCCTGATTGAACTCGTGATCGTATAGCAAATCACAATACTGGAGCGTTCATGAATGAAACCGAATTTCCTGCAAAGCAAAATGATTGCCGGAATAATACGCTCGCAAGGAATGAGAGGATTATTGCATTGATATGTGCAATGAACAGCAACTTGAACTCTCATGTTGAGGATGGTCATCATGCTGCCGTGACATCTGTCGCTTTTCACCCGGATGGAAAAAGAATCGCCAGCGGCTCAAATGATAGGACAATAAAGCTCTGGGATGCTGAGAGCGGTAGACTGCTTCGCAATCTGGAAGGGCACGAGGAAGCGGTATATTCCGTTGTCTTCAGTTCGGATGGCCTTTATATTGCCAGTGGCTCCGGTGATGAGTCAGTGAAACTATGGAATGTAGAACGCGGAAATCAACTTCGCAGCATGATAGGGAAAGGCTCTGTCGAATCTGTCGCCTATAGCCCGGACGGGAAGTTCATTGTGAGCGGCTCAACTACGGTGATTCTATGGGATGCACGGAGTGGAACACAAACTCGGACACTGGATAAACACCGTGGCCATGTCAACTCTGTTACCTTCAGCCCGGACGGGAAAATCATTGCCAGTGCTTCAGGGGACAGAGCAGTCTTAGTCTGGAATACCGAGACAGGTGATCTGCATCATACCCTGGAAGGACACGAAGCTTCGGTCTACGCAGTTGCGTTCAGTCCGGACGGGAAAATCGTTGCAAGCGGCTCGCATGATAGAACGGTCAAGCTGTGGAATGCAGGCACCGGCGAGCTGCGTCATACCCTGGAAGGACACGAAGCTACAGTCAACGCAGTCGCGTTCAGTCCGGACGGGAAAATCGTTGCCAGTGCTTCAGGTGACAGTACAGTCAAAGTCTGGAATACCGAGACAGGTGGTCTGCGTCATACCCTGGAAGGACACAAAGCTTCGGTCAACGCAGTCGCGTTCAGTCCGGACGGGAAAGTCATTGCCAGTGGCTCGAGCGATAACACAGTACTACTATGGGATGTTGAGACCGGTGGTCGTATGATGGGCCTGGGTGGGAACTCGGGTTGGGGATTGTCCGTTGCCTTCGCTCGCGATCCGGATGGAAGCATCATTGCCAGTGGCTCGCATGATAGAACGGTCAAGCTGTGGAATGCAGGCACTGGCAGGCTGCGTGATACCTTGGTAGGACACGACGCCCCGGTCAGCTCAGTCGCGTTCAGTCCAGACGGAAATGTCATTGCCAGTGGCTCACATGATACGACAGTCAAGCTTTGGAATGCAGCCGCCCGCGAGCTGCGTCATATCTTGGTAGGACACGACGCCCCGGTCAGCTCAGTCGCGTTCAGTCCGGACGGGAAAATCGTTGCCAGTGCTTCAGGTGACAGTACAGTCAAAGTCTGGAATACCGAGACAGGTGGTCTGCGTCATACCCTGGTAGGACACGACGCCCCGGTCAGCTCAGTCGCGTTCAGTCCAGACGGCAATATCATTGCCAGTAGCTCGTATGATAGAACAGTCAAGCTCTGGGATGCTGAGAGCGGTGGCCCGCGTGGCAATCTGGAAGGGCACCTGAGAAGGGTGTTCTCCGTTGCCTTCAGCCCGGATGGTCTTATGCTTGCCAGCGGCGCAGATGATGCAACAGTCAAGCTCTGGGATGCTCAGAGCGGAGTCCTGCTTCGCAATCTTCAAGGGTATGAAGGTTTTGTTCGATCAGTTGCGTTCAGTCCGGATGGGAGTATCATTGCCGGTAGCTCGTTTGATAGAACAGTCAAGCTCTGGGATGCTCAGAGCGGAGTCCTGCTTCGCAATCTTCAAGGGTATGAAGGTTTTGTTCGATCAGTTGCGTTCAGTCCGGATGGGAGTATCATTGCCGGTGGCTCCGCTCAGAGTTCCATTTACATTTGGAGCGTACAGTCCGGCACGCTGCTTGCTACAATGCGTACATGCACCGGTGCATCATGGATCACCTACACTCCCGACGGTTACTTCATCGGGTCTGACGATGAGATGGAGAATCTGTTGCTGTATTTCAGGAGCGATGATAAAACCTATCCCTCCAACATCTTTCCCCGCGACAATCCGAATCCGCGAAAAGTGGCGGAGGCGCTGAGTGGTGGAAAGAGCAACATGGCTGCAGCAGGAGCGGAGGTTCACAGTGGAAATGCTCTTCCTTCAAAAAGAATAAAAATGTTAGGAAGTGGTTAAAAGAGAAAAAACGATGGGATGTTTACCGATGAGAAGCGAGAATGAATACAGATATGGAGCATACACGATGCAGAAGCTTACTCAAATAGAGAGCGTATATGAGTAGCACTGGATATCCTGAGAAGCCAGATGATACACAACGGAGGGCTGTGAATGCCAAGCGTTTGCAGATTCAAGCGCTGATTCATGACATGTTCAGCACGTTGAATTTTGTTGTTGACGATGGTCATCGTGATTCCGTGACATCCGTTGCATTCAGTCCGGATGGGTGTAGCATCGCCAGTGGTTCATGGGATAAAACGGTGAAGATATGGGATGTACAGAGTGGGAGATTGCTTCGCAGCTTGGAAGGGCATACTAGCGGCGTATCATCTGTTGCTTTCAGTCGCCGGGATGGCCGTATCATTGCCAGTGGCTCGTTCGATAATACGGTTAAGATATGGGATGTAGGGAGTGGCAGACTGCTTTGCAGCTTGGAGGGGCACGGAGCTTCTATCTACACAGTTGCGTTTAATCCTGATGGGAGAGTTGTTGCCAGCGGCTCCGGCGATGAATCGGTGAAACTATGGGATGTTCGTAGCGGAAGAATGCTTCTCAGTTTGGAGGAGCACACGGACCGGGTTAATTCCGTCGCCTTCAGCCCTGATGGCCGTATCATTGCCGGTGGCTCATGGGATAAAACAGTAAAAATATTTGACAATCAGAGCGGGAGATTGCTTCGCAGTTTGGAAGGGCATACTAGCGAGGTATTATGCGTCGCCTTCAGCCCGGATGGGCGTGTCATTGCCAGCAGCTCCGGTGATGAATCGGTGAATATATGGGATGTTCAGGGTGGAAGCTTACTTCGCAGCATAAAAGGTATGGGCTCTATCGAATCGGTAGCCTTTAGCCCAAATGCACAAGTCATTGCTGGCACTTGCGCCAATGGAACGGTAAAGCTGTGGGATGCAACGAGTGGGTGCTTGCTTCGCAATCTTGAACTGGCCGAAGCTCATCATGTCAACTCCGTCGCCTTTAGTTCGGATGGGCGTGTTATTGTCAGCGGCTCGTATGAAAGAACAGTTGCGTTATGGGATGCAGAGAGTGGAGCATTGCTTCGTAGCTTGGAAGGTGGAGACTCTTTCGAATCCGCCGCCTTCGGCCTTGAAGGTGGAGGTTCTTTCGAATCTGTCGCCTTCAGTTCGGACGGGAATGTCATTGCTGGTGGTGCAGATGATGATACGGTTAAGCTATGGGATGCTAGGAGCGGAGAGCTGCTCCGCAGTTTGGAGGGGCACGGAGACTCTATCTATACAGTAGCGTTCAGCCCTGATGGGAAAGTCATTGCCAGCGGCTCCGGTGATGAATCGGTGAGATTATGGGAGGCTGGAAGCGGAATACTGCTCCGTAGCTTGGAAGGGCATGCGAGAGGGGTTTATTCCGTCGCGTTCAGTTCGGATGGGCATGTCATTGCCAGCGGCTCTTATGATGGGACAGTTAAACTCTGGGATGCTGAGAGCGGCGGATTGCTTCACAGCTTGGAGGGGCACGCGAGAGGGCTTAGACCCGTTGCCTTCAGTCCTAACGGCCACGTCGTTGCTGCTGGCTCCGGTGCGGCGAACGTAAAACTCTGGGATGCTGAAACCGGAAGACTGCTACACAGTCTTGAAGAACACGATAGTTGGATCTACTGTGTTACCTTCAGCCCTGATGGGAAGCTCCTTGCGAGCGGCTCGGGTGATCACACAGTAAAGCTCTGGGATATTCGAAGCGGTAGATTGCTTCGCAGCATGAAAGGGGGAGGTTCTGTAGAATCGGTAGCCTTCAGCCCGAATGCACGAATTCTTGCAAGTAGTTCCGGTGATGAAACGGTAAAGCTATGGGATGTTGCGAACGGAAGGCTTCTTCGTAACCTGGAAGGGCACGCGATCAAGATTAACTCAATCGCGTTCAGTCCGGATGGGAGAATCATTGCCGGTGGCTCCGCTCAGAGTTCCATTTACATTTGGAGTGTACAATCCGGCACGCTGCTTGTTACAATGCGTAAATGCACCGGTGAATCATGGATCACCTACACACCCGACGGTTACTTCATTGGGTCTGACAGAGCGAGGGAGAAGCTGTTGTTTTCCATAAAGCTTGGTGAGAAGCATTATCCCTCCGACACCTTTCCCCGCGACAATCCGAATCCGCGAAAAGTGGCGGAGGCGCTGAGTGGTGGAAAGAGCAACATGGCTGTAGCAGGAGCGGAGGTTCACAGTGGAAATGCTCTTTCTTCAAAAAAACAAAAACTTCTAGGAAATGGTGGAATACAAGAAAATGCCGGGATGTTTCCTGAGGAGGGGCGAGAATGAAAACAGATGTGCAACACTTCAGATGCAACTTTTCGAATCTAACGGAGAGTGAATTGTGAATAGTGAATCGTGTATCATCTATCGATGTGTTAATCAGCACGGTGGATTATCTCGTCTAAATTTTAATGCCGTGCAGAGTTCGCCATGCAGCGCATGCGTTGCGCGTGTATGTTGTGAACTTCGGCTGTCGGAGGTGGCAACTGTTGTTGTTGATCAAGCGAGCGAGTGCTGATGATGCCGATGAATGAAGTATACGAGTATCCGATGGAGTTCATTCCCGCCGGGAGCTTCCGCATGGGGGACATCACCGGTACTGGGCACCGCGATGAAACCCCCGTACACGAGGTGCTTATCACGCGGGCGTTCATGATGAGCCGCACGCAGGTGACGATGAAGCAGTATCGCGTGGTGATGGGATGCAATCCGAGTCGCTTCAGAGGCCCGGACAT
>Ga0114946_10000763_pt1 | contig 21711 bp, 38 predicted proteins | sample WalLakDeSediment_FD_88676 | JGI IMG/M metagenome (GOLD analysis project Ga0114946, IMG submission 88676) | Lake sediment microbial communities from Walker lake, Nevada to study Microbial Dark Matter (Phase II) - Walker Lake 11/02/13 Deep Sediment | ecosystem: Environmental > Aquatic >...
ACAACGTGGAGATGGATATCGAGCTGATCACGCCGATCGCGATCGAGCCTGGTCTGCGTTTCGCCATCCGCGAGGGTTCGCGGACCGTCGGCGCCGGCGCGGTCATCAAGATCAACGAATAGGTATTCAGGGAAGGCCCGGTGGTGGGTCGGCCTTGGACAAGGCCGGCCCAGGCCGGTTGCGAGGGAGGAAGCAGGCAAAGATGGCAGAGCAGAAGATACGCATCCGGCTGCGGGCCTTTGATCACCGCATTCTCGACCAGTCTGCCGTCAAGATAGTTGAGACGGCACAGCGCACTGGAGCTCGGGTATCCGGTCCGATTCCGTTGCCCACCCGTAAGTCGATCTATACTGTCCTGGTTGCGCCCAACGGCGAGAAGGACATTCGGGAGCAGTTCGAGTTGCGCGTACACAAGCGCCTCATCGACATCACCGATCCCACGGCCAAAACGGTCGACGCTCTAATGCGTCTGGACCTTCCGGCCGGCGTGGACATCGAGATCAAGTCCTGACCGCCCTGGCAGTTTCCAGGGCCCGGTGACGCCGGGCCTGTGATGCCGAGGGACGCGGGAGGTTTGAGTTGTGGCAGATAGGGATAAGTGGATCATAGGGCGCAAGGTCGGCATGACCCAGGTTTTCGACGACCAGGGACGGGCCTTGGCCGTAACAGTCATCAAGGCCGGACCTTGCACAATCGTCCGGCGGCGCACCGAAGCCCAAGACGGCTACAACGCCGTCCAGGTTGGCTTCGAGCCGGTCGCTCCGGGGCGGCTGATCAAGCCCCTGCAAGGTCAGTTCGATCGGGCCAAGGTCCAGCCGGCCCGGGTTCTGCGCGAGTTCCGCTGTGAAGAGCCGGAGCTGTACGAGCCGGGACAGGAGATCAGCGTCGACGTTTTCACGCCCGGCGATGCCGTGGACGTCAGTGGCATCTCCAAGGGGCGAGGTTTTGCGGGCCCCATCAAGCGTCACGGCTTCAGCCGCGGCCCGATGAGCCATGGTTCCAAGTACCATCGGAGGGTCGGGTCCATGCAGTCGCGGGCCGCCTCGCGCGTGTTCAAAGGGCGCAAGCTTCCCGGCCGGATGGGCGGGGTCAAGGTTACGGCGCAGAACCTTAAAGTAGTCAGCACCGATCCTGAGCGCTATGTGCTCGTGCTCAAGGGTGCGGTTCCCGGTCCCAACGGCGGGCTGGTTAGCGTACGCGCACGGCGCAAGGGCCGTCGCTGAGGTCCAGGGAGGTAGCGTCGATGAAAGTGCCGATGTACAACCAAGCAGGCAATAAGCTTGATGATATCGAGGTTTCTGAGGCGGTTTTCGGCATCGTCGGATATGACGAGCTTATCCACAGCGCCGTCATCCGGCACCTGGCCAATGGGCGGCAAGGCACCGCGCACACCAAGACCCGGGCCGAGGCCCGGGGCGGTGGGCGCAAGCCCTGGCGCCAGAAGGGCACTGGTCGTGCCAGGCACGGCAGCATCCGCTCTCCGATCTGGCGGGGCGGCGGCGTAGCCTTCGGGCCACGCACGCGTGACTTCAGCTTGGGCATGCCCAAGCGCACTCGCCGGTTGGCTTTGCTGGCTGCCTTGTCCGCCAAGGCTCGCGCAGGTTCGATCGTGGTTCTGGACGAGCTTGGCCTAGCGGAGCCCAAGACCAAGGTCCTCTTGGCGGTTCTGGACGCGGTGCAGGCGAGCGAGGGTGGCCGCAGCGCTCTCATCGTGACTTCGTTGCCGGAGCCCAACGTGGCGCTGTCGGCCCGCAATCTGCCGGCTGTAAGAGCCATTGAGGCCCGCAACATCAATGTGTACGACGTGGTCAAGTACGACCGGATCATCATGACCCGGGATGCGCTGACCGCAATGGAGGAGGCGCTGGCGTCATGAAGAGCCCGCACGAGATTATCATCCGGCCTATCCTCTCGGAAAAGAGCACCACCGGGCTGGCCGTGGATAAGTACACGTTCATAGTCGACCCAGCCGCCAGCAGGACTGAAATCAAGGATGCCGTGGAGGCAGTTTTTAAGGTCCGGGTCAAGTCGGTGAACACCCAGAATCGCCGGGGCAAGATGAGGCGGATGGGCTATCATACGGGACGCAAACCGGACACCAAGAAGGCTGTTGTGACGCTGGAGCCGGGTCAGCGGATTCCCTTCTTCGAGGGGCTGACCAGGTAGGACCGGATTTGGGCCTGGCACCTTGCAGGCCCGGGTTTCGCTGGTGGCCGGGATTAGCCTGGCGGTACCAGCCGGCGGACCCCCTTTGGGCGCAGCGTCAGTACAATGGGCCGAGGAGTGACACTACGTGGCAGTTAGAGGATTCAAACCTACATCGCCCGGCAGACGGACGATGACGGTTGATGATTTCTCGGACATCACCAAGACTGAGCCCGAGAAGTCCTTGACCAAGCCTTTGCGGCGGACTGGCGGCCGCAATGCCCAGGGACGCATGACCGTGCGCCACCGGGGCGGCGGACACCAGCGCCGTTACCGCATCATCGATTTCAAGCGGGACAAGGATGGCGTGCCGGCGCGCGTCGCCGCCATTGAGTACGACCCCAACCGGTCGGCTCGTCTGGCCCTGCTGCACTACGCCGATGGCGAAAAGAGGTACATATTGGCTCCGGTCGGGGTCAAGGTCGGCGCCACCGTGATGTCCGGCCCGGAGGCCGACATTAGGCCCGGCAACTGCCTGGCCTTGGTCGACATGCCGGACGGTACGACGTTGCACAATATCGAGATCAAGCCGGGCAAGGGCGCCCAGATGGTTCGCTCGGCCGGGGCCTCAGCCCAGTTGATGGCCAAAGAAGGCGAGCGGGCCCTGTTGCGGATGCCGTCGGGCGAGATGCGGTACATATCCAAGCACTGCCGGGCCACTATTGGTCAAGTCGGCAATGTCGAGCACGAGAACATCACGGTCGGCAAGGCCGGCCGCACCCGCTGGAAGGGGTTTAGGCCCAGTGTGCGCGGTGTGGTGCAAAACGCGGCCGACCACCCGCACGGCGGCGGCGAGGGCCGCTCGCCGATTGGGCGGCAGCCGTCCACTCCATGGGGCAAACCCGCCATGGGCAAGCGGACGCGGCGCAAGAACCGCTATTCTGATCAGTACATCCAGAGGCGTCGTGGCAAGAAGTAGCCGCCAGTCGCACTGGTTAGCAAAGGGGGGCATCCCGTGGGCCGGTCGTTGAAGAAGGGGCCTTTTGTCCACGAAAGCCTGCTGAAGAAGATCACGGCCATGAACGCGGCCCGGGAGAAGCGAGTGATTCGCACCTGGTCGCGGGCATCGATGATCCTTCCGGAGATGGTTGGGCATACCATCGCCGTGTATGACGGGCGCAAGCACGTGCCCGTGTACATCACAGAGGAAATGGTCGGTCACCGGCTTGGTGAGTTCGCGCCGACGCGGACGTTCCGCGGTCACGGCTCGCACACTGAGCGGTCCACCGCTCTGAAGTAGGAGGGCTTCATTGTGACTGAAGCAGCCCAAGTTCAGGTCGGCCAGGCTCTGGCCAAGGCCAAGAACGTCCGGATGTCGCCGCGCAAGGTGAGGATCGTCGTTGACATTATCCGGGGCAAGGACGTCGCTGAGGCTTTGGCTGTTCTGAGCTTTATGCCCAAGCGCGCCGCGGAGATTGTCGCCAAGGTGATCAAGTCGGCCGCGGCCAACGCTGAGCACAACATGGATCTCGACCGGGATCGCCTCTACGTCGCCCAAGCGTACGTGGACGCCGGGCCGACCCTGAAGCGGTTTCAGCCACGTCAGCGCGGTCAGGCCTTTGAGATCAAGAAGCGCTCGAGCCACATCACCGTCGTGGTGCGCGAGCGCGAGGGGAGCAAGTAGCTATGGGTAAGAAGGTCCATCCCAAGGGCTTGCGCCTAGGCATAGTCCAGGACTGGGACTCGAAGTGGTTCGCGGACAAGAGGCAGTACAAGGAGCTGCTACTTGAGGACGTCAAGGTGCGCGGGTTTGTCGAGGACCGCTTGGCCAACGCCAGCGTCGCCCGCATTGAGATTGAGCGCGCCGCAAATCGCCTCAAGCTGACGATCCACACCGCCAAGCCCGGCATGGTCATCGGGCGCGGCGGCCAGGGGGTCGAGGCTCTGCGCAAGGAGCTGGCTGAGCTCACTGGTCGCGTCGTCGCGATCAACATCGTGGAGATCCGGACCGCTGAGCTCGATGCACAGCTGGTCGCGGCGAACATAGCTCAGGCTTTGGAACGGCGGATTTCTGCTCGCCGGGCCATGAAGAACGCCGTCACCCGGGCCATGCGCATGGGTGCACGCGGCGTGCGCGTCCTCGTCTGTGGTCGCCTCTCCGGAGCCGAGATGGCGCGGCGCGAGCGGTCCTGGCAGGGCAGTGTGCCGCTGCACACGCTGCGGGCCGATATCGACTACGGCGCGACCGAGGCGCACACCACCTACGGCCGGATTGGGGTCAAGGTGTGGATATACAAGGGTGAGATCCTGGCACCGCGGTCACGCGCGCGGGAGGCTTAGAACGCTATGTTGATGCCCAAGAGAGTCAAATATCGCAAGCCGCAACGCGGCCGGATGCGCGGCTCTGCCAAGCGCGGCACCGAGGTTTTCTACGGCGAGTACGGTTTGCAGGCTCTGCAGGCCGGTTGGGTCACTGACCGGCAGATAGAGGCCGCCCGTGTCGCTCTGACTCGTTACGTCAAGCGTGGCGGTAAGGTCTGGATCAAGATCTTCCCGGATCGCGCGGTTACCAGAAAGCCGGCCGAGACCCGCATGGGTAGCGGCAAGGGCAACCCGGAGTGGTGGGTCGCCGTGGTCAAGCCCGGCAGGGTCATGTTCGAAATCGCCGGCGTGCCCGAAGAGGTCGCCCGTGAGGGTATGCGGTTGGCTTCCCACAAGCTGCCGATCAAGACCAAGTTTGTGAAACGACATGAAGCAGGTGGTGAGGCCAGTGAATCCTAAGGAGGTCCGGGAGCTCTCCGACGCTGAGTTGGCCGGCAAGGTCAAGACTCTCAAGGAGGAGCTTTTCAACCTGCGCTTCCAGTTGGCCACGCGCCAGCTCGACAACCCAATGCGGATCCGGGACGTCAAGAAGGACATCGCTCGGGTCAAGACGATTCAGCGTGAGCGCGAGCTCCGCCACGAGCGGGTGGGTGACTAGAATGACGACTGAGCGCGGGATGGCCAAGGTGCGCGTTGGCACCGTGGTATCAGACAAGATGGATAAGACCGTCGTGGTTGCGATTGAGACCATCGACAAGCATCCCCTGTACGGCCGCCGGATCAGGCGCACCAAGCGCCTCAAGGTGCACGATGAGGACAACTCTTGTGCGGTTGGCGATGTCGTCCGGGTGATGGAGACCAGGCCGCTGTCCAGAGATAAGCACTGGCGCGTGCTCGAGGTCGTCAGAAAGGCCCGCTGAGGCGAGGAGGTTAACATCGATGATCCGCGCTCTTACCCGCCTCAACGTGGCGGATAACACCGGCGCCAAGAAGGTCATGTGCATCCGGGTGCTCGGTGGCTCCAACCGGGGCTACGGCAGCATCGGTGACATCATCGTGGCCTCGGTCAAGGAAGCGGCGCCGGGCGGCGCCGTCAAGAAGGGTGAGGTCGTGCGGGCCGTGATTGTCCGGACCCGCAGCGGCGCCCGCCGCGTGGACGGTTCGCGAATCAAGTTCGACGAAAACGCGGTGGTCATCATCCGTGATGACCGCGAACCGCGCGGCACGCGCATTTTTGGCCCGGTGGCCCGCGAACTCCGGGAACGGGAGTTCATGAAGATTGTTTCACTGGCTCCGGAAGTCCTGTAGTTAGGACTGGGGCTCGGGAGGTTTTACGATGGCGCGACCCAAGAAGCAGGCGGCACCCACGAAGCTGCACGTTCGCAAGGGCGACACAGTGGTCGTCTTGTCCGGCAAGGATGCCGGCAAGAAGGGCAAGGTCGTCCGCACGATCCCCGCTGAAGGGCGGGTTGTAGTTGAGGGTGTCAACATGATCAAGAAACACATGCGGCCCACGCAGAAGGTTATGCAGGGCGGCATCATCAACCAGGAAGCCCCGGTTCACAGTGCCAAGCTCATGCTGGTCTGTGGCCGTTGCGCCAAGCCCACGCGAACCAAGGCCAAGACGCTGGCCAACGGCGACGTGGTCCGGGCCTGTCGCAAGTGCGGCGAGACCCTGGATAAGTAGGAGGGTCGGCGGTGGCTACTGTGGCTCCATTGCGCGAGCGGTACAAGGCTGAGGCCGTACCTGCGCTGCTTAAGCAGTTTGAATACAAGAACGTCATGCAGGTCCCGAAGGTCGAGAAGGTGATTGTCAACATGGGCGTGGGCGACGCGATTGCCAACCCCAAGGCCCTCGAGAACGCGGTTGCGGAGTTGAGTCGCATCACCGGCCAGCGCCCAGTGGTCACGACCGCCAAGAAGAGCATCGCCGCGTTCAAGGTCCGTGAGGGGATGAAGATCGGGTGCAAGGTTACCTTGCGCGGCGACCGGATGTACAGCTTCCTGGATCGCCTGATCGGCGTGGCCCTGCCGCGGGTGCGCGACTTCCGGGGTGTGTCGGCGCAGAGCTTTGACGGCCGAGGCAATTACACTCTGGGTATCCGCGAGCAGTTGATCTTCCCCGAGATCGACTACGAGAAGGTCGAGAAGATTCGCGGCATGGACGTGGTCATCGTGACCACCGCCCAGACTGACGAGGAAGGCAGGGCTCTGCTCAAGGAGCTGGGCATGCCCTTCAAAGAGTCCGCTTAAACCCCCCTCTGGGGGCTGTGTCTAGAACGGAGGTTTTGTCGTGGCCAAGAAAGCACTGGTCGAGAAGTGGAAGCGCCCGGCCAAGTACCGGAGCCGGGCCTACAATAGGTGCCACGTTTGTGGTCGGCCCCGCGCATATATGCGCCATTTTGGCCTGTGCAGGTTGTGCTTCCGGCGGCTTGCGCACCAAGGCATGATTCCCGGTGTGCGCAAGGCCAGTTGGTAGCGGGTTGCCGCAAGCAAGCTAGGAGGTGTGGGGCGTGACGATGTCTGATCCGGTTGCCGACATGTTGACCAGGATCCGTAACGCCAATTTGGTTCACCACGATAGGGTGGAGATGCCAGGTTCGGGCATCAAGAAGTCCATAGCCAAGATTCTCAAGGATGAGGGCTTCATCAAGGACTTCGAATGGGTGGAGGACAACAAGCAGGGAATCCTGCGCCTGCAACTCAAGTACGGGCCGAACAAGCAAAAGGTAATCAACGGGCTCAAGCGGATTTCCAAGCCTGGGCTGCGCGTATACGTCAAGCGGGATGAGGTCCCCAGGGTTCTGGGCGGCCTAGGTATCGCCATACTGTCCACTCCTCAAGGAGTGATCACCGACAGGCAGGCCCGCCGTGATCGCGTAGGCGGCGAAGTCATCTGCTACGTCTGGTAAGCGGAGGGATAAGGAGTGTCCAGAGTAGGCAAAAGGCCGGTTGCTGTACCCGCCGGCGTCGAGGTTAAGCTCGATGGGCACACCATGACCGTGTCTGGGCCTCGGGGTACACTCGAGCGCCGCCTCCATACGGCGATGGATATCGCCGTCGAGGACAATGTGATCACGGTCAGCAGGCCCACCGATAACCGCCAGCACCGGGCGCTGCATGGGTTGACACGGAGCCTGGTCGCCAACATGGTCACCGGAGTCACCGACGGGTTTCGCCGGACCCTGGAGATCGTCGGCATCGGCTATCGCGCGACCAAGCAGGGTCATAAGCTCGTATTGACCGTCGGGTACTCGCACCCGGTTGAGATTGACCCGCCAGATGGCGTGGAGATCGAGGTGCCTTCGACCAACGTTGTCGTGGTCACTGGTGCCGACAAAGAGAAGGTTGGACAGACCGCGGCCAACATCCGTGCGGTCAGGCCGCCTGAGCCGTACAAGGGCAAGGGCATCAGGTACCAAGGCGAGGTTGTCAGGCGCAAAGCCGGTAAGGTCGGCAAGTAGCTGAGGAGGACCACCTAGATGATACAAAAGCAGGACAGAAACCTGGCCCGCAGGCGGCGGCATCTCCGAGTGCGCAAGAAGCTGTTTGGCACTGCGGATCGCCCGCGCCTGGGCGTGTTCCGTAGCCAAAAGCACATCTATGCGCAGCTTGTGGATGACATCAAGGGAATCACCCTCTGCGCCGCATCCTCGCTGGACCCGGAGCTTCGCTCATCCGAGGGGTTGGGGAGCACAGTTGAGGCCGCCCGCCGGGTGGGCGAGTTGATTGCCAAGCGTGCCCTGGCCGCAGGCATCGAGGAGATCGTCTTTGACCGGGGCGGCTATATCTATCATGGTCGCGTCGCGGCTTTGGCCGCCGCGGCCCGGGAAGCGGGGTTGCGATTTTAATGCCGGCTAGAGGTGGTAGGGGCGCGGGCCGCGGACCCGGAGGAAGGGGACCAGGCCAGGGCCAGTCCCAAGGTCAGGGTGGTAGGCGCGACAGGCGCGACCGGCCCCGCCGGGATCAAGATGCGCAGATGCTGGCCGATGCGGTCGAGTTCAAGGAGCGCGTGGTCACGATTAAGCGGGTCGCCAAGGTGGTCAAGGGTGGCCGGCGGTTCAGCTTCAGCGCCCTGGTTGTCGTCGGAGACGAGAAGGGACGCGTTGGCGCCGGCTTGGGCAAGGCCACGGAGATTCCGAACGCCATCAGCAAAGGCATCGAGGACGCCAAGAAGAGCCTGGTGTCGGTGCCGCTCAAAGGGACCACGATTCCGCATCAGATTCAGGGTCACTTCGGCGCGGGCGAGGTGCTGCTCAAGCCGGCAGCCCCTGGAACTGGCGTAATCGCTGGTGGACCGGTGCGCGCAGTGTTGGAGCTGGCCGGCATCCGTGATATACTGACCAAGTCTTTGGGCTCCTCCAATGCCGCGAACATGGTCTACGCTACGATTACCGCTCTTGAAGGGCTGCACCGCCCGGAGGATGTGGCACGCCTGCGCGGCAAGACGGTCGAGGAGCTTATTGGAGGTGTGCGCGGGTGAGCTTGCATGAATTGAGCCCAGCGCCAGGCGCAAGGCGGCGCCGGCGTCGCGTCGGCCGCGGCATTGGTTCCGGCCGGGGCAAGACCAGCGGCCGCGGTCACAAGGGGCAAAACTCACGTTCCGGCGGCGGCGTTCGTCGGGGGTTCGAGGGTGGCCAGATGCCACTCTATATGCGGGTGCCCAAGTTCGGGTTCAACAACAAGTTTCGCCGGGACTACGCCGCGGTTAACGTCGGCGACCTTGTCGGGTTCCCGGCGGAGGCTGAGATCGATCCCGACGCCCTCGTGGCAGCCGGTCTGGTTAAGTTGCCCAAGCAGGGTGAGGGGCACTTTGGCGGCCTCGTCGGCATCAAGATTCTGGGCGGCGGCGACCTTGACCGTGCCCTGGTGGTCAAGGCCCACGCCTTCACCGTCAGCGCCAAGGCCAAGATCGAAGCGGCCGGCGGCCGGGCCGAGGTGATCTAGGTGCTGGCCTCGCTGCGGAGCGCCTTCAGGATTCCTGATCTGCGCAGGCGGATCATGTTCACGTTCTGGATGTTGATTGTCATCCGGGTGGGCACGCACATCGCCGTACCCGGAATCAACGTCGCCGCACTCAAAGACCTTATCGGGGCCGGCTCACTGCTGGGCCTGATGGACCTGTTCAGCGGCGGCGCGTTCAGCAGCTTCTCGATCCTGGCGATGAGCGTCACGCCGTACATCACGTCGTCGATCATCATGTCGCTGTTGCAGATGATCATCCCGGCCTGGGAGGAAATGGCCAAGGAGGGCGAGGAGGGCCGCCGCAAGCTCCAGCAGTACGGGCGGTACGGCACCCTCGTGCTCGGTATGCTGCAGGGGTTCGGCATGGCCTACGGCCTGCGCCAAGCGGTTCTGAATCCGGGGACCGGCTCGTACCTTTTGATTGCCTTGGCCCTCACCGCCGGTACCGTGTTCCTGATGTGGCTTGGTGAGCAGATTACGGAGCACGGCATCGGCAACGGCATCTCGATAATCATCTTCGCCGGCATCGTGTCGAGGAGCCCGGCCGGTCTGGCCAACTTGTTCCGGTACCTTTCGGCAGGCGGATGGCGCCTGATCACCACCGGGGAGCAGGACGGGGTCGGCATCGTGAACATTCTCTTCCTGACGTTGATCGGACTCGGCGTCATCGCCGCCGTCGTCGCCATTCAGGAGGGCGAGCGCCGGATTCCGGTTCAGTACGCGAAGCGCGTGGTCGGCCGCAAGATGTACGGGGGTCAGTCCACGCACATTCCGCTCAAGGTCAACCAGGCCGGCGTTATTCCGGTAATCTTCGCCACGTCCCTGCTGGCGTTCCCGACCACGATCGCCTCGTTTTTCACCGGCAGGGTGGCGACCTGGATAACCAGTGTTCTCGAGCACGGCTCACCGGTGTTCCTGTCGCTCGAGTTCTTGCTGATCATCGCGTTCACCTATTTTTACACGGCCATCACGTTCAACCCGAGTGACGTAGCCAACAACCTTAAGAAGCACGGGGGCTTCATCCCGGGCATCCGACCGGGGCGGCCGACCACGATGTTTCTCGATCGGGTCCTGACCCGGCTGACCCTCGTCGGCGCCTTGTTCTTGGCGACGATCGCCATCATGCCCAACTTTGTCATGCGGGTCACTGGTGTGCCCAACGTCTACTTCGGCGGTACGGCTCTGCTGATCGTGGTCAGCGTGGCGCTGGAGACCATGAAGCAGATCGAGAGCCACCTCTTGATGCGTCACTACCAGGGCTTCTTGAGGTAGTGGCCGTGACGATTCCGGCGACGGCCTCTTGCATCATCGTGTTCCTAGGCCCGCCGGCCAGCGGCAAGGGGACGCAGGCGGCGAGCCTGGCCGAGCGGACAGGGATGGGGCTTGTCGTCACCGGCGAGATGCTGCGCCGCAATGTGGCGGCGGGCACGCCCACGGGTTTAGAGGCCAAGTCATTCATGGATCAGGGACTGCTGGTGCCGGATCACCTGCTCAACCGGATGGTCGGCGAGACTCTGCGTGAGCCGGGCTATCTGAAAGGTGTCATTTTGGATGGCTATCCACGGAACATGGCTCAGGCCGAGTTCCTGACGAGCCAACTCGATGCCGCGGGCCGATGCATCTCGCACGCGCTGCTCATCGAGGTGCCTGACGAGCAACTTGTGCGGCGGCAGGCGGGGCGGCTGGTTTGCCGGACGTGTGGTACGGTGTATAATAAGTATTTGTTGCCTCCTCCCAGCGAAGGCGCCTGCGCCTGCGGTGGTGAGCTATATCAAAGATCCGATGACACCGAAGACGTGATCCGCAAACGGCTTGCCGTCTATCGTGACAACACGGCTCCGCTGGTGGAGTACTATGAAGACCTCGGCGTCCTGCGTCGGGTCAATGGTGAGGGCACCCCGGCAGAGGTCCAGGCGGCGGTTCTGACCCAGCTTGAGGCCAAGCAGGAGCAGCCCTAGCCGGTGGTGCAGATCAAGAGCTTGTCGGAGATTGCAACGATGCAGGCCGCCGGCGCCATCGCCGCGCAGGTGATGGCGGAGATCAAGCAGGCTGTGCGGCCGGGTGTGACGACCGCCGACCTCGACCGGCTGGCCGAGAGACGCATCAAGGCGCTGGGCGGCAGACCCGCCTTCAAGGGGCTTTACGGGTTTCCCGCTAGCATCTGTGCGTCGCTCAACCACGAAGTGGTCCATGGCGTGCCGGGGAAGAGGCAGCTGATGCTCGGAGACCTCTTGAAGGTGGACATCGGGGTGTCACACGAGGGGTATTGCGCCGACATGGCCTGCAGCATCGGGGTGGGCGAGGTTTGCGCTGAGGCGCAGCGCCTCCTGGCGGTCACCGCTGCCGCGCTTGACGATGCGGTGATCATGTGCCGGCCAGGACGGACGCTGGGGGATATCGGAGCCGCCGTGCAGAGGCGGGCCGAGGTGAGCGGGTTTTCGGTGGTGCGCGACTACGGAGGCCACGGAATCGGCCGGCGGATGCACGAGGAGCCCTGGATTGGCAACTTCGGAGTGCCCAATAGCGGGCTTTCGCTGGTGTCCGGAATGACGCTCGCGCTCGAGCCGATGATCAACGTGGGCGGCAGTGATGTTGTGACGGTTGACCATGAAGGCTGGCCGGTGATTGTGACGGCCGACGGCACATTGTCGGCGCACTTTGAGCACACAGTGGCCGTGACCGACCAGGGGCCGATGGTCCTGACCGCAAGAGGTGGATAGAGTTGGACGATGCGGGTCCACAGTTATGGCAGCTGGTGACCTCGCTGGCAGGCCGGGACAATGGCCAGTCCTACCTGGTCTGCAAGGTAGGCGGGGACGGCTTTGCCGAGTTGACCGACGGAGACAAGCGTCGAGTCGAGACCCCGAAGCGCAAGAACGTAAGACATCTGGTATGGCATCCGGCGATTGCCGCGGAGTTGGCGGTCAAGTCGCGCAATGGTGCCCAAGTGAAGAACTCAGAAGTGCGTGACGCGCTGCGTCGCCTGCTTGAGGAGGTTTTGCCCGGCAGTGCCGAAGAGTGACGTGATTGAGGTCGAAGGGCGTGTGATTGAGCCCTTGCCCAATGCCATGTTTCGCGTGGAGTTGGACAACGGCCACAAAGTCCTGGCCCATGTTTCTGGGAAGATCCGGCTCAACTTCATCCGGATACTCCCGGGGGATCGGGTTTTGCTCGAGCTCTCACCGTACGACCTGACACGTGGGCGAATCGTTTACCGCTACCGGTAGCCCGGAGCCGTGCCCGGCCTCCGTCGTGGGGCCGCTGGTCGTGAGCCGGGGGGCCGGGTGGCTCTCTTGGCGTGAGCACTTCCGGCTTTAGCTGTGACTTTTGGAGGGAATCATCGATGAAGGTGCGAGCGTCGGTCAAGAGGATGTGCGAGAAGTGCAAGATCGTACGCCGCGAAGGCGTTGTACGGGTTATATGTGTTAACCCCAAACACAAGCAGCGGCAAGGTTAGGCCTGGACTTAGGAGGTGTAGCAATTGGCACGTATTGCAGGTGTGGACCTGCCCCGTGATAAGCGTGTTGCGGTTTCGCTCACCTATATCTTTGGTATAGGTGCCAGCCGGGCACTCGAGATCATCAAGACCACCGGGGTCAATCCTGACACGCGAGTCCGGGACCTGACCGAGGAAGAGGTCAGCCGTCTGCGTGAGTGCATCGACCGCGACTACAAGGTCGAGGGCGATTTGCAGCGCGATGTGCAGATGAGCATCAAGCGTTTGATCGATATCGGTTCGTATCGCGGTCTGCGGCACCGGCGGGGCATGCCCGTCCGCGGCCAGCGGACCAAGACCAACGCCAGGACCCGCAAGGGGCCCAAGCGCACCGTCGGTGTGCGGCGTAAGAAGTAGCGTCAGGGGAGGTTAAGTCTTTGGCACGTAGAGGTCAATCGCCCCGGCGCCGCGAGCGCAAGATGGTGGAGCGGGGCATGGCGCACATCAAATCGAGCTTTAACAACACAATCATCACCATAACCGATCCCCAGGGCAACACGCTCTCCTGGGCGACGTCGGGCGGGATGGGTTTTAAGGGCAGCAAGAAGAGCACACCGTTCGCGGCGCAGATGGCGGCGGAGAAGGCTGCCCGCGCCGCGATGGAGCATGGCATGCGCGAGGTCGAGGTCTTTGTCAAGGGACCCGGCTCGGGCCGCGAGGCGGCCATCCGTTCGCTGCAGGCCGCCGGTCTCGAGGTCAACTCGATCAAGGACGTGACGCCGATTCCGCACAATGGCTGCCGGCCGCCCAAGCGGCGCCGGGTCTAGGGTAAGTTTGGAGGTGCGATTGTTTGGGTAGGTATACTGGGCCCTCATGCCGCCTGTGCAGGCGCGAAGGGACAAAGCTTTATCTTAAGGGAGAGCGGTGCTACTCGCCTAAGTGTGGCATCGAGCGGCGGACCGAGCCGCCGGGCCAGCATGGCCAGTCCCGGCGCAAGCCCTCGGAGTACGGCATGCAGCTGCGCGAAAAGCAAAAGGCCCGTCGCGTCTACGGCGTGTACGAGCGGCAATTCCGCCGCTACTTCGCCAACGCCTCCCGGACCAAAGGCGTCACCGGTACCATGCTGCTCCAGCTGTTGGAGAGACGCCTTGACAACGTCGTGTACCGCATGGGTTTTGCTGATTCGCGCGCCGAAGGGCGCCAGTTGGTTCGCCACGGTCACTTTGAGGTCAATGGGCGCAAGGTAGACATCCCGTCTTTCCAGGTGCGCGAGGACGATGTGGTGGCCGTGCGCGAGGCCAGCCGCGGCATCGCTCCGATTCAGCGCGCGGCGGCTGCCGGTGCCCAGAGGACCATTCCAGCCTGGTTGGATGTCAACTACGATAGCTTCCGCGGGCGCGTGCTGCGCCTACCAACGAGAGAAGAGATCGATGCGCCGGTGCAAGAACACCTGATCATCGAGCTCTACTCGAGATAAGGGGGAGCATACTGACTCATGCTGGGCATGGAGAAACCACGCATTGAGTGCGTCGAACTCGCCCCGGACGGCCGCACCGCGACCTATGAGGTCGAGCCGCTCGAGCGCGGCTACGGCATGACCCTCGGCAACTCATTGCGGCGGGTTCTGTTGTCGTCGCTGCCGGGAGCGGCCGTGACCTCGGTGCGGATCGAGGGAGTATTGCATGAGTTCTCGACCATCGACGGTGTCGTAGAGGACACCACGGACATCGTCCTCAACCTCAAGCAGCTGCGGTTGCGCTTGCACAGTAGCGAGGAAAAGCTGGTCCGGGTGGATGCCATCGGCCCCGGCGTCCTGACCGCTGAGGCAGTCATGTCCGACGCCGACGTTGAAATCCTCAATCCCGACCTGCACCTGGCTACCCTGGCGGACGGCGCTAGGCTGACCATGGAGCTGACCATCGCGCCGGGCCGGGGTTACGTACCTGCCGAGCGCAACAAGCGGGAGGACCAGCCGATCGGGGTGGTGCCTGTTGACGCCATCTTCACGCCGGTGCGCCGGGTCAACTACAATGTCGAGTCGGCCCGCGTCGGCCAGCGGACGGACTACGATAAGCTGATCCTGGACGTGACCACGGACGGCAGCATCTCGCCGGACGAGGCCATGAGCACCGCCGCTCGCATCCTGTGTGAGCACCTGGAGCTGTTCACGGCGTTGGGTGGCCGCGCGGCGGCCGAGTCCCTGCTGGTGGAGCGGGAGGACGAGGCTGAGACCCGTCTGCTCGACGCGCCCATCGAGGAGTTGGAGTTGTCGGTGCGGTCCTTCAACTGCCTGAAGCGCGCAGGTATCAACAGCATCGGCGACCTGTGCGCTCGCACCGAGAACGAGATGGCCAAAGTGCGCAACCTGGGCAAGAAGTCCATGGAAGAGGTCAAGCAGAAGCTGGCCGCCCTGGGTCTGGCCCTGGCTGACCCTGAGGAGTGACAAGATAATGCCACAAGCCAAACTCGGCCGGACCAAGGGAGGCCGCAAGGCGCTGTTTCGCAGCCTGGCCACGGCGCTGTTCGCCAATGAGCGGATCATGACCACTCAGGGCAAGGCGACCGAGGTCAACGCGATCGCCGAGAAGCTGATCACCTTGGCCAAACGGGGTGACCTGCATGCCCGCCGTCAGGTTGCGGCCTACCTGTACGACGAAGACGTGCTGACCAAGCTGTTCGAGAAGATCGGCCCGCGCTACAAGGACCGTCCCGGCGGCTATACGAGGATCATCAGGGCCCATAATCGCCGCGGTGATGCCGCCCAGATGGTGTATCTCGAACTGGTGTAGCAGCAAGTCCGCCATGAACGCACTCATCAGGGCCGAGGGGCTCATGCACCGCTACAGCGGAGCAGGGTCTCCGGCCCTTAGTGATGTCAGCCTCACCATTCACAGCGGCGAATGGGTGGCCGTGGTCGGCCCCAACGGTTCCGGCAAGTCGACGCTGGCCAAGCACTTCAACGCCCTGCTCCTGCCGACCGAAGGTCAGGTGACTGTCCAAGGGCTCGACACGCGCGACCAGGCCAATCTGTGGGAGGTGCGGCGCCGGGTCGGCATGGTCTTTCAGAACCCCGACAACCAGATCGTGGCGACAGTTGTCGAGGAGGACGTCGCTTTTGGGCCCGAGAATCTGGGCGTCGATCCCGTCGAAATCCGCCGCCGCGTCGATTCGGCGCTCGCGCGGGTGGGCATGGCCGAGCACGCCCGCCGCGAGCCGCACTTGCTGTCCGGTGGGCAAAAGCAGCGCGTGGCCATTGCCGGCGCCCTGGCCATGCAGCCGATGTGCCTGATTCTCGATGAAGCCACCTCCATGCTGGATCCGTCCGGCCGCGCCGACGTCATCAGCCTGCTTGCCGAGCTCAAGCGGAGCCTGGGCCTGACCATCATCCAGATAACCCACCATATGGATGAGGTGCTCCTCGCCGACCGGTTGGTGGTCTTGCAGCAGGGCCGGGTGATCCGCGATGGGCCGCCTGCCACGGTCTTTGCCGACCCCGACAGCTTGACGGCCGCCGGCCTCGAGCCGCCGACGATCGTGCGCCTCGCCGCAGCGTTGCGCCGAGCCGGAGTCCAGGTTGCGGCCGGGATCATGTCGGTCGCAGAGCTTGTCGCCGCCCTGGAAGAGGAGGCCGCGGCCGATGGCCATTGAGCTTGTCGACCTGGGTCACACCTACGGCATCGGTACTCCCCACGAGGTGCAGGCCCTCGCGGGCCTCAACCTGACCATCTCCGAAGGCGAGTTCCTCGGCATCATCGGTCCGACCGGCAGCGGCAAATCCACCCTGGCCCAGTGCTTGATCGGCCTGCTCAAGCCGACCGCCGGCAGCGTGTTGGTTGACGGCCGGGACATCACCACCCCGGCGGCCCGCCGCAACCTCAAGTGGCTCCGGCAAAAGATCGGCATGGTCTTCCAGTTTCCCGAGCACCAGCTGTTCGAAGAGACGGTGCTGGCTGACGTCGCCTTTGGCCCGCGCAACCTCGGCCTGACGCCTGAGGAGGCCGCGGCCCGGGCCCGCGCGGCGCTGAGCGCGGTGGGCCTCGGCGGCGACGACGAGATCGCCACGCGCTCCCCCTTCGCCCTGAGCGGCGGGCAGATGCGGCGTGTGGCCATCGCCGGGGTGCTGGCCATGGAGCCCGAGGTCCTGCTGCTCGACGAGCCGGCCGCCGGCCTCGACCCGCAAGGCCGGGCCGAGATCCTCGACCAGATCACTCAACTCCACCGGACGCGCGGCCTGACGGTCATCCTGGTCTCCCACAACATGGAGGAGGTCGCCCGCCTGACCAATCGCCTGCTGGTTCTGGCGGAGGGGCGTCTCCTGATGGACGCCCCGCCAGTTGAGGTCTTCGCGCACGGCGCCCAGTTGCGCGCATTGGGCCTGGATGTGCCGCTGACCGTTCAGGTTCTAGAGCAGCTGCGCGAGTTGGGCTGGCAGGTCCCGCTGAGTGCCGGCGACGAGGTCGAAACCGCTGCCGCCATCGCCGCGGCCTTGCCCTTGCGCCGCGCCGCCCTCCGGCGGGACGACGGGGGTGCCGCCGGATGCTAAAGGGCATCACCCTGGGTCAGTACTTGGCCGGCGAATCGCCGGTCCACCGTCTCGACCCACGAACCAAGATTCTGACCGTACTCATCTATATGGTGGCGATCTTCTCGGCCCGCGGCTGGCCTTCATACCTAATGCTTGGCCTCTTTGCGGCGCTCGCCTTCGCCGCGGCCCGCATTTCGCCGCGCTACATGCTGCGGGCGCTCAAGCCGGTCATCTTCATCCTGGTGTTCACTGTGCTGATCAACATGTTCGTGACCCGCGGCGAAGTGCTGTACCGTATCTGGCGACTGACCATTACCCGCGAAGGCCTGGTCATGGCGGCCACGATGGGTTTCAGGCTGTCGATGCTGGTGATCACGGCATCGTTGCTGACGCTGACCACGCCGCCCATCGCCTTGACCGACGGCCTTGAGTACCTACTCGGGCCGGGCAAGCGCATCGGTGTTCCCGCCCACGAACTGGCGCTGATGCTCACCATCGCGCTGCGGTTCATCCCGACCTTGATCGACGAGGCCGACAAGATCATGAAGGCGCAGATGGCGCGCGGTGCCGATTTCACCAGCGGTGGCCTGGTGCAGCGGGCCCGAGCCCTGCTGCCGTTGCTGGTGCCGTTGTTCGTGAGCGCGTTCAGGCGAGCGGATGACCTGGCGACGGCGATGGAGGCTCGCTGCTACCATGGGGGCGAAGGCCGTACTCGCCTGCGCGGCCTGCGCCTGGGAACCCTCGACTACGTGGCGGGCACGGTGGTGTTGGCCCTCGTGGCGGCGGTCTTCTACCTAAGATTCACAGGGGGGGCGACGGCATGAGCGCACCACGTCGCCTGCGCGTGACCATCAGCTATGACGGGACGGAGTACTGCGGTTTCCAGCGCCAAGGGCGCGGCCTGGTGTCGGTCCAGGACGTTCTGTACGAGGCCATCGCCGCAGTGACCGGCGGGCCGCCGGAGCGCTTCGCGGCCGCGGGACGCACCGACGCGGGTGTGCACGCCCGGGGCCAGGTCATCGCCTTCGATACATCGGGTAAGGTTCCCGCCGAGCGAATCCCGGCGGCCCTCAACGCCAACCTGCCGCAGGATGTGGCCGCCGTGGCGGCTGCCGAGGTGACGGAGCGGTTTCATCCCCGGTTTGATGCGACGGGCAAGACCTACGCCTATAGCTTTTACGGCCAGGATGGAGCGCCCCGCGAGCCATTGCTCGGGCGGTATTGCCTCTACGTGCCGCGGCAGCTTGACGTGGCGGCGATGGCGACGGCCGCGGCGCAGCTTCGCGGACGTCACGACTGCTCGGCGCTGCAGGATACGGGGCGCCCCGTCAAGGATGCGGTGCGCTGGATCGAGTCCTGCACGGTCGAGATCGGCGCGCACCAGCAGGCACCGTGGACCGGCCTGCCGGTGGTGACGATCTCCGTGACCGCCCAGGGGTTCTTGTACCATATGGTCCGGATAATCGCCGGAACCCTGGTGGAAGTCGGGCGCGGTCGCCAAGAGCCGGGGCTGATCGCCCGGTTGCTGGCCGAGGGACGCCGTTCGCTGGCCGGGCCGACGCTGCCGGCGAGGGGGCTTTGCCTGATGCAGGTGCACTACGACCAGGGTTTTAGCTGGAGCGACAAGGGGCAATCTCCGGTTGACACGCCCCGCTCCGTGTCCTAGAATATACACGTGTGTCTATGGGGCCGGCGCTGCCGGCCCACGATTATTAGACGCCAAGGAGGGTTGAGACCTTGTCGACATATACAGCCAAACCGTCCGACATCGACCGCCGGTGGTACGTCGTTGACGCCGACGGCAAGACCCTCGGGCGTCTGGCCAGCGAGGTCGCCAAGGTGCTGCGGGGTAAGCACAAGCCGATTTACACGCCGCACATGGATACGGGCGATTTTGTGATCGTCGTCAACGCGGAGCGGGTGCACTTGACCGGCAACAAGCTTCGCGACAAGTTGTACTTCCGCCATAGCAACTATCCGGGTGGGCTCAAGGTCATGACCTATGAGCACCTGATGCAGCGGCATCCCGAGCGCGCCATCGAGCGGGCGGTCAAGGGGATGCTGCCGCACAATCGCCTCGGGCGCAAGCTGTACCGCAAGCTCAAGGTGTACCGCGGTCCCAAGCATCCGCACCAAGCCCAGCGGCCGGAGCCGCTGGACATCACCGGTTAGTCGCCCAGCAAGAGAGAGGTGTAACGTTTTGGCTGAAACATTCATCGGCGCTACAGGCCGGCGCAAGAGCGCGGTCGCCCGGGTGCGGCTCGTTCCCGGGAGCCCTGAGATAATCATCAACGGCCGTGAGTTCGAGGTGTACTTCCCACTCGAGTCGCTGCGCGATCAGGTAATCAAGCCGTTCAAGGTCACCGAGACCGAGGGGCAGTTTGGCGTGCTCATTAAGGTTCATGGTGGCGGTTCGTCGGGCCAAGCTGGCGCGATCCGTCACGGTATCGCCCGCGCGTTGACCGCGACCGACGGGGATTTCCGGCATGCGCTCAAGCGCGCCGGCCTGTTGACCCGGGACCCGCGCGTCAAGGAACGCCGCAAGTACGGCTTGAAAAAGGCCCGCAAGGCGCCGCAATTCTCCAAGCGCTAGAGGCTCAGAGCACCGTTAGGGTCGACCGAGGCCGTGCCTTGGCCTTACCGCAAGGGTGCGCCGCCGGCGCGTGAGGAGCCGCGGCCCGGGCAGGCAGGCTTAGGAAGCCGCACCGCAGCCACAATAGCGACAGATTCCAGCCCGTCCCGGCAGGGGCGGGCTTTGGCATGTGCGAGGGGCGGCAGGAATCGCCCTGGTCCATGCCAGAAAGCCCTCATTGACAGCCAAGGGGCGCCGGAGTCGCATGGTCGGACTTGGCTGGAGGGAGGGATTGCCATGCAGGCGAGTCCAGCAGTGGTCTTTGCCGCGTTGATGCCGCACCCTCCGGTGGTCGTGCCGGAAGTCGGCGGCCGGCAGCAGCGGCGTGTTCAGGCCAGCGCCGCCGCCATGCACGATTTGGCCGGGCGGCTGGCCAAGGCCGGTCCGACAAGCTTGATCCTGATCTCGCCGCACGGGCCGGTGAGCCAGGGCGGCTTCACCGCGCAGAGCGCGCCGGTGCTCGAGGGGGACCTTGGGGAGTTCGGGGCGCCGGATGTCCGCCTCCGGCTGCGCAGTGACCTTGAACTGCTCGCCGCCGTGGAGCAACAGGCCAAGGCCGACGGGATTCCACTGGTGCTGACCCGCCTGCCGGGACGGGGGCCCGAGGTCGAATCGCTCCATTACGCCATGCTCGTGCCGTTGCACTTTCTGAGGCAGGGTGGCTTCGATGGCGATGTGCTGGTCCTGACAACGGGCTGGACCGACTTGGCGGCCTGTTATCGCTGCGGCCAGAGCCTGGCGGCCGCGGCCGCCGCTCTGAGACGACAGGTTGGGGTCATCGCCAGCGGCGACCTGTCGCACCGCCTCGAGCCGGGCGCCCCGGCCGGCTACGACCCGCGCGGGCGCGAGTTCGACGAGTTGGTGATGGGCGCGCTGGGTCAGGGCCACTATGACAGGCTGCTTGAGATCGACGAGGACCTGGCCGAGCGGGCGGGGGAGTGTGGTTTGCGTCCCATCGTCACCATGTTGGGCGCCGTGTCCACCAACACAGCGCTCCGGCCGGAGGTGCTTTCTTACGAGGGACCCTTTGGCGTGGGCTATGGCGTGGTGGCGTTCGGCCCGGCCCCGACGGCCGTGGATGAGGCGGCCGCCGCTGCCCCGGCCGTCACCGGGGAGCCACCCTTTGCTGATGCTGACGGTCCACACCCGCTCGTGGCCCTGGCTCGCGCAACCATCGAGTCCTACGTGCGCGACGGTCGGGTGCCTAAGCCACCGTCCGGTCCGCCGCCGTCCGGCCTGCCGGCGACGGCCGGCGCCTTTGTCTCCCTACACCATCACGGCCGGCTGCGCGGCTGCATCGGCACCATCGAACCAAACCGCGGCTCCCTTGCCGAGGAAGTCATCGCCAACGCCATCGCCGCGGCCACCGACGACCCGCGCTTCGAGCCAGTCGGACCGGAGGAGCTGGCCGACCTCGAAGTCTCGGTTGACGTCCTCGGCCCGGCTGAGCCAGTCCGGGGACTCGGGGAGCTCGATCCGCAGCGCTACGGGGTGATCGTCCGGAAGGGGCGACGACGCGGCCTGCTGCTGCCCGACCTGGAGGGTGTCGAGAGTGCGGCCGAGCAGGTCGATATCGCCGCCCGCAAGGCCGGCCTGCGGCCGGACGATTCCGGCCTGCGCCTGCTGCGCTTTGAGGTCACGAGGCTGCGATGAGCGAGGAGTTGCTCGGTAGGCATCCGGCCCGCT